>SMEI01000036.1_pt1 | contig 29238 bp, 28 predicted proteins | sample 2456321 | NCBI WGS metagenome assembly SMEI01 (sample SAMN10132588, study PRJNA489261) | soil metagenome | isolation source: day1 control-silt loam soil ammended with composted manure from dairy cow... | place: USA | collected 2015-05-01
ATAACAGCTCTAACAGTTGTGCAGTATATCAACAAAACTTATTTCAACAGAAATATTAATCATTTAAAAACTTCAATTATTTAAAATGCACAACGGGTGATCTCATTTATATTTTTTTTCTCAAATGCTTTTGAATTTATTAAATGTTTCCATTTTAAATGTTTCATATTTTTCATTATATATCCAAATATAACAAAAAAACGACTTCTTATTTTGAAGTCGTTTTAAATATTAAAAATCAAATTCGTTCGGAACGCTTTGTTTTGGCGGTGCCAAACTGTCTTTTTTACTTTCCGGCAATCCAAAAACAGAATCAGGATCGATTAGTGAATCATTTTCAGCTCGTTTCCAGCAATCAACCAACACGCTTACATTTGATGGTCGTTCAAAATCTTCATCGGAAACATAGAGCGTTTTATCGGCATAACATTTCTTCATAAAAATACCCCAGATAGGCAATGCCATAGTGGCACCTTGTCCATAAACTGTTGATTTAAAGTGTGCTGCACGGTCTTCGTTACCCACCCATACACCGGTAACTAAGTTGGGAACCATTCCAATAAACCATCCGTCAGAATTGTTTTGAGTTGTTCCAGTTTTACCTGCAATGGGGTTTTTAAACGCGTACGGATAACCGGTCATTACATGGTATCCTGCGCCACCGGATCCGGTATAACGCAAACGTCCACCCGATCCGCCTTCGGTTACACCTTCTAATAATTTTACAATGGCATACGCAATGTCCTTATTCATTACATCGCGCGTTTCCATTCTCGATTCAAATAACACCACTCCGTGTTTATCCGTAATTTTATTAATGAAACGTGGTTTTACGTACACGCCCTGGTTGGCAAATGTGCTGTAAGCCGCAACCATATCGCTTACCGTAATTTCTACGGCACCTAACGCAATGGCTGGCGACTGCGGAATATCAGATTTTACACCTAAATCTCTACATAGATCAATAACCGCTTTTGGTCCCACACGATCCATTAAACGTGCCGTTACGGTATTTAACGATTGTGCCAATGCTTTTTTCATGGTAACGGTACCGTAATATTTACCTCCGGAATTTCTTGGCGACCAATCTTTCTGGATACCGTAACGTCCGCGAGGCATTGTAAAAGGTCCGTCATAAATATAATCACAAGGACTCATTCCTAACTGGTCAATTGCCGTTGCATATACAAACGGTTTAAATGTTGACCCCACCTGACGAGCTCCCTGAGCAACGTGATCGTACTGAAAATGCTTGTAATCTATACCTCCTACCCAGGCTTTTACATTCCCGGTAATTGGTTCCATAGACATCATACCCGATTGTAAGAAATGTTTGTAATAAACAATAGAATCAAGCGGTGACATTAACGTATCTTTCTCGCCTTTCCATGTAAAAACCGACATTTTGGTTTTCACACTGAACGATTTAATAATTTCTTCTTCTGATTTACCTTGCTCGCTCATTTGCCGCCAACGCTCTGAATTTCGCATGGCACGATTGATGATCTTTTGGGTTTCGTTTTGATTGATTTGTATAAACGGTGCGTTTTTATTGCCTTTTTGTTGTTTAAAAAACTCTTTTTGCAAATTTGCCAGGTGCATTTCTACAGCTTCTTCGGCATATTCCTGCATACGTGAATCAATCGTGGTATAGATACGTAACCCATCACGGTAAATATCGTAAGTAGATCCGTCTTTCTTAGGATTTTCTTTAACCCATTTACGCATATAATCGCGTAAATATTCTCTAAAATACGTTGCATAACCTTTGGTGTGGGTTTCTGGCGTGTATTTTATTTTTAAAGGCATTGCCTGATATTTCTCTTTTTCAGCTTCGGTTATTTTATGGTTTTTAGCCATTTGACCCAGTACAATGTTTCTTCGGGTTTGAGAACGTTCCGGATTAAAACGCGGGTTGTAACGCGAAGGTGCCTGAAGCATTCCTACTAGAACAGCGGCCTCATCTACCGTAAGGTTTTTAGGCTCTTTATTAAAATAAATATTTGATGCCGAACGGATACCGTAAGCATTACTTACAAAATCAACGGTATTTAAATAATAAGCAATGATTTCGTTTTTGGTGTACTGACGTTCTAATTTTACGGCAATAATCCATTCTTTTACTTTTTGGACGACGCGGTACAGTTTATTGCTTGATCCGGAACTACCGTGAAACAGGTTTTTAGCCAACTGTTGTGTAATGGTACTTGCACCACCGCTTGATCCTGCTGAAAATATGGCACGAAGTGTTCCTTTTGCATCGATGCCCGAGTGTGAATAAAAACGTTCGTCTTCGGTAGCAACCAATGCATCTACTAAATGTTGCGGTAATTCTTCGTATTTTACCGGAATACGGTTTTCTAAATAAAATTTACCAAGGGTCTTGCCGTCTGCCGAAATAATTTCTGTAGCCACACTCGATTCCGGATTTTCCAGCTCATCAAAGGTGGGCATGGCACCGAAAATTCCCCAGTTTGCAAAAGCAAAAATCAAGACAACGAAAATAACACCCGCTGCGAACAATTTCCAGAATAACCCTAAATACCTTCTGTTGTTTGATTTATTTTTCTTTTTTGGATTTTCTATTTTTTCCATAATATTTTATGAATTATTGTACTTGTAAACCAATTTCAGAAACGCCTTTTAACACCTGATCGCCCTTTAGTTCGTTTAACTTCCGTATGGCGTGTTCTACCTCAATTTTATAAATTCCTTGTTTTTTAAAGGTGATGTTTTCACGCCAAAAAAGCTTATGTTCTTTTATATCGGTAAACCCCGTTCCCAACATTCTACCATCGGGATTTGCCATTTGATATTGCAACGTATCAACGGTTGGCGTTCCTTCAGGCGGAAACATTTTTATGATAACAAACAAATTGCTGTAAGGATACTCGTTTGTGGTTCGAATATTCAGATAAGCATTGTGTGTACTAATGGTATCTAACGATTCAAAATCAAATACTAACGGTTCGCTTTTTTTCCAACCATCGGGCAGCGACTGGTATTCATTGAAAAAATCGGTAGAATTACAAGCTGTAAGTACCGCCATTGCTGATAAAGCAACAATTTTAAAGAATGTTCTTTTATTGTTTATTACCATCGGAGTTTTTGTTTGGTTTGTTTCCGTTATTTTTGTTTGGTCTTCTAAAATTCTTTTTACGTGCCTGGTTTTTATTGTTGTTTGCCGTGTTATTTTCCTGTGCCGGCTTGTTATTTGGCACGGTTTGCTTAGGCTTTTCCGCTGGATTTGTATTTGCGGTTTTTGACTGATTATTTCTTTGCGGTTTTCTCGATGTTTTTTGTTCAGTTGGTACCGCATTATTTGATCGTAAAGGTTTTTTATCTTTCTCTACGGTTGGTTTCCCCGATGAATCAGCGGCTACCTTATCTGTTTTTTTGTTTCGGGTAGGACGTTTTTTACGTTTTGGCTGATCGAAACGGGATAAACTGTCTTCGGCAACTACACTTTGCAATGAAACTGTGCTTTCTTCTTCAAAAACATAATCTTCGATAGTATCAATGATTTGCCCTTGTTTGTTTAATGCTATGATTTCTTTTACCTGTGCCACTTCGATTTTATACCAATTGGCATTATTCGTTGGAAAAGCAAACCACATGACTTCTTTAAAAATATCGATTTTCTGGCAATAAGCCTCTCCATTTTTAGTAAGCAATTTAGTATCGGTGTCCGGCATGCCTTTTAGAGCATCCAGATACGTGTCTAATTCATAATTCAGACAACATTTTAGCTTACCGCATTGCCCGGCTAATTTTTGCGGATTTAACGACAATTGCTGATAACGCGCTGCGGCAGTGTTTACGCTTCTAAAATCGGTGAGCCAGGTAGAACAGCACAATTCGCGTCCGCACGATCCAATTCCGCCCAAGCGGGCTGCTTCCTGACGAAAACCTACCTGTTTCATTTCGATCCGGGTATTGAATTCTCGGGCAAACTCTTTAATCAACTGACGAAAATCTACCCGGTCATTTGCCGTGTAATAAAAGGTTGCTTTTGATGCATCGCCTTGAAATTCGATATCAGAAATTTTCATTTCCAGTTTTAGTTCAATTGCAATTTCGCGGGCGCGTACCTTCATTGGTTCTTCGCGTTTACGTGCTTCGCTCCAGATATCAATATCTTTCTGTGTTGCTTTGCGGTATATTTTCAAGGTATCACCATAAGGATTTACCTTTTTCTTTTTCATTTGAACTTTAACCAGTTCACCCGTTAAAGTTACCACACCTATATCGTGCCCGGGACTGGCTTCGGTTGCAACCACATCGCCAATTTGCAACGATAATTTATCGGTGTTTTTATAAAAGTCTTTTCTACCGTTTTTAAAACGTACTTCGACCACATCAAAAGGTTCAAATCCCGAAGGATAGTGCATGTTCGATAACCAATCGAATACGCTTAATTTATTGCAGCTTTCGGTTCCGCACGAACCTTTGCTACCACAACCTTTTGGAATGCCAGAATCGTTTGTTTTAGTAGAACAATTTGTACATGCCATATATATTGAACAACTTTCGTTGTTAAGTTTAATTAATAAAAAATTTGTGTAAAGATACTATATTTTCACAGAGCTGTATAAACTCTTAACGTTTTATGTGATAAAACCAAAGAACTAAAATAATTATAAAAAGAGAGAAAATTAAAATTTATTTAGAATTTTTTGAAACGCTTTTTGGGATTGTGTTGCTTTTTGTGTTCTTAATTGGGAGGTAAAGAAGAATTATAAAACAAAAAACGAGATGTGGTAAACACATCTCGTTCTATAAAAAAACTTAAAAAATTAATGTATGGAAGAAGTATCTACTATTGTTTTACCTTGTTTAATCATTAATACAAAAGGTACACAAATTAAAAACAACACACCTAAGTACAAGAAAACATCCATATAAGAAAGAATCGTTGCCTGTTTCATAACCGAACCTTCTATAATCTGATGTGCCTTGCCTAACGCTTCGTTTGTTGAATATCCTTTTGCTATAAAGCTTTGCTGTAATTGTAAAATCCGTTGCTGTACTTCAAATTTTGTTTCATCTAAATGTGAAATCAGATTAACTCTGTGATGTTGTGAATCGCGCGAGATAAACGTAGTAATCAACGCAATACCGAACGATCCGCCCAATTGCCGCATCATTCCCGTAAACGATGCGCCTTCTCCGATAGCTTTGCCTTTTAAGGTGGAAAGCGAAAGCGTCATTACAGGTACAAAGAGCAAACCTAAACCAACTCCTCGAAGAATCAAAGGCCAAAACATGTGTTCTGAACCAGTATCGTTTGTAATACGACTGTACATAATGAATGAAAATCCAAAGAAAACACACAACCCTAAAGCGACCATGTATTTTTGAGGAACACCGTTTTGAATCATTTTACCAATGAACGGCATCATTATTCCGGTCATTATGGAACTTGGTATCAACAACATACCTGCATCGGTTGCCGGCCATCCTAAAATAGACTGGGTGTAAATGGGAATGATAAAGGTGGAACCGAAAAGACCAAAACCAAGAATAAAACTCATTACGGTTCCTACCTGCAGGTTTTTGTCTTTAAGCACCCTAAGGTTTACAATAGGGTTTTCATACACCAATTCGCGCCAGATAAACAAAAACAAACCTACTGCCGATAAAATTGAAAGCGTTAAAATAGTTCTATCTTCAAACCAATCGTCTTGCTGACCGTGCTCTAAAACAAACTGTAATGATCCGATAAACATAATCAAAAACACCATTCCCCACCAATCTACTTCTTTGACCGATTGTTTTTTTGATCCTTCGTATTTAGGACTGCGAACAAATGATAAAGTCAATAACGTAGCAATGATTCCCAACGGAACATTAATGTAAAAAATATAAGGCCATGAGAAGTTATCGATAATGTATCCTCCTAATGGCGGCCCCAATGTAGGACCAACAATTACACCCATACCGTAAATTGCCTGTGCCATTCCCCGTTTTGCCGGTGGATAACTTTCGGTAATAATGGTTTGTGCCGTTACCAGCAATGCACCACCGCCCATACCCTGAATAAACCGGAAAAAAACCAGCTCCCAGATATTTGTGGCATTACCACACAAAAACGATGCTGTCGTGAAAATAATGATCGATGCCGCAAAATAATTTCTACGCCCAAACTGTTGCGAAAGCCAGCTGGTCATTGGTATTACAATTACATTGGCAATGGCATACGCGGTAATTACCCAGGCAACATCGGTCAACGTTGCACCCAGCGAGCCTTTCATGTCGTTTAAGGCAACATTTACAATGGTTGTATCAACAATTTCCAATAAGGCACAGAGTACGGCTGTAATGGTAATAATTACCCTGCGAAAGCCGTATTCTACCAAACTGTCTTGTTGTAATGAAGCTGTTTCCATATTAACCTACGTGCACATCAACATCTGCGTTCATTCCCGGACGCAATAAAGAAATGTTTTCTGTTTTATTATTTTTTGTCAGTTTTATTTTTACCGGAATGCGTTGTACCGTTTTTACAAAGTTCCCTGTTGCATTATCGGGCGGAAGTAATGAAAAACGAGATCCTGTTGCCGGTGAAAACGAATTTACTTCGCCCTCAAAAGGTGCATCGGGGTAAGCATCTATTTTAATTTCAACTTTTTGTCCCAAACGCATTTTGTTTAATTGGGTTTCTTTAAAATTGGCAACTACCCAGGTTTCGGTATTATCAACAATATAAAACAAAGCCGCTCCCGGATTTACCATTTGTCCCGGCTGGATTTTTACATTTGACACCTGACCGTCGACCGAAGCGGTGATTACCGTGTACGACAGACTTAATCTGGCAGCTTCTAAAGTGGCTTTGGCACGTTCTATATTTGCTTGTGCCACCGATGTTTGTTTAGAAGCTACTGTTGTTTTGCTTACCACGGCATTGCGTTGCGAAGCACTTGCATTGCGTTGTTGTTTTAATACCTCAACTTGTTTTTCTGCTTCTAATTTTGCAGTTAAAGCCTGCTCGTACTGCTGTTTGGTGATGGAATGATTTTTATACAGATTCTCGTAACGCTGATAATCGTTCGTTGCCTGTTTGGCACGGATCTGAGCCATTTCGATGCTTTGTGAATTCGATTGAACCGTTGCATCTGATATTGCCACATTTGCCGATGTTGCCGAAACATCTGCTTTTGAAACTTCAAAAGAACTTTCTGCTGCAAGCAATGCTGCCTGCGCTTCCTGAACTTTTACCAAATAATCCTGACTGTCAATAACAAACAACGTATCGCCTTTTTTTACCAAATCGTTGTCTTTAACAAAAACCTTTGAAACATATCCGCCTACACGAGGAATAATCGGACTCATATTTTTTTCTACCTGTGCATCGTCTGTTGTTTCATGTGCCAGACTGTGTATGTATTTGTAAGTTCCGTAAGAACCGCCCACTAAAATTAAAGCCGCAAATATGAACATAAATTTTTTGTTCATTGGATTTTTTGCTGCACTGTCTGCTATACTTTTATCCATTTTTCTGTGAATCTTATTTTGAAATTAATTGACCGTTTACTAATAATAAGTCGTAATATTTTTCAATTACATTTGCTTTTGAAACCGCTTCGTTGATTTGGCTCTGAAGCTGCTGTACATCTGCTTCTAACAAATCGTCGGTATCGGCAACGCCGTTGTCGTATTTATCTTTTACGATCCGGTAATTTTCATTTGCCTGCGTTACCGCCTGTGCATACACTTTTTCCTGGCTTTGTGCCAGATGAAAATTCTCGTTTGCCTGCTGTACCTGGATTTTTACACGATCGTTTGCTATTTCTATCTGTTCTTCAACTTCGGCAATGCGGTGCTTGGCAACTGCAACGTTTTTTTTGTTTTTGTACAATGAACCCAAATCATACGAAAGACCAATACCCACGTTTACTGCATTTGTAATGGCAATAACGTTTTTAACATCGGCTGCAATGTAACCTCCGGTTAAAGCAACACTTGGCAAATAATCTGCTTTAGAAATCTTTAACTGATCTGCAGCGATTTTGTGCTGTGCTTCAAGCATCTTTAAATCGTTTCGGCTGCTTAAAGCGGTTTCTACCGTAAAATCTTCGGTCAAAAGATTTTCTTCGTTCGAGAAATTAATAGCGTCGATGTGCGTATTTTCGTCTAATTGTAAAAGAGTTACCAACTGATAATTGACCACATTTACGTTTTTAACGGCTTCTTGCAACGCAACCCGATAATTAGACAATTGCAGTTCGCTTTTCAGCAAATCGTTTCGGGCAATCAATCCGTTTTCTTCCATTGCCTTAAAATCGGCTACCTGCTGTTCGGCACGTTTAATGTTTTCTTGCATTAATTTAGCCGTTTGCTGTGCTTTGTACAATGCCACATACAACTTTATCGACTGCGATGCCAATTGTTCTTTGGTGTTTAGTGCGGCAAACTGTTCGGCTTCGACTGCTGTTTCGGCAATGTGAATGCCGTTCCTGATTTTTCCGCCGGCATATAAAGGCATCGAAACATTTGCCTGTGCCAGCATCATTTGGTTGGCTTTAATGTCGGGAGCACCTCCTCCTTCATCGCCTAACGGAATTCTTAAATTGATGTCGGGTGTAGAAAGAACGGCGAATTGTCCGCTGATACTGGCATCCGGCAACTGTTTGTTTTTAGTAACACCAAGCTCTAATTTTTTGCCCGAAACTTTTGTATCGGCGGCTTTGGCTTCTTTACTTTGCGTTGCTGCTAACTGAATGGCTTCTTGTATGCTTAGGGATTTATCTTGTGCAAAAACCGATAAATTTCCCATAATAACACACGCACCAAGCCACGCCCATTTAGTCTTCATAAATTAAAAGCGCTTTAATTGTTCTGTGAATATGATTTGCTAACTGATTTTCGATGTATTGATTATATGCTTCATCTGATGTTATTTCTAAAACATTTTGAAGAAACGAACGGTTCATTTGAAAATTCATAAAAGTACCCATCATTGTAGAATGCAAAAGTACCGGAGAAACGGTTTTATTGAAAACACCGGCATCGATACCTTTTTGTAGCACTTTAGAAACTAATTCTAAATTGAATTTTTTAATTTTGGTAAACGAATCAGAATTAATGAGGCGTTTTTTTATACCGCCCTCAACAGACAGAATTTTATAAACACCGGCGTTCTGATTCATTGTTTTTACATAAACGTGTACCAGCTTTTCTAAACTTTCAAAAGCAGTAAAATCTTTATCAAAAATTAATTCGTAATTGATCCTGAAATTGTCTAACCGTGTTTCAAACAAGGCTTCTAAAAGCTTATCTTTCGAACCAAAATAGTACGAAATCATTGCCAGGTTTACATTTGCTTCTTTGGCAATATCGCGTACCGAAGTTCCGTCGAAGCCTTTTTCTTCAAACAATTTCTCGGCTGCATTTAAAATTTCCTGCTGTTTCTCGTTCATTATATTCAATTTTATCAAAAATCGATGCAAAGTTAAACAAACGTTTAATTTAAACAAATGTTTAATTTGTTTTTTATTAAAGAATGTTAGAACAGGAAGATTTATTAGGCTATTTGGAATAGTTTTGTAAATTTGTAACTATGAGTGGTAAAAAACTTTACATAATTGCAGGTTGTAACGGAGCAGGAAAAACAACAGCTTCATTTACCATTTTACCTGAAATATTGGATTGTAAAGAGTTTGTCAATGCTGATGAAATTGCAAAAGGATTGTCGCCCTTTCAACCCGAAAAAGTTTCGTTTGAGGCAGGTCGCATAATGTTGAACAGAATTAACGAATTACTTTCAGAAAACGTAAATTTTGCATTTGAAACCACACTATCAACAAGAAGTTACAAAAACAAAATAGCAGAAGCAAAAGAAAAGGGATATCGAATAACGCTGTTATTCTTTTGGCTTCAAAACATAGAATTAGCCAAAGAACGTGTAAAAATTCGAGTTTCAGAGGGTGGACATAACATTGAACCCAAAATAATTGGAAGAAGATACATCAAAGGAATAAAAAATTTGTTTGAAATTTATCTACCGATTGTTGACAGTGCATTTATCTTTGATAATTCAGAGGAACAACACGAACTTTTAGCAGACAAACAAATTCACACTGAATTAAACATTGTAAATCAAGAAAAATTTAATCTTTTAAAAAATTACTATGACAACAACTGAAAAACATATTGACGAGAAAAATAAAATCTTAAAAGGGCTTGAAAAAGTTTACGAAAAACTAATTGAGTTTAAAAAAGCCAAAAAAAGCGAACTTGTTATTATTCGTGAAAATAAAATCGTGAAAATAAAACCCGAATAAAAACACAATCGTCCAATAACTTTTAGCTTTGTTTTATCGGCATAGCATAAAATCTTTAGGTTTATCACAAATAACACATATTAGGCGGTTATATAAATGATATTTTGAAATTTCGATTAGTTTTGTAAATTTGAGTATTAGCACCAATTGTATGACAACACTACAAACATTGACAATTATCATTTCATTTGGACTTTTATCTTGTAACAATAGGACTGAAACAACTATTAAAAACGAACTTGTAAAATTTGACTTTGTTACAATTGACACTATTCTAAAACCCAAACAAATAAACGTTGTTTCTATTTCTGACACTATCAAGAGATTTGTAGTTGACGACTATCCTGTAACAAATGAAATGCTTATTGACAAAACAAGTAATAATTCTTCATATAAAAAACAAAGTGGACAAAGCTACTCTTATGACAAAGCTTGGTTTGGTAACGACACTTTAAAACAAACGCTTGTTTTTGAGCTTTATACAGACTATCACCGAATGGTAATTTATCATTTTTACACCAATGATATGCCAACTGATTTAATCAATAGAATGGAACTGCATATTGACAGTGGAGAAGTTGCATCTGAAAAACAAAAACGACAAGATTTTGATGGTTTCCTAAAACAAACCACAAAAATCAGTTCAGCCTATTTTACTTCTGACAAAGGGTTTAAACTTGGTGATACAAAACAAAAAGCAATTGACATTTATGGCACGCCAGACAAACAATCAATGAATGTTGGAATTGAGAAATTGGAATGGGAATTTTTTGGAGACACATTCTATAACGGGAAGACTGACTTAAAAGGGAAACCACTTGCAAAAGACAGTTTCGGACATCAAATAGTAATGTATTTCAAAAACAGAAAATTAATTGGACAGATTTTGCACAACGACATACCGTGAGAAAAAAACAATTGGTGCTAACATTAGTAACCGTTCCACAAATCTAAAGACATCACTCCCCTTCAAATCTCTCTATCCCTAACCATTTTAACATGCGGAATATCGTCTTCCATATATTCTTCGGAAACCGTTTCAAAACCGTGTTTACTGTAAAACCGTTGTAAATACGCTTGTGCAGAAATGGTTATGGTTCCGGTTTTGTGTATCTCCTCAACCGCTTTCAATGCGTGTTCCATTAAAAGGTGTCCCAGCTTTAAATTGCGGTATTTTGCATGCACCACTACTCTGCCAATACTGCTTGTTTCATATTTAATTCCGGGTTTTATGATACGGGTGTAAGCTGCCAATACCTCATCCTTCCAGATTAATAAATGATGGGCTTTTTGATCGCATCCATCGGTATCAAAATAGGCACAATTTTGTTCTACGACAAAAACGTTGTTTCTCAATTCTAAAATCTGGTAAAGTTCAAGCGGTGTGAGCTCATCAAATGTTTTAATTTCAATTTTCATTAAAGTTGATTGATTTTATAATAGCCTCTACTTCTAAAATTTGTTCACCTTTTTGTTTAAAAGGATTGTTTATGTATCCTTCGATAAATAAATACCGTTTGTAATAATCATCACGAATGGCATAACAGATAAAAGGCCCTTTTAAATAATCGTTTACCGTTTCCCAATTTCCCGTTATTCTGTATGCCGGTAAATTTTGAAGCGTTTCTTTAGTAATGGTATATTTTATCTCTGTAGAGGTAGTGATATACGCTTGATCTTTTGCGGTTTTCATAAACTCTTCGCCAATAAAATTTCTGGCTTGCAACAAATGATCTTCCACAGAACCTGTTGTGTTTTCAATTTCTAAAATAGGAAATTCATAAAGCACAAGATTGATGTTTCCCGACGGCAGATCCTTTTGATACCACAAGAAAGGAAATTCGTCTTTTACCTGCAAATGATAGTTATCCGGAATTTTTAACGTACAGCCAAAGAAATCTTTTAATTCGCTTAAATTATGGGTAGAAGCTCTAACCACCTGGTGCATTTCTTCGTTCAATTCAGATGCTTTAAAAACCGCAGCTATAGAATCGGCATTTTTCTTAAACATTTTTAAAAGATCTTCGGTATTTTCAGCACGCAAAAAAAAGAAATTTTGCGGCGTGGCATAAACGCTTTTCTGCAATAAAAATTCGTATTGGTTATTGGTCGAAAAAAGCACAATGTTTCGGGCTAATTTGGCTTTGCTTGTAAATATTTTAGGATCTAACTGCAGTAACGTAAAAATTGGTTCGGTATTGCCGCTAATGGTTGTGGTTCTTGCCAAATGAGAACGAATGCTGTCACCAAACGAGCCAATCCACAAACTGTCATCAAGCACAAGTACTACTTCGTTTCTATCGCCGAAAGAGGGATGTAAACGCACCACCGACACTTCGTTTTTTTTGCAGCTTAAAACAACAAATAATAAAAATAGATACCAAACAATCTGTTTCATTGAAAAATCATAGTTTACCGTAAAATTACGCAAACACATCGGAAAATACACCATTATTGATAACATTCGCTCAATTAAAGATTTTTTTAAAATCATATAATTATCTGATAACACTCTATCTTAAAGTAATTCTTAAATTGGTCTTGTAATAATTACAAAAACGGAGTGTTAATGTAACGAAAGGGGTGTTTTTATCTGCTAAGGCAAGCTGTGAGAGGCTTGCTTTTTTTTCTGAAAATATTATTTTTGTACAAATCTTATTAAAATGAAAAAATTAACACTTATTGCCGTAATGGCTTTCGTTGCAAATGCACACGCACAAACTGAACCTGTATCACCCACCACTAACGGAAATTGGATTATAGGAGGCTCAACCAATTTAGGGTTTAGTAGTAATAAAGTAACTCAAAAATCAGGAAGCTATTCCGTTGACGGACAAAAAACAACCACTTTTAACATAACACCTACCGTTGGCTATTTTGTAATAGATAATTTGGCTGTTGGATTGAATTTAGGTTATGAAGTTCAAAAATACAACGAAGAGTATGGTTACGATCAAACAACAAAAGTGACCAATTCTTTATTTTCGGTTATTCCTTCTGTAACCTATTTTATTGAAGCCGATTCTAAAGCTTTTCCTTACATAAGTGCAGGAGCCGGATATGCATTAAACAGTACGAAATCAGATCAAAATGCAGCTTTTAAGACCAACTTTTTTGTTTGGGGTGGAAAAGCGGGATTGGCTTACTTTATAACACCAAGTATTGCAATTGATTTAGGATTGAATTACCAACAGCTTTCAACCAAGTATGAACAAGCCTTTAATACACCGGAAAGCAAAGTAATTTTCAAAACTCTTGGTGCTTCTATCGGATTCAATTTTGTTTTATAAATTAAAATCGCCATCAGGCGATTTTTTTATTATGTTCGTTTCTTAAATATTAATAGTATTTTTGATAAAATTTTTATAATGCAAATACTTGTTGTAGAAGATGATAAACGAATCAGCGATTTCTTAATCAAAGGATTAGAAGAAAGCGGCTATCTGGTTACTTTATGCAAATCGGCAGAAGATGTTTTAGAAAATTTTATTTCGATAGAATGGGATTTGATTATTTGCGACATCATGCTTCCGGGAATGGACGGCATTCAATTGGTACAAACGTTGCGTTTTAAAAAAATCTATGCTCCCATTTTAATGCTTAGTGCCTTAAATGCGGTACAGGATAAAATTTCGGCATTAGATTACGGTGCTGATGATTACATTACCAAACCTTTTCACTTTGACGAATTATTGTCGCGCATTAAGGCATTAACACGCCGGACAAGTTATCAGCAACAAGAAATTCCTTCGGCGGTACTAACATTTGGCTCGTTAAAAATAGACCAGAATCAATACAAGGTTTTTCAAGAAAACAAAGAAATAGAGTTATCGCCACGCGAATATAAATTGCTGATTTATCTTATTGAAAATGCAAACAAAACCGTTTCAAGAGCTCAAATTTTAAATACCGTTTGGGGAATAACCTTTGATAATCATACCAATGTGGTAGATGTGTACATTTCTTATTTAAGAAACAAGCTGGAAAACGAAAACCAAAAATATATACACACTGTAAAAGGTGTGGGTTATATGTTTAAATAAGATATTATGAATCTAAAACTTCGTTTATCGCTTTATTCGGTTGCTATTTTTTCAGTAGTTATTTTTGTTGCTTCTGCTGCCATTTATATTTCTTTTTACAAAAAAATGGAACAGAATGAATTACTTTCCTTAAAAAACAAAACTCTTTTAGCGGCGATTTATTATTTGGAAGCAGACGAGGTGGGGCATGTAGAAAGAGAAACTATTAAAGATCAGTTACGAAAATCGATCTCGCGTAAAAATATTGCTGTTTTTAACGAAGAAAATATTTTGGCTAAAGGTGAAATGGTGTTAGAAAACAACATAATATCCGAAGATTTTTTAAACAAAACCCGGTTACATTTAGAAAACAATCTGATAACCGACGACTATTTTTACAACAGCCTGTTTTACAAAGATAACGAGGGTGATTTTGTTGTAATTACACGAGAAATTAAAACCGATTTTAATCAGCAGCTTTTTACTTTGCTCCAGATTTTAATCATTGTGTTTGTGGTTGGCGTACTGTTAATTTACCTGTTTTCTCGTTTTTTAGGAAAGTTTGCTTTTCAGCCCTTAACCAATATCATCAATCAAATTAAAGAGCGGGATAATAACAATTTTACCCAACCACTTTCTTCGAACGATACCTATACCGAAATTCAGGACCTGGTGGTTTCTTACAATCATTTTATCGATCGAATGGCGCAAACATTCACTATTCAAAAGAATTTTATCGATTATGTTTCGCACGAATTACGCACACCTATTACCGCTTTGTTAGGAACTCTGGAAGTTACCAATCATAAAAAACGAACGCTCGAAGAATATGCAAACGTAATGGTGCAACTAAAACAATATATAAACGATTTGCAGGAAACCTTAGACCAGATGATGTTGCTTTCAGGCGCAAAAACCAGTTTCGAGTTTCAACCGGTTCGTATTGATGAAGTGGTTTGGCATGTGATAGAAAATGCCATTTTATATCATAAAGCACGAATAAATGTAGATTTGCAAGTAAAAAACAATCAATTGTTAACCATTCAGGGAAACGAAAAATTATTAAAAATTGCCTTAAATAATTTACTGGGCAACGCCATAAAATATTCGAATAACCAACCTGTTTTAATACAATTTTTAGAAATCGGAAATCGTTTACAAATTCATATTTCCGATGTAGGAATCGGAATTTTAGAAATAGATCTTAAGCAAATTAAACAAAACTTTTTCCGGGGCAAAAACACGCAAGAATTTCAGGGAAAGGGAATTGGGCTTTCTATGGCACATATTATTTTCACGCTTCATCAAATAGATTTAGAAATTGTTCCAAATAATCCTAAAGGAACCGTTGTTCAGTTGGTTTTTTAAGTCGTAAGGCTCGTCACTTCGAATAGATTTTTGCAAAAAATAATATCGAGAAGTTCTTTGATTCGGTTCTCGATACGGCTATCGCCTACTCGAACTGACAAAAACCAACAACATAAAACCAACAACTTTCTAATGCAATTCTAATCTACCTTAAAAATCTCCTTAATGTGCTGTGCCTACTTTTGAATCTTAAATGATTTGAAAGTGAATAAAATTTATTTTACGGCAATTTCTATTGTTTTTACACTGCAAACACAGGCGCAAAAAATAACTTTAGAACATTTAGAAGCAGCTTTTCTACAGAAAAATTATTTGTTGATTGCAAATAAATACGAAGTTGATAAAGTGGATGCCGAAATGATACAAACCAAGTTATGGAGCAATCCCACGCTGAGCATTTCTGAAGTCAATCTTTGGAAAACGTATCAAATCGAAGAACAACCTTATTTGTTCGGGAAATATGGCAAAAATCAGCAGATTTCGGTCGATTTAGAACAAATGATCGAAACCGCAGGAAAACGAAGAAAGCGAATTGCCCTTAAAGAATTAGAGAAAAACAACGCCTTGCTTGATTATGAAGAATTGATGCGGCAATTAAAAAAAGAGCTTCGGCAAACGTATTTTTCTTTGGCAAAAATTCAAAAAGTAAAACAGCAACTGAATAACGGCATTGATTTATTTTCTCAAATGAATCAACAATATCAAAAACAGGCAAATTTAAATAATGTGCCTAAAGCCGATTTTTATCGCTTACAAACAGAACTGATTGCGTTGCAAAAAGATCAAATCGAATTGCAAAACGATGAAACAGAACTGCTAACAAAGTTGAGAATTTTGACTCAGAATAATGATTTGGCTGTAGATGAAATCGACTTTTCAATTTTTGATAATTCTGCACGAGAAATTCCATTTAATGTGAAAGAAATCGCTAAAGAACAAAATGTTGGTTTAAAGCGTCAAAGCAATCAAATCAATTTAACCGAAAAACAATTGGTTTTAGAAAAAGCACAGCGCGTTCCCGATTTGACTTTTCAGGTAAATTATGACCGTGGCGGAAACATTATGCGCGATTTTGTCGGGGTGGGCGTAAGTTTTAATCTACCCGTTTTTGATCAGAACAAAGGAAATATAAAATCGGCACAAATCAATGTAGAACAACAAAAAACAGCTCAAAATGCTTTGTTTTCAGAGGTAGATCATTCTATTTCCAAACTTCAAAATCAGCTTTCTGCACTTCAAAAATCACTAACGCAGTGGAAAAATCTAAACAGTGAGGATCAGTTAAAAATGATCGATAATTATAAAAAGCATCTGCAAAATAAACAAGTAACCTTGTTAGAATTTATCGATTTTACGCAAGCTTACAAGGAATCGCAAGAAGCTTATTTAGAGTTATTGGAAACGTATCAAAACACATTCGAAGAGTTAAATTATATCGTTGGAGAAGATTTATAATATGAAAAAAACTTTTTATTTTTTAGCTGCTTTCACATTGATTTTAAGTGGTTGCAACAAACAAGAAACTAAGAAAGAGGTTGCACAGGAAAACAAATTTTGTTTGAACGAACAATTAAAAAAAACAACAGAAATGGTTCCGATAAAAGAGCAACCCATTCACGAGCAACTCACCTTATCGGGCAAAGTAGAATACAATGAAAACGATTTGGTTGCATTTAAAAGTTTATTAGAAGGAGTCGTAGATCAGGTGCTTTTTGAATTGGGCGATTATGTAACACAAGGTCAGGTTTTGGCTGTTGTAAAATCGAACGATGTTTTGGATTTGATGCAGCAAAAACGGTATTATCAGAATCAGATCGATCTGACGCAAAAACAAATAAAAACAAAAAAAGAACTATTGAACGATGGATTGGCTTCGCAACCAGAAGTTACCGAAATGGAGCACGAATTACAGTCGGCACAAATTGAAATGGAAAAAATCAATGCAACGTTGAAAATGTATCGGGCAATTGGCAATGGTCAATTTCAGATTCTGGCACCTAAAAACGGTTACGTTGTTCAGAAAAACATCAGTGTAGGTCAGTCAATCACCTCAGAATCAAACGAAAATCTTTTCTCGATTTCTAACCTAAAACAAGTTTGGGTCATGGTAAACATTTATGCCAATAATTTGCAATATATCCAGAAAAACGATCCTGTAAAAGTTAGAACAATGGCTTATCCCGACCGCATTTATGCCGGTAAAATAGACAAGGTTTACAATGTTTTTGATGAAGACGAACATGTACTGAAAGCCCGCGTGGTCTTAGAAAATCAAGATTTGAATTTAATGCCGGGTTTAAGTGCTGATATTATTATCAATAAAAAAAATGTGCTGAACAATACATTTGCCATTCCAAACAAAGCAAAAATTTTTGAGAATAACAAGCAATATGTGGTGGTTTACAAAAACGATTGTACTTTGGAAATTAAGAAAATTACCGCAATTGCCGAGAACGAAGAATTTACTTTTGTTTCAGAGAAATTTCAACCACACGATCAGGTTATCACCAGAAATGCTTTGATTATTTACGAAGAATTAAATAAATAAACCATGAAAAAGTTCGTACAGGCTGTAGTAACTTTTTCGTTACGCAACACCACTTTTGTTTTATTTGCAGTAATTATTTTGCTTTTCTCAGGAATTTACGCTTTAAAACACACACCAATAGAGGCTTTCCCCGATGTAACCAATACCCGGGCAAGAATCATTACGCAATGGCCCGGCAGAAGTGCCGAAGAAATGGAAAAGTTAGTGACTTTACCTATTTCTAAAGTAATGAACAGCATTCCGCATAAATCAAATATCCGTTCCATTTCTTTGTTTGGATTATCGGTTGTTACGGTGCAGTTTGAAGATGGTGTGGACGATTTTTATGCCCAACAATATGTGTCAAATAAATTAAACGGCGTTGATTTGCCAGAAGGTGCCGATGCAGATATAGAACCGCCTTCGGGAGCCACCGGCGAGATTTTTCGATATGTCATTAAAAGCGATTTGCCGATTAAAGAAGTCACGGCAATTCAAGATTGGGTCATTGAGCGTGAACTACTTTCTGTGCCCGGTGTTGCAGATGTGGTGAGTTTTGGCGGCGAAGAGAAAATCTACGAAATTAAGATCAATCCCACGGAACTGAAAAATTATGATTTATCGCCCTTAGATGTTTATGAAGCCGTTTCAAAATCTAACATTAATGTTGGCGGAGATGTGATTCAGCAAGGCGATCAGGCTTATGTGGTTCGCGGTGTGGGTTTGTTAGATAAGATAGAAGATATTGGCAATATCACCATCAAATTAAATGGCTCTACGCCCATTCTGATAAAAAATGTTGCTGATGTAGAAATTTCTAACAAACCCAGACTTGGGCAAGTGGGGTACAACGAACACGATGATCTGGTGGAAGGAATTGTGATTATGCTGCGCGGTGAAAATCCATCAGAAGTCATTGAAAATCTTAAAATAAAGATAGAGGAACTAAATACCAGAACCTTACCCGAAAATGTAAAAATAGAAACGGTAATTGATCGCACCAAATTGGTAGATAACACCGTTCACACGGTTTCTAAAAATATTGTCGAAGGTATTTTATTAGTTTCATTAATTGTATTTGTTTTTTTATATAATTGGAAATCGACAATAATCGTTGCATCAGTCATTCCGCTTTCGTTTTTGTTTGCCATCATTATGCTCAAAATTCAGGGCTTACCGGCGAATCTCATTTCAATGGGATCGTTAGATTTTGGTTTATTGTTAGAAGGGACTTTGGTAATCGTTGAAACCGTTTTTGTGGCATTGGCAACCATGCAGCATCGGGTGGGTGCAGAACGCTTTGCAAAAATGAGCAAAATGGGTGTGATCAAGAAAAGTGCCGGCAGTGTGGCGTCGTATATTTTCTTTGCTTTGATTATTTTAATTGTTGCTTTATTGCCTATATTTTCTTTTCAAAAAGTAGAAGGTAAAATGTTTACACCGCTTGCGTTTACGTTGGGTTATGCTCTGTTAGGATCTTTGATTTTGAGTTTAACGTACGTTCCGGCAATGTGTAAACTGTTGTTTACGAAGAATATCGATGAGAAAGAAAATTTTATTACCCGTTTTTTTCAAAAAACAATTTTCGGAATGTATGCAACAGCCTTTCGATACAAAAAAACAACGCTTGCTGTTTTCATTGCCATTTTAGGAATTTGTTTAGTGAAGTTTTCACATTACGGATCAGAGTTTTTACCCAAACTTAACGAAGGCGCTATTTACATTCGTGCCACTTTGCCCAACAGTGTCAATCTGCAAGAATCAACCCGATTGACAAAGGAAATGAAAGCATTGATGCAAAAAGATTCAGATGAAATCGATTTTATTTTAACGCAAACCGGTCGTCCAAACGATGGAACAGATCCAACCGGATTTTTTAATATCGAGTTCAATGTTCAGTTAAAAGACGAAAAAAAATGGAAAAGACCCGTTTCTAAAGAAGACATCATTCAAGAAATCAGAACCAAGCTCAATCATTATCCCGGAATTACTTTTGGCTTTTCTCAACCCATTCAAGACAATGTAGAAGAATATGTTGCCGGTGTAAAAAGTTCGTTAGTCATCAAAATTTTTGGCGATGATTTGTACGATTTAGAAAAATATGCCCATAAAGTAGCATCATCTATCAAAAAAGTAGAAGGCATTACCGATATAAATGTGTATAAGAATATTGGTTTGCCAGAATTGCGAATTGAATTGAGCGATACCAAAATGGCAAAATACGGAATCAATACAGCCGATGTTCAGGCAGTGATTGAAATGACCATTGGCGGACAGGCAGCAACTAAATTTTATGAAAGTGACCGACAGTTTGATGTAATTCTTCGCTTTCAGGAAGCCTATCGCGATACGCCGGAAAAAATTGGCAGCATTCTTATTCCAACAAGCAACGGACGAACTATTCCGCTACAGGAAATTGCAACCATTGGTTACCAGACAGGTCCGGCTTTTATTTATAGAGAAGGAAACAGCCGTTACATTGGCGTTGGTTTTAGTATTGAAGGTCGTGATTTGGGAAGCACAATTGACGAAGCCAAAAAAGTGGTAGAAAAAGAAGTACACTTGCCAAAAGAAAATTACATGGAATGGGCGGGCGAATTTGAAAGTAAAGAGCGTGCCGCAAAACAGTTAATGTTAGTTGTTCCCATTTCTTTGGTTTTGATCTTACTGTTGCTTTATACCAATTTTGGCAACATGAAAGACACCGCAATTGCCGCGTTAACGCTGCCATTTGCCTTTATTGGCGGATTTATTTCGCTTTGGATTACAGGAACCGTTTTTGGTATTTCTGCAGGTATCGGATTTATCATTTTGTTTGGTGTAGCAACCATTGACGGAATTGTACTGATTGGAATCATCAGGGAAAACCTAAAACATAAAATGAAGTTGAAAGAAGCCATTATCTCAGGTGTAAAAAGCAGAATTCGCCCCGTGGTAATGATTGCCTTAATGGGATCAATGGGCTTATTGCCTGCGGCATTATCTACCGGCATGGGGTCAGAAATTCAAAAACCTTTAGCCATTATGATTGTTGGCGGCTTATTGATTTGTTTGGTATTGTCTTTTACCATATTGCCTGTTGTTTTTTATTATGCTTACCGAAAACAAAAGGAATAAGTATTTAATAGATAAAAGAATATAGAAGAAAGATAAAAGACTAAAAATCGTAATGCATAACTTATAAAGGTTCTCAATACAAAAAAACACCTTAATTATTAGTTCTAATAACCTTTACGTTACGCAATTCATAAAAACAGTATGTAATTTAGTGCTGTATTAACTAACAAAAGTTAATTATTAACGTAACCAGAGGGGTGTTTTTCTATCTGTTAAAGCAAGTTGTAACGACTTGCTTTTTTTCTATTTTAAAAAATTGCCTTAAAAACCAGGTGGAGGGGGATCTCCAAAAATACCGTTAGCTTTTAAAACAGGTTTAAATTTACTTAATATATGTTTTCTATAAACCGGAAAAAAACGTTCCCAACCATATTTATCTTGTAATCTACCATACAAACCGTTTATTTCGTTGCCTGTATCATAGTGTTTTTTATAAGCTAGCATTGCTTCTTCTAAAGATGTAAATTTTGTTTTGTTAAGATTTTTTTCCATCCACATTTTATATTCTGTAGGGGTTAATAATCCATGCGGATAAAAAGATCTGCCCGTTTCCTCTAAAAGCTCTTTCCTGATTTTCTCAAAGTTTATGTATTCTTCAGAAGTGTAAAATTTAATAGATTTTTCGGTTAATATTTTAAAATCGTTATCTTTTAAAATTACATCTTCACTTGTTTGCGAATAAGTAATGCAAGAAACAAAGAGTACTAAAAAAATAGATATAAACTTTTTCATAATAATGGTATTTTATAAGCCTGCTACACAAGCTTCAAAATTATTAGCACAAACTTTCATGCTGCTTTCAAAAGCCCATTCGGCATCGTCGAATGCATTTAACGAGTCTGGTCCTCCTCTGTGAAACTTTACCAACGCTAAAAAAGAGGCTGAAGCATTCGCTTCACAAGTTTTAATTTGTACAGTACAATGGTCGTCTCCTGTAGGTGTATTTAACAGCCATTTTTCAGAATAAAACGTTACAGTTTCAGGGTCAGAAACGCTTATAAAATTAAGTAATTCCTGGTTATTATTAAAGGTAGTTTCTATTAAATTTGAAATAGGTAGGCACTCTGCCCGGGCTTCTTCTAAAGATACAAAATCAGTTTTGTCCAAATTTAAACCAATCCATTCAAACATTTCCGTTTTGGTATTAAAATCATCTGCTGTTACCGGCACTTTAATTTTATTTAAAAAAATATGTATTAACCTATTAGATTCTTTGTACTCTACAGAATTTACATAATTATAAAATAAAGAGTCAATATTGTTTTCTACAGATTTAGAAACCAGTGGTTGTGTTTCAATTTTTATTTGATCGCTATTTTCTGAATTATTTAATTCACTATTACTACATCCTATACACAGTATAGAATCTAATTTAACAAATCACAATATTAGTTAACAAATATTAACTTTTATTTAACTTATTTTGTTTATCCATAAAAAACAACAGATCGACTTTGAAAGTTGATCTGTTGTTTAATAATATATCTTTTCATTAATCTAAAATGGCAGCAATTCCGGGCAACGTTTGTCCTTCTAACATTTCTAACATTGCACCACCACCGGTGGAAACATAACTTACTTTATCATCTAAGCCAAATTGTTTTACAGCGGCAACAGAATCACCACCTCCAACTAATGAGAACGTTCCGGCAGCAGTGGCATCAGCAATAAAATTACCTAATGTAATGGTTCCGGCAGCGAATTTTTCCATTTCAAAAACACCTAAAGGTCCGTTCCATAAAATAATTTTTGATGACATAATTACTTTGTTGAATTGTTCCAATGTTTTTGGTCCCACGTCCAACCCTTGCCATCCGTCAGGAATCTCGTTTGCGGGTACAATTTGCGTATTGGCATCGTTAGAAAAAGCATCTGCCGCAACCACATCAACAGGAATATGGATTTGTACATTTTTAGCTTTGGCTTTTTCTAAAATTTCCAATGCTAATTCCATTTTATCATCTTCAACAATAGAATTTCCAACCTTTCCTCCTTGTGCTTTAATAAAAGTAAACATCATACCGCCACCAATAATCATGTGATCTACCTTATCTAAAATATTTTCGATGATGGTGATTTTTGATGATACTTTAGATCCGCCCAAAACAGCCGTTACCGGTTTTTCAGTAGAATTCAACACTTTATCAATACTTTCGATTTCTTTAGCTAACAAGAAACCGAAACATTTATCATTCGGGAAAAATTTTGCTACAATTGTGGTAGAAGCATGTGCGCGATGTGCTGTTCCAAAGGCGTCGTTCACATAAATATCGCCTAATTTAGATAATTTTTCTGCAAAAGCTTCATTGCCCGCTCCTTCTTCTTTGTAAAAACGCAGATTTTCCAATAAAACCACATCGCCCGGTTGTGCCGAAGCAACTATTTCTTCTACTTTAGCCCCGACAGAATCATTGACAAAAGTTACTTTTCTGCCTAAAACTTCTTCTACTTTTGATACAATGTGCTTTAAAGAAAATTTGTCTTCAGGTCCGTTTTTAGGACGACCCAAATGCGACATTAAAATAGCAACACCGCCATCGTTCACAATTTTGTCGATGGTTGGTTTTGCAGCAACAATCCGGTTATCGTCGGTTACTTGAAATTGATCGTTTAAAGGCACATTAAAATCTACACGGATAATGGCTTTTTTGTTGTTAAAATTAAAATCGTTGATTGTTTTCATCTTGGTTTGCAGTTGCATAATTTAAAAACACAAATATACAATTTGTATTTTGTTGTTTATAAAAATTTATTGGTAGTGCAAAAACGGAACATTCAAAAGTTGTATTTTCTTATCTATTTTCGTGTAAAAAACTAACTTACGAAAGTTATACGCAACAACCACAAAACATTCATAAAACAAACCATTTTAGACGGTTATACGAATGTTATTGGGAATTTTAGATTAGTTTCGTAAATTTGGGTGTTAGCGGTCATTGTAAAAGACCGACCAAATAGAATAAAACTGAAATAAGAATTAGCACGAAATGAAAATAATTGAAATCACTTTTGACGACTTTACAATTACAACAGACAAATCAAAAATGGATATTGTTGCAATCCACGACTTCCTATCAAAATATTCAGGTTGGAGTGACAATATTCCTTTTGACAGAGTAAAGACTTCTATTGACAATTCCCTAAACTTTGGACTATTTCATAACGACAAACAAATTGGGTTTGCAAGAATAATATCGGACTTTTCGACTATTGCATATTTAGGCGACATTTATGTTTTGGACGATTATCGTGGACAAGGACTTTCAAAAAAACTAATGGACGCTGTAATTGAGCACCCAAATTTACAAGGATTAAGACGATGGATTTTATTGACATCGACAGCAGATTGGCTTTATGAAAAGTATGGCTTTACTAAATTACCAAAACCAGAGTTATATATGGAACTATTTGACCCAAATGTTTATAAACCAGAAATACAAAAACTTGACAAATAAATTAACCGTAAAAACAACGAACCGCTAACAAGGGTTTTGCAATAGTGGGGCGAAACTGCAAAATTCAACGGCAGTTCTTCGATTGAACTTTTGTACAAAATTGAAGATTTGTGCTTCTATTACCCCACTATCGCAAAGCCCCAAAACGTTAGCGGTAATGCTAAAAAAGACAGTTCCATAAAAACAAACTTGATTAAATTACCAAAATTTGGTAACTTTGATTTATTGAATTTAAAAAGCAATAAAAAATGGGACGAAATACATCTGTTTCTTTAGGAAATTATTTTGAGGATTTTGTAGATACAAAAGTTTCTCAAGGAAGATTTAAAAATGCGAGCGAAGTGATTCGAGCTGGATTAAGACTTTTAGAAGAAGAGGAAAATAAAATTCAAATTCTTAAGAACGCAATTCAAGAAGGAATTGATAGCGGAATCGCAAAAGACTTTGACCCAAAAAAGCATCTTGAATCTCTAAAAGCAAAAATGAAAAGGAATGTCTAATTACGAATTAAGCAATAAAGCAGTTGAAGATTTATCAAAAATTTATGAATATACCTTTGAATTCTGGTCTGAATTTCAAGCCGAAAAATATTATTCTGAGTTAATTGAAACCTCCGAATTACTTGCCGAAAATCCAAATATTGGAAAAATTTTTGAAGAAATAAATGCCGATATTTTTAGGTTTCCTGCTAACAAACATATTATTTTCTACAGAATTATTGATAAACAGAAAATAGAAGTTGTAAGAATTCTTGGTGCAGATATGGACTTGAAAAATAGAATCGTGGAATAAAAAACAGCAATTAACAGTAGTAACCGTTGTCCAACTCCACTTTTCAGAAGATAAACGTAAAATAACATACAAAACAACCTATTTTAAAGCGATTATAGAGAGGTTTGCTTTTTAGTTGTGGTTCAAAATTCGAAAAACACTAACTCTAATGACTTCACCCTGTCTAAGGATTAAACAAAAATCCAAACCTTTGATTTATAAAATATGCCAGTGCAAGTAAAATACTCTTACCGGCATATTTTAATGTTTGCAGGATAAAAAGCTTAATAAGCTGCAGTAAAACGTTGTTTAATGTGTTTTGGATGTTCCACTTCATCAGCAATTGCCACGGCAACATCTTCAACCGAAAGCACGCTTCGTCCGTTTTCATCAACCACAGGATGGTCTAAACCGGTACGATAGGTTCCTTTACGAATGCCTGAAGTTCCCGGATGCATCTCAATTGCCGGACTAAAAAATGTCCAGTCTAACGCTTGATTTTGTTTTAATTCGTTCAGATAATCTCTGGCAGCAACGGCACCCGGTTTTATATTTTCAGGAAAATCTGCACTGTCAACCAACTGGTTTCCTTCTTTATCAAACAAACTTCCTGCACCGCCTACAACAATGTATCTTTTAACACCGGCATTCATTACTGCCTGTTCAATGGCATGTGAACCTTTTAAAAAATCGTTGTACAAATCAGGGTTTGTCCAGCCGGCATTGTACGCACTTACAACCACATCGGCACCTGTTAAATCGTTTGTAATGGCATCGTTAAAAACATCTTTTTCAACAAATTCGATAGATTTATTTTCAATTTTATCTGCGTTTCTAACAATTGTTTTAACCGAATGTCCGCGGTCTGCCAGCTCATTTACAATTTTAGAACCTACAAATCCGGTTCCGCCAATAACTATAACTCTCATAATCATTTATTTATTAAAAGTTTGATAAAAATTTTCTAATGTTTGTCCGTTTAAATAATCAAAAACCTGTTGGTTTATGTTTTGATACAGTGTATCTAATTTCTCATTTATCTGTTTGCCAATAATACATTCAGGATTGGGATTATTTTTTTTATCGATGATTTTTCCATCAAGCAAAACCATTTTCATAACATCGCTCAATAAAATTTTATCGGCAGCTATTTTTAACTGATAGCCTCCTTCTTTTCCCTTTTTAGTTTCAACAAAACCCTTCTTATGCAATACCGATAATTCTTTCCTTACAATGGCGGCATTGATGTGTATGCTTCCTGCAATCCATTCAGAAGACAACCACTCGTTTTTAAAACTGTGCAGTAAAAGCAGAATATGTGTAAGTGTTGCGAAACGTAAATTGTTCATTATTAACCTTTTTATTGTTACAAATTTATAGCAATTTTAATTGTAACAAAATTTATTACAATTAAAATTTTCTTAAGAAAACAATTAGGAAAACGAACATTAAATACTATTTTTGTTTCTATGAAATTTTCAGAAATCGTTGGTCAAAATCACCTTAAAAATCATTTAATAAACAGCGTTCAAAACGGTAGAATTCCCCATGCACAGTTGTTTATTGGTCCGGAAGGAAGCGGCACTTTAGCCATGGCATTAGCCTATGCACAATATATAATTTGCAACAACAAAGGAAATGATAACGATGGCGGATCAGCAGCTTGTAACTTAAAATTTGATCATTTACAGCACCCCGACCTACATTTTGTTTTTCCTGTGGCTACAAATGATGATGTAAAATCGAATCCGGTGAGCGATGATTTTATGGCTAAATGGATCGACTTTTTAAAAGAATCTAAATATCCTTCGGTTAACGATTGGTACGAAGTCATTGGCGTTCAAAAAAAGCAAGGAAACATTTCGGTTCACGAAGCAGCGAGTATCCTTAAAAAACTATCCTTAAAATCATTTGAAGGCGGATATAAAGTGATGATTATCTGGATGGCTGAAAAAATGAATACCGAATCGGCCAACAAACTACTAAAATTATTAGAAGAACCTACAGATAAAACGGTTTTTATATTAATTGCCGAAGACGAAAAAGCCATTTTACAGACCATTTTATCGCGTTGTCAGGTACTGCATTTTAATGCATTAAGCGAACAGGAAATTATTCAGGGCTTAATGGATAAAGAAGCTTGTGACGAGGTAGATGCCTACGGTATTGCCAAACAGGTACAAGGAAATTACAACAAAGCATTGAAATTGCGTTATAATGTTACTGATGAATATCCGTTTGACGAATGGTTTGTAAATTGGGTAAGGGCCGCCTTTAGAGCCAATAAAAATGCACGGGTGGTTACTGATTTGGTGAAATGGAGTGATGAAATTTCGGTTATTGGCCGCGAAAAACAAAAGCTGTTTTTAACCCATTGTATGGAATTATTCCGTCAAGCACTACTTTTAAATTACAGCACACCCAATTTGGTTTATATACAGCCAAAAGTAGAAAATTTTAAGTTGGAGAATTTTGCTCCGTTTGTAAATGAAAACAATATTTTAGATATTTTTAAGGAATTAGAAGACGCTATTTACCATATTGAACGCAACGGAAACGCCAAAGTTATTTTAACCGATTTATCGATTAAACTTACAAGATTGATTCATAAGAGTAAATAAGATAAATTAAAAAGGTCTGTTAACATTTAAAAACAATTTTTTTAGTTATGTTAAAAATTTATTATTTTAATTTTAAAATAAATATTTTATATTTACAATATATTAACTTATTAAATTTTAATTTTTATGTTTATTGAGTAGTATTACATATGCTCAAGTACCTTTTTCGAATGTTAGTCCTTCAGCTTCTTTGACTGCTGAAAGAAATTCTACTTTTAAAACTAGTGATTCAGCCCAAGATTTTTTAGAAATCACAAATTCTACCCACTATAACAATTCATTTATACCATCTATATGGGGACATCAACAAACTGATCCTAGGTTTGTTTTAAGAATGTTTGCCACCACTATTAGAGATTATGATGCTTATTTTGAATCACCCGTAATGATGTTTAGAGCAGAGGTCAGAAATCATATAAATTTAAATGCTCCTTCAGGAAGTATGTTTCCGTGGGGAGATATTGGCGAGCCTTTTTATAAAAGACTTTTATTTGCTTGGGAAAATAGCGACAATAGAATAATGACTATTTTAGCGAATGGTAATGTTGGTATAAATACACCAAATCCAACTGCTATTTTACATACAAAAAGTAAACTTGTAAGATTTGAAGATTTAGAAATAAAAGATAACGATTTTTTTATAATGAGTGACAAGGAAGGTTATATAACAATGATTCCTAAAGAAGAAATAATAAATTCCGATAAAATTCTAACATTAATTGAAACTGTTAAGCAACAACAACAAGAAATTGATCTTCTAAAAAAAATGCTTTTATCTAATACAAATGAAGACTCAAACAGTCTAATGAATTCTACGGTAAATTTCAATATTTATCCTAATCCAAGTGAAAATAATGATATATCGTTAGAAGTATTTAATTTCCAAAAAGAAAAAAATTACGATATAAGTATAACGAATCTTGAAGGTAAGTTGTTAAAAAAAATTAAATTAACAGAATCAAAATTAATTTTATCCAGACATACTTTTTCTTCAAACGGAATCTATTTAATTACTTTATATGAAAATAATAAGATGATTAAAATTGAAAATCCAGCACCAAATAATGCCTTATC
>SMEI01000037.1_pt1 | contig 28944 bp, 30 predicted proteins | sample 2456321 | NCBI WGS metagenome assembly SMEI01 (sample SAMN10132588, study PRJNA489261) | soil metagenome | isolation source: day1 control-silt loam soil ammended with composted manure from dairy cow... | place: USA | collected 2015-05-01
AAATAACTTCTTTTACAATGATTCAGTATCTGAATTTTTTCGTTTTCAAAAGAAGTTTAAATAAAATTAAAATTAATTTATCCTAAATGCACAACAGGTTGAAATCTATATCTTTATTAATAACAACGATGATTTAACTAACGGTTACAGTTATTTTATGCAGGAAGTATTGAATTTAAAAGAAGTTGTGCTTAAATGTAACGACAACCTAAACTGTTTTGTATTGTTCGATGAATTATTTAAAGGAACTAACTTAGAAGATGCCTTAGAAATAACCAAAACCACATTAAACGGATTATTGAAGTTTCCTGAATCTTTTTTCGGAATTTCAAGCCACATCCACCAATTAAAAGATCTTACAAATTCTCAACAAGCCATTCATACTTATTATTTAGAATGTTTAATAGACAACGGAATACCTTATTTTACTTATAAAATCAAAAAAGGTTTTTCTGATTTAAAATTAGGTAGAGTTATCTTCGAAAAAGAAAAATTAAATGAATTGCTGTTGTAAAATTTTTGTAACACATTATTTTTATCTCAAATTTAAACACAAACAAATTAATATTTCATATTTTTGTGCACCTATCAATTAGATGTTATGAGAACAATTCAATTTAGAGAGGCCGTTTGTGAAGCAATGAGCGAAGAAATGCGCCGCGATGAAAAAATATATTTAATGGGCGAAGAAGTTGCCGAATACAACGGAGCTTACAAAGCCAGTAAAGGAATGTTAGACGAGTTTGGTCCAAAACGCGTTATTGATACACCAATTGCCGAATTGGGATTTGCCGGTATTGCTGCGGGTTCAGCAATGAATGGTTTAAGACCAATTGTTGAGTTTATGACCTTCAACTTCTCGTTAGTTGGTATTGATCAAATTATAAACAATGCCGCAAAAATGCGTCAAATGAGTGGCGGGCAATTTTCTATGCCGATTGTTTTCCGCGGTCCCACAGCGTCTGCCGGACAATTAGGTGCAACGCACTCACAGGCATTTGAAAACTGGTTTGCCAACACTCCTGGATTAAAAGTTGTGGTGCCTTCAAACCCTTATGATGCCAAAGGATTATTAAAATCGGCTATACGTGATAACGATCCGGTAATATTTATGGAATCAGAACAAATGTACGGCGACAAAGGCGAAGTGCCGGAAGGCGAATACACCATTCCATTAGGAGTTGCAGACATTAAACGTGAAGGTACCGATGTAACCATTGTATCTTTCGGAAAAATCATCAAAGAGGCTTACCTTGCAGCCGATGAATTGGCTAAAGAAAACATCTCTTGTGAAATCATCGACTTACGCACTGTTCGCCCAATGGATTATGATGCCATTTTAAAATCTGTACAGAAAACAAACCGTTTGGTTGTGTTAGAAGAAGCGTGGCCATTTGCATCAGTAGCATCTGAAATTACTTATATGGTTCAGGAACGCGCTTTTGATTATTTAGATGCTCCGGTACAGCGAATTACCACAGCTGATACGCCTGCACCTTATTCGCCTGTTCTGTTAAAAGAATGGTTGCCAAATGCACAAGATGTAATAAAAGCAGTAAAAAAAGTATTATACAGAAAATAATTAAAATTTAATTTACATTTGTAACTCCAGCCAAAAGGTTGGAGTTTTTTGTTATGAAAAAATTGTTATTGGTCTTTTTTGTTTTAGCAACCAATCTGCTGTTGGCACAAACAAAAGTGGGCGGTATAGTAATTGACACCAGCCAGCAACCTATACCATACGCCAGCGTGTATTTTAAAAACACATCTGAAGGCGTTATTACCAACGAAGATGGAAAATTTTATCTGGAATCTGAAAATATGCAAGACACTTTGGTTATTTCTTTTACCGGATACGAAGAAGTGTATTTGCCTTTAACAAAAAAAACATCTCTTGATTTAAAAATCGAGTTGCAAGAAGATACCGTTCTTTCTGAAATTAAAATATATACGGGAAAAACATCTAAAAAAGACAATCCCGCATTAGACATTCTCCGAAAAATATGGGAAAACCGTCGAAAAAATGGTCTGCATAAATTTGATCAATACACCTACCAGAAATACGAAAAGATTGAATTTGATCTCAATTCCATCGACAGTGCTTATATGAAAAGCAGACTGTTTAAAGGTATGGAATTTATTTTTGACAAGGTGGATACTTCAAAGATCACCGGAAAAACCTACCTGCCTATTTTCATCAATGAACAGGCATCAAATGTTTATGGCGATAATACTGCCAATTTAAAAAAAGAAATCCTTTCAGGAAATAAAAATTCCGGTTTTGAAAACAACCAGCACATTATGGCGTTTTTAAAGGATTTATATGTAGAATACGACATTTACGACAATTATTTAAAGCTCTACGACAAAGATTTTGTGTCGCCTTTATCACGCACCGGGATCAATGTTTACAACTATGTTTTAAACGATACCGCTTATATCGATGGTAAATTGTGCTACAACATTGTGTATTATCCACGCAGAAAAGGCGAACTGACATTCAGAGGCGATTTTTGGGTAAACGATGGCACCTGGGCAATTAAAAAAATAAATATGGCTATTAGCCGAGACGCCAACATTAACTGGGTACGCGATATTTATATTGAACAGGAATACGAAGTACTGAACGATTCGGTGTTTCTATTAACAAAAGACCACTTGATGACCGATTTCAGTATCCGTCAAAACGAAAAATCAAAAGGAATGTACGGTAAACGCACCACCTTTTATAAAAATTTCGATTTCAACAAAAAAATGCCGTTGAACTTTTACAAAAGCGAAGTCAACACATATAATGAAGCACTGATGAACCGCCCCGATGAATTTTGGGAAGGTTACCGTTTTGAACCGCTCTCAGAAGAAGAAAAAGGCATTTACACCATGTTAGATCAGTTACAGCAAACCAAACGTTTTCAAACGTATGTGAATCTGGCAACTATTCTGGCAAGTGATTATATTCAGATTGGCAATTTTGATTACGGTCCCATTTTTTCGTCTTTCGGATTTAACGATATCGAAGGATTACGCTTGCGTGTGGGCGGACGTACGTATTTTGGTCAGAACGATATGTGGCGTTTAGAAGGCTACACCGCTTACGGATTTAAAGACGACAAGTTTAAGTACGGAATTTCGGGCAGATTTATGTTAGATAAAAATTCGCGCTTTATCTTTTTTGCAGGCAACCGCAGAGATGTGGAACAAATTGCAGCAACCTTATCTCCTATTACAGACGTTTTAGGACGCAGTTTTGCATCGAGTGCCTTGCTGGCAAGCGGCGACAATTCAAAATTATCAAACATCAACCTTTCTTCTGCCGGGTTGGAAATTGAGCCTTTAAAAAATTTAAAATTTTCTACCTCATTCAACTATAAAACCTTAAAATCGGCATCACCTACTTTTTCATTAGCTTATTATGATGAAAACGGAAACATTCAAAACGATTTAAAACAATCAGAAATCAACCTTTCCGTTGATTACACACCCCGCAGAAAAACGGTAGGTCACGGAGTAGATCGAACCGATGTGGATTACAACTACGCCCGGTTGTTCTTTAATTATTCATTGGGAATAAAAGGAATGTTGGGCAGTGATTTTGACTATAAAAAAGTTCAGTTGCTGTACCGCCACCCTATTTTGGTTGGAGGCTTTGGCCGCTTCACTCCCACTTTAGAAGTCGGTAAAACCTACGGCACCGTTCCTTTAGGGTTAATGAGCGTTATTCCTGGAAACCAATCGTACTTTATCATTGACAACGCCTTTAGTCAAATGAATTATTACGAATTTATTACCGATGAATACATTGCATTGCATTTAGAACACAATTTTAACGGACGGATTTTTTCGCGTATTCCGGGCATCAGAAAATTGGGAATTCGTGAATTTGTAGGGATCCGTGGTGTTTGGGGAGATGTCTCAAAAGAAAACATCGCCTTAAACGCTTCAAATATTCTCTACACCGCTCCAAAAGATAAAATCTATTATGAATACTTTGTCGGCGTAGGCAATATCTTTAAATGTCTGCGGATTGATGTAAACTGGCGTGGAAATTATTTAGAAAATCCCAATGTGCGTAAAGTGGGTGTAAAAGTAGTTTTTGGATTCTATTTTTAATTTGTAAAGAATTGAATTTTAACGTACTTTTGCAACCAATTTGAAATAAAAGAAAATTATATAAATATGACGAATGTTGAACAATTCGATGTATTCATCGAAATTCCTGCAGGAAGCAGAAATAAATACGAGTTCGATTTTGATTTAAAAATGATGCGTTTTGACCGTTTGTTATTCTCATCAATGAAATATCCAACCGATTATGGTTTTATTCCTGAAACCTTAGCGTTAGACAACGACCCGTTAGACGTTCTGGTTTTAACAACAGAACCTACGATTCCCGGTTTATTAATGGAAGTAAAGCCAATTGGTGTATTTTATATGGCAGACGACAAAGGAAACGATGAAAAAATTATCTGTGTTCCAACAGGCGATCCTTTAATGCGTGAATTAAACGATTTAGGTGACATCAACAAACATTTAATTAAAGAAATAGAGCACTTTTTCCAGGTGTATAAAGATTTGGAAAACAAAAAAGTAGAAACCAACGGTTTTGGCGATAAAGCAGCTGCTATTGCAATGATTAAAGAATGTCAGGAACGTTTTGCTCAACTATCTGAAGAAAAACAAAAGTCTTATAGTATCAGATAACAAAAAAAACCGCCAATTGGCGGTTTTTTTGTCTTAAAAAGAATTATTTCTTAAATCGTAAGTTTCAAAAATAAGTCGTGCTTCATATTTCTTTTGCAGTTCGCTTAGCAAATTTGATGATTTTTTAATATCATTATAAAAAATATCTTGGGCTTCTTGTTGCTTTTTATAAAGCTCCATCGCTTCATCGGTCGTTGCAAACTTAGTATCTTTTAAATGCTTTTCAAATTGATCTTCAATAAATTCCGGAGCATCTATAAATAATTGATTGTTATTTATCTTATCATAATACTCTTTGTTGATTTTACTATAGTTCAAATAACTTTCAGATGTACAAAGTCTTTTAACTTCAGCTTCATATCTTAAAAATAGCTCATCATTGGTAATATCCTGTGCAAAAACAGTCATTCCAAAAAATAAACAAATTATACTAAATATCCCTTTTTTCATATTTCTTTATTTATAAATAAACAACTTTGAAAACTATCTGCACAATTCAATACTCTTATATCAAAACTACTTTGAAGTTTTGAATATACCTCATGATACTTTTCATCTTTTTCTTTGCCTTTATACATTTTCACAAGCTTTTCGTAAGAATTTGCATATATATCGGTAAAAGCATCGGTACATTCATAGAAAAGCTTTTCGCAATCTGTATCATTCATCCCCATTTTTTTTATAAGATAACTTTTTCTTTGTTCAACCCATTCTTTTCCGGTTAATTCTTTTTCTGAATCAATTGATTTTTCAGCAAATGTGTGATTTACAGAGTAAGATAACAAAACATCATTACTTTTTCCATAAAAAGAAAAAGAAACAAAGGTTAACATAATAATAATTGTTTTTTTCATATTACATTCTTTAAGTTTTAATACGAAAGACTAATATAGCAACTATTTTTAAAATAAAAAGCCCTCACGAGAGGACCTTTAATTATTTATAAAACAAATTCTAAAACCGTTGAGGTAATAAAATCGAGTTGTTCTTTATCAAGTTCGGTGTGCATAGGCAAGGCAATTACTTCATCTACAAATTTATTGGTAACTGCAAAATCGGCATCGTTATAACGTTCGTCTGTATATGCTTTTTGTTTGTGCAACGGAATTGGATAATAAATTGCACAAGGAATTCCTTTTTCTTGCAAATGCGTTAATAAAGCATCGCGTTTTCCATTAGTGATACGGATTACATATTGATGAAACACATGATCGTCTCTTTCAAAATCAAACTTTGGAGTAATGATGTGCTCATTCGTTTCGAATGCATCGTTATAGACTTTAGCTGCATTTTTTCGGGCTTGATTATAGGTATCTAACTGAGGTAATTTTGCATTTAAAACTACTGCCTGTATACTGTCTAAACGAGAATTCACTCCTACTACATCGTGGTGGTAGCGTTCGTACATTCCGTGATTAACAATTCCGCGAATGGTATGTGCCAGTGCATCATCATTTGTAAAAATGGCACCGCCATCACCATAACAACCTAAATTTTTTGAAGGAAAAAATGATGTTGCTCCCACATGTCCAATAGTTCCTACTTTTTTCTTTGTTCCATCGGCAAAAGTATAATTAGCCCCGATTGCCTGAGCGTTGTCTTCAATTACAAACAAGTTGTGTTCGTTTGCTAAATCCATAATCGCGGCCATATTCGCAGCACGACCAAACAAATGAACCGGTACAATGGCTTTTGTTTGTGGAGTAATGGCTTTTTTTATGGCTTCAACAGAAATGTTCATTGTATCTTCTTCCACATCAACCAAAACCGGTGTTAATCCTAACAAGCCAACAACCTCAACCGTAGCGGCAAATGTAAAATCGGCAGTAATTACCTCATCGCCAGGTTTTAACCCCATGCCCATCATTGCAATTTGTAAGGCATCGGTTCCATTAGCACAAGGAATAACGTGTTTTACGTCTAAATAACTTTCTAAATTCTTTTGAAATTCGTGAACTTTAGGTCCGTTGATATAAGTTGTGGTATCTAAAACCTCCTGAATACCGGCATTAATTTCTTCTTTAATATGTTCGTATTGACTCTTTAAGTCAACCATTTGTAGTTTTTTCATTATTGAAAATTTAATATACAAAAGTACTATTTTTTCTTATTCAAAAAGAAAACCGCACTAATTCCTACAAATATTTTTGGGTTGATTTTTATCACAAACGATAATTAAAATCCTTGTCAGTTAAAATTTGTATTTTTGTATCAATTAAATCACAGCATGCGTTTTTTATATCAAACAGCTATCTTTTTAAGTGCACTTTTACTGCCCATTACTCGTTTTTTTAGTAAAAAAATGCGGTTGTTCATAGACGGCAGAAAACAAACCTTTTCTATTTTAAGACAGAAAACAGATCGTTCTCAAAAATACATTTGGTTGCATGTGGCTTCTTTGGGCGAATATGAACAAGGTTTACCTGTGATGGAAGCTTTAAAAAAAAGACACCCCGATTATAAAATTGTATTGACCTTCTTTTCCCCTTCGGGATATGAAATCAGAAAAAACAATAAAATTGCTGATATTACCATTTATCTGCCGTTAGATACAAAACCGAACGTTAAACGGTTTTTAGATTTGGTTCAGCCTGAAATGGTATTTTTTATCAAATACGAATTTTGGCCAAATTATCTGAATGAATTAAAAAAACGCAATATTCCTACTTATTTGGTTGCGGGAATTTTCAGAAAAGAGCAATTATTTTTTAAGGGATACGGCGGTTTTTACAGAAAAGCTTTAACTGCCTTTCATCATTTTTTTGTTCAGAATGAAGCGTCAAACATACTTTTAAAATCAATTGGTTTTGAAAATGTTACCGTTCATGGCGATACTCGTTTTGACCGGGTGGCTGAAATTGTGGAACGTGTTCAACCTTTAGATTTTATAGAAAAATTTAAAAACAATACAGCTACTATTGTAATCGGGAGTTCGTGGATAGATGATGAAAACATTTATCTGCCTTATCTTAACAACAGCAAAAATATTAAGTTTATCATTGCTCCGCACAACATCAAAGAAGAAGATTTAAACAGGTTAAAGCAGAAAATCAACAAAAAAGTTGTCCGATATTCTAACTATAATCCGGATGATTTATCCACCGCCGATGTTTTCATCATTGACACGATCGGTATTCTGACACAAATTTATGCGTATGCAGATATTGCTTATGTGGGTGGTGCTTTTAGAACCGGATTGCACAATATTTTAGAACCGGCAACTTACGGAGCCCCGGTTGTAATTGGTCCGAAATACGAAAAATTTCAGGAAGCAAACGATTTGGTATCGTTAGGAAGTTGTTTGGTTGTGAATAACATAGAAGAGTTATCAAACACGTTTAATGAATTAATTAAAAACACTTCTTTGCGAAAAGATTTAGGTTCTAAAAACAAAAATTTTGTTCTAAAAAACAAAAATGCCACAAAAATTGTAATGGATTTTATAGAAAAAAATACCCAAGCCTGTAAATTATAAAAGACAACAATAACAAAAGAATTGACACCGTGTATTGTTCTTTCTTAAATAATTTAAGTTGAAACAAAAAGATGCAAAGCAGAGCAATAACTTTTACTATATCCTGAAATAGTATATTATACATTAAATCTTGAGGAATAATCGGATTTTTTAAATCCATTTGAGTATTAATTGCTTTGAGTATTAATTTTACAACAAGAAAAGCTGTTATTCCAAAAGCTACAACACTTAAAGTGTTTTTAATTTCTTTTCTCATACAAACGCTAAAAAACTGATAACTTATTTTTCAAATATATGATAAATCTTGAGCTATTAAAAACAGAAACTATTCCTGAAATTGTAAACCTAATGATAGATTTTTACGCAATTGACGGTTATCCTATCGATAAAGAAACCACTACAAATTTGTTTTTTGAATTTGTAAATAAATCCGAAGCCGGTAAATGTTTTGCAATTAAATATAACAACGAAATTTGTGGTTATACTATTTTGGTTCAATTCTTTAGTTTTGAAATGGGCGGTTATATTTTATTGTTAGACGAATTATATATCAGTAACAGTTTTCAAGGAAAAGGAATTGGTAAAAAAGCTGTGGAGTTTATCAAACAATTTGCACAAGAAAACAACTACAAAAAAATTGTTTTAGAAGTTGAACCACACAATAAACATGCAATTCATTTATATGAAAAAGAAAATTTCAGAAAGCACCACCGCGATTTAATGATTTTTCCTTAACTTTTTAGCTATTACAAAAATGCCTATTTATAAGTTATTTTTTAATTAATCATTTAATTTTCTTAAATGAAATTACCTTTTTTCCAAAACCACATCAATGGGTTTATTCATTCGGCGACCAAACTGCATAGCTTGCTGTCGTTCTTCTGAATCGCACAAAATATACATATTGTAAGGTGCCAGTTGCATGGTAAACGTTTTAAAATGTCCACCGTTTTCTTCGCCATCTGTATCCTCAATTTTCAGGTAGTATGCTTCCGCGTTAAATGTGTTAGTAACAGTAACCAGATAATGATCATCTGCAAAATAATAAAACCATTTTCCTTCGTTAAAACCTTCTAATTTTTTATTGTTTGAATCAATTTTATAATTTCGAACAAAATTCAGCGGTTGGTTGTTGTTTTTCCAACTTAACTTAAAATCTTTATTTATTACTTCGTTACCATTTTCATCGCAAACAGTCATTTTTAAACCATTAATGGTTTGTGTTTTTCCGTCTTCGTGCGGTTTAACAACTATATAGCTTGTAAAATCGTAACCACAATGAATAGCATCGCCAATTTGTGCGTTTGCTACTGTTATAGTTAGTAACGAAATAAGTGTGTACAATTTCTTCATATCTACAAAAATAAAAATACCTCTTAAAACTAAGAGGTATTTTCAATATTATTTTACATCGACCAATTCCACATCGAAAATCAATGTTGCGTTTGGTGGAATCACACCGCCTGCACCACGCGAACCGTAACCTAAATGTGAAGGAATCACGAAACGAGCTTTATCGCCAACGTTTAACAATAAGATACCTTCGTCCCAACCTTCGATCACCTGACCTACGCCTACGTTGAATTCAATAGGTTGCTTGCGTTTGTATGAATCATCAAAAACCTGCCCGTTAGTCAATTGACCTTTATAATGAACAGCTACTTTACTACCTTTGGCAGCTTGTTTACCCGACCCTTTTTGAATGTATTGGTAACGCAAGCCGCTATCGGTTTTCTGAAAACCTGCTGCAATTTTATCTAATTCGGCATCAATTTTAGCTTTTTCTTCTGCAATACGTTTTTCACGAGCACCTTCAAAAGTTCTGAACGCTTCAACCGCATTCCATTTCTGAGCTTCATCACCCACGCGAATGATTTCAACTTTATCCATTGCATCGCCCGGTTCAACTGCATCTACCACATCTTGCCCTTCAACTACTTGTCCAAAAACGGTGTGGTTATTGTCTAACCAAGGTGTAGCTATATGTGTGATAAAAAACTGCGAGCCATTTGTTCCCGGACCTGCATTTGCCATTGACAATACACCCGGCGTATCGTGTTTTAATTCGGGATGAAACTCGTCATCAAATTTGTAACCCGGACCACCAGAACCCGTACCTGTGGGATCACCACCCTGAATCATAAAATCGTTGATCACTCTGTGGAATTTCAATCCGTCGTAATAAGGTTTTCCCTGTGGACGAGCAGTGTTTTCAAGAGTTCCTTCTGCCAAGGCAACAAAGTTACCCACTGTTCCCGGAGTTTTATCGTAAGTAAGTTTTACTAATATTTCGCCTTTTGGCGTTGTAAATTTTGCGTAAATACCGTTTTCCATAATAAAAAAATAAGTTACAAAGATATAAAATAAAGCTATTTTATAGGATATAATTGATGTTAAATGCCAAACGGTAGTCAGCTTCTACCTTGCTACCGGTTAAATTTTGATTGATTGGCAACATGACATTTATTCCGGCCGAAAACTTCCTGTATCCGGCTTCAATACCTAATTTACCAAAAAATATATCGCCTTTGGTATAAGGGACATCTTCTTTAAATTCTTGATTTGCCTGATATGTTTCTCCTGCAGCACCTATTTGCGGAACCAATTGTAATTGATCTACCAAAATAGTATAAAACAACGTGCTACCGTAATTAAACTGATTTCCGAATTTATAATTTTTATGGTTTTCAGTTTTAAAAACATAACTCAATGTAGTATTTAAACCAAAATTATTGGCACGAACGATGTATTCGGTTGCAAGATTATAATCCCAGCTGCCGGTACCTAACTGAAAACTAGGATTGATACTTCCGTTATTTTTATTATTAAAAACTCCGGTAGGTACTTTAATTCCGGCACCAACAAGAATTTTATGTTGAAAAGTTGCCGTATCATTTTTGGTTTGATGCAAATTGTAAAATGTTAGTAAAGTAATATCTCCCAAGCCACTTAAACTTTGAGAGTTGGTCATTTTTTCTCTATTTAAAAAATGATAAGGAGCAAGAACCATTAAATCCATTTTTGAACTTATGGGAATTCTCCCCCAAAGCTGTACGGTATTGAAATTTTCATCAATCCAAGGCGAATTATTAAACACTCCATCTCTGCTTTGATATTTTTGGTACATATATCTGACACCTATAAATTTTTCGCTCAACATAGAATTAAACCCCATACTGCCACCACTTGCAGAGCATCCGCAAGCATCACAATCATCGAGAAAATAAGCATCGGTTAATGAGCTTTGGTCTGACAATAAATTTTTAAATTGTGCATTTACTGTTTGATTCAACAATAAAAAAAGGATTAGTAATTTTTTCATTTTTAAGTTTTGTAATAAAACAAAGAATTTTTAATATACTCGTAATCTGTTAAAGTCTTTAAAAAAGTAATCAATGCTTCCTTTTCCTCATTGGTCAGTGGAATTCCGGCTTTGGAATGCTGTTGTAACAACGGATCCAGATTTTGTGTATTTTGAACGCCGTCTGAATAAAAATTCAATACTGATTGTAACGATCCAAAACGCCCATCGTGCATATACGGTGCGGTTAATTCCACATTTCGCAAACTGGGAACTTTGAACTTATAACGATCCTCAATAAAACCGGTAACGGTTTCTCTTCCTAAGTCATTTAAATTAAGATTAGGTGGTAAACCATTGTTACGAAAGCTGTTGTCGGTAAAAATATCAGTTGTATGGCATGAAGCACAATTCATCTTAAACAGTTCTAACCCTTTCAATTCCTGTGACGAAAAATTTCCTCCGGATTCGTTCCGAACATATTTATCGTATTTAGAATCAGCAGAAATTATAATCGTCATAAACTGTGCTAAAGCATTTAACAGATTTGACGAGCTTACTTCACCGTTCTCAAAAGCTGCCCTGAACATTTTTACATACTCCGTATCTTGTTTTAATTTAGCAACAATAGCCGGTAACGTTTCGTCCATTTCTACCGGATTGTGAATGGGCACTACCGAAAGCATCTGCATGCTGTTTGATGCACCGTCGTAAAAATAGTCTGTTTGAAAAATTAAATTTTGAACAGAAGGTGCGTTTCTGATACCTTCCAAATTATTGATTCCATGACTTAAATCATGCCCGTGATGTGTGAACGCATGCTGTTGTTCGTGACAAAACGAACACGAAATGGTGTTATCTTTTGACAATCTGCCATCATAAAACAATTTTCTTCCCAAAGCCACTCCCCATTTTGTAGGATAATTACTATTGATATCTTGTTTGATTTCAGGAAAATGATCGGGAATTTTAAAATCAAATTTTTTATTCACAGGAATATCTTCATAGCTATCGTCGTCCTGGCAAGCACAAAGCAATATTAGGGCTGATGAAAAAACCATCAGCCTAAATAAACTATTTTTCATAACATTTAACTGTTAATGCTCAGTACCTGAACCATTATGAACGTGATCTACTTTAAACATTGCCTGTGTATTTGCGGCTATTTTCACAAGATTTTCTCCACCCATTATTGCAGCACTTGTACCTGCTTGGTTTATGTTATCGCTTAATTTTATTTTATTGATTCCATCTAAAATCACATTGGCATCGGCAATAATGTGGATACTTGGTTTATCGCCCATACGCACCCGTGCAGTTGTTGGCAGATTTAACGTTATTTCGCGGTAATTATCGGTAGCCGAATTACTTCCTTGATGTACTTGAAAATCGATCGCTTCTGGATTGCTTTCAAACGTAAATGTTCCTTCAAAATTAATAAAGCGGTAACCTGTACTCCACGTCCACACCATATCAAGGCTGGTGGCATAATCCCAAAATTCCTGCTGAGCCGTTTCGCCTTCCAGATACCTTTGATTATCCACCCCGAGTCCAAATTTTATCTGTTTGTAATCACCTGCAGGAATATCGGTTAAATTAATCGTGTTAATACCCGATTCTTCGCTTACAATAAAATAGCTTTTATTTTTGGGATACACATATTCTGTTCCATCACTCTTAATAAAAATAATGTTGCTAATAATGTAATTTAAACGGTTTATAGTCAGTCTTTCGTTGTTTGAATTGGTGTACGATGCACCTAAGATTAACTTATCACCGTTTACACCATTATCAAAATACAATTGTGCTTCGCCAAAAGTATTTTCATCAATAGCTGCGGTATCATCGCTGCTACAAGAAATCAAAAAAGAGGTAGTAAATAAAAATAATGCAATTGCTTTTATATTTTGTTTCATTTTAATTAAATTTTTAGATAGAATAAATCACTTTTTTGACTGATCATCAAAAAAGTAGCTATAAGGTTTTGTAACTGAAATCGTAGATTTAGTTAGTTTCTTTTAAATCGTAAAAAAAATTAAAATGAGGGTGGATGAAAAATAAAGCTCGAAAAGTTAAAATGATACGTTGCGTGGTACAAAAACAATTTTTTAGCAACATATTCTTTAGCTGAGAATAAAGCAAAATCAGTAAAAATGTCCTGATAGAAAACAACGGTACTTTCTACTGAAAAATGCTTTTTATCGCTATTTTCGTTTTTAGAAGCATTTGCCATTTCTTTCACTAAATGACATTTACCGTTACATTTTAATTCTGGTTTATCTTTGTTTACACAAAGTTCGTTCTTAATATAGTCATAAAACACCACATACTCCACAATTGGAAGTATTGGTTTAAACAGCATAAACAATGCTAATATGACTATAAACTTTTTCACGGTACAAAGTTGATAAGGTTTCGTTTTAAAAAGAAATTATGTAACGATTATATAAACAATTGGATTGATTATCATAATAATTCTTTTTTCCGGAATTGTTCGGGGGTTTCACCCGTATGCTTTTTAAAGAACGATACAAAATACGAAATATGATCAAAACCCAATTCAAAAGCAACTTCACTAACAGAAAGATTGGTGTAATGTAAAATACGCTTAGATTCCAAAATCAGATGGTTACGTATCAACTCTCCAGATGACACACCAAAATACTGCTTACTGATTTTATTAAGATAATTAGTACTTATATTTAATTGCCCTGCATAATACGAAGGAAACTTAAATAATTTATAATTACTATTGACAAGATTTTGAAATTTATACGCTTTTTCTTTAGCAAATCCGGGATAAATAGATTTTTTTAATGGTTTGTAAGAACGTTCTATTTCAATTAAAAAGATATTAAGGTATGAACGTAAAGCTTTGTGCATATCTTTTTTGCAAGACAAAAATTCGTTTTCTGCAAAAGATAAGATACTGTAAAGCAAATTAAAATTTTCTTCAGAGAACGAAAAGACCAACTGTGCCTCTTTTTCTAAAAAAGCAAATTGATTCAGCATATTGTCATTGTATCTCAATGAAAAAAAATCTTCGGTAAAACAAATCACTTTCCCTTTGCAATCTGTATTAAAATGTAGTTTGTTTATACTTTTAGGTTTGATAACAACAAGCTGCAAATCATTTAACAATGTTTCACAATCATCCGCAACAATTCCTCCAACGGCTTTTTCGATCATTAAAATCATAAAAAAACTGTTTAGATGAAATTGTTGAAAAAGAGAATTTAAGGCAACTTTTTCTAAAGAACCTGCATAAAAATTTTCTATATTATTACCAAACACATTAATCGTACAAACAGGTAAACTTCCTATTTGCATATATGTTGTAAATTAAAATTAATACTGTTTAAAATATTAACTTAAATAAACAGGTGGCTTAATCAGTACTTTATAATAAGAATGGTTATATAAATTATTGTAGTGAAAGTTATAAATTAGTGCATCAATGTTAGAGAAAAAGATAAAATTAAAACATTGGAAATCCTGATAAAAAACAATACTATTCTCTACCGAGAAGTTGTGCGATATACTTTTATCCTGCGTTGTTGATGCTTCTGCAAGTTCTTTCATTAAATGACACTTTCCGTTACATTTTAACTCTGGTTTATCTTTGTTTACACAAAGTTCGTTTTTAATATAATCATAAAAAATCACGTATTCTGCCACAGGGATAAGTGGTTTAAACAACATAAACAACGCTAATATGACCATGAATTTTTTCACAAGGCAAAGATACTTGTTTTAAAAACAATCCATATAAATAATCTTGTGTAATTTTGCGTCAAACATTTTTTTATGCGTATTGATATTATAACCGTTTTACCGGATCTGATTAAAAGTCCGTTTGAAGCTTCTATTTTAAAAAGAGCTATTGCCAAAGGTTTGGTCGAGGTTCATTTTCATAATTTAAGAGATTACAGTACCAATAAACATAAAAATGTTGACGATTACCAGTTTGGCGGCGGTGCAGGAATGGTGATGAGCATTGAACCAATTGACGCTTGTATTTCTAAATTAAAAGCCGAGCGTACTTACGACGAAATTATTTATATGACCCCCGATGGTGAAACGCTGAACCAGCAAATTGCCAATTCTATGTCAATGTTTGAAAACATCATTATTCTTTGCGGACATTACAAAGGTGTGGATCAGCGGGTACGTGACCATTTTATCACACGCGAAATTTCGATTGGCGATTATGTGCTTTCAGGTGGCGAACTGGGAGCAGCTGTTTTGTGTGACGCCATTATTCGTTTGATTCCCGGAGTGCTTTCTAATGAGACCTCTGCCCTAACCGACAGTTTTCAGGATAATTTACTGGCACCGCCTATTTACACGCGTCCGGCTGAATATAAAGGCTGGAAAGTGCCTGATATTTTATTGAGCGGAAATTTTCCCGAAATTGAAAAATGGCGCGAAGAAAAAGCTTACGAACACACTAAAAACCGCAGACCCGATTTATTAGAAAACGAGTAACTTATTGTTAAAACCCAGATATTCTGTAACATTTTCAATAAGCCGCGACTTACCTTACAAAGAAATTCAATTATGAGAAAATTAGTAAAAAGCATCGCGATATCTGTATTAACATTAAGTTCCTTCATCACAACAGCTCAAACAGATAAAAGTTTGTTGTGGGAGATTTCGGGTAAATGTTTAGAAAAACCATCGTACGTTTTTGGAACCATCCACATGATTTGTCAGGATGACTATCTAATGACCGAAACCATTCAAAACACACTAAAAAATGTAGATTCGTATTATGCAGAAATTAATTTTGGCGATCAGCAAAATATAGCCATAATGCAAAAATCGATGATGAGTGAAATCCCCCTTTCAGAACGATTAGAACCTGCTAAATATAACGAATTAAAATCGCTTTTAAAAGAAGTAGTTGATTTGGATATTACTCAATTTGAATATTTTACCGATGCAGCCATTGTAAGTATGATTACCTTTAAATCGTTCCCTTGCACCGACTTTAAAATGTACGAAATGGAATTGCTTCAGGCAGCAATGCTTCAGCAGAAAAAATTAGGCGGATTGGAAACCGTTGAACAGCAAATGGAAATATTATCAAAATCTTTGGGTCAGGACGCCATTATTGAAATGCTTCACGATTTGAAAAAAGAGGGTTTTGAGAATACAAAAAAAATGGTTGAGCTTTACAAATCTGAAAATGTACAGGGCTTGTATGATTATATGAAAACAAGCAGTTACATGACAGATGAAGTGTATAACGAAATGCTTACCAAACGCAACCACAACTGGGTGAACGAGATGCCTGAAATTATGCAAAATCAATCGGTCTTTTTTGCAGTGGGTGCGGCACATTTAGGCGGAAACAACGGCATATTGAAGCTTTTAAAAGACAACGGTTATACAGTTAAACCTGTCAAGATTCAATAAACAACTTATTTACAACAACATAGAACAACAATTCCTTTCATATTTTTAAAGGAATTGTTTGTTTTATTTACAAATTATTGCTTATATTTGCCCCACTTTTGGATCAACCTCTGGCGAAAACCGTGCACGTTGGTTTGAATTAACTTAAAAAATTTACAAAATGTCTTTAGATTTAGTAAAATTCGTACAAGACGAATTCGTTACAAAAAAAGATTTCCCGGAATTTAACGCCGGTGATACCATTACTGTTTACTACGAAATTAAAGAGGGTGACAAAACAAGAACCCAGTTCTTTAAAGGGGTAGTTATTCAAAGAAGAGGTTCTGGTGCTACTGAAACTTTTACAATCCGTAAAATGTCTGGTAACGTTGGTGTAGAGCGTATCTTCCCAGTGAACATGCCGGCTTTACAAAAAGTTGAATTGAACCAAAGAGGTAAAGTTCGTAGAGCTCGTATTTTCTACTTCAGAGAACTTACTGGTAAAAAAGCTAAAATTAAAGAATTACGCAGAAAGTAATCTTTTAATTAAGATCATAAAAAACACCAATCGTTTGATTGGTGTTTTTTGTTTTTAGATTAATTTTGATGTTATTTATTAATTATGTTCAGACACAAAGGAAAAGGTAGAACCTATTCTCACAATCTTAAATTAGCATCTATTTTATCATTTGTTGCAGGAACTGTAAACATTACGGGGGTTTTAGCATTAGGTACCTTAACCACTAATGTTACAGGGCATTTTGCTTTTTTTTCAGAAGAATTATTCTTTAAAAATATAGAAATGGCTTTTGTTTCATTGGTTTATATACTTTTTTTTCTTACAGGTGCTTTTGTTTCGGGACTATTAATAGAACTTGTTTCAAAATCAAAATATTATTTAGCTTATATTCTTCCTATCTCAATAGAAATTATAGTCTTAACTGTCTGCTCATTTTTATATTTATTGTTTCCTAATAGCATTTTTAATTATTCCATCCTACTTTCATGTTTGTTATTATTTTCAATGGGCATACAAAATGCTTTAGTGACAAGAATTTCAAATTCAGTAGTCCGAACAACACATCTAACAGGTCTTTTTACAGACCTGGGGATAGAACTTTCTCAAATTATTACAAAAAAAGTAATTACAGAAAAGAACAAAATAAAAAGAGATATACAATTAAAACTTATTATTATCTTTTGTTTCTTTTGTGGCGGAATAATAGGTGGTTTTCTATACACTCGTTTTAAATTAGCTACTTTATTATTTCCTACTATTTTATTATTGTTTGCTCTTTGGTATGACCGATTGTTATTCCGTTTTTACTACTTTAAAAGAAAACACAGACATTAAATTTTAAACTTAACTCTTACAAAAAACTAATTTATTACATAATATAAGCAACTTTTTTATTGCTTCTTAACCAATTCTAAATATTCTTTTAGAATTTTGCCGTATTTGCTTTGAGCCACTTCAGATGAGAAATTTCCGTAAATGGTATCCAGATATTTTTCGTTTACTGGAACAATATCGGTTAAAGTAATATAAGGTGCTACTTCATTTTTATTATTTTTCAGCACAAAATTAACTGCGTTTAAATAATTCATTCTAATGGAACGGTTTAACACATTTTCTAAACTGTCGGCTTTTGCCAACTGATCGTTTTTTTGAGCCAGAATAATGTCCTTAATCAAATCGGTTTGTTTATGTGTGTAAACTGTTTTTGTTTTTAGATATTTTGAATACAACTCTTGATTTTTTGAACCTGTAACTGTTGCTCCGCCCGAAAAATTATCCAATGAGCTGTTAATAGTCAACTGTCCCGGTTCGGCAAAAAACAAAATAAAATTATCTAATGATTGCGATGTTCCTCTGTTCAATCCCAAAAACAGCACTTCAGGTTCTTTTAAATCAAAACCGGTTTCAAACGTCGATTTTCCTTTTAAAACAATACTGTCTAAGGTAACCAAAGTACTGTCTTTTAATTGTTGAATGTACAGCGTACCCTGTTTCAGTCCTTGAATTTCGCCGGTAATCCGGGTGTTTCCCGTTGTTTTTTTATCGTTACAAGCCCATACAGTTGCAGCGCAAGCAATTACTAATAAAAGTTTTTTCATATTTTATTTAAATAAATCCATTCCCGGAATATTTGGCATACCGTCTTTTGCAGCGGCAGCCAGTTCGGCTTCGTTAATTGCTCCGGCTTTTTCCAAAGCTTTGTTCAAGGTTAAAATCAAATAATCTTCTAATTGTTCTTTGTCGCTTAACAATTCGTCATTCAGTTCTAAACTTCTAATTTGTCTGTTGGCAGTAACGGTAACTTTCAGTAAACCATCGGCAGTTTGTTCATCAATTAACACGGTGTTTAAGCGTTGTTTTGTTTCTTCAACTTTCTTCTGGGCTTCCTGTAATTTCCCCATCATACCCATTAAATCTCCAAACATATTTTTCAATTTTTATATTTAATACAAAAGTATTAATTTCAACCAAAATCACTAATTATTAATTATGAAACACTCAAATACTTTTATGCTTGCTTTTTGTAGTATTTTTGCATCTTGTTCAACAACAAATACTAAAATGAATAACACAATAAAAGAGCCGGTTGCTAAAATTAGTGCCACAAATCTGGAAAAGCACGGCAACATACGTACCGATAATTATTACTGGTTAAATCAACGTGAAAACCCCGAAGTAATTGCGTATTTAGAAGAAGAAAACAATTATTATAATACGTTAACGGCACATACCAAAGATTTTCAGCAAGATTTGTTTGAAGAAATGAAGAGCCGTATTAAGGAAGACGATTCTTCGGTTCCGTATTTTTATAACGGATATTGGTATTTAACCCGATTTGAAAAAGGCAAAGATTACCCCATTTACACCCGAAAAAAAGAAACGTTAGAAGCCGAAGAAGAAATTTTATTCGATTGTAACGAAATGGCAAAAGGACATGCCTATTTTAAATTGGGCGGGTTAAATATCAGCGATGATAATAAATTTGCAGCTTTTGGGGTGGATACCGTTTCGCGCCGTGAATATACTATTCAAATTAAAAATCTGGAAACAGGCGAAATTCTTCCTGAAAAAATCGAAAAAACTACCGGAAGCAGCACTTGGGCTGCCGATAACAAATCGCTGTTCTATTCTCGTAAAGACGAACAAACCCTGCGTGCCGACCGTATATTTAAGCATCTTTTAGGGAACGCCGTAACAACAGACGAGCTGATTTTCAATGAAAAAGACGAAACTTTTAACACCTATATCTATCGTTCAAAATCTAAAAAATACCTGATTATTGGTTCAGAAAGTACCTTGACTTCTGAATATCAGATTTTAGAAGCGTCAAATCCCGAGGGAAAATTCCGCGTATTTCAAAAACGTACCCGTGGATTAGAATATTCTGTTTCGCATTACAACGATCATTTTTACATTGTGACCAATAAAGACAAGGCAACCAATTTTAAACTGATGATTACGTCCGAAACGGCTACTACTAAAGAAAACTGGAAAGATCTAATTCCGCATCGTGAAGATGTTTTGTTGGAAGGAATCGATATTTTTAAAGATTATCTGGTGGTTTCAGAACGTTTTAACGGGTTGTCTCAAATCAAAATTCAGCCTTGGGACAATCCGGAACAGTCTTATTATTTACCTTTTAACAGTGAAACTTTTACCGCATATACCACGACTAACGTAGATTTTGACACCGAAATTCTTCGATATGGATACCAGTCAATGGCAACGCCTTCATCGGTGATCGATTTTAACATGCGTACCAAAGAAAAAACGGTTAAAAAAGAACAGGAAGTTTTAGGAGGAAAATTCAACAAAGAAAATTATACCGAGGAACGTGTATGGGCAACGGCTGCCGATGGAACTAAAATTCCGATTTCGTTGGTTTATAAAAAAGGAATGAAAAAAGACGGAACAAATCCATTACTGCAATATGCTTACGGTTCGTACGGTTCAACCATGGAACCTTATTTTTCTACGGTTCGTTTAAGTTTGTTAGACCGTGGTTTTGTGTACGTTATTGCTCATATTCGCGGCGGCGAAGATTTAGGTCGTGAATGGTACGAAAACGGAAAACTGCTTAAAAAGAAAAACACATTTACCGATTTTATCGATTGTTCTAAGTTTTTAATTGACCAGAAATACACCTCGCCAAAACATTTGTATGCCGAAGGCGGATCTGCAGGCGGCTTGTTAATGGGTGTGGTTTTAAACGATGCACCCGAACTGTATAACGGCGTTATTGCACAGGTTCCGTTTGTTGATGTGGTTACTACTATGTTAGACGATTCTATTCCGTTAACTACAGGCGAGTACGACGAATGGGGAAATCCGAACGAAAAAGAATATTACGATTATATGAAATCTTATTCGCCTTACGATAACGTAAAAGCACAAGATTATCCAAACCTTTATATATCAACAGGTTTTCACGATTCGCAAGTGCAATATTGGGAACCTGCAAAATGGATTGCCAAACTGCGTGCCTTGCGAACCAATAAAAAGTTATTATTTCTGGATACCAATATGGATGCCGGTCACGGTGGTGCCTCAGGACGTTTTGAAGCATTAAAAGAAGTCGCTAAAGAATATGCGTTCCTTTTTGATTTAGAAGGAATTAAGAAGTAATCTTTTTTCAATTTATAAACACCCCCTGCCAGAGTTCTAACTCTGGCAGGGGGTGTTTATTACTACAAGTTGTAAAATTAATATTCTTCAATCAATAAAGAAGGCGAAAGATTTAATTTTACAGTCAAATTACGAATCATTTTAACGGTAAGTTTTCTTTTTCTGTTCAATATTTCAGATACTTTGCTTTTTCCGCCTATAGCATCTATCAAATCCGTTTGTTTCAACTGCATTTCTTCCATTCTTATTTTGATAGCTTCAATTGGATCGGGAGCTGTTATCGGATAGTTTTTCTTTTCATATTCATCTATCAAAATAGCAAGAATATCAGCTTCGTCGCTTTCGGGCGTACCCGCTTTTGCATCAAAAAGAACTTCTAATTTTGACAATGCTTCTATATAATCTGCTTCTGTTTTTATAGGTTTTATGTTCATAGTTTATATTTTAAATGGTGTTCGCATCAATTTTATCATATTCTGTATGTGTTCCAATAAAACGAATGAAAACCCATTGTTTTTCAAAATTAAATTTCGCTACCAATCTGTAACTATTACCTTTAATGTTAAATACAATTCGGTTACTTTTAAGAATACTTGCATTCACATAGGTTTGCTTTACTTCGTTTGGATTGTTCCAGATAGAATTTTTCACCGTATCATACCACGTCTTCAAATATTGTTCTGAGTCCGAATGCTTTTCCCAAAACTGACGTAGTGTACTTTTCGCAAAAATTCTTTCCATTGGTCTGATATATATTTTACAAATATACAAAAAGTTCCCAAACATAGAACTTTTAGGTTTTATTTTTTTGATAGAAATGCTTATGAAATATAACAAAATGCTCCAAACTAAAATAGAGCGTTTAAAAGCACTAGTTGGCGAAAAATAGTTTGAAATCAACAGAATTTCTGCAAATTATACGCTCCAAGAAACTTACACTTTTTAGCTTTTTGTGTATCGCTAAAAAAATAGTACTTTTGCACCGCAGAAGAAACAGATTGTACTGTTTTAAATTTTAAACTATGAAAGAAGAAATAGAGGCTCACGAATCTATTTTAGAATTGGTTGGCAACACGCCTTTGGTACGGTTAAATAAAATAACAAACGGGTTTCCGGGGACTTATTACGCAAAATTAGAAGCGTTTAATCCCGGACATTCGGCTAAAGACAGAATTGCATTACATATCATCAACAAAGCTGAAGAACAAGGCGTTTTAAAACCGGGAAGCATTATTGTTGAAACAACTTCTGGAAATACCGGATTTAGCTTAGCAATGATTGCAATGGTAAAAGGATACCAGTGTATTTTGGCTGTTTCTGACAAATCTTCACACGATAAAATTGATATGTTGCGTGCAATGGGTGCAAAAGTTTATTTGTGTCCGGCTAAAGTTGAACCAGAAGATCCCCGTTCTTATTACAGTGTGGCAAAACGCATACACGAAGAAACTCCGGGCTCTGTTTACATCAATCAATATTTTAACGAATTAAATACCGAAGCACATTACCTAACAACCGGTCCGGAAATCTGGAAACAAACGAAAGGACAAATCACGCATTTAATTGCTTGTTCAGGTACCGGCGGAACCATTTCAGGTACGGCAAAATATCTGAAAGAACAAAATCCTAATGTAAAGGTAATCGGAGTAGACGCTTACGGTTCCATTATCAAAAAATACCATGAAACGGGCGAAGTGGATATGAACGAAGCGTATTCGTACCGAATTGAAGGTATGGGTAAAAACTTGATTCCCGCAGCTACTAAGTTTGAATTTATTGATCGCTTTATAAAAGTTTCTGACGAAGACGCTGCCTTTACCGCCCGTGATTTAGCGCATACCGAAGGATTGTTTATGGGATATACATCAGGAGCGGCTATTCAGGCAGTAAAACAATTGGCAACAGAAAATGAATTTACAGTCGATAGCAAAGTGGTAATTATTCTACCCGATCACGGTTCGCGATATATGACCAAAATTTACAGCGACCAATGGATGGAAGAACAAGGTTTTTTAAAAGATCATCCCACAGAACAAACCAAAGTGGTTTATATTGAATAAGAAAAGAGAAGTTTCCTTCTCTTTTTTTTATTACCTTTTGTAACATATCGAACAATCAAGCTACTTATTATAAAAACGATACGTTATGAGTTTAAAAATTTCGGGTTTAACCAAAACCTATAGAAACGGTGTAAAAGCCTTAGACAATGTTAATTTAGAAATTGGTAAAGGTATGTTTGGTCTTTTAGGTCCAAACGGAGCCGGAAAATCTTCACTGATGAGAACCATTGCCACGTTGCAAACTCCCGATTCCGGGGCTGTTACGTTCAACGATATTAATATTTTAGAAAATAAAAACGCACTGAGGAAAGTTTTAGGATATTTACCGCAAGAATTTGGCGTGTATCCAAATATGTCTGCCGAAACCTTGTTAGATTATTTTGCGCAATTAAAAGGAATTACCAAAAAAGACGAACGAAAAAAAATCATTAAAGAAGTATTGGAACTGACCAATTTGTATGATGTACGCCACAAAAGCGTAAGCGGCTATTCAGGCGGAATGAAACAGCGTTTTGGTATTGCACAATTGCTGCTGAACAACCCACAACTGATTATTGTTGATGAACCAACAGCCGGTTTGGATCCTGCCGAACGTCATCGTTTCCTGAATGTTTTACGTGAAATAGGAACCAATCACACCGTAATTTTTTCAACGCATATTGTAGATGATGTTCGCGAATTATGTCACGAATTGGCAATTTTAAACGGAGGAAAAATTTTGTTTGAAGGAACGCCAAACAGCGGAGAAGAATTGTTAGACGGAAAAATCTGGATGCGAATCATTAACCGTGACGAGTTTGATGCATTTAACAGCAAATTCAATATCATTTCTTCAAACTTTAATCAGGACAATACGTTAAATATCCGCGTGCATAGCGACAACCAACCAGATGAAACCTTTATAAAGGCAAAACCAATCTTGGAAGACGTGTATTTTGTTTCATTAAAAGGAGATATGTAATGCTGGGAACTATTTTTAAATTTGAAACAAAACGCTGGCTAAAAAGTTGGCTGTTTTACTTGTTTTTTGTCATTTTCTTTGCCTTGTCTTTTTCAATAATGGCAAGTGTATTAGGTTATTTCGATGTGTTTACGGCAACAACTTCCTCTAATCTTATCGTAAACTCACCGATGGCAATTAACGGAATCATTAATGAAATTACAAAATTTGTTAATTTTATTATTCCGGCAGTTATCGGTGCAACTGTTTACCGCGATTATAAATACAATTCGCACACCTTGTTGTTTGCTTATCCGTTCAACAAATTTCAATATTTGGCAGGAAAATTTTTAAGCGGCTTTTTTATCACAATACTCATTACATTCTCTATTGGGTTGGCTTTTTTACTGGCTTCGGTACTTCCGTTTGCAAACCCCGATTTGTTGGGACCTATTCGCTTATGGGCTTATTTTCAAAGTTATGTATTGTTTGTCATTCCAAATATTTTCTTTATCGGTTCCCTGATTTTTATGTTGGTTACTTTAACCCGTAATCAGTATATCGGATTTATCTTAGTAATTATCTTGCTTTTTATTCCGGGAATCATCAACAGTTTAACAGCCAATGTTGACGATAAATTTGTAGCATCGTTATTTGAACCTTTTGGAAATCAGGCATTGGGATATGTGGCTAAATATTGGACGATCGAAGAGCAAAATACCTTGTTTATTCCGTTAGATAAAGTAATTATATTCAACCGATTGATTTGGATTGGTGTTGGTATTTTAGCTTTCGCAGCCACTTATTTCGCCTTTTCATTTTCTCAAACCCCATTATCTATTTCAAGAAAGAAAAAAGGAAACAGGGTGGTTAAAAATAATTTCGGAAGCATCATAAAAGTCAATCTGCCTAAAGTTTCGTATGATTATTCTTTTGTTTCCTATCTTAAAACTGCTTTCAGATTATCGAAATTTGAATTTGCAAGCATTGTAAAAAACTGGATTTTCATTACTTTAATGGTCCTCTTGATCATTTTTATTCTGGTCTCAAGTTACAGTTTGGGCGATATGTTTGGAACCAAAACCTATCCTGTAACATGGAAAGTGATACAACTTGTAAATGATAATATAAGCTTGTTTTTATCTATATTAATTTATTTGTTCTCAGGGGTTTTGTTGAACAATGCCCAATCATCACGAATGAATTTGCTGGTAGATGCTACAACGGTTCCAAACTGGAGCTTGCTGTTATCAAAGTTTATTGCGTTGGTACAAATGGTTTGCGTGGTATTTTTGGTAGGAATTTTATCAGGAATTTTAATTCAGGCGTATTTAGGTTATTATAATTTTGAGTTAGGTCAATATTTTGCAGAATTTTTCGGTTTTCAATTAATTGATTATGTTATTGTAATTTTATTCTCCTTATTCATTCAATCGTTCTTTAAAAACTATCTAATCGGATTCTTCGTGATTTTGGTCGCTCAAATGATTCCGATGGCATTAACAAAATTAGGGATAGAACAATCGGTTTTCCATTTTAATTCAGGCATGTGGTACAGCTATTCCGATATGAATGGTTTTGGTGTTGTTCGCGGCTATTTTTATTACAAGTTGTACTGGCTGCTTTTTGGTTTTGTACTGTACGGTTTAACGTTATTATTTTGGCGTAGAGGGATTCTCTCTAATGCAAAAGAGCGTTTGCGTTTGTTTGTAAAACGTTTTAAAACCCCAATTGCCGTTCCTTTAATGTTGGTTGTTTTAGCATTTGTAGGTTTAGGCTACTGCTTGTATTATCAAGAAGTTAAGTTAGAACCTTATTATACTTCGCAAGAACGCGAATTGCAAAGGGTCGATTTCGAAAAAAAATACAAAAAGTTCGAAAAATATGCACAACCCCGCATTGTTGATGTAAAAGTAGCTATGGATTTGTATCCTACAAAACGCAATTACAAAGCGGTGGTGAATTACGTAATGGTAAACAAAACCGAAAAAGCCATTGATTCGTTGTTTTTAAATTACGGAAAAAATTTCCGTGAAATTAAATTCAACCGTGATTATCAGCTGGTTTTAAACGATACGGTAATGGATTTTGATATCTACCGGTTAAATCAGCCATTAAATCCGGGCGATTCTTTAAAAGTACAAATGATTGTTCAAAACCAATCGAATACGTGGTTGCAAGATCGTTCGCCAATCATCGAAAACGGGACATTTATTAATAATAGTATGTTTCCTTCGTTTGGATATGCAGATGGCGTAGAATTGCAGGATAACGATGTTCGTAAGAAATACAATTTGCCTCCGCGTGAACGTATGCCCGAACCAAATGATGCCGAAGCCCGTAAAAATACCTATATTTCAGACGAGGCCGATTGGATTACATTTGAAACAACCGTAAGTACCGATGGCGACCAGATTGCAATTGCACCGGGGTATTTACAAAAAGAATGGCAAAAAGACGGACGAAATTATTTCCATTACAAAATGGACCAGAAAATGTTGAATTTCTATGCGTTTAACTCTGCCCGATATGAAGTAAAACGTGAAAAATGGAACAACATTAATTTAGAAATTTATTACCACAAAGGACATGAATATAATTTGACCCGAATGATGGAAGCCTTGAAAAAATCGTTGGCTTATTATGGCGAAAATTATGGTCCTTACCAGCATTCACAAGCTCGTATTATTGAATTTCCACGAACAATGGGGACTTTTGCCCAGGCTTTTGCCAACACCATGCCTTTCTCTGAAGCCATTGGATTTATTGCCGATGTGGATGAAGACAATCCCGATGCGGTTGATTATCCGTTCTCGGTTGTTTCGCACGAAATGGCACATCAATGGTGGGCACATCAGGTAATTGGTGCTAAAGTAAAAGGAGCCACTTTGCTTTCTGAATCGATGTCGGAATACAGTTCGTTGAAAGTGTTAGAAAAAGAATATGGCAAATTCCAGATGCGTAAATTCCTAAAAGAAGCTTTAGACGGTTATTTGCGTGGACGTACTTGGGAATGGAAAGAAGAAAATCCGTTGATGTATAACGAAAACCAACAATACATTCATTATAACAAAGGATCGTTGGTATTGTACGCTATGAGCGATTATTTGGGTGAAAAACGTTTTAACGATGTTTTAAAAACCTTTGTTTCTCAAGTGAAGTTTCAGGAAGCGCCTTATACAAATTCTATTGAATTCGTTAATTTATTGAAACAAAACACTCCGGATAGCTTGCAATATTTGATTAAAGATATGTTTGAAACCATTACGCTTTACGACAATAAAGTAGAAAATGTAAAGGTTACCAATTTGAAAAACGGAACATATCAGGTGGATATCACCTTTATGGTTTCAAAATACAGAACAACGCCGAAAGGAGATCAAATCTACAAAAACGAGCAAGGAAATACGCTGACTGCAAAAGTTGGTAAAAATGAAGTTAAATCGTACCCGCTGCACGATTATGTTGAAGTAGGTATCTTTGGCAAGAAAACCAAAAAAGGTAAACACGAATACGAAAACGAGTTGTACAATAAAAAATACCTTATTGATAAAATCAATAATAAGGTTTCGATTATTGTAAATCAAAAACCTGTCGAAGTAGGTGTTGATCCTTACAACAAACTCATTGACCGGGATTCTAACGACAACCGCAAAACAGTGGATTAATTTTAACCCTCTATTCAAATTGAATAGAGGGTTATATATTTTCATTAAAAAATCCCGAAGTTAAACTTCGGGATTTTTGTTTTTTATCTTGAATAATTTGGAGCTTCTTTTGTAATGGTTACATTGTGTGGATGCGATTCGCCGATACCCGATGAAGTCAACTGTACAAAACGAGCGGTTTCCTGCAAGGTGGGAATATCTTTTGCGCCACAATACCCCATTCCGGCACGTAAACCACCAATAAACTGCGTCATCGATTCGTTTAATTCACCTTTATAAGGCACGCGACCTTCAATACCTTCAGGAACCAGTTTTTTAACATCGTCTTCCACATCCTGGAAATAACGGTCTTTAGATCCGTGTTTCATTGATTCTACAGACCCCATTCCACGATAGGTTTTAAATTTACGACCTTCGAAAATAATGGTTTCTCCCGGAGATTCTTTTGTTCCTGCAAGCATAGATCCTAACATCACACAATCGGCTCCTGCACCTAATGCTTTTGGAATATCGCCTGTGTAACGCAGACCACCATCGGCAATCACAGGAATTCCGGTTCCTTTTAAAGCAGCAGCAACTTCCATCACCGCAGAGAATTGAGGGAAACCAACACCTGCAACTACACGAGTAGTACAGATAGATCCCGGACCAATACCTACTTTAACGGCATCTGCACCAGCTTCTACCAAATACAAAGCAGCTTCGGCAGTAGCAATATTTCCTACCACTACATCAATTTCAGGGAATGTTGCTT
>SMEI01000039.1_pt1 | contig 26856 bp, 22 predicted proteins | sample 2456321 | NCBI WGS metagenome assembly SMEI01 (sample SAMN10132588, study PRJNA489261) | soil metagenome | isolation source: day1 control-silt loam soil ammended with composted manure from dairy cow... | place: USA | collected 2015-05-01
AATTTTACAATTAACACATTCACACCATATAACAACAGAAGTTTTAGGTTTATTATTTTTATCTAATCTTGTATTTTCCCAAACTTTTACGCAATCTAAATGTACATTATCAATTATAGGTTTTATAAATCCAATTTTTTCACATCTACGCAAATCTAACTCTCTATCTTCTTCTATTTCTCCTTTAGAAGTAAAATGAGCAAAAGTCCAATCCAATGTTTTACCTTTGAATTCAAATCTTTTATGTACACGTGGTACGACTCTAAGACCCATAAATGTTAAACCACCTTTCCATAAATCTGCTTCATATAATTCTAATAAAGCATTTTCATAGTCATCATAATTTCCTCCAAAATCATTTAAAGTAATTATTTCAGGAAATTCTATCAAATTTTCACACATAATTCTATCTAGATTCCCAAATTAAAATATTAAGCTTATGTTCTGAAGGAAATGTTTTTTTTGTAAGAGAATAACCAGATCTTTCTTTAATTAAATTAATCAACTCAACCTTTCCTCTATTATTGTTAAGATTTCTATTTTCATAACAAACCGCACCCATTAATAAATCACATAACTGGACAAGTTCTATTTGATGCGAAACTACTTCTTGAACGCTTTGAACAATTTCTTTCTTATAGTCGTAATTTTTATTACAAAGATAATCGTGTAATTTATCGATTTTCTTTTTTCCGTTTGTGTCCTTTTTATCCAAGTAAATTTTATATGACTTATCAGTATGAAGAAGTTCTCTTATAAGTAAGAAAATCATTTTATAATAAAATTCATCGTGTGATGTATTATGTTGTGTATGATTCAACTTTTCTTTATCTATAACAACACATCTAAAACCAAGGTATTTACAATCAAAGAAATAATTTACTAAATCCTTATAAAATTCTATCTTAGAATAAGATACTTTAGACCATTTAATTTCAAAATCTTTACTTAGACTGTGTCTCTCTTTAATATTTCTAATATCTTTAAATATTGCATCTTTATGATTTGTAACACAACTAATCGCTCCGAGTCCCATAATTTTTGAATTCTTGAGACTTTCAATATGTGAACTTTCATCACAATAAATACTTATATTATTATCACTCATAAATAAAAACTGTAGCTAACAAGGGTTTGGCGAAATGGCGGGTTAAGTCAATAGAACAAAAGTTATTGCTAAAACCCGCCAATTACATTTATATTTTTTTTATAATTTAGCAAATATAAATGTATTGGCTAACTGTGTAACAAATATAGAACTTTTTGCTTCAATATCCGCCACTGTCGCCAAGCCCCAAAACGTTATATGCCATATTAACCGAGCGTAAACCCGACAGCAACAATAGATGAAACCAAATCAGACGAAAAAAGTAATACTTTTTGTTATTCTAAGCTTTTCGGCGTACTATTTTCTTTTTGAAAATTTTAAACCTATAAAAATTGGACTTGACAAAATCACCCAACAAGGTTTGATTAGTTATGTTTTGACTTATTTAATAATTGGAATTCCAATTTTCACAGGAACATTATTACTCAACAAGACGATTAGTATTTTTAAAAGCCTTGGACTTTCATCAAGTATTTCGACTGCATTGTGGACAAGTCTATTATTCACTTTGCCAATGTTCATAGGTGGCTTGCTTCTCTTTAAATTTAATCAACATATTGATATTGAAAATTTGATTTCAGGGACTATCGTTGCAGGATTTATGGAGGAACTTTATTTTAGGGGTTTTCTTTTTGGACAATTGTTCCGAAAGACCAATTTAGGTTTTATACCATCAATAATTTTTGGTGCATTGATTTTTGCTTTTGGACATTTATACCAAAGTCAAGATGTAGGTGAACTAATCGGAATTTTTATGATTACGTTTTCGGGAGCTGTTTTTTTTGGTTGGCTTTATGTAGAATGGAGTTATAATTTATGGGTTCCAATTTTGACACACACCTTAATGAACTTATCTTGGAGTTTATTTCAAGTTGACAATTCTGCTTTGGGCGATATGACAACAAATATTTTTAGAGGTTTGACTATTCTAATTGCAATAATATTTACAATTTTATATAAGAAAAATAGAAACGAAAAATTAATAATTAACAGACGAACATTAATGCTGAAAAAGCAAAACGGCATATAACAACGGCTATGCGCCAGAAGCTCGTCCACGAAAGAAAAAACCGAAAAATTCACCATAAATAGTTTTTTGGAAAATCACATCTTTATAATATTTTTTGAATGAAAGTGAATGAAAAAAATCGAAAAAGTGACAATAAAGCGAAGTAAAGAAATTACCGAAAACTATTTTCAGTTTTTAGACAAACATATTGAAGATGTCGTTTTAGGAAAGGTTGATGAATTTATGGAAATAAACCAAATAGCCAGCGAATTATTTGTTTCTCATAAACATTTGACAGATACAGTACAGAAAGAAACGGGAAATCATCCTTGTTATTTTTATGACCTTAAAATTATTGATGAGGCAAAAAAAATGCTTTCAGAAACGGATAAATCCGTTTCTGAAATTGCAAAAATATTGACTTACGACCCATCCAATTTTTCAAAATTCTTCAAAAAGTTTATTGGACAAACTCCTGGACAATTCCGAAAAGAAAACAAAAAATAAAAACTACCGAAAAGTTCACCACGATTTATATTTTTTGCTTAGCCATCTTTGCTAAATCAATTGTATAACATTTAAAATCAAACAAAATGGCAAGAAACGATGTAAATGGAAAAGTAGTTTTAATTGCAGGTGGTGCAAAAAATTTAGGTGGCTTACTAAGCCGTAATTTTGCGGCTAAAGGAGCAAAAGTGGCTATCCACTACAATAGCGACAACACAAAGGCGGAAGCCGAAAAAACATTGGCAGATATCATAAACGCAGGTGGAGAAGCATTTTTATTCCAAGCTGATTTGACAGATGTAAAAAACATTACAAAGTTTTTTGATGCAACTATCGAAAAATTCGGAGGAATTGACATTGCTATTAATACGGTTGGAAAAGTATTGAAAAAACCTTTCGCAGATACCACCGAAGAGGAATATGACAGCATGAACGACATCAATGCGAAAGTTGCTTATTTTTTCATTCAGGAAGCAGGCAAAAAACTAAACGATAATGGAAAGATCAACACAATTGTAACTTCGTTATTGGCTGCATTTACAGGATATTATTCTACTTATGCAGGTGCAAAAGCTCCAGTAGAGCATTTTACAAGGGCTGCTTCCAAAGAGTTTGGTTCAAGAGGAATTTCTGTAACTGCCGTTGCTCCAGGACCAATGGACACGCCGTTTTTCTATGGACAAGAAAGCGATGATGCAGTAGCCTATCACAAACAAGCCTCTGACTTAGGTGGACTTACAGACATTAAAGACATCGCACCTTTGGTTGAGTTTTTAGTAACCGATGGTTGGTGGGTTACTGGACAAACTATTTTTGCAAACGGAGGCTACACAACAAGATAAAATAAAATTTAATATTTTGAAAAGGCAAATGACTTAGTTTTTTGCTTTTTTTAATTTAAAGATTATGATTTTAAAAATTCTCAATTCAGCATTGATTTTATTTGCGGTGTTTATGGGTGCCAAGCACGGATGGAATATGCTCACTGCAAAACCAGAAATGCTCGAAATGTTTGGTAAATGGAATTTTAGCAAAAATGCTGTAATGATTAATGGTGCAGTTACCTTATTGGCATCTATATTAATCCTTTTTCCGAAAACATTCGTGTGGGGAAACTTTCTAATGGCAGCGGGAATACTGATGATTATCTGTTTGCAGTTGCTCAACAAAGACTTGAAAGGCGTGGCGATAGAAATCCCATTTCTGTTACTCAATTTAATCATCATTTATTTACAACACCCATTAAAATCGAATGTGTTATGAGAAAATTTCTAATCATTGTGTTTTCCTCTTTTTCACTTACGGCGTGTGGACAAACACAAAACACCAATCAAACAACAAATAAAAAATCAGAAAAAATGCAAGACGAAACCCTATTAAAACCAGTAAAAACTTTGATGGAAGCGATGCAAACAGAAAATGCCGAACTGATCAGAGCTCAATTTTCGGAAACAGCCACTCAAGCCTATGGTTCGGATGGAGTGATGAAAACAGCCGAAGAAACCAAAAAATGGATTGAAAGTGATATCGTGGATCGCCAGGGCAAGGTTGCCAACCCTGAATATTCTGTGATAAGTGAAAATGAGGTTGTTGTCAAAGGGCAGTATTCGAGTGTAGGTTATACAAATAAGGCTAACTTTTTATTTACCGTTGAGAACGGATTGATAACAAGTTGGAGAATGAGATATTAAGTACGATAGTTTATTACCTATAAAAGGACTGCTGATAACATCGCATTGGCGAAATGGCGGTTTAAGGGAGAAATTGAAAGTTTCTCCTTTTTTTTGTCGCAACAGTCTTTTATATTTCCTTTTTTCATAAATTTAGAAAATAATAAAAGGCTGTTGCTTAGGTAAGTGCAAGACTGAAAGTTTAGGTTTTCTAATCCGCCACTATCGCCAAGCCGTGGCCCGTTCAGGCGAGAGTTTCTCGTTTCTCCGCTACGCTCCAAAACTTCGGAAACCTCGCCTGAACGTCCCCGGGGACGTTGTACGCAACCTTTTAAAAAGCAACCTTCAAAATAATGACTGAACTAAAACAAATAATAATACAAATAGGACTTCAAATTCTTATTGCTTTAGCTTTAATTATACCAATTTCTTTATTTACTAAAATGAAAAATAAAAAGCTACTTTTCATTTATTTTCTTTGCTTTATTTCAATTTTAATTGCTTATTTCATTCCTAAAAGCACAATATTTGATAGTCTTAAAATGAACTGGCAAGGGCAAATCCTAGTTATTATATTATCAATATCATTTGTTTATTTTACTCATTTTATAACACCGAAGCAGGTTGGATTTACATCTAAAATTAATAAAACTGTTTGGCTTCCTCTTATCTTTCTATCAATTCTTGGAATAATGTTTAACCTTTTTGTTAGAGGACTTGATGGTATAAGTACAACAACAGAATATTTACTTTATCAACTAACAATGCCTAGTCTTGCAGAAGAAATGGCTTTTAGAGGCGTACTTCTAGGATTGCTAAATTTTATATTCATTTCAAGAAAAAAAATATTTGGAGCTGACATAGGATGGGGAGCAATAATTTTATCCTTGGCATTTGGTCTTGGACATTCTATATACTTTGATGAAAATAATAATATACAATTTGCATTTGATGCTTTTTTAGTAACAACAGTTCTAGCTTTAGTAATGACATATTTAAAGGAAAAGGGAGAAAGTATTATTCCTTCAATTATTTTCCATAGCATCTATAATGCCTCACTACCACTCATAAAGATATTTCTATAACGTTAACAAAGGCAGCACACAACACAAGTTTGGTTCAATGGCGAGTAAAGGTAAATCTCAAAGTTAGCTTTCTTTTTTGTCGCACTCGACTATTTCAATTTTATTTATTAAATTTAAAAAGGCGTTGCTTAGTTTTGGCTAATCGTAAAGTTTCAGCTTTAGTTTTTCGCCACAATCGCCAAGCCGCCAACCGTTAGTAGAAATTGTTTAAAAAACACCATTAAAAGAATGAAAGCTAAAATTTTCGCTGTTTTGATTTTCACTATTAATTTTAGTTTTGCACAAAATTCAAGTCAATTAGTCAAAAAATCAATCGATTTAATCAAGAATAATGAAATTTCAAAACTTGATAAAACTTATCCAAAAATATGGAGTGAATATTTAAAAGAAAATGTTCCATATTATCAAAATGCAATTAAAGAAATCAAAGAGAAGCAATATAACTCAGCATTACTAAATATTGATAGTTTGATTTCTGAAGGCTATTTTTTGGATGAAATCATAAACGACAAAAATTTTTCTGCATTGCACCAAGAAGAAAATTGGAAAAAAATTCAGAGTAAAATCAAATCAGAAAAATCAAGCTATAATAACAAAGTAAGAAAGGAATTAATAAAAGTAAGAGACAAAGACCAAAGTATTAGACTCATAGTATTAGATGTTCGTAAAAATTCTAATGATAGCCTTCTAATTAAAAAAGTCAATAAAAAAATGAAACTAATTGATAATGAAAGTGCCATCATAGTCTCTAAAATTATTGATAAATATGGTTGGCTTGGTAATGACAAAATCGGAACAGAAGCTAATCAAACGCTTTTTTTGGGAATTCAACATATTGACGATACAATAGTACAAAACAAATATTTGCCTGTATTAAAAGAAGCTGTCAAAAATGGAGATGCAGAACCTTGGCATTTTGCTTTTCTTACAGATAGAATTTTAATGAACCAAGGCGAAAAACAAATTTACGGAACTCAGACTATAATTTCAAAAGATCCCAAACTATCCTACGTTGTTCCTTTGCAAAACCCTGAAAAAGTGGACGAATTAAGAAAAGAAATAGGACTTGATCCACTTAATGATTATCTTCAAGAAGAAGGCCTTTCTTGGAATCTTGAAGATTATAAAAATGACTTACCAAGAATAGAAAGATTATATAAAGAACGGTATGAAAAACAAAAAAAATAGTACAATTTCTGCTAATATCAAATTAGCAAAATGGCGGATGAAGTGTTACTATTGAGGTTTTGTGTCAAATTTACCATCACAACACTAAGCCATGAACCTTTGTCATAATTAATAATACTTTAAAGATTCCTATTGAATCACAAACTGTTTTAAATCGTAACGGCTGCCTTTAAAAATGTTTAAATCCACTTTGGTTCCTACTCCGTTTACGGTGCCTTTATCGGTAAATTGCCAAAAGTGCCAGTCGTTGTTCATTTTTTCGCTGAATAAACTGTATTTTGCAATCCATACCTTATGGTCGGGGAAGTAATCTTTAATGTGGTGCCGGTAATAATTTGCGCCCGAATAAATAATTGGTTTTACACCGTAATGTTTCTCTACAATGGTTAGCCAGTTTTGCATTCCTTCACGCATTTTTTCAACCGATTGTTCTTTAGGCAGTTCTTCAATATCCAATACCGGAAAAAAATCACCGGGTTCTAACGGACTGTTTTTAATGAAATTCTGTGCCTGTAAGGTGCTGTTCTCATCAGGTCGGTAATAATGATAAGCGCCGCGAACCAACAAACGGCTTTTTGCTTTTTTCCAGTTGTAATCAAACTTGTCATCAACACCGTCTATCCCCATTGTTGAACGGATAAAAACATAATCAATTGCAAATTTATTGTACAGCGAATCAATTTCTTTCCAGTTTATATCGTACTGATAATGCGACACGTCGAATCCAAACAAATGGTTGGTGTGTTTATCTAAAATCTCCATTGCCCTGAAATCGTGAACGGTTACTTCTTTACTGTCTTCACTTTTAAAAATCCGTTCGTACAAATCGGTAAAAAAATAGCCGATCCCGTCGCGGTAATGAAAGATCACAAAACAAAAAATCAATAGCAAATAAGCCAAAACATGCCATTTCCATACAGCTGTTTTCTTCTTTTTGCGTGTTGTGCTTCTTCTGACAGGTTTTCTTTTTTTAGGGACTGCCATTTTTAATCGGAATGTTTTAAGCGGTTGAATCCAAATAAATCGGTTCGGTCATCTTTTTTTCCTGTGATTAAATTTCCTATAATCTGAGCGGCAATCATGCTAAATGTAATGCCGTTACCGCCATATCCCAATGCAAAATACATATTTGGCCTGTACGGATAGGTACCTATAAACGGCAAACCGTCGGCTGTGGCACTAAACGTTCCTGCCCACGACATATCGGTTACAAACGGAATATCAGGAAACATTTTTTTAAACTTTTTTTCTAAAGTTTTTGCTTTTTTATTCAATGCAGCGTCACGCCTGTCCGCATTATTATATTCTTCATCTTCGCCACCCACCATCATACGGTTATCGGCTGTGGTACGCATGTATAAATACGGCGTTTGGGTTTCCCAAATCAAGGCGCGGTTTTTCCAGAGGTGTTTTTTATCAACCGGATGTGATACAATGGCAAACGTAGATAATAAATCCATTACTTTTTGGGGTAGAAACTCACCGGCTTCATAACCAGCGGCAATTACCACATTTTCACAATTGATCTTATTGCCGTTTTCAGTAATTAATTCGTAACCGTTTTTGGTTTTATTATAATCTGAAATCAACGTATGAGAATACAGTTCAATTTCGTTCTTTTTTAAGTGATGATCTAAAATAAAAGTGGCACCTTTATAACAATCTAACTGTGCCGATGTATCGTTGTACAAGGCCGACAAAGCGTCAATTCCCAACGATTCTTTTAATTGATCTTTATCGAGGTATTGTACGGGAAGATTTGCTTTTTTTCGGGCTTCAAACTCTTCTTCAAGCAATTTTTCTCCCGATTTGTTTGATGCCAGAAGATAAGTAGGTATCGATTCAAAATCAGGATCTTTTTTGATGGATTTAAACACATTTTCCACATCGGCAATCGATTGCAAACAACATTTATATGCCTTTACGGCATCCTCTTCACCAATTTTCTTGATTAATTCAACCAGCGGAATATCGATTTCATACTGTAATTGCGAGGTAGAAGCCGCCGTACTGCCTGTGCCAATGGTTCGCTTATCTATCACTATGCACTTAATTCCTAATGCACACAAAACATGAGCCACCAAAGCTCCGGTAATACCCGACCCGACAATAACGGTATGGGTACTGATGTTCTTTTTCAGCGGATGATAATAATTGTACAACGGATTCAGTGCCATCCAAAACGGCATGCCTGAATGTAGATCCATAAAAAGATATTTTTTACTAATTTATCTAATTATTATGTGAAAACAACGCGAATAACGTTCTTTTACAAAATAGATTTTTCCCTGTGCCTGATACTGTTTTAAAACGCCTTCTAATTTTTTTTCGAGCTTGGTGTTTACTTGCTTTTTATGATTAAAACGGATGTAAGAAATATCGAGTGCACTGCCAAAACAATGCGAACTATCGTTTGACGCGGCATTAGAATTTACTCTCCGCAATCGCTTTTGATCGGCTTCGGTACGGGTTAACGATGTTACCACAAAAAAGTTTTGTCCGGCAACCTTTACAAAATCACGGGCAATGGCATTTAAAACCGTTCTGCCTTTTGGTACTAAATACGGGTGACTGTGTGTTAATTTATCGATTCGGTAGCCGTAACCCCGTTGTTTTATTGATATTAATTTTCCTTGTTTTACCAGTATGTCTAAATGTGGTTTGTCTTTAACCAAACCAATATTATGGCTTTTTGCGGCATTTAAATGGGTAAGATATTCTTTAGAAGGTTTGGTTTGTGCAAATGATAATGTGGGAAATACAAATAAAAATAAAAATAAAACAAAAATAATTCGGTACATGAGGATTTTCTTTAATAGCACACAAAAATACTATTTATAATGCTTAACGACAAAATAATACGCTGCTAATCCTTAATTGTTTAATTTGTACTGGAAAATGTTCCATAAAAACTCTTTTTTTCTATCTGCCGGTAAATTTTCAATCGATTTCAAAACAATATTTTTACAGCTTAAGGCTAAATCAGTATGAAAAATAAGCAGATAATATATGTTAAAATGAATTTCGTTTATAGATAAACTGGACAAATACTTAAACAGAAATTCTTCGATAATATCATTTTTGTCTTCGCCATTGTCAATTTCCATATTATAACCCAGAAATTTAAAAACGGTATTGACATGAAAACTGTATTCGTCAATAACATTTTCATTAAACGAGATTTGTTTTTCATAAGAGAACAAATCGCTTAACTGGATATTTTTTATGGTGTGATGCGTTTCCTTATAATCAACAATGCCCATAAAAACGTTTGATACCTGATATTTCAGCTTAATAGCGTCACCCGTGTTTTGCGGTTCAATATAACCGCCGGCATACTTGATTTTTTTGTTTGAATTATTTTCGAGTTTAAACTTTTTTAAACTGTCGATCAAATAAATAAAATAAGGTTCTAACGATTGGCGGATATTTATTTTTACCTGCAATTGCAGTATTTCGTTCTGGCGTTTGTTGAATTCGTACTGAATATAGAACGCCATAAAGGTAAAAACCACACCACAGATCCCGATAATGGGTGCAGTGGTTCCGCCAATGGCATCGCCCAGTTCATTTTTCCCCGATAAATCTATCAGCCAGCTTTTGTGCGTAAACAAATACGCCAGCACCGGAACCATTATAACCATTATCAGCATCATTACAATGCCCATAAAAACAACTCCTTTTTTCATTGCCTGCTTTATTTATAAAGATATCGAATTATCAGTTTAAAAATTATTGTTTAAACAGTTTACGGACTATTTTACCAATTTCGACAAAATCGCCGTGATTACTTACCGAACGTTTTTCAGTATATTCTTCATAACTTCCCTGATATGGATAGATTAACAAATAGTTTCTATTTAAAAAACCGGAATTAAGAATAGACGGAATTTTATTCATTTGTGGAAAATAAGATGCCATGCCGCGTTTCGCCATAAAAATAACCACACCCTGGTTGTCTTCTAATTCGTCAATAACGCTTTGTACTTCTTTCCATGTATTTATCTCGTTAAAATTCGCTTCAATGGTTACCCTTTTCATTACCCTTTTCAAAATTTTTGTGGTAGAAGCTGTTGCGTAAAAATCAATCTTGGCACCGGTGTTTCGTGCAATATTCCACACTCTTAACAAACAATGAAAAAATCCGGGTTCTAAGTGCGATTTTGAAGGAATAATCACAATTTGTTTTTTAATGGTTGCAATGGGCTGTGCCGAATGATATACAAATACATTGGCATTTTTGCTTTGCAGATATCCGTTGTAAAGATTAAACATAAAGGTTGACGAAAAACCTTTTCCGTTTTCTAAACCTATGATTAAATCGGTAATTCGCTTTTCTTTGATCACGTTGTTAATGCCATTGATCACATCGGTATCGTATCGGGTTAGCGGCGTCACGACTTCGTCTGAAGCGGCTGCTATGGTTACGGCATCGTGCAAAATCTTTTCTGCGTTTTTCTCTGACGATTCCTTTTTTTCTTCATTGATGACATTCAGGGCAAAGAAACCATCTTTATTCTTTTTTGATTTAATGATCACCCCAAACCCCACCATTGCATCAACGGTTTCAGGATAATTAATTGCCAGCAGAAGATTTTCTTTTTCGGAACTTTCATCAGCAATGGTCCCATCATTTTCTTCTTCGGCAATTTTCTCGGCACTTGCCAACGAAATAAACGACGAAATGGTACAAGAAACCAAGATCAACAGAATGCTTCCGTTTAAAACATGTTCGTTCAGTAACCTTACAGGTTCGCCAGCCGCCGTTTCTGAAATGATGATATTGTATCCCACCATAACTGCCGCCAATGTTGCTGCTGCCGATGCAGAGCTTAATCCAAAGATAAGTTTGCCCTGTTCTTTAGTTAACTTAAATGTTTTTTGGGTTAAAACAGCTGCTATGTATTTCCCGGCAATTGAAGCTACTAACATAACCGCTGCAACCATAATGGTTTCCCAACTTTGAAAAAACACGCTGAAATCAATCAACATACCCACGCTAATCAGGAAAAAGGGAATGAAAATGGCGTTTCCTACAAATTCTACCCGGTTCATTAATGAAGATGTGTGCGGAATTAAACGGTTCAATGCCAAACCTGCAAGGAATGCCCCAATGATTGCTTCTACGCCTGCAACTTCTGCCAGCAATGCTGCCAAATAAATCATTACCAGCACAAAAATATATTGTGAAATTTTGTCTTTTACGTTTTTAAAAAACCACCGGGCAATTATTGGAAAAATAGTCAATACAATTAATCCAAAAATTAAAATAGAAACCGATAAGGTTATCCAAAATTCTTTTCCCACTTCTCCCTGAGCCATACCCACACAAGCTGCTAAAACCAATAGGGCAAGAATATCGGTAATCATTGTTCCGCCAACGGTGATGTTAACCGCCAGATTCTTTGCAACGCCGATTTTACTTACCAATGGATAGGCAATTAACGTATGCGACGAAAACAAACTTGCAAAAAGCACTGATGTTAACAGGTTAAATTCTAACAGGTAATGTGCACCAATAAACCCTAAAATAAAAGGCACCAGAAAAGTATAGATTCCAAAAGTTAGACTTTTCCATTTATTTTTTTTGAAATCACCCATATCAATTTCCAATCCGGCAAGAAACATAATGTACAGCAAACCCGTTGTTCCGGTAACCACAATACTGCTATCGCGAGCCAAAATGTTAAATCCGTTGGGACCAATTACCGCTCCTGCAATGATCAACCCCAGTAAATGCGGCACTTTGATTTTGTTTAATAATAAAGGTGCAAAAAGAATGATGATGAGCAACAATAAAAATTTAAGAACCGGGTCGGCAATAGGCAACGACACGTTATGTATAGAAAGCAACAACATATTTTCGGTAGTTTATTTGGTTCTGTTAGAAGGTCTTGTAAATTCTATTGAGAATTTAGCGATACAATCATTGTTTTTAATAATGGTATAAGTACCTGTTAATTTATCTTTTTGGATATTGTTTAAAATGGTTCTGATTTGCACATTTTTTGCTACAGAAGGATCCGTTTTATGAGATAACACAATATCATCGCCATTAAAAACCGCATCGTACGTACGAACAATTTCGTTTTTATTATTTAACAGGCTGGCATATAATTTAAGCGTATCATTAGCGAAATTCCACGTATTTACCCTTTGATCTCCAATCACATAATCATTACAATTTGATTCTACACAAATTAACCTTCCGTTCCATTTACCCGCAAGACTGTCTGCCCAAGGTTTTACCGCGGTTAAATTCATTGAATCAGTAAGTTTTTTGATAGAATCTAAAACAGCAATACTGTCTTTCATTCGCAAAAGTGCTTTGTATTCGTTTTCTTTTGCTGCAAAAGAATCAATGCGTATCTGCAAAGCTCTTTCTCTTTCATGAAATTGTTTTTCACGGTCACTGTTGCCACAACTAATTGTAAAAGAAATCAGAATTAAAAAAAGGAGTATTTTATTCATTGATTGTTCGTTTTAATTATCTGAAACAAGTTAAAAATGTAAGATACAAAAATTAATTTTTTTATGAGAAAATAATTTCAACTATTTGGTTGAGAAAGTAGAAATAAAAAAGAGAACCAATAAACCGATTCTCTTTTTTGTAGCCGACGACGAGCATATATCGAAACATTTTGGTGAATATTTGGAACGAATAGCAAATATGCTTAAAGATGATTATCCTTTTTAAAATCAAATAATAAAGAAGAACATTTGTTCCATAACACAAGCTATACCGAATATGGATAGGTTAAACGGTAAGTACACTGAACGACATCCGTCACAATAAATAAAGAGGCTGAAGTTGTTCGTTATAACGAATAACTTCAGCCTCTCTATATTCTTTTTAACATATTTGAATTAATTGTTAATTAGATCGTATAAAAACACAGGACATACAAAGTGGTTAACCATTCAAAAACTATTTAACTAAAAAAAAATGAAAATATTTAGGATTCCCTAAGTAATAATAAGCATCCCCTAACTTTTAGTCATTTGAATTTCAGAATTTTAAAAAACAACTATTAACCATTTGTATCATGACTAAAATTCTACCCATCTCCAGACAAATTACCCTTTGCTCCCTCACTTTCCTGTTCAAAAATATAATTGAGTGCATAAATAATTCCTTTATGACACTTTTAAATTCCTATAACACACTTTTAAATGCCTGTAATTTTTAATATTCACCTTACTAAACAACTATTATGAAAGATTCTACACAACACTCCAACAACAGCAAAAGGCATGAGAATGCTTATGCCGTTTATCAAAAGAAAGATTCCGTTTTATACATCACCTTTAAAAAGCAGACTGTGCTTAATTTCGATGCTGCGAAAAAGGTAGTGAAAGACCGTATGAATTTCCAAGCGTATGCCTGGTACAGTGTTATATGTGATGTCAGCGGTCTTACATCCATTACCTACGACGCACGTCAATATTTATCCACCGACGGATCAAATATGCTTACTGCCGTGGCACTGGTCAGTGACAACCCTACAATCTATACCATGGGACGCTGTTATCTTTTTTACAGCCGTCCGACGGTACCCACACGGATTTTCAAAAATCAGCAAGAAGCAGAGAAATACATTAGCCAAATAACAAAGAAACCATGATACATTTTGAAATTAGTAGAAAACGCTGGGACAACCTGATGCAGAGTTTGCTGGAATTAGGTTACGGACGTGTAGACCAGCAACTGGAGATCACCGGAAACAATGATGAATTTGAAGGTATGGAAGCAATCTTTAATATGATGAGCGAAGAGCTGAGGCACCGCCTGATGCATCTGTCATTTACAAAACCCGCAGCATTTCAGCGTTATGTAAACCATTTCACAATTATTACAGATCAAGACTTTAAAATCAAAAACATGTGCGAGCATTTTACTTCACATTACCAATTAGATGTGAACCAGCTTAAAGACAGCAGTTTTTTAGACCTTATTGAAAAAGAGACCGGTGAATACCTCGCAGCAGCATATGGTTCGCCCGAAGAAGAATCTGAGAAGGTACACCGACTGACCCTTTTTAACGATTCCTTTTCATTCAGCGTCAAAAAAATGGGTTCCCCGGACATACTGGCAATCAATCTTTACCAACTGCACATACACACTAAGGAAACCCACGTACCTTATAAAAAAAGAACCAGACAGAAAGCAAAGCTTATCCAAAAAAAGCGGAATGAAGATCTTTTGGAACAATTTAAAGAAGACATCTCTAAATATCCGTTAAGCAAAAAACTGGATTTGAAAGAACTTTACCAAAAGTACCCTACCAACAAAAGCATGCTGAAAAAATTATTTAAACAGCATTACCAGTGCGGTGCTTACGAATTCCATCTGTCGTTACGAATGAACTATGCATACGACCAGATAGCACAAACCGAAGTTCCGTTTAAAGAGATAGCACTAGATGTGGGTTACGCAAACTATCAAACCTTTGTAAAATATTTTAAGAAGTATTACAACATCCTGCCAACAGACCTCCGCCACCACGGGCAACTACCTGAAAAGTCTGACAAAGAAGAAGATTAAATCATAATTTTTTAAATTAAAAAAACATCCAAACAGACACCTTATCCATTTTATAAGACACTTTTAAATCCATTGAATTACAGAATTTTACCATACATCAAACAACAGACATCATGCGTAACATTCTATCAATCAGCAAACAGGTCTTGATTTACTTTTTCATCATACTTTTTGTATATGCAGCAGTAAGCAAACTTGTCGAGTTTGAAAACTTCCAGGTACAGGTAGCACAGTCACCCTTACTGAGTGCTTTTGCGACTTTTATTGCGTATGCCACCATTATAGCGGAACTGATCATTGCCAGCATGCTGTGTTTTCAAAAAACCAAGCGGTTGGGACTGTATCTTTTTCTGGGAATGATGAGTGCCTTTACCGTATATATTTACCTGATATTAAACTACAGTCCGTTCGTTCCATGCTCATGTGGCGGGATCCTTGAAAAAATGGGATGGACGGAACACCTGTGGTTCAACATAATCATCACCTTGCTGGCAATAGTCATTACACTTCACAACAACCTAAACAAACGCACCATACTACTAATTACGGGAACACTAATAATAAGTACCTCAGTAATCGTGCTGCTGTTTATCAGCTCGGAACACTTTATGAAAAAAGAAAATCCTTTCACAAGAAGATTTCTGCCTCACCATATAGATAAAGCGGAATATATGGATCTGGAGGTGAATTCGTATTACATCGCCGGGCTTAGCAATGATACCATTTATTTGGGGAACTATACGGCTCCGTTATTGGTTACTGCCGTTGCAACTGACCTGAGTGCAAAAGTAGAACATCAGATTAAATTAGATGAAACACAACGTTCGTTTAGAAGTTTAACTCTGCGAGTACTAAAACAAGAGTTCTTTATCAGCGACGGTACCATTCCCATTATTTACAAGGGAAGTACCGTGGATTGGACTGCGGCTAAATATATGCAGCAAAAGGTCTATTTCTCTTTAGTACAACCAACGGAAAACAACGCTTTTTTATTTCGAAGTCAGCGTGCTGCTAACGGTGAACATGTATTGGGCAGATTGCAGGTTAACGACAGTACAGCTTTTGAACTGTATTACGAAGCGTTGCAAAAGCAGATCGACGGGGTATTTGATACCGACGGGCAGCTGGTTACCGATGCTAAAACCAACCAAGGAATTTATACCTATTATTACCGCAACCAATATTTAGTGTATCAACCACAAACTAACCAGTTTACCCAAGGCAAAACGATAGATACCACTACCCTAGCGAAAATTGAAGTCACCACCCTTGCCGATGGCAGTAGAAAAATGGGGGCACCACCACAAAAAATCAACGCAAAAACATATGCTTATAATGGTTTATTGTATATAAAATCAGAATTATTAGGAAAAAACGAACCTAAAAGCATGTGGAACCAAGCGAGTATCATTGATGTATATGATTATAACAACAACGAGTACAAATATAGTTTTTATGCGTACGATCATGAGAAAGACAAAATCAAAGAATTTGCCTTAAATGACAATTACTTCTTTGGACTTATTGGAAATTCACTGGTGAGATATGTTTTTTAGGGAAAAGGGAATGAGAAGTTTGACGGGTGTTGGATGCTTGATGCAAAGTGTATTTGTATACTGTAGTGGCAGAAAAATCAAGCTTCGAGATCTCCACTTTGGTAATAGGCATATTCGGTTTCTCTATACTTTTCGGATGAAAAGTATCAAAAATCTTTTTATTGCGGCGATCTTTTAAACGGTCGAATCGAACTTTTGAAGCTACCAGATCGAAACGGTGCTTTGCACCCCGATCAGCTTGCGCTTCATACAGTAATTCGACACTCGCTTAAAAGTTCATACCGCTCTTGATTCGTGCAGAATGACTAATTGTGTTTTAAGTTTAAATAGGAAAAAGAGAACAATTAGGGAGTGGATTGTTGGGAACAGGAATCGGTTACGGGCAAACCGGATTCCTATTTCCCAACGCATAATCCACCTTTGTAAATTAAAATCAATAAAATAGTAGTTAAGGAGTTGGAGTAGCAGATTAACGGATACAGGCAGGGGTTATCTTTCCGCCGCTACTCCCCTTCTTCTTCTTCTTTACAGTAAAAACGCTATCGGCCGATAGACAGGGTTAACGGTTGAAAACCTGTACAAAAGAGTAGACCACCAACTTAATTAATAATTAATATTATGAGAACAAATTTCAAAAAAGCCATGATGCCACTAGCTGTAGTGGTGTTGGGCGTAGCAGCAGCATTTACGACAAATGCAATGAAAAACAGTGATAACTCTTTGTTTTTATTACAAGGGTATCATTATGATTCGTCAAAACCTGATGGTGAACAATGTACACCTGTGGGTGAGTTTGACTGTGTTATAAACAGTACAACCACTCCAATTTGTACAGATATAAACAGTTTACAGGTATGGGGTTCAACCGATGGCGGTGTAAGTTGTCCTACCATGCTTTATGAACGATTTTAATTAACAATAGGGGCTGCTTAATCCAGCCCCTTATTTAACCATTCAGGTTTATCACTTTCCTTTAGGTAGAAATCAAACCACTGCTTAACCCTTCTATTTACATCTAACAAGTTCTTTTGATGAAATATTGTGTGACCTTCATCGGGATAAAGTATAAGGTTAACTTCTTTTCCCTGTCTTTTCAGTGCAAAAAACATAGCCAGAGACTGGTTCCAGTCTACATTCAAATCTTTTTTACCTGCAAAGAGTAGAAGCGGTGTATCAATATTACCCGACTGGAATATAGGTGAGTTTTTGATGTAAGTCTCTTTATTTTGAAATAAACTTTCTCCCATACGATACTGTTGATTTTCTATTCTCCATATACCGGGTTTCATTACATCCCAACCCATCGTCAGGTACCAGCCTGACAAATCTGATACTCCGGCTCCTGCTACAGCAGCCTTAAATACGTTTGTCTGCGTTATGATGAAATTAGTTTCATACGCGCCAAAAGAATAACCAAAAATTCCCAATCTGTTATTATCTATATTGTATCTATTCAGTACTACTTCCAAAGCATCTTCTACACTTTCATAAGCTGACCCTCCAGGATTGCCTAACCTGTAATGAATATCAGGTTCTATTACAAAATAATGATCTTGAACATACGAGTGCGGATTAAATCCTGCTGTATTTAAAACTAAAGGAGAATAATAGTAATTCCTTGTCATATAACGTTTTTCATAAATATTGAAAATTGCAGGATATTTCTTTTGTTTCGAGTACCCTACAGGATATCTAACAATGGCACCTCTTTTTTCTCCCAATTTATTTTGCCATTGAATATATTCGATTTTTAGTTTTGCAACTACAGTATCCCAAACATTACTTTTATAAACACTTTTTACACGCTTGGTTCTTAAGTCTATATAGAAAAGCTCTGGCGGTTTGTCGGCATTCTCTTTAACAAAGGAAATATAATTTTTAGAACGGATAATTTGAGAAATATGCGCATGATCCCTAAAGATTTCTTCAACTACACCCTTTTTAACCACGCTAATACCTTCTTCTGAATAATCCTCTTTATTCCAGCTGAACAAGAGATTGTCATAATCTTTAAATTCTACCTGATAATTCCAAGCCCAAGGCACTCTTTCTTTAGTATAATTACAAAATTCAAGCTTATAACGGATCGAGTCCTTTCTACCAAAAGTCAGCTTTTTCAAGTTATTCTTTTTAGAATCTAAAAGCCAGTAATCATACGAATCCCTTAGTATCAGATCATTTTTCCGGTAGGGATATAATGTTTGTCCAAGTAAGGAGTTCCAGTCTCTTACTTCTGCAGCTTCCGGCTCATTAAATCCAAAACCATTTGCTTTTATCTCCCCTATCTTACCTGTTCTTTTATCATGAAAAAAGAATTTGTTCTGTTCAAAGAAATACAGCAAGGGTACTTTTTTTGAATTGTAAAGAATTTCGTTTCTTCCCTGAAATGTTTTCAAAAAATTAAAAGCCTTACGATTTTCATCATAAACATGCAGACTAATGTCTGAATAGAACTGGGAAAAATTATTATTAGCATTTTCATCATAACGGTAGATCGTACCATCATATACATCAACTTTGTAGCGCATTTCTTTACTATGGTCGAAAAAATTGACAGAATTGTTATTCTTTATATCCAAGACTAACAATTGAGGAAGCGCCGCTATATTTTTTCTGACCTGCGATGTTATACCACCTGTGCCTGAAAGCCAGATCTCCGGATCGGATGCAGTACTTTTTGAACCAGATTTCATACTTTTCACCCCTAACGCAACTTTATCTTCATTTATCAGTCGCACCTCTCTAAATGCAGTGTCTACAACTGTTTTGTATTTCTCATCAAAAAGGTTTATTTTAAATCTGTTCCCAACACCATTAGCAGTAATTTTAAATACTTTCAATTCCTCTGACGTGTTTCCAATAACAAAAACTGATTTTCCGTTATTGCTCCACAGCACTTTTTTCAATCCGAATGATTTCAGCTCCGATAAAAGGAATTCCTTTTTTTTACCAGATTTAAGGTCTATCCACATAGTTTCCCCACCTTCATTAACTATAAATAATGTACTATCGTTAACGCTGAAAATTGCCACTTTTTCAAAAACTACTTCATCGCTTTTCTTGACGCCAACATATCTTAAGGTTTTTGATAAGGAAGAATACAGAAGAATTTTTTTTCTCTCTTCCATCCAATGAAATGCATCCACATCTGTAAAAGTTTCCGTACTGAAGCCATTGATCTGAACTATATTGATCATCCTATCAGCTTTACGGAAATAAATTAAATAATCGTTGGTCAGTATCGTTTCATCAATCTTCCCCTCAACTACATAGTCCTGTTCCGACAAAAGATTCCTCAGAACAAAGCTTTGCGTATTCCCACAGCTTTTCATATAGGTTAAAGCGGTCCCCATGTCATTAACCTTACCGCTTCTGATCTTTTCAAGACAATCTGGCACCGCCTGCCCTCTTACCGGGCAGGTAAAACAAACTAACAATAAGATACTATAAATTACAATTTTATCCATCTGTTGTGATTAATAGCCGGTATTTTGGGGTAGCAGATTAGAATTCAGAAAAATTTCATTTTCAGGTAAAGGCAGTAATTCCATGTGGGAACTCCAGGCCGGTTTAACCTTTGAAATCATTTCAAGCTGACTAAGGCGTTTTAGATCATAAAACCTGTGACCGAACTCACAGAAAAGTTCAACCCTTCTTTCGTGCAGGATCACTTTTTCAGCCGATGCCAGATCGTTCAATACTACGGGAGAAAGACCAGCCCGTAACCTGACTGCATTCAGATAATCATCCGCAGCAGACCAATCCTGCATATTGGCGGCTGCCTCTGCTGCAATTAAATATTGCTCTTCTAAACGTAATACAACTGAATACTCCTGTGATGGAGTTGTTGCTCCGCGTTGTCTGTATTTGTTGGAATGAAATTCCTTCGATTCATTTCCAACTCCCTTTAACCAGTGTTCATATCTTTGGTCATCAGCTTCAAAGTCACTTTCCAAGGCTGCGCTGATCTTGGCAAAAGGAGCAGGTAAGCTTGTAAAAATGTAATGCATACCCTCCAGGGTATTGCCATTTAAAGCGGCTGGCTTCAACTGCCATACCGCGCTTTTACTTTCTTTCAAGAATACTTTATCCAGAGGTTCCATCTGGTACTTTGAATTTTGGATCACCTTTTCGGCATAGTATCCGGCATTCTGGTAATCTTCCATATACAGGTATATCCGGGCGAGTACAGCCTGTACTGCCGCCTTATTCACACGAACCCTTTCTACCGTAGGATAATCATCTGTGAGCAGTTCTTCTGCAAGCTTTAAATCTTTAACCGTATTTTGCAGTACATTACCAACCGTTGCTTTACCAATTTTCTGGTTAAGCGAATAATCTGTTGTAGTAACGTAAGGCACATCACCGTATGTCTGTGTAAGGTAAAAGTGGATTAAAGCACGAATTGCCAAAGCCTCGCCGGTTAGCTGTTGTTTTACCGGTGCGGTAATACCATGCGATTGGTCTACACCTTCCAAAATACTGTTTGCCACATAAATCTGCCGGTAACTGTAATCCCACAAATTTTTAACACCTACATTCATTGGTAATACGGCTAATTCATAAAAGGTCCTATAGTTTGTTTCCTGAGTTACCGTTACCTCCATTTCATCCGTATAGCAAGCCAGCAGATACCCTGCTCCTTCTTTATTACCACTCAAGAAACCGTTTGACCACAGCAGCGTATACAAATGCGCTACCGCCGCCGTGGCTGTTTTGTCATCGCTAAAAACGACACCTTCATCCATTTGATCTTTTGGAATTTCCACTTCTAAAAAATCCGTACAAGCAATCAGCTGTATAAGGACAACTGTTGCTGCTATTGCTTTTATAATTTTTATTTTTTTCATTATTCCCCGTTTTTAGTAAGATTAAAACTTGACATTTACCCCGAAAGCGAATGTTTTTAACGGCGGTAAAAAACCACTTACCGATTCCGGATCAATACCCTGATATTTAGTAATTGTAAAAAGGTTCAGTCCTTGGGCAAAAATATTTACATCTATTTTTTTACTTTCCCATTTAAAGGCATACATCAGCTGAACCGATTTTAAACGGATAAAAGACTTGTCGGTAACGATGCCGTTACTTGACCTGTATCTTTGAAAAGCCTGCACTGCCTGCGTATTGGCTCCCGTACTGGGTTTCTGATATCTGGCATCGGTATTTTCGGGTGACCAATAATCCTGCATATAAGCAAGCGCGTTATTGGCATTACCCAATATCCCCCTGTAATAATCTGCCGTATATCCGTTTTGCCTGGTAAACTGCCATAAAAAGTCCAAAGACCATTTACGGTAACTGATATGGTTGCCTAGCCCTCCAAAATATTTCGTACCAACTTCAACCAGACTTATACGGTCATCATTATTAATAACCCCGTCTTTATTTACATCTTCTACCTCGTACAAACCCGTTTCTTTATTTACACCTAAGAAGTTATACAGCTTTCGCAGGTACAGCGAATGACCTACCTCATAAAGATCCGCATAGGTTGACTCCTTTAAATTTGGGAAGGCAATTAATTTATTATCCGGTATGCTTAAATTAAAAGAGGTACTCCATTGAAAGTCATTAGTAGAAATATTCGTTGTACGCAGCGTAAATTCCCAGCCGGAATTCTCTACCGTCGCGTTAAAATTACCTTGAACACTTCCAAATCCGGCAGTACCGGGCAGTGGAATTGCAACCAACTGATTAGACGAACGGTTTCGGTACCATGATACCGAAGGTGCTACCCTACCATTAAAAAACTCCAGTTCTAAAGCTGCTTCCAGTTTTTTATTGCTTTCCCAGCTAAAATTGGGATTATAAAGCCTTAACGGTTCCAAACCTGAAATTCCATCATAATTATTTACACTTATACCATACGTGTTGAGGTACTGATAATCGCCTATGAGGTCACTTCCGGCAATACCGTAACTAGCACGAAGTTTCCCGAAGTTAAACCAGCTGTTTTCTTCAAACAGTTTTTCTCTGGTAAAAAGCCAGGCCGCACCTACAGCTCCGAAATTTGCAAATCTGTTTTCGGGTCCAAAACGGCTGGAACCGTCGCGCCTGCCCGTAAGGTTAACAATATATTTGTCCAGATACGTTACGTTCAGCCTTCCATAAACCGCGGCATATTTATAAAGTGTTTCTGTGTCTTTCAGTATTTTCAACGTTGCGGCGTTTGCGGCGTTATCTATTAGCGCATCAGAGGTAAAGTTACTTGCCTGCAAACCAAAGCCCGATAAATTTCTTTCTTCAGCTGTAGCCCCCAACACACCTTCCCAGCGCGCTTTTTTTCCATGTTTACTCCAAGATACACTAGGTTCTATGATCCAACTTTTCAATGCAGCATTTGTCCTGGTCAATGATGAAACTGAACTGTCCACATTTAAATGGGGGCTGTTCACCGATGAGGGTGTTACACGGGATTCTTCGCTGTTCATCTGATTGAAACCACCGCTTAAGTTAAATTTTACACTCTTGGTTATATTATAATTTAAGAGTATACGCCCAATAAAATCATCGTTTTGTGAGGTATATCTTTCGTTAAGTTTAGCCAGAGGATTAGTAAACGTATTGTTTTCCCAATTTAGGTTGCCTCCACTATCATATAATGCCGGAGCGTTTGGTGCCAGGAAATTATAGGTGCTTAAATCATAGACCATCAGCTTATTTTTCTGATTTGCTTTCTGCACATTCATCTGAATGGACATTTTCTCGTTTTTTGAAGTATGATTGATACCCACCATAAAATTGCTTTTACGGTATCCGAAATCTCCCGGAAACACCGTACCGTCTTTCCTATTGTTCGTACTGAATACAAATGTGGTTCTATTGGTACCACCACTAAGTGAAAACTGTGTATTTTGTGATATTGCAGTACCTCCGATAAACTCACGCTGCCAGTCGGTATAACGATCAGTTTCCCATGTACCGTTTACATCGTACGCATTTGCGGGAAATGTTGTAACGCCGTCATTTGCAAAAGCATCGCGACGCATCTTTAAATACTGCTGCGTATCCATAAGATCCATATATTTTGCCACGGAACTGACAGAAGTAGTTGATTGAACGGCAACGGAAGTTTTGTCTGAACTTCCTTTTTTGGTAGTAATTAAAACTACTCCGTTCGACCCTCTGGATCCATAAATTGCCGTGGCATCGGCATCCTTTAATACTTCGATACTCTCAATATTATCCGGATCTATACTGTTCAACGGACTGCCAATTGAAACCGGCAATATCCCGCCTGCAATATTTGAATCGGACATAGACTGCGAAGGATACGGCACACCGTCAACGATATACAGGGGTGCGTTCCCCTCGGCGCGTAGACTGTTGCGCCCCCTGATCTGTATATCGAAGCCGCCGCCGGGGGTACCGCTGCTCTGCGTAATGTTCACCCCTGCCATACGTCCCTGCATTGCGGCCAGCGGGTTGGCAACCGGTTGCTGACCAATTTCTTTTGCGGTGATCTTTGAAATGCTTCCCGTTCGTTCTTTGTCTTTTACGCTGTAATAACCTGCGTTAATGACTACCTCATCCAGCATGTCATCGTCTGCCGTTAGGGTAACGTTGAGTATGCTGCCGGAGGCTTTTACCGTCCGGGTTTTGTAGCCGAGGTATTCAAAAACGATGACTGCATTTGGTGAGATACTTAAGGTATAGAAGCCGTGTTCGTTGGTTTGGGTACCATTATCGGTGTTCTGTTGCCACACGGTTACACCTTCTATTGGTGTACCGTCGGCAGTTTTTACCACGCCGCTAAGAAGTGTTGTTTCTTGCGCGTGTAGTTTGTTGCTGCTGAATAATAGTAAGAGCAACACCCACATAAGGGGTACAGCAAGTGCTGCAAAAGTAATTTTTTTCATACTTTTGTGGTGTTAATTTATTTCGTTAATTAATACTATCTCCCTGATATCGTTGCCAAACTTTGTTTCAGGGGGATTTTTTTTTACCTGCAAGGTTTTGAAAACCTTGTAGGTTTAACTTTTATTTATTCTTTGTGTTTTACAATTCATAATTACGCTTCATAATTTCTATTGTTCATTTTTGTCTTGACACAAAAACGAACCAAAAAGGTCAAGACTCTATTTTTTAGACGGTCAAAATATGTTTCCTTTCCTAAAAGAAATAAACTCGAACTCCGTTCTCAAACAGCATTTCTTTTCACGGAAACTTCAACATTTTTGACACTCGTCGAAAAACTAATGTCAGTTTTTAGATTCTCGTGACTAAATAAGTCCGCTTTGAATCAAAAACTCAATAGATCTGTTCTCGGGTCATGCTGAACTAGTTTCAGCATCGCATACAGTTTTTAATTTTACTTTCAGCTTCGGAATGTAATAAAGCAAAGCTTAAATAGGGCTTCTCCACATAGCCCCAAAAAAAGCTTTGGGTTTATGGTCTTTTTTTGCAGAGCGGTGGCACATAACTTGTTCCGATTTTAACTACTTTCAATAAACTAACCTTGTTATAAATTAATACTCTCTTATGATTTGGAAGTCGTTATGTGCTTTGCTCTGACCTTGGCAAACTACTTTTTTGTATTATGATTTGTTTTTAGTTGCAAGGTTTTATTTGTGATGTTAGCGTATAGCTAACAATTTTTAGTTTGTTTTAATTCATAATTCGTTTTTTAAAATTTTATCTCGCGCGCGCCCGTTTTTCGAAAATTCTCTTCTCGTGATAAGTGAGCCCACGCCAAGATTAATTTTTACTGTGATTTGACCATAATGAAATGGAGTGAAAGATCTTTTTCGATTCTAAATCTCCATTCTTCGTTATTGATACATTTCGGTTTCTCTGTACTTTACGCCCAGGCGTTATTTTACAGTTTGGAAGTCGTGAATCTCACGATTTTTAAAGATAAAAAGTACCAAAAATCTCTTTTTCTTGATCTTGCCTCAGTTCAAAAATGGTTGAGCTCTTCCTGTAAAGCTATCTGATCGAATCGTCGCTCTGCTCCCCGATCATCTCACGCTTTATTCGTCGGCTCAACATCATTTTCTCACTAATGGCGCTTTGATCCTAATAATTAGTCAACTCTGTTTTCTTTAAAAATCCTATTGATAGCAATCCCGAATTTAAAAGTGACATTATTTTTACAGCGAGTGTCAAATAGGCGAAATTTCCGTGAAAAGAAATGCTGTCCGAGCGCAGCGAATTTATTTCTTTTAGGAAATAAGACTCTATTTGACCGTTGAAAAAATAGAGTCTTGATTTTTTGGTTCGTTTTTGCATCAAGGCAAAATGAACAAGATCACTACTCAAAGAACAAATTGTTTTATTATAAAAAGCATTTTTGCAAACGGTGTTCTCGCCGTTTGCTTTTAATTTGTTATATTTAACTTTTATTACCTCCTAAAACCACGATTTTTCCTTTTTTGAATTTTCTGTTTTTCTGGACTAAATTGAAAAATTTAGAATAATCTTCTGTTTTTGAACGTTTTTTCCGAAAATGTGTTTCACGCTCTATAGTAGCCTTTGCCATATAGTATCTATTTAGTATCCTCGCTGTTGGCAAACCGAAAATTTTTCGGTTTGGCATTTTGGTAAAATGTTCTATAATCTCTCTCTTCTTTTGTTACCAAAAGAAGCAAAAGTCTTTTTTTGCGGTGATATTTTAATCGGTCGAAATTCACTTTTGAAGCTACCAGATCGAAACGGTGTTTTTCACCCCGATCTGTTTACGCTTCATGCAGTGTTTCGACGCTCGATCAAAACATCATACCGCTTGTATATAGAGCATCTGTGTTTTTAATTAAAAATCTTTAATGCAACTTCTTTTACGAGATGAAACATTCGTTTTTTACGTCCAGACTTTATCTTACAGCTTGGAAGCGTTGAACCTTACGGTTTGATGTACCAATACGCAAAACGAAGTATGAAATTTTAGTTTAAAGGTTAAACGACCACAAAAAAAAATATCTTATAAATATTAGTGCCTGTACACAGCACCATAACCGGCAAAAGGTTGAGTAAAAAGCATATAAAAAGGCGTGAAACTCAACAAATCCGTAATAGAGGTACTGGTATACCTTACACACAGATAAGTTAAGCTCACGCCTAGGTCGTGAGCTAATCTACTTATCATCTTGTGTGTTTAAAAATTACCAGTTTTCTATTACAAGATTCTAAGCAATAGCTTAATATTTTCAAAATAAAGTATTGCGAAATTACAGCTTTTCTGTAATT
>SMEI01000041.1_pt1 | contig 26005 bp, 22 predicted proteins | sample 2456321 | NCBI WGS metagenome assembly SMEI01 (sample SAMN10132588, study PRJNA489261) | soil metagenome | isolation source: day1 control-silt loam soil ammended with composted manure from dairy cow... | place: USA | collected 2015-05-01
CAAAATTTGACAATATGAAAGATAATAAAGAATTTGATGTAATCATCATAGGCGGGAGTTATGCAGGGCTTTCTGCAGCAATGGCATTAGGCCGTTCAATGAGAAATGTTTTGATTATCGACAGCGGAAAACCTTGCAACCGGTACACACCGCATTCGCATAATTTTATTACACAAGACGGAGCCGTACCGGGCGAAATTGCTGCCAAAGCTAAAGAACAGGTCTTGAAATACGATACTGTAAAATTTCATCAGGGTATGGCTGTCAGTGGAAAGAAAACGGAAATCGGTTTTGAAATTGCCATAGAGTCAGGAGAAAAATTTGCTTCTAAAAAACTTGTTTTCGCAACCGGAGTAAAAGATATTTTTCCCGATATAAAAGGTTTTCAAGATTGTTGGGGAAAGACCGTAATTCATTGTCCCTATTGCCACGGTTATGAATTTAAAGGAGAGAAAACAGCTGTTCTGGCTAACGGTGAACGAGCCTTTCACGTAGCGGCTTTGGTCAATAATCTTACAGATAAAATTACCATTATTACACAAGGAACACCCGATTTTAAAGAAGAGCAATTAATAAAATTACAGAAAAATAAGATCCAGATCATTGAAAAGGAAGTTGCCGAAATCAAACATCAGAACGGAGAAGTAGAAGCGCTGATTTTCAAAGACGGGACAAAAGAAAATGTAAGTGCGGTGTACGCAGCAATTCCGTTTGAACAGCATTGCAAAATTCCATTGGATTTAGGTTGTGAAATCACCGAAATGGGACACATCAAAGTAGATCTGTTTCAAAAAACGACAATTCCCGGTATGTATGCCTGTGGAGATAATTCCAGCCCCATGCGTTCGGTCGCGAATGCCGTAGCCACAGGAAATTTAACAGGTGCAATGATCAACAATGAGATAACGGTAGAGCAATTTTAATAAAGGTAAAACAAGCGTAGGTTCTGAATTTTATTGCCCGTAAAATTTTAAAAACGGGCATTTATTGTATTTTTGCTAAAATTTACAAGAAGTGGGAAGCAAAAATAAATTGAAACGCTTTAAAGAAAACGAAACGTTTTCAAATGTTTATCAGCCAAGCAGAGAAGAAGTAATCAATGATACCTTAAGTTTAAAAGGCAACTGGAACAAAGAAGTTTTTAAGAACAATAACCCAATTGTTTTAGAATTAGGTTGTGGTAAAGGCGAATATTCGGTAGAATTGGCACGCAAATACCCGGATACCAATTTTATCGGGATTGATATTAAAGGATCACGGTTTTGGCGGGGTGCTAAAACTGCGATTGAAGATCATTTACCAAACGTAGCTTTTTTGCGTACACAGATTGAGTTGATTGAGAATTGTTTTGCACAGGGCGAAGTGGATGAAATCTGGATTACCTTTCCCGATCCGCAAATAAAATACAAGCGTACCAAACATCGTTTAACAAACGAAGAGTTTTTGGCGCGATATAAAAATATCCTGCAACCTGAAGGTATCATCAATCTTAAGACCGATAGCGAATTTATGCACGGCTATACCTTGGGATTATTACACGGTGCCGGACATAAGGTGTTGTATGCCAACCATAATGTATATAGAAACGAAGGTGCACCCGAAGTGGTTACTGCCATTCAAACATTTTATGAATCTCAGTATTTAGAGCAAAACAAGCCTATTACTTACATTAAATTCCAGTTAAAATAATGAACTATCTGCTTCCTTTTCTCACAGGAATTGGTGCTTCTATTTTAGGAACACTGCTGCCGGGTATTTTAAATGCCACGGTAGTTAAAATTTCTAAAGAAGAGGGAATGAAGAATGCCTATCATTTTATGCTGGGTACGTTTGTAATCATTGCATTACAAACCTATCTGGCAGTTTTCTTTGCTAAGATCATAGACCGAAGCGTATTTATTACCAATATTTTGCGCGAAATAGGGTTTGTGGTATTTTTAATCTTAACCATTTATTTCTTTACGGTAAAACCTAAAAAACAGATAAAAGCCAAAGTAAACATAAAACGAAAAAGGTTCACACAAGGCATTTTACTGGCTTTAATAAATGTTTTTCCTATATTTTATTATGTGTTTATAACCGTTACCGTTTTAAACCGTAATTTGTACGAAATTAATTATATTAGCAATATTTTATTGACAATTGGCGTTTTACTGGGCACGTTTTTAACCTTTATTTTTTACATTAATCTGTTTAAAAAAACGGTGGTCGAAGAAAGTTTTGTGTTACAGAACATCAATAAAATTATGGGTTGTATCACTGCGGTAATCACCATTTTTAATTTTTGTAAATTGTTTTTATAGACGGTGGCGGAAAAAGATTTTTTTCAGAAAGTTTATGAAGTGGTAAAACAAATTCCGTACGGAAAAATTACTACTTACGGAGCTATTGCTAAAAAAATCGGAGCAGCTCGTTCTGCCCGAATGGTAGGCTATGCCTTAAACGCATCAGGTTTAGGGTTAGATGTTCCGGCACATAGAGTAGTAAACCGCAAAGGCGTTTTAACAGGGAAGCACCATTTTCAGGGAACGAATTTAATGCAGCAATTGTTGGAAAACGAAGGTGTTAAAGTAAAAAACAATACCGTTCAAAATTTTGATGATTATTTTTGGGAGCCTTGATTAACAATGTTTATATCAATTAACTCCGTCAAAGTTTTAAACTCAGACGGAGTTATCATTAAAAAATTTTCATTACTTCAATGCGTTCAGTGCATTGTTATAATCTGGTTCCTGACCAATTTCGGGTACTTGTTCATTATATACCACATTTCCTTCAGAGTTTACCACCACCACTGCTCTGCTTAACAATCCATTTAAAGGACCATCGGTCATTTTTACGCCATAAGCATCGCTAAATTCGTTGCTTTTAAAATCAGATAACGTTTCAACATTTTTTAATCCTTCGGCAGCGCAAAAACGCGACAATGCAAAAGGCAGATCTTTAGAAACACATAAAACAACCGTGTTATCTGCTGCCGAAACTTTTTCGTTAAACGTGCGGACAGATTGTGCACAAACGCCGGTATCAACACTTGGAAAAATATTTAAGACCACGTTTTTACCTTTGTAATCGCTTAATGATTTTTCAGACAAATCGCCGGCTGTTAGTTTAAAATCAGGAGCTTTAGAACCTATTTCCGGTAATTTTCCTGAAGTATTCACCGGATTTCCTTTAAAAGTGATTTGTGACATAATTTATTTATTTTTTGTTTCTATAAAATTACAGCTATTTTTAAATAAAGGCTATAATGGTTCTAAATCTTTTTATTTAATTAACACCCATCATCTCACACCCAACGTTCCACATAATTTATTAAATCATTAACTTTAAAGTTTAACAAATTCGTGTTATCTTTGTAATTTAAAATTATTCTACATAAGTTGTTTAAGAACGGATTTTTAAACAGCATTATTCTAAGATGAGTTCAATGAAATTAGATAGAAAAGAAATATTGTCGGCTTTAGAAACCATTTCTGTTGCAGGCGAAGGTAAAAATATGGTCGAAAGCGGTGCGGTTCAAAACGTAATGACTTTTGGCGACGAAGTGGTGGTTGATGTTACGTTGCACACACCGGCTTTACATATTAAAAAACGTGCCGAAGTAGATATCATGAAAGTAATTCACGAAAAAATCTACGATAAAGCAAAAGTAAAAGTAAACATCAAAGTAGAAACTCCTGAAAAACCCGAGATCAAAGGGAAATCGATTCCGGGAATCAGTAATATTATTGCTGTTTCATCAGGAAAAGGAGGTGTTGGTAAATCAACAATCACAGCCAATTTAGCGGTTACTTTAGCCAATATGGGTTTTAAAGTAGGTGTGTTAGATGCCGATATTTACGGGCCATCAATGCCGATTATGTTCGATGTAGAAAAATCAAAACCTATTTCGGTTGATGTAGATGGCAAATCAAAAATGAAACCCATTGTAAGCTATGGCGTTGAATTATTGTCGATTGGTTTCTTTACAAGTCCCGATCAGGCGGTAATCTGGCGTGGACCAATGGCTTCTAAAGCCTTAAACCAGATGATCTTTGATGCAGATTGGGGCGAATTAGACTTCTTGTTGTTAGATTTACCACCTGGAACAGGCGATATTCACTTATCAATAATGCAGTCGCTTCCTATTACAGGAGCCGTTGTGGTAAGCACTCCGCAAGCAGTGGCTTTGGCCGATGCTAAAAAAGGCGTATCAATGTTTATGGCAGAAAGCATCAACGTGCCGGTTTTAGGAATTATTGAAAATATGGCGTATTTTACACCGGCAGAATTACCGGAAAACAAATATTATATCTTTGGGCAGGAGGGTGCTAAGAATCTGGCAGCAGATTTAGATGTTCCGTTCCTTGGCGAAGTACCAATTGTCCAAAGCATTCGCGAAGCAGGAGATTACGGAAGACCGGCGGCTCTGCAAGACGCATCTGTGGTAGCTGATGCTTTTGTTGAAATCGCTAAAAATGTAGTATCGCAAACTGTTTTAAGAAATGATTCGCTGCCACCAACCGAAGCAATTAAAATTACAACAATGGCAGGTTGTTCTGCTGTTAAAAAATAAGTTTCAAAATAAAATATCAAGCAAAATGGCTTCAGAAACTATCAAAGAAAATGTAGAAAAAGCGTTAGAGGAAATCCGTCCGTTTTTAAAATCCGATGGCGGAGATATAACGCTGGTTTCTATTGAAGACGACAAACACGTTAAAGTTCGTTTAGAAGGTGCCTGTACGTCTTGTAAAATCAATCAAATGACATTGAAAGCAGGCGTAGAGACCACTATTAAAAAATATGCGCCCGAAATAGAAACGGTTGAAAACCTTAACGTATAACTGAAATTAGTGGTAAATGAATGATATTTATCACTTTTTTTATGCTTATACCTCTTTAATTTTATATAAAACTTAATTTATGATCGAAACTGATATATTGATAATCGGTGCCGGACCAACAGGACTTTTTGCTGTGTTCGAAGCCGGATTATTAAAATTACGCTGTCATATAATTGACGGATTACCACAACCCGGCGGACAATTAACCGAATTATACCCTAAAAAACCCATCTTCGATATTCCGGGCTATCCATCGGTAGGAGCAGCCGAATTGATTGATAATCTAATGGAACAAATCAAACAGTTTGAACCGGGATTTACCTTAAACGAAGTGGCTGAAACCATTGATAAGTTAGAAGACGGAACGTTTATTGTGACCACAAACAAAGGTACAAAACATCATGCTAAAGCCGTTGCAATTGCAGGTGGTCTGGGTAGTTTTGAGCCAAGGAAACCTATCATTGAAGGTCTGGAATTTTATGAAGATAAAGGAGTGGAGTACTTTATTAAAAATCCGGAGCAATTTAGAGATAAAGATGTGGTTATCAGCGGTGGGGGAGATTCCGCTTTAGACTGGAGTATCTTTTTAGCAGATGTGTCTAAATCGGTAACATTGGTTCACAGACGAAATGAATTCCGCGGGGCTTTAGATTCTGTAGAAAAAGTGCAAGAACTGAAAAAACAAGGAAAAATCAATTTGATTACACCTGCTGAGGTTACCGAAATTCACGGGGCAGAACACGTTGAAGCCGTAACGTTATCTTTTGACGGTGGGACATCGACCAAGAAAATAGAAACCGATTATTTTATTCCGTTGTTTGGCTTAACCCCAAAATTAGGTCCTATTGCAAACTGGGGCTTAGAAATCGAAAAAAATGCCATTAAGGTTAACAATGCTTTAGATTATCAAACCAATATCGAAGGAATTTATGCTATTGGCGACATCAATATTTATCCGGGAAAATTAAAATTGATTTTATGCGGATTCCACGAAGCAACCTTAATGTGCCAAAGTGTTTATAACCGGGTAAATCCTGGTAAAAAATATGTATTGAAATACACCACCGTTTCTGGTATTGATGGTTTCGACGGCACGCGTAAAGAAGCCGAAAAAGCGGTTGTAAAAGCAATTGATTAAATCATCTGTAAACATCCCAACCTGCGAGGTTTTCAAAACCTTGCAGGTTTTAGATAATTATCCTATAACAACTAACCCTTTCAGAGTTCCGAACTCTGAAAGGGTTTAGTTTTTTATCACTTAAAATAATTGCTGTCTTTTTGTAACATTTCATTAACTTTTTCTACTTACTAAACAAAAAGATATGATATTTAAACAATTAGCCAGATTAGAATGGAAAGGCTTCACCCGTAAAAGCGGAATGGTGCAAAGTATTTTAATGGGAATTGGTAAAGGATATTTTGCTTTGTGCTATTTGGTAATTATGGTTATTATGAGTTTTATGTTGTTTGAATTGCCTGATTCAGAAAATTTAGAACCATTACCCGGATTTTTTAAGTTTGCTATTTACCTGTGGCTGGGCGACTTAATTATTCGGTACTTTTTTCAAAAAATGCCAACTACTTTAGTAAAACCTTTATTGGTACAGAACATCCTAAAAAAAACGATTGTAAATTACTGTTTGACAAAATCGTCACTTTCGTTTTTTAATTTTGTTAATATTTTAATGGGTATTGCAGTTTTAGGTCGGATGATAAGTTTAAACACCGGTTCCGTCAGCAGCATTTTATTTGCTTTGTCATTTACATTATTGCTTTTAGCGAACTGCTTTTTGGTACAGCTTTTAAATCATGTAACCAAATTTGCCTTACCTTTTTTGGTGGTTTTTACCACAATTTTAGCGTTAGATTTTTTTAAATACATTGATGCTACTTCTTATACCAAATATTTCTTTGAAACGCTTTACAATTATCCGTTTTTGCTGATTGTTGTATCGGTTTATCTGATACTGTTGTTGATGGCTTGTTACCGTTTTTACTTCAAAAATTTATCGTTAGACAGTGCCATTGTAACCAAAAAAGAGATCTATAAATATTATGATTTAAACTTTTTAAACCGTTTTGGAACATTAGCTCCGTTTTTAAAGTTAGATTTAAAATTATTGACCCGAAACAAACGTACGCGTACCGTTTTGTATATGAGTTTGGCGTTTTTACTGTACGGATTGTTCTTTTTATTGAATCCTTCCGGAGCTTTTGAAGGATCAACTTTCGTTATTTTATCAGGAATCATGGTTACTGGGGGGTTTATGTTGATGTTTGGGCAATACGTTCCAAGTTGGGACAGCAGTTATTACCCGTTAATGATGACGCAAAACATTCCGTATCGAAGATATTTAGAATCGAAATGGTTAATCATGGTTTTAGGGACGTTGGTTTCTATGATCCTGGCAAGTTTCTATATGTATTTCGGCAGGAATGTTTACTTAACCATTATTGCAGTTGGGTTTTATAACATTGGTTGGAACTGCTATTTATCGCTGATTATCGGTGTGTATGTTCGAACAAAGATAGATTTAACAAGCAATAAAAACGCTTTTGGCGATACCAAGGCGTTTAATATCAAAACGATGTTGCTGAGTATTCCTACGGTTTTAGCACCTATGATTGTCTATTTTATTTTAACAACGTTCTTGAAATTCGAAATAGCAATTATCGTTTTCATCGCTATTGGATTGATTGGAATTTTATTAAAGAAATTTATGTTCGATTTAATCGAAAAATTATATAAAAAACAAAAATATACCACCTTAAAAGCTTATAAATAATTATGATACAAGTAGATAATTTAAAAAAAATATACGACGGAAATTTAGTGTTGGATCTTCCGGGATTTGAAATTCCAATGGGACAAAGTTTTGGCTTGGTAGGGAACAACGGAGCCGGTAAAACAACCTTCTTTAGCCTTTTGTTAGATTTAATTGAGCCATCGCAAGGGTTCATCAAAAATAATGAAGTAATTGTAAATAAAAACGAAGACTGGAAATCGTTTACCACCGCTTTTTTAGACGATAGTTTTTTAATCGGCTATTTAACCTGCGAAGAATATTTTTATTTTTTAGGGGAATTAAGAAACCAAACCAAACAACAAATAGATGAGTTTCTACAGAATTATGCCGATTTCTTTAACAACGAGATTTTAGGAAAAAACAAATACATCCGCGATTTATCTAAAGGAAATCAAAAGAAAGTAGGAATCATCGGAACGCTGATTGGCAACCCTAAAGTGATTGTTTTAGATGAACCTTTCGCAAATTTGGATCCCACAACGCAAATTCGTTTAAAAAAGATCTTACGAAACATTGCCGATACCAAACAAACCACCTTACTGGTTTCAAGCCATGATTTAAATCATACCTTTGAAATCTCTGACCGGATTGTGTGTTTTGAAAAAGGCAAAATCATTAAAGATATCAACACCAAAGAATATTCTTTTGAAGAACTAACCGCTTTTTTTGACGTGGTGGTGTAAAATAAAGAAAAGATAGCTTTTTGAGCTATCTTTTCAATACTATTAACCTTAACATTTTAATCATGAAAAAAGCTCAATTATTAGGAGTCTTTTTATAAGACTGGGTTAAGATACTTCTTTTATTTGTAAAAAACAAATTAAATTATTAATTATCTCCGTCAAGCAATCTGCCTAAACCACCTAAAAGACTGCCTTCTTCTTTTCCTTTTCCGCCAGTGCTTGGTGCATGGGCAATGATTCTGTCTGCCAATCTGCTAAAAGGTAATGACTGAACATACACCGTTCCCGGTCCGCGAAGTGTTGCAAAAAACAAACCTTCACCACCAAAAATGGTGTTCTTAATTCCGCCGACAAATTGTATGTCATAATCAACACCACTTGTAAAACCAACAATGCAGCCGGTATCAACCTTTAAAACTTCGCCGGGTTGCAAGTCACGTTTATGTAAGGTTCCGCCGGCATGAATAAAAGCCAATCCGTCACCTTCTAATTTCTGCATAATAAATCCTTCACCACCAAAAAGTCCGGTTCCAATTTTTCGGTTAAATTCTATTCCTACCGAAACTCCTTTTGCAGCACACAAAAACGCATCTTTCTGACAGATGAACCTTCCGTTTAAGCTGCGTAAATCTAAAGGTATAATTTTTCCGGGATAAGGCGATGCAAAAGAAACTTTTTTCTTGCCGTAATTGGTATTGGTAAAAGTAGTCATAAACAAACCTTCGCCTGTAACCCAACGTTTTCCCGCGTTTAAAACTTTGCCAAACAAACCGCCCTGTTGTTGGCTTCCGTCGCCAAAAATGGTTTCCATTTGTATGCCGTCGTCCATCATCATAAAACTTCCGGCCTCGGCAACAACAGTTTCTTGCGGATCCAGTTCAATTTCAACAAACTGCATTTCTTCACCAAAGATCTGGTAATCTATTTCGTGTGCATTCATTTCGTATAGTTTTTATAAAATTAGTAATTGTTTTTTTTAAATGTTACAACAAGGAGTCTAAAATTCACATTGTTTTTTATAATTAGTACCTTTGCAAAAAGGTAAGAAATGAACGATATTAAAATAACAATTATAGATAGAAATGGCAATGAGCATACTGTTGATGCGCCTACAGATATGAATATGAATATTATGGAATTGGTGCGTGCGTATGAATTGGCAGAAGAAGGAACCATTGGTATTTGCGGGGGTATGGCAATGTGTGCATCGTGCCAATGTTATGTGCTGAATGAAGATGAGGTGGAACTTCCAGAGAAAAACCCGGATGAAGAAGCAATGCTTTGGGAAGCTTTTAATGTAAAAGATAACAGTCGTTTAGGTTGTCAAATTGCAATTACACCCGAAATTGATGGTTTAAAAATAGAATTGGCACCAGAAGCATAGGTTTGTTTTTTTACGGCAAAGTTGTTAAAAAAATATTTTTTTAAACATAAATTTATTTAATTTTGTTTTTTTAATTATTTGCTATGCAAACTTTGTTGAAAATGATAAAATGGTTACTGATCGCATTGACCATTTTGTTGGTTTGTTATATATTGGGAATATCGTTAGATCACGATACCGTTTTTTATCTGAACGAAAAATACAGCATATACATCATTATTCAACTAATACATTTAGCTGTTTCTTTAAGCAGTTTGTTTGTTATATGGAGCAGCAACTTATACAACCGGTGGAAAAAAATAGACCAAACACTTTTGGTTGTTTTCTTATCGGTTTTTGGGTTGTGGTATTGGTATGTAAAATACCATAAAACGTATTTGAATAGTATAGAAAAGATTTAATAAAAATCCCGAAGTTTTAACTTCGAGATTTTTCATATAAACTATTTTATTTAAAAGCCGGAAAACCGGTAACATCCATACCCGTAATCAACAAGTGAATGTCGTGTGTACCTTCGTAGGTTACCACTGATTCTAAATTCATCATGTGGCGCATGATCGAATACTCTCCTGTGATTCCCATTCCACCTAACATTTGACGAGCATCACGAGCAATAGTCAATGCCATATCCACATTATTGCGTTTTGCCATAGAAATCTGTGCCGATGTTGCTTTGCCTTCGTTACGTAAAACACCCAAGCGCCAGGTTAATAACTGTGCTTTAGTGATTTCGGTAATCATTTCGGCTAATTTTTTTTGTTGTAATTGGGTTGCTCCAATTGGTTTGTCAAACTGAATACGTTCTTTTGAATAACGTAGAGCGGTATCATAACAATCCATTGCTGCACCGATCGCTCCCCAGGCAATTCCGTAACGAGCAGAATCCAGACAACCAAGAGGTGCACCTAAACCAGATTTATTAGGTAATAAGTTCTCTTTAGGAACTTTTACGTTGTCAAAAATCAATTCGCCGGTTGCCGATGCACGTAACGACCATTTGTTGTGCGTTTCAGGTGTTGTAAAACCTTCCATTCCGCGTTCTACAATTAATCCGTGAATACGTCCTGATTCATCTTTTGCCCAAACTACGGCAATGTCAGCAAACGGAGCGTTTGAAATCCACATTTTGGCACCGTTTAACAAATAGTGGTCACCTTTATCTTTAAAGTTAGTTACCATTCCGCCCGGATTCGATCCAAAGTCAGGTTCGGTCAATCCAAAGCAGCCAATTAGTTCGCCGGTTGCCAGTTTTGGAAGATATTTCATACGTTGTTCTTCGTTCCCGTATTTCCAGATGGGATACATAACTAACGATGATTGAACCGATGAGGTAGAACGTACGCCAGAATCACCACGTTCAATTTCCTGCATAATCAATCCGTATGAAATCTGATCTAATCCTGCGCCGCCGTATTCCACCGGAATATAGGGCCCAAAACCGCCGATTTCACCTAACCCTTTTACAATTTGATGAGGAAACTCAGCTCTTTGTGCGTATTCTTCTATAATAGGAGAAATTTCTTTTTTAACCCAGGCTCTTGCCGAGTCACGTACTAATTTATGTTCTTCTGTAAGTAAATCGTCTAATAAATAATAATCGGGTGCCTGAAATAAATCCGGTTTCATAATTAATGATGTTTAGTTGAATAGCAAAAATATTGAGAAAGAAATCTTAAACAAAATATATATGTGTTTTTCTTGAAACTTTCTAAAAAAAAGAATATCTTGCTTTAAATACTTTTCAATAAAGTGTTAACTTTTTTACAATCAGATATATAAAGTATGGAAAATAAAGATGAAATCAATCAGAGAGGAAAAGGGGCTTTTTGGAAGTATGCAGGTGTTGTTGCTACTTTTATGGTACTTGGTGCATTAGGAATTCAATTTATGAATCAACCTGAAACAGAAGAACTGTCTGTTGATAATCATCAGAAAACAGTGTTTAAAGAAGAGGTGAAGCAAGAAGAACTACCTGTTTTGAAAAAAAAAGAAACGGTTGTTTCGCCTTCATCTAACAAAAAGAAAACTGTTAAACCTAAAAAGAAAAATAGTAACGAAGGTCTTTTAGCAGAAACAACTGTGGTAGAAGATACAATAACTGCTACAAAAGTAGTTTCTGAAAGATACAATGGGAGTTTTATTAGTTGTGGAGGAAGATGGGCTTATCCATCATTAAAAATTTCAACAGGTACAGGAAATCATCTCGAAAAAAACAGACAACCCGAAACCATTTTAAAAGATGTAGAAAATTTAACCCGTAACGGAAATTATACCTATATTGTAGATGGAGTACGTGTTAGTGAAGAAACGTTTCGTTCATTAAACCAAAATGATGTTGAAAGCATTGATGTTTACAAGCATTCTGATATTACACAAGCACTTTATGGAAATAAGGATAACCAAAGCAGAATAGCGTTAGAATCCAAATAGATTAGCCTTGTTTTTTTATATTTTTTAAGTTCTCGATACAGATTTTTTCACTCCGTTACAAAATTCTTACTCGAACTGACGCCGCTTTTGACTTTAAGACTTTACCACATTTAACTTAATTGTTAAAACAACCGCAATTGTTCTCCTTTGGTTCCATCGAATAAATCTGTTGAAAGTTTTGGAAATTGTACATTCGGGAAAAACTTTTTCTTTCCGATAGCAAACGTATTATGAATCATCTTGGCGAAATTTCCATTACCAGCATTTCGTTTGGCAATGCTTTGCTCAGAAAGATTTCCGTTGTGTAATGACGCAATTTGATTCAATACTTTATCCTTTCGGTCGGGAAAATGTGTTTCCAACCAATCTTTAAAAACAGGCTCTACTTCTTCGTTCAATCCAACTAATGTATATCCGAAACCGTTTGCACCGTGTTCAGAAATGTTTTTTAAAATCGGCAAAATTTCCATACTATTAATTCCCGGAATGATAGGTGCAACCATTACGTGCGTTGGGATTCCTTCAAGTGATAACGTTTCTAAAGCTTTTAATTTGGTTTTTACAGATGATGTTCTAGGTTCTAAAATCCGGCGTAAATCCTCGTTAATCGTCGGGATACTCAAAGAAACATTCACCAGATTCTTTTTGGCTAACTCTTTCAGTAAATCTAAATCACGAATCACCAAAGCATTTTTAGTAATAATGCTTACCGGATGGCGATATTCTAAACACACGTGCAATAATTTACGGGTAATTTCCAGTTTACGCTCAATAGGCTGGTAACAATCAGTGTTTCCTGAAAGCGAAATAACTGATGGTTTGTATCCTCTTTTCGTAAAGAATTGTTCCAGTAATTCCGGTGCATTTTTCTTAACCAAAATAATCCGTTCAAAATCTATACCCGCACTGTAACCCCAATATTGATGCGTTGGTCGGGCATAGCAGTACGCACAACCGTGTTCGCAACCCTGATACGGATTCATAGAGTACAGAAAAGGTACGCCCGTACTTTTTACTTTGTTAACGATGGTTTTCGGAAAAACTTCCAATAATTCTGTTTTAGCGGTTTTTTCTTCATAATCATCCTGATAAATGGTTGTTTCGTATCGCTGTTTAAAAAACCGGTTATGAATATTTGTTACAGCTCCCTGACCTTTAGTGAATTCCTTTTTCATTTTAATACGTGATTTTCATTGGTTTAAAAGTACTATTCAGGAAAGACAGCAGATGTCATTGAGAGAAAAATAAACTTTTCTAAAAATATTTCCTACCTTATCCCAACCTTTCAGGTGTTTAGGTACTCTTTATATATAAAGATACATTTCAATATGGATGAAAACTTAATTAATCAATGCAGAAAAATGGATCGTGCATCGCAACGAAAGATGTACGAACTGTTGGCTCCCAGGCTGTATCTTGTTTGCAAACGCTATTTGAAACAAGATATAGAAATAGAGGAAGCTTTGGCAGATGCCTTTTACACCATTTTTACAAAGATGGATCAGTTAAAAGAAAATGCTGCCTTTGAAGGTTGGGCAAAACGGATTGTGATTAATCAGTGTTTACTGACTATTCGGAGAAAACCTGAACAACAACTGTATATAGATGACGTGGTTGTTTCAGTTACTGCTTCAGAAGAAAACGAGTTGGAAGAACAAGATATTTTAAAGCTGTTGGAGCATTTGCCACAAGGAGCCAAAAATGTTTTTTGTTTGTATGCCATTGATGGCTATTCGCACAAAGAAATAGCGACACAGTTAAATGTTTCTGAGGGAACATCCAAATCACAACTCAATGTTGCCCGTACCAAATTAAAGGAATTAGTAGCATTATTTTACAATCAAACACCTGAAAGCTATGGAAAATCAAGATAAGAATATAGATAAACACTTCCGTAAGCTCGCGGAAGAACAAAAAACGAAATCTTTTCCAAAGATGGATAAGGTTTGGGATAATATCGAACAAAAATTAGATAAAAAAGATAAGAAAAAAGCATTCCCATTTTGGAAATATGCCGGAATAGCAGCTGCTTTATTGGTTTTTGTAACCTTGGGAATCAATTTTTTAAAACAGACAAATCCCGAAGAATTACCGCTTAATAGCAACCAAAGAATGGTGATTGACGAAACAAAAAGTAAAAAAATATTGGAAAAAGAATTAGAGAAACAAGAAGATATTTATGCTTATGAAGAGGTGAATTCTGTTGAAAAAGAAGTTGTTAAAAATAAACCTCGATTTAGTGAACCGGTAATTAAAAAAGATGATAAAACGGAAAAAGAAACAGTTACAAAACAAGAAGATTTTAATGATGATAAACATTCTGGGCAGGAAAGCAGAGAAGCAGAGAAAGATGTAGATTTTAAAATGTCTGGTACTCAAACAGGTGGTGCTGATAAAGGCTCTAAGGGAACTGGAATTGCGTATGATTATGATATGAATGAACTAATTGTAGACAGTTACAGAACAACTTCCAAAGTAGCTTCCCATACTGCTGCAAGTACCGTTACTTCAAAAACGATCGAAGGTCGTCCCAATGCTTCATTCATTCAAACGTTGCAAGGACAAGTTCCGGGACTGAATATTTCAACAGGTTCCGGCCAACCGGGGACTAATAATTCTATTGTTTTAAGGGGAATTGGTTCCATTAATTCAAATACAGAACCTTTGTATGTAATAGACGGTGTGCCAATGAGTGCGAACAGATTTCGTTCGTTGAATCAAAAAGATATAGAAAGTATCAAGGTTTTAAAAGGTGCAGAAGCTACCGCAATTTATGGTAACAGAGGAGCAAATGGAGTGATAGATATAACCACAAAGAAAGGAACTAAGAAAAAAAGCAGAAAAGAAAGAAAAAAGGAAAAACAAGAATCTGTTTCTTACCAAGAAATTCAAAAAATGTTTCCTCCTGTTGAAATAGATAGCGAATCGTACGAATCGTTTCAGGAAAATCCGTTTGAAAGTGCACAATCTAATCCGGTTTCTACGTTTTCGTTCGATGTAGATAATGCGTCTTACACGAACATTCGAAGATTTATAAATAACGGACAAACCGTTCCAAAAGATGCGGTGCGTGTTGAGGAAATGATTAATTTCTTTAAGTACGATTATCCGCAACCCAATACACAACATCCGTTTTCTATCAATACCGAATACAGCGAAGCTCCGTGGAATCCAAATCATAAGCTGTTGAAAATCGGTTTAAAAGGAAAAGAAATTCCTGCAGATAAATTACCGAAATCTAATTTTGTGTTTTTGGTGGATGTTTCCGGTTCAATGGAATCCCCGAATAAATTACCACTTTTAAAATCTTCGATGAAGGTTTTATTAGACGAACTTCGTGAGGATGACAGGGTTTCAATTGTATATTATGCAAGTGGAACAGGGGTTTTGTTAGAACCAACAAAAGCATCCGAAAAAAAGAAAATCATTAAAGTAATTGACGATATGCGAGCTGGTGGAGGAACTTCGGGTGCAGCAGGATTGGATTTGGCATATCAAATGGCAGAAAAGAATTTTATTAAAAACGGTAATAACCGCATCATTTTAGCAACCGATGGCGATTTTAATATAGGAAAATCTTCAGACAAAGAGATGCAAGAACTAATTGAAGAAAAACGTAAAAGTGGCGTGTTCCTTACTTGTCTTGGTTTTGGAATGGGTAATTATAAAGACAGTAAAATGGTTACACTTTCTAAAAAAGGAAATGGAAACTATGCGTACATCGATAACATTCAGGAAGCCAATCGTTTTTTAGGAAAAGAATTTAAAGGCAGTATGTTTGCCATCGCCAAAGACGTGAAAATTCAGATTGAATTCAATCCGGCACACGTTCAGGCGTATCGTTTGGTGGGGTATGAGATGAGAAAATTACGCAACGAAGATTTTACGAACGATGCCATTGATGCAGGAGAATTGGGCAGCGGTCACACGGTTACAGCCTTGTATGAAGTGATCCCAAACGGTGTAAAAAGCGCTTTTTATTTGTATGAAAATGATTTGAAATACACGAAAAACACCGCTTCAGACAGTTTTCAGAATGAATTGGCAACGGTAAAATTCCGTTACAAAAAACCGAAAGAAGACAAAAGTATTGAAATGGTACATACGGTTGAAAACAAACCAACCGATTTGAAAAATGCTTCCAAAGATTTTAAATTTGCGAGTGCGGTGGCTTGGTTCGGATTAAAATTGCGTGATTCCAAATTGATTCCAAACAAAGAAAGCACAGATATTTCAAAACTGGCAAGAGAAGGCATTCACAATGATAACGACGGTTACAAAGCCGAGTTTATAAGGCTTGTAGAAAGTGTAAAGTAATTTAAAAAAACCAATCGTTTACGATTGGTTTTTTTAAAAAACCTCTTTCGCAATTTGTCTGATCGTTTCTGATTTACTCATCGAGTAATAATGTACCACAGGAAATCCGGCAGCTATAATTTCTTTACTTTGCTGAATACACCATTCAATTCCGATTTGCCTTACAGTTTCGTTATCTTTGGCTTTCAAAGCTTCAATCACAAGTTGATCAGGTAAATCTACTTTAAAACGATGCGGAATCATATTTAATTGGCTTTTGGTTGTCAGAGGTTTTAATCCGGGAATGATCGGAACGGCAATGCCAGCGTTTCGACATTTATCCACAAAATCAAAAAACTTTTGATTATCGAAAAACATCTGCGTTACAATATAATCCGAACCTTTTTCTATTTTTTGTTTCAGATATTGTAAATCGGTATCAAAATTAGGAGCTTCCATATGCTTTTCGGGATAGCCCGCCACGCCGATACAAAAATCGGTTGCGTGTGAGTTTTCCAATTCATCGTCTAAATAAATACCTTTATTCAAGTTAGTAATCTGAGAAACCAGTTCTGAAGCATATCGATGTCCGTTTTTTTCGGGCTTAAAATAAATTTCGCTTTTAACCGCATCACCACGCAAAGCAACTACATTGTCAATTCCCAGAAAATCCAGATCAATCAGAAAGTTTTCGGTGTCTTCTTTCGTAAATCCTCCACACAAAATATGGGGAACGGCATCAACCTTGTATTTATTCTGAATTGCGGAACAAATTCCTACCGTTCCCGGACGTTTTTTGACAATCTTTTTTTCCAGCAAACCGTTTCCTGCGTCTTTATAGGTGTATTCTTCCCGATGATAGGTTACGTCAATAAAAGCTGGTTTAAACTCCATCAACGGATCAATCGTATTAAAAATACATTGGATATTCTGCCCTTTCAAAGGCGGTAAAAGTTCAAAGGAAAATAATGTTTTTCCGTTGGCATTGGCTATATGTTGGGTTACTTTCATTTTTTTCTTACTGTATATTTGTATTGTTGTATATTGTATAATGTTTTGTAGCTTTTCGATATACATTTATACAAAAAATTATTCATTTATATTTGGTCCAAGCCATTTTGAGGCTTCTTCGACAGAAATAGTTCTTCGTTTGGCGTAATCTTCGACCTGATCGTTTTTGATTTTTCCTACACCGAAATATTTCGCTTCTTTGTTTCCAAAATAATAGCCCGAAACCGATGAAGCAGGCCACATTGCACGACCTTCAGTCAGCTTTACGCCGATTTCGTTTTCTACGTTCAAAATATCCCAAATTGTATTTTTCTCCAAATGATCGGGACACGCAGGATAACCTGGTGCCGGGCGGATTCCTTCATAAGATTCTTTAATCAAAGCATCGTTGTCTAATTGTTCATCAACCGCATATCCCCAGATTTCCTTGCGGACTTTTTTATGTAGATATTCCGCAAAAGCTTCTGCCAGACGGTCGCCCAATGCTTTCACCAAAATGGCATTGTAATCGTCTTGTAATTCTTCAAAAGCTTTAGCTTTTTCTTCTACACCAAATCCCGTAGAAACACAAAACAATCCGATATAATCTTCTATTCTGCTTTCTTTGGGTGCAATAAAATCAGCCAGTGCAATGTTTGGAACACGCCCGGATTTATCAGCTTGCTGTCGTAAGGTTAATAATTGATAAATTTTATCGTCGTCAATCAGTTCAATATCATCATCATTGATTTGATTCGCAGGGAAAATTCCTAAAATTCCTTTGGCTGTGAACCATTTTTCTGAAACTATTTTTTGCAGCATTTCCTGAGCTTCGGCAAATAAAATAGTTGACTGTTCGCCTACGATTTCGTCTTTTAAAATTTCGGGATATTTTCCAAACAACTGCCACGATCTAAAGAAAGGTGTCCAGTCAATGTAGGGAACCAATTCTGATAATTCTACCTGAATTTGTTTTTTACCCAGGAAATTCGGTTTCTTGATTTCCTGATTATTCCAATCGATTTTATATTTGTTTTTTCGGGCATCGGTAATTGTAAGGTAATTTTTATCACGAGCCCGGCTTAAAAAATCATGACGTAATTTTTCGTATTCAGCACGGATGTCCTCTTTGTAAATTTTATTTTTATCGGGTTGCAACAAATTGTTGATAACCGTTACAGCTCTGGATGCATCGTTTACATGTACCACCGTTTGCGTATATTCAGGAGCAATTTTCACGGCAGTATGTGCTCTTGATGTCGTGGCACCGCCAATCATAACAGGAATGTTGCTTCCCATTTTTTCGAGTTCTTTGGTTAAATAAACCATTTCGTCGAGAGAAGGTGTAATCAATCCGCTTAATCCGATAACATCTACTTGTTCTTTAATCGCTGTTTCAATGATTTTTTCAGGTGGAACCATTACGCCTAAATCAATGATCTCAAAATTATTGCACGCCAGAACTACAGCTACAATGTTTTTGCCTATATCGTGTACATCACCGCGAACAGTTGCCATAAGGACTTTTCCTGCCGAATTGCTCTGTGTACTTCCACTTTTAAGTTTTTCTTCTTCGATAAAAGGCAACAAATAAGCAACCGCTTTTTTCATCACGCGTGCCGATTTCACAACTTGCGGTAGAAACATTTTTCCCGAACCAAACAAATCTCCCACTACGTTCATTCCGTTCATTAAGTGGGTTTCAATAACCTCAATAGGTCGGTTTACGGTTCGTCGGGCTTCTTCTACGTCGTTGTTTATAAACTCTTCGATGCCTTTTACCAATGCGTGCGTAATACGTTCCTGCAAAGAATGAGAACGCCATTCTAAGACCTTTTCTTCCTTAAATTTGGTTTCGCCTTTTAAATGTTCGGCAAAATCTAATAAGCGTTCGGTGGCATCATCTCTACGGTTTAATAAAACATCTTCAACATAAATCAACAATTCTGAATCAATCTCATCATAAATTTCCAACAGTTTCGGGTTTACGATTCCCATATTCATTCCGTGTTGAATGGCGTGATACAAAAAGGCTGAATGCATCGCTTCACGCACTTTGTCGTTTCCTCTGAACGAAAACGAAACATTACTCACACCGCCTGAAACATTTGCATACGGAAGGTTTTCCCGAATCCATTTTGTTGCCAAGAAAAAGTCCAGTGCATTGTTGTTGTGTTCTTCCATTCCTGTTGCGACAGGGAAAATATTCGGGTCAAAAATAATATCCTGTGCCGGAAATCCTACCTGATGAACCAGAATATCATACGAACGTTTACAGATTTCGATGCGTCTTTCCAAAGTATCTGCCTGACCTGCTTCGTCAAAAGCCATTACCACAACGGCGGCACCGTATCGTTTGATTAATTTGGCGTGATGAATAAATCGTTCTTCTCCTTCCTTTAAACTGATTGAATTTACAATCCCTTTTCCCTGAATAACTTGTAAACCCGCTTCGATGATTTCCCATTTGGAACTGTCAATCATAATCGGGACGCGTGCAATATCGGGTTCGGAAGCAATTAAATTAAGAAAATGAACCATAGCTTCTTTTCCGTCCAACATTCCTTCATCCATATTGATGTCGATGATTTGGGCACCGTTTTCTACCTGCAATCGGGCAATATCCAAGGCTTCATCAAACTTTTCTTCTTTAATCAATCGAAGAAATTTTCGCGAACCGGTAACATTTGTTCGTTCGCCAACATTGATAAAGTTTGAATCCTTTGTGATGAAAAGCGGTTCTAATCCCGAAAGTGTGAGAATTTTTTCTGTAACTTCTTTCTCTTCTGTTTTCCCGGAACGAAATACATTTGCTTTTTCAACTGCTTCGGCAATCAACCGGATATGTTCGGGATTTGTTCCACAGCAACCACCGATAATCTGTACCAAATCATCTTTTAAAAAATCGGCGATTAATTGCTGCATTTCTTCGGGCGACTGGTCGTATTCCCCGAAAGCGTTTGGTAAACCTGCGTTTGGATGTGCGGAAATATTTACCGATGTATGTTGTGCCAACTGCTTTAAATAAGGCTTTAATTGCTCTGCTCCCAATGCACAGTTGAATCCGATACTTAACAACGGAATATGTGAAATGGAAATCAGAAAAGCATCTACCGTTTGACCCGAAAGTGTTCTGCCGGAAGCATCGGTAATCGTTCCCGAAACCATAATGGGAATATCAATTCCGCGTTCATCCTTCACTTCTTCAATAGCAAATAAAGCTACTTTGGCATTTAAGGTATCAAAAATAGTTTCGACCAAAAGTAAATCACAACCACCGTCAATCAATGCTTCAATCTGCTGTTTGTAAGCAATGCGTAACTCTTCAAAAGTAATGGCACGGTAACCCGGATTGTTCACATCGGGAGACATAGATGCCGTCCGGTTGGTTGGTCCGATAGAACCCGCAACAAAACGCGGTTTATCGGGCGTAATGATATCAAACTCATCACAAACTTCTCGGGCTATTTTTGCCGACTGATAATTTAACTGATATACATAATCTTCCAGATGATAATCTGCCATTCCAATCGTTGTAGAAGAAAAGGTATTTGTTTCAATAATATCCGCACCGGCTTGCAAATATTTTCGGTGGACTTCTTTCACGGCTTCGGGCTGCGTAATCGAAAGCAAATCGTTATTTCCTTTTAAAGGATATGGAAAGTTTTTAAATTGTTCTCCACGAAAATCATCTTCCGAAAACTGATACGCCTGCAACATTGTTCCCATAGCCCCATCAAGCACCAAGGTTTTGTGTTTGATGAGTTCAGAAATTTTATGCTGTTCTGTGATGCAATCTACTTCCATAATTTATAGTAACGCTTGATTCAGTTCTTTAATAATATCGTCTATATGTTCCAATCCTACCGAAATTCGGATCAATCCTTCGGTTAAGTTGGCTTCTTTAAGCTCTTCGGTGTTTAGTTTGCTGTGTGTTGAAGTTGCAGGATGCGTCACTATAGTTCTGGTATCGCCTAAATTGGCAGAAATAGAAAATAGTTTTATAGCATCGATAAATTTTCTGCCCGCTTCTTTGCCTCCTTTTAATTCAAAGGCAATGATGTTTCCGCCCAATTTCATTTGTTTTTTGGCGATTTCGTATTGTGGATGCGAAGGCAAAAAAGGATATTTCACACTTGCCACAGCCGGATGGCTTTCTAAAAACTGAGCGGTTTTTAAAGCGTTTTCGCAGTGTTTTTCTACTCTTATAGCTAAAGTTTCCAGACTTTTTGAGAAAATCCACGCATTGAAAGGAGCTAAAGACGGACCTGTGTTTCTGGAAAACAAATAAATTTCCCTGATGAGTTCTTTGCTTCCAACGGTAACTCCACCTAAAGCTCTTCCCTGACCGTCAATTAGTTTGGTTGCGGAATGAATGATCAAATGTGCACCTAAATCAATCGGGTTTTGAATGATTGGCGTAGCAAACGTATTGTCAACAATTAATAGAAGGTTGTACTTTTTTGCCAACTTTCCTAAAAATTCCAAATCAATTATTTCAACTCCGGGATTGGTAGGTGTTTCAACAAACAATATTTTGGTATTTGGTTGTATTTTTGATTCAATGGTTTCGGGTTCTGAAATGTTGAAATACGTCGTTTCAATATTCCATTTCGGCAGATATTTGGTAAACAATGTATGCGTAGAACCAAAAACACTGCTTGCTGAAACAATATGGTCGCCAGCCTCTAAAAAAGTTACCAATGTATTGTAAACAGCAGCCATTCCTGTCGCAAAAGCTACACCGTCTTCGGCGTTTTCCAGCAAAACAATCTTTTCTACAAACTCCGATACATTCGGATTGCTGAAGCGTGAATAAATGTTTCGGTCTTTTTCTTCTGCAAAGGAGGCTCTCATATCCTCCGCATCTTCAAACACAAAACTTGAGGTTAAAAATAAAGGTGCACTGTGTTCTAAATATTGTGTGCGGTCTATTTGGTTTCTTATTGCTAATGTTTCTTTTTTCATTTTTATAGATTAATAAACTTTTCTAAAGTTTTGAACTTTAGAAAAGTTAGAGTTTATTTCTTTTCTGCTAAACGTAAAATATCTCCGAAAACTCCCCGTGCTGTTACGTTTGCTCCGGCACCGGCACCTTGTATGATGATTGGTCGGTCTCCATAAGATTCGGTATATATTTCAAAAAGACTATCGGAACCCGAAAGCTGTCCTAAAGGCGAATTTTTATCTGCTTTAATCAATTTCGTTTCCAAAAAACCTTTGTTTTGCTGTAAATCGCCCGATAATTCGCCAACATACCGCAATACTTCATTGGGTTGTAATTCTTGTTTGATAGTGTTGTAATAATCGTTTAATCCTTCTAATTGGTCTAAAAATTCTGAAACGGTTAGCGATTGAAAATCTTCGGGAATTAAATTTTGAATACTGATTTCTTCCAGTTCGTTTTGTAAATCTAATTCCCGGGCGAGTATCAATAATTTCCGAGCCACATCTGTTCCCGACAAATCGTCTCTTGGGTCGGGTTCGGTAAAACCTTTTGAAATGGCATCTCTTAAAACTTCGGAAAATGGTTTTTCTTCAATTGAAAATTTATTGAAGATAAAACTCAATGTTCCCGAAAAAACGCCTTTGATTTTGGTAATGCTTTCGCCCGACAAATGTAAAAGCTGTATGTTGTCTATCAATGGTAAACCTGCACCAACATTGGTTTCATACAAATAGTGTTTTTGATTTTTCTTTAAGGTTTCCCGCAAGTTTTGGTAAAATTCAAACGAAAGCGTATTCGCTATTTTGTTCGATGAAACAATGTCAAACCCATTATCGATAAATTCCGTATAGCGTTTTGGAAGAGATTCAGCAGCCGTGTTATCAACCAAAATCAGATTTTCTAAATGATGTTCTTTTGCGTAATCAATAATAGAAGAAAGTGAATTGGGGTTTGAAGTGTTAAATTCGTTTGTCCAATGTTCATCAAAACCATTATTGTTGAAATACACCGATTGAGAATTGGCGATGGCAAAAATATTCAGGTCGATGTTTTTACGTTCGGCAATTGGTGTTCTCGATGCAATGATTTGGTCAATCAAAACACTTCCAACTGTTCCTTTACCTACAATCGCAAGGTTTACCGTTTTATTTACTCCGAAAATTTGTCCGTGAATCACGTGAAGAGCCTTTTTAAACTGGTCTTTTGCAATAATCAAACTGATGTTTTTTCCGGAAATGGAATTGTTGAACAAAATGGGAACAATGCCGTTTTTGACCAATGCACTGTACGGTTTGTGAAACGATTTCAAATCCTGACCGATGATGGAAACAACCGTTATGTCGTTATTAATGCTGATATTTTCAAGGTCTTTGGTATAAAAATCGGGTGCAAATTCCTGTTCCAAAATCTGTTTTGTTGCAACGGCATCGTTTGCGTTCACCACAAATCCTAATCCGCGTTCTGAAGAACCCTGTGAAATAACACTTACACTGATATTATTTTTTGCCAAAGCGGTAAAAATGCGTGCATCGACTCCTACTTTTCCCAACAATCCCTTACCGTGAAAGTTGATTAAAGCAACATTTTGCAAAACCGTCAGAGATTTTACGCCGTTTGGCGTAGGTTCAGATGAAATTAAAGTTCCTTTGCTGTTCGGATTTAAGGTGTTCAGAATACGCAACGGAATTTTCTTTTCAATCAATGGAACAATGGTTTTTGCGTGCAAAATGCTTGCTCCGAAAGTCGCTAATTCGTTTGCTTCGCTGTAATTCAATTGTTCGATACGTTTGGCGGAACTTACCCATTCAGGATTGGCGGTGTAAATACCATCAACGTGGGTAAAGTTTAAAAATTCTTCTGCTTCGGTAAATTTGGCAATCAATGCAGCGGTTAAGTTGCTTCCGTTTCTGCCTAAAGTGGTTATTTCTCCGTCGGTTGTGCTTCCTATAAATCCGCCTAAAACGATTAACTTTTTATCAGATAATTTACTGAAAACTTCTTTGGTATTTAATTCGGTTAATGTTTCATTTACGTTGGCAGCCGAAAAATAAGCATCGGTTTTTATTAATTGGGTGCTATCAACAAAAACGACATTTAGTCCTTTTTTGATTAATAATTCTGTAACGACTTTTGAACTGATTAATTCGCCTTGAGCCAACAGTAAATCCTGCACTTTTGTGCTGTAATCCTGAATCAACGAAACGCCTTGCAAAATATTTTCTATTAGTTGAAAATGAGCACCCGTGTCGATTTCCTGATAAAAATTCAGTTCTTTTAATGTTTTCAGTTCTTCGGAATAAGACTGATTATTTTTGGCTTTATCTAATAATTCCAATAATAAATCGGTGGTGTTTCCAATGGCAGAAACCACTACCATTAAGGATGAGGTTTTCAGATAACTTTCAATAATATTCAGCAAATCGTTGTTATGATGCAGACTTGCCAGTGATTTTCCTCCAAATTTCAATACTTTACTCATAAATAATTTTCTATTATTTTTCCTAATTTTTTAAATTCTATTAAAAAGGCATCGTGACCGTGAACGGATTCTAAAGAGTGATGCACTATGTTTTTGTGTACTTGTTTGATTTCTTCTGTCCATTCGATCTGATGTTGCGGATGAAACAACCAATCCGACGAAATACTTATGACAACAATTTGTGTATTATTTTTTTGTGCGGCATTTAGAAAGTGTTCTCTGTAACTTCCTTTTCCGATTGCTCCCAACAAATGATTCATTATCTCATACGATTTTTCCGAAAACCGTGCTTTCAAAGACGCACCGTGATAGGTCAACCAATTTTCAATACTTTGTGAAGTTTGATTAAATTTTGAATCGACTCCCAAGGCATTTCTGTAAAAAAGCATTGACCACATTCGGGCTTGTTCGTATCCTGATTCATTTTCCTGCAAGAGGTTTTTCTGCAAAAACGTAATTCCTTTAATCCAATGATCTTCAAACGGATTCGCTCCAATACTTATCAACTTACTGAACAATTCCGGATTTTCTTTCCACATTTCCCAAGCAATGGCACCGCCCAAACTCCCTCCAATCAACGAATGAACAGTAGTCAATTGTAATTCATCTAACAACCACAAATTGATTTTTGCAACATCATTCACTGTTATATTTTCAACTGAATGAATGTGCAAATGTGTGTTTGTGGCGTATCCGTTTCCCAACGTATCAATAGAGAGGATGTTGTATTTATTACAATCAATTGTTTTGTTTTCACCGACGATTTCTTTCCACCAACCGTCTTTGCCTGAGACCGTACTGTTTCCGGTTAAAGCGTGCAAAATCACCACAACAGGTTTCGCTTCGTTTACATTTTCTGTCCATTGATAGCTGATTTCACAGGTTTCATCCGAAAAATGTCGGGTTAAATATTTTGGTATTGTTTTTTTGTTCATCTTTTGTTTCATTAAAAAATCCTTCAGGGCTATACCTGAAGGATTTTTACAATCATTAATTTGTTGGTATAGACTATCTGGACGCTTTACGCATCATCATAGTCATTGCCATATTGTTGTTGAATACTATCATTTTTAAATCCTAAATTCGAGTACAAATGTATTGATATATTTTCTAAAAACAAGTTTAAATAAGAATATTTTTCTACAAATACATTTGTTTTATA
>SMEI01000042.1_pt1 | contig 24857 bp, 30 predicted proteins | sample 2456321 | NCBI WGS metagenome assembly SMEI01 (sample SAMN10132588, study PRJNA489261) | soil metagenome | isolation source: day1 control-silt loam soil ammended with composted manure from dairy cow... | place: USA | collected 2015-05-01
GAGGATCAAAAAATCCTTACTTTTGGTAGTAAGGATTTTAGAGAATAACTGACAATTATTTTTAACCCCTAACTGTCAGATGAAGTTGTGGCTATTACATATAAATAAACCAAGACGGTTTAACCGTCTTGGTTTATTTATTAAAATATTTAATCTTGATGTTCTTCGTCGTCAAAATCTTCTTCTTCTTCAGAAATTTCATCAAACTGACTCATAATTTGATCAATTTCTTCGTCAGATAATTCTTCTTCTACTTCAATTTCTTCTAACAGCGATTCAAATTTCTTGATATGTTTTTTCATTCTTTTCGCAAGATCTTCGTATTCGCCTAACAGCTTCTTGTACGATTTAATAATTGACTTTTGTTTTTTAAGCTGTTTGTTCTGCTCTTTAAGTTTCTTTTTTAATTGGTCTTTTTTCATAATGAAACGATTTTGTTTCTATAAAATTACAGAAAATACTTGTACATTCGATTTTGTTAATGTTAACTTTTTAATTAACCCAGAAACAGATAAGCAATGCTTTTTATCATTGTAAATTTAATATTTGTATTCATATTTTTTAAATAAATACTCTAAAGCATAATCCTGAAACGGTTCTGGCAACGATTCAAAATCGCCTAAATCATAAGTTCCGCCATCTGTACTGCCGTTTGGAAAAACCAACTTTTGTTCGGCTTCTAAAAAATATTTTGCGTTTTTATGATTTACCATGACCACTTCAATCAAAGATGGACTGACATCACCTTTGCAGGATTTTTGTATAATAAACCAGATTTCAAAAAGTCCATCGTTGTCCAAATCGGAAAATTGTGGTGCTGCAAGAAATTTAGCTTCTATATCTACCGGGCAATCTTTAATGCCGTCTTGAAAAGACCAGGTTTTCTGCAATCTTTTGTCTTTTTTTAACCAATGTGTTGCCTGAATGGTTTGCGATGAAAAACCGGTTTCCTCATCAGTAACAACATCCGATTGTTCTAACAGTAAAAGATGAATGCCTTGCGAATCTTTCCAAGTCAAGGTGTCGGAATCCAAACTTGTAAATGGTGGCAGGTTCTGACCGTAGAAGGGAACAATCGTCAGCAACAACAAAAATAAAACGATATGTTTTCTAATAATTATCATGAAGCACATTGAGTAGTTTTACAGTTCTCAGTCTGGTTAAAGAACCATTGGTTGTTACGTAATCACCCTTCATATCATAGGTTTTTCCTTTTGTTATTACTTTGATGCCGATGCTGTTGTCTGTTTCATAAAGTACGTATTCCGCATCTTTGTTTTTAAATTTCAGCGTCTTGTCATCAGAATCATACGTAAAGTTTCCGTAAACATAACCATTTTCTGTTTCGTCATAAAAGGGTTTTGGATGATAAAATTCTATACTTTCATCGGTTTTAAGTAAAGCGTAATACAGGTATTCATCCGATGTAAACAAGACCACTTTCTTATCATTTTTATCTAAATCAAAATACAATAAGGTGTCGTTTTCATAGGCATCATAAGGAAGCAATAAAGTATTCGATTCCAGTTTTTTGCCGTTTTTCCATTCTTCAGTATGTACTTCAACCAACCCCGGGGGTTCGGCAGACATGCCCTCTTCCACAATTTTCACGGCTTTCGGTTCGTTGTTGACCACCTTAAATTCCGAAAACTGATGCCAGCAACAGCCGCTTTTAGTCATGGTGTGTATGGTTTTTGTTTCCGGATCGATTTGAAACATTCCGCAATAATCGTTGGATAATGCAGAAAAAGATTCACTGTATTCAAAGGAGTTGTTTTCTGCCAGGTAAATATCAAACGAAGGACCGCCGTAGCAACTGTTGTTTCCATTCATCAATGCAAAATCTTTCACACCGTCAAAATTATAATCCTCGTACAACAGTACACTCTGTGAACCATAAGGCAATTCTTTGATGTTGGGGATGGCTTCGTGGTTTTCGTCTAAAAGATAGGTAGGAAAGTCCGTAGTATAGGTTTCCAAAACCGTTTTCTGGGTCGTTTTGTCTAAAATGATAATGACGTAATCCGGTATATATTCATCGTAATGCCCGCTAATCAGCGTATCTTTCTTATTTCGGTTGATCACAGCTTCGTACTTTTCTGAAAAATCACGAATTTTTACAGGAAAAATATCTTGTGCAACACTCTGTAAACTAAACAAAAGGAATACTAAACCAATCATCTTTTTCATTATACAATTTTTTGGATGTTAGACAAAGTTACGAATTTCAATTTATGGTTTTGTTTAGTTAAAGTATGGGGCATTTTACTTCTATAAAATCGAAATATAAGCCAAATGCACCTAATCAACCGTTACTTTCCGTATCTTTAAATTATAAATTTAATGAAGTGTATTAGTTTGAACCAATGAAAATATTCCCTGTTAAAATAGCGCTTTTCTTTTTGCTTGTTGGTGGTCCGATTCAGGCACAAGTATTCAGTTTGGGAGGAAAGTACGACAAAAAAGCCATGTTTCAGGCGGCTTTAAATGTACCTGTACTTTTCGACAATGATAAACCGTATGATGTTGCATTTGGCTTGGATTATACCACACCAAACAAAAATATGCCGTCAGGTTTGCAACTTCAGGTAACAGGAATGTATTTTTTGGACGAAGGTTCATCTAAATCACATCTGATTTCGGCAGGAATCACTGGTGGGTATCTGCTTGACTTTAACAAGGAATTTAGTAACCAGTTTCGACTTTCGCCTCATTTATATGCAGAATTTGGTTTATTGACAGTAAAAGCAGGTTATGATTATTTGCTGCCGCTTCAGCAAGGAACTCCGTTTGTTTCCGTTGGTCTGGGGGGTGGATATTTGTTTCGCCACTTTAAAATAATGTAAATAGAGGGATTTTCCTGAAATAACTAACTTCTTCAGACTTTTCCGAATAAATGCAAAAAAAGAAGTGTTCTTTTGTTGCTTTATAAATGAAATAGGCTGGAAAGAGGTTGTCTATGTATTTGTTGAAAAAAGTACTGATTTCTTCCCCTTTGACAAGCTCAGGGTGTGAATTAAAACCCTAAAATTATTTTTGCAATGGTAAAGTAGATCAAAATACCAAAAATATCGTTGCTTGTGGTAATAAACGGTCCGGTAGCTATGGCGGGATCAATGCCGTATTTGTGCAGCATAATAGGGATAAACGTTCCTATAAGGCTCGCTAAGATCATCACGGTAACTAATGCCAGTACAATAGTTGATGAAATTTCATAAGTGGTACCCATGATAAAATGTGTTGCCAGCAACAGTAAAATGGCTAAAATAGCACTGTTTAAAAGTGCCAGGAGCATTTCTTTACCCAAGCGTTTCCATAAAGATCCCGATAAACTGTTATTTGCCAGACCTTGTACCACAATTGCAGACGATTGTACACCCACGTTTCCTGCCATCGCTGCAACCAAAGGAGTAAAGAAAAACAAGGTGGCATATTTGGTCATGGCATCGCTAAAACTTTGGGCAACGTTTACCGCAATAAAACTACCAATTAATGCCAACAGTAACCACGGCAAACGTGCGCGCGTTAATTCCCAGATGCTGTCATCGGCTTCAACGTCTTGCGAGATACCTGCTGCCATTTGGTAATCGCGGTCGGCTTCTTCCTTAATCACGTCAACAACGTCGTCAATGGTAATTCTTCCCACCAAACGCCCGGTTTCATCAACCACAGGAATCGCCTCTAAATCGTATTTCTGCATGATTCGGGCAACTTCAATGTCTTCGGTATCTACTTTTACATAATCAACCTTTGGAATGTAAATGTCTTTGATTTTAGTGGTGGTCGATGAGGTAATTAAATCTTTCAAAGACAAACGGCCTTTGAGGCGGTCTTCATCGTCAACAACATAAATAGAGTGTACGCGGGAAACGTTTTCGGCTTGCTTGCGGATTTCCTGAATACAGGTCAGTACGTTCCAGTTTTCGTTTGCCTGAATGTATTCTTTCGCCATTAAACCACCGGCGGTATCTTCGTCGTAACGAAGCAATTCTACAATGTCTTTGGCGTGTTCAAAATCTTCTAACTCCGAGATAACCTCGTCTTTCATTTCTTCGGAAAGTTCCGAAATAATGTCGGCGGCGTCATCGGTGTCCATTTCGTCTAACTCTTCTGCAATTTCTTTGGCAGAAAGATTGTTCAGAATTTTCTCACGGACTTCTTCGTCCAATTCCAATAGAATTTCCGAAGTAACTTCCGATTCAAGGATTTTAAACAGGTAGCCTGCATCTTCTCCTTTTAATTCGTTCATTAATTCGGCAATATCAGCAAAGTGTATGTCTTCAAGGCTTCGAAGTATTTCGCGCTCGTTTTTTTCGGCAATATAGCCTTCGATTTCCTGAATAAATTCTTTACTGATTTTGAATTCCATAAGCTTCGATTTTTTGCGTTAATGAAATAAATTCTTCTACATTTAATTGTTCGGGACGAAGGTTGAACACTTCGTCTTCTTTAATCTGGTCTGATAAAAAACTTTTTAAGCTGTTCCTCATTGTTTTTCTGCGTTGGTTAAAAGCCGATTTTACCACGGTAAAAAACAATTTTTCATTGCAGGGAAGCGAATAATTTTCTTTGCGGATCATTCGCATAACTCCTGATTTTACTTTGGGCGGCGGTGTAAACACGTGTTCTGAAACGGTAAACAGGTATTCGGTATCGTAAAATGCCTGTGCCAATACAGATAAAATTCCGTAGGTTTTGCTGCCTTTCTTTTCACAGATCCGTTCGGCGACTTCTTTTTGAAACATGCCTGCAAATTCGGGAATTTGATTGCGCATTTCTAATACCCTAAATACGATCTGCGTGGAAATATTGTACGGAAAATTGCCAATAATGGCAAAAGGTTCGTTAAAAAAAACTTTTTGTAAATTGTATTTTAAAAAATCCTCACCAATAATGTGGTTGTGCAATTTTTGATAGTGTTTTTCCAGATATGCTACCGATTCGTTGTCTATTTCCACCACAAAGGTTTCAATGGGTTTTTCCAGCAGGTACTTGGTCAGCACTCCCATTCCGGGGCCAATTTCCAATACTTTGTTGTATCCGTTAAGCGTTAAGGTGTCAGCAATGTTTTTCGCAACGTTTTCATCGTTTAAAAAATGCTGACCCAAGTGTTTTTTCGCCCGGACTTTATCCTGATTACTCATGCTCGCTGATGATTTCTAAATCGGTGCGGAACGTTAGCATTTTATCGGCAAAGCGTTCCATGCCTTCATTTCGCAATAAAGGTGCGTGGTTTTCTTTGTAATCTGCCAAAGCTTCTTTGCTTGGTGCAAAATATTGGGCAGAATAAGTAATGCCGCCCATATCTTCATCAACCAAAACTTTTACCAGGCGTGCCGATGTAAAGCAACCGGTGTTCAACACGTCTTTAATGTGTTTGGTTTGCATCCATTGAAGCCATTCATCGTGAACCGATTCGTCTATATTTATGGTAACGTTGTAAATAATCATAATTTTTGTTTTAAGCTTTTAACTTTCAGGCTTTAGCTTGGTTTTGTACTTGTTGTTGGAATACTGATAAATTGTATCTTGTCAGGTCGGGCGAAGTCGATACCTATTTAGTACTTCTTGACTTCGCTCGAAGTGACGTAATTTACCAAAAGATACCTCGACAGGCTCGGTATGACAAGATTTTTATAACCTTCTAACTTTCTTTTTCACTAATTTATCATATCAAATCCGCAGTAAGGACGTAATACTTCAGGAATCACGATGCCTTCCGGGGTTTGGTAGTTTTCTAAAATTCCTGCCAATACGCGCGGCAATGCCAAAGACGAACCGTTTAAGGTGTGTGCCAGTTGTGTTTTGCCGTCTTTACCTTTAAAACGCAATTTTAAGCGGTTTGCCTGATAGGTTTCAAAGCAAGATACTGATGAAATCTCCAGCCAGCGGTCTTGTGCGGTTGAAAACACTTCAAAATCATAGGTTAATGCCGAGGTGAATCCCATATCGCCGCCACACAAACGCAAAATGCGGTACGGTAATTTTAATTCGTTTAAAATGCCTTTTACGTGTTCAACCATTCCGTCTAATGCTTCATACGATTTTTCGGGATGTTCAATGCGGACAATTTCCACCTTATCAAACTGGTGCAAACGGTTCAGTCCGCGAACGTGTGCTCCGTAAGAACCTGCTTCTCTGCGGAAACAAGGCGTGTAAGCGGTGTTGCAGATCGGCAGTTCGCTTTCCTGCAAAATTACATCGCGGTACAGGTTGGTTACCGGGACTTCGGCTGTTGGGATCAAATACAGATCGTCAGCGGTTGCGTGGTACATTTGCCCTTCTTTATCGGGCAGCTGGCCAGTGCCGTAACCCGATGCTTCGTTTATTAAATGAGGTACCTGTACTTCGTTGTAACCGGCTTCGGTATTCTTATCTAAAAAATAACCGATCAAAGCACGTTGTAACTTGGCACCTTTGCCTTTGTAAACCGGGAAACCGGCACCGGTAATTTTGGCACCCAGTTCAAAATCAATGATGTCGTATTTTTTTGCCAATTCCCAATGCGGTAAGGCTCCGTCAAACAAAGCAGGAATTTCACCGTGCTCAAAAACAGTCAGGTTGTCGTCTGCCGTTTTTCCTTCCGGAACAATATCTGCGGGTGTGTTGGGAATTTGATATAATTGTTGCGTCAACTCGTCGGTCAACGTGTTTAAAATTTCTTTTAATTCGGCTGTGCGGTCTTTAGATTGTGCGGTTTTTTCTTTTAAGATTTCGGCTTTCGCTTTTTCGCCGTTACGCATTAATTCACCAATTTCTTTGGATAGCTTGTTCGATTCGGCTAAAATAGTGTCTAATTCTACCTGTGTTGCTCTTCGTTGTTCATCAAGGTCGATTACTTTCTGAATCATTTCAGCAGCATCAAGATTTCTTTTTGCCAGGGCATTTACCACCTGTTCTTGATTTTCTCTGATATAGGCTATCTGTAACATAAATAAAATAATTGATAAAAGGCAAATTTACATAAATTCTTTGGGATTGGATAATGATTCATTCTGTTTTCTTTCTAAGGTAAAACATTCAGGAAATAATAGTATTTTTACTGAAATTAGTATCTTTATGAAAAGAGTATTTTTCGTTGTAATTGGCAGTTTGTTTGCTTTGTGTGCAACAGCACAGATCGCTTCGGATCCGCAGGATGATTATCGTTTGTACGAGAAGCAGGCAGCCGAAAAAAGGCTCGCATTTATTCCCAACCCCAATACGTTGAATTACGATGTAACGTATCAAAAATTAGCGCTTGATATAAATCCGGAGCAGTATTACATTGCCGGAACGGTAACTACGCAGTTTGTACCTAACGAAGATTTGCAGCGTATCGTTTTTGATTTCAGCCACCAGTTGCAGGTAACGGAAGTGCTGCAGGCAAATCAGCCATTGACTTTTTCACAGGCAGATAACGAACTAACCATTCAATTGGCTGGCACCGTCGAAGAAGGAACGTCGGGCGAAGTTGTAATCACTTATCAGGGAGCACCACCTACGGCAAACGAAGCTTTTACACAAAGTTACCACAACGGCACACCGATAATCTGGACGCTTTCAGAACCTTTTGGCGCACGCGACTGGTTTCCCTGCAAGCAATCGCTTAACGATAAAATTGATTCGATTGATGTTTATTTGACAACTCCCGGTGATATGGTAGCGGTTGCAAACGGTATGGAACAGTCGCAGACCGTTCATCAAAACGGAACAAAAACCACGCATTTTAAACACGCTTATCCCATTCCGGCTTATTTAGTTGCCATTGCGGTGACCAACTATGAAATTTACGAACAATTGGCAGGCACGGCACCTTACACGTTTCCCATTGTGAATTACCTGTATCCCGAATCATACCAAACAGCCGTAAACCAGTTGCAGGTAACTTTGCCGGTTATGGATGTTTTTGAAGATTTATTCGGCACCTATCCTTTTCATACCGAAAAATACGGTCACGCGCAGTTTGGCTGGGGTGGGGGAATGGAGCACACCACGGTTTCGTTCATGGGCGGTTTTTCTAGGCATTTAATTGCCCACGAGCTGGCACATCACTGGTTTGGTGATAAGGTAACGTGTGGCAGCTGGAAGGATATTTGGCTTAACGAAGGTTTTGCCGAATACATGGCAGGATTGATTGTGGAACATTTAGACGGAGAAGAAGCTTTTGTGAACTGGAAAAGTAGCAAAATTGGAAGTATTACTTCTCAGACCAATGGAAATTTATATTTAACTGAAGTGCAGGCTTCTGATTCTGACCGAATTTTTAATAGCCGGTTAACCTATGACAAAGGTTCAATGGTTGTGAATATGTTGCGATATATTTTGGGCGATGAAGTGTTTTATCAGTCGATGCAGAGTTTTTTAAATGATCCCGAATTTGCCTACAGTTATGCAGTAACCACACAACTAAAAACACATTTAGAAACGGCTTCAGGATTGGATTTAACCGAATTTTTCAACGATTGGATTTATGGAGAAGGTTATCCGTCTTATCAGTTAAAGGCAGAAACGTTGTCAGAAACACAGACAAAAATAGTTTTATCGCAAACCACATCGCATGAAAGTGTTTCGTTTTTTGAAATGCCGGTAACCTTGAAACTGACAGGAGCATCAGGGCAGTCAGAAATCGTGGTGTTGCAGCATACGCAAAACAATCAGGAATTTGTAGTAGATACCAATATTGGCGTGGTGTTAGAAATTCAGATAGATCCGTTTCAAGACATTATATCTAAGAATAATACGGTAAGTGTTAAAAGTTCTATGAAAGCGTATGGTAACGAAATTAAAATCATTCCAAACCCTTTTCAATCGTCGTTTCAAGTAGTTATTCCGGAAAATGTACAGGTTGAAGCCCTAAATTTATACGATACCAAAGGTAAATTAATCCGCAAAAACATCAGCAACCCTTATCACGCAGAACAATTGGCAAGCGGAATGTATATTTTAGCTATCGAAACACCTTCTAAAACCTATCATAAAAAAATTATAAAAAATTAAAATGGATTTAAATTGTGGCAATAGTAAGCTTAAAATCTTACATTTGTGCATCAAAATCAGAAAGTAATAATTAATGGACATATTAGTTAAGTTATCGCAGTTTTTATTGAGTTTATCACTGTTAATTGTATTGCACGAGCTGGGGCATTTTATTCCCGCTAAAATATTTAAAACACGCGTAGAAAAATTTTACCTGTTTTTTGATGTAAAATTCTCTTTGTTTAAAAAGAAAATCGGAGAAACAGTGTACGGAATCGGTTGGCTGCCTTTGGGCGGATACGTGAAAATTGCCGGAATGATCGATGAAAGCATGGATACCGAGCAAATGAAGCAGGAACCGCAACCTTGGGAATTCCGTTCAAAACCGGCATGGCAACGCTTAATTATTATGTTGGGCGGTGTTACGGTAAACTTTGTTTTGGCATTTGTGATTTATATTGGAATGACGTGGTATTACGGCGACAAATATATTGCCAACGATAGTTTAAAGGATGGAGTTTGGGTAACATCTGATGTATTGGAAGGATTGGGAATGCAATCGGGCGATAAAATTATTTCTATTGATGGAGCACATTTAGAGCGTTTTGATGAAGCTGCTTTAAAAATTGTAATGGGTAAGGAAATAAAGGTAGACCGAAACGGAGAAGAAAAAATAATTAAATTACCAGTCGATTTTGTAAATAGTGCTTCAAACAGAAAAAAAACAAAATTATTGATGCCAAGAATGCCTTTCGTGGTGGGAGGTTTTTCTGATGATTCACCAAATCAAGAGGTGTTGAAACCTAAAGATTTTGTCCATTCTGTGAACGGTGTAGAGATCAAATATTTTGATCAGATGGAAGATGCATTAAAACCATTCGCTAATAAAAAAGTGATTGCCGGTGTTACACGGAATGACAAGCAGGTAGAAGTAACATTACAAGTAAATGCTGAAGGTAAAATTGGTGTGGCTCCTGCTTTGATTACACATAATGATGCTGAAAAATTAGGATTGTATAAATTAAGTACAGATAGATATAGCTTTTTAGAGTCTATTCCTGTTGGAATTAATATGGGGATAAATAAATTAAAGGAGTACGGTCAACAATTAAAGTTGATTGGAAATCCTGAAACCAAAGCTTATAAAGAAGTAGGCGGATTTATGGCAATTTTTAATATTTTTCCTGATTTTTGGAGCTGGGAATCATTCTGGCAAATTACAGCATTGTTATCAATTATGCTTGGCGTAATGAACTTATTGCCCATTCCTGCCTTAGACGGCGGACATGTAATGTTTTTATTATACGAAATGATATCAGGACGCAAACCAAGCGATAAATTCCTGGAATATGCCCAAACAGTTGGTTTTGTTTTACTTATAGCATTGTTGTTGTTTGCTAACGGAAACGACATTTTTAAAGCCATTGCAGGGAAATAAAAAAAGTAACAATTTTTTAAAAAAAGTATTTGTAGAAACGAAAAATCGTTCTATATTTGCATCGCAATAAAGGTAACACACCTTCCTCCTTAGCTCAGTTGGTTAGAGCATCTGACTGTTAATCAGAGGGTCCTTGGTTCGAGCCCAAGAGGGGGAGCAAAATGCGAAAGCAAATACTTTTTATTGCGGGAAGTTTTAAATTTTAAGTTTCCTCCTTAGCTCAGTTGGTTAGAGCATCTGACTGTTAATCAGAGGGTCCTTGGTTCGAGCCCAAGAGGGGGAGCAAAAATACAGAAAGCCTTACAGAGATGTGAGGCTTTTTTGTTGTTTAAAAACGGTTTTACTGGGTTTGTGAACTTTTATTGCAGAAAATACTACGGTAGTTTAAAAGTAAAAGGTGTAAAATTCGGTGGATGAGGTTTTAAAATCTTGGTGTCCCAAAATTCGTAAGGTGTCCTGTGAAAATCAAATAGTTACGTAACTATTTTAACATTTAAAAATATTGATTATGAACTTTAATCAGGTAAAAATGTTGTTTATTACTTCTTTTCTTTTACTCTTAATAATATCCTTGCGAAATTCGTAAAAAAAATATTTCTTAAACCAGTTTAAGTTTTTTCGTTTAGTCATTTTTCAACTTTGTATTGTTAATTTAAAAAAGAAAAAAATGCAAAAACGTATCAACATCAACTGGGCAGAACCTAACGCATTAAAAGCGATGATGGGACTGGTGACCTATCTTTCTCAGGTTTCTATTTCGAAAACATTAATGGAATTGATTAAAATCCGTGCATCGCAGGTCAATAAATGTGCGTACTGTATCGATATGCACACGAAAGACGCGTTAAAAAACGGAGAAACCAACCAACGGATTTTCTTACTGAATGCATGGAGAGAAACCAATGATATTTTCACCGAAGAAGAAAAGATTGTATTAGCTATTACCGAAGAAGTAACCTTGATCCATCAAGACGGGCTAAGTGATGAAACTTACGAACAAGCCCTTAAGTTTTTTAGTGAGAACCAAATAGCACAAATTATAATGGCAGTTGTTACCATCAATGCGTGGAATAGAATTGCGTTAAGCAGCCATCTTCAGGTAGGGCAAGGGTTTGCATAAATGTACCATAGAAGCAATCGCAGGTTTAACGACCTGTGATTACTTTTCTATGCAACTGTCCCCATTTTGTAAGTGCCAGCATTACCTCCTGCAAAGTGTCAGCGTGTTCCGTAATTTCGTATTCTACCGTAGGTGGGAAAGTATCGTAAACGGTACGCTTTACCAATAAATTAGTTTCCAAATCCTTGAGCTCTTTGGACAACATCTTATAGCTGATACCTTCCACTTCTCTTGCGATTTGCTGAAAACGTTTTGTTCCGCCTTTAAGCGACAATAATATCGATAATTTCCAGCTCCCATTTAAGGTTTCCATTGCATCGCGAATGGCACGCAGGGTTGCTGCATCACATTGCATATGTTCTGTGTTTTTTACCATAATCATTTATTTTCAAATACGTTACTAACCTATCCGTAAGTGCTAACTGACAGGTTAGTACTTACTAATAGTTAGCGAATATAACTAAGTTTGTATCTCAAAACAAAAGTAAATGGAACAACAAAAAACAGTGTTTATAACCGGAGCCACAGGCGGTATAGGTAAAGCAACAGCTATTACACTGGCTAAACAACAATATTATGTCATCATACACGGAAGAAATAAGGAGAAAACAGTCGCGGCTTGTGAAGAGATTAAAAGCATTTCAGGTAATGAAAATATAGATTACATCACCGGCGATTTACTTTTGATGAGCGATGTTAAAAAGGTAGCTGAAACGTTAATCAATAAATATAATCGTTTGGATGTGTTGATTAATAATGCAGGCGGAATAATGGATAAAGACCGAAAAGAAACGGCTGAAGGTATTGAAACTACAATGGCTGTTAATCTCTTGGCTCCGTTTTTACTTACAAATTTATTACTGGATGTATTGAAAAAAAGTGAGGTTGGAAGAATTATCAATGTTTCATCTAACTCTCATCAACTAAATGCAAAACCTTATTTTAACGACATTGAACTAAAAAGCAACTATAATCCACTTGCGGCTTACGGTAATGCAAAGCTGTTCCTTATCTGGATGAGCCGATATCTTTCCAATGAACTGAAAGATCAGGGTTGTGAAAATATCACCGTAAATGCATTACACCCCGGAGCAGTGGCTACCAATTTTGGGGTAAACAGTAATTTGGGTGGATTGCTCAATTTCTTTGGAAAATTGGCAAGGCCATTCTTCAAAACACCACAGGAGGGAGCAGAAACGATCATTTATTTAGCGGTTGCTGAAGAAGTAAAATCAATAAGTGGGAAATATTTTGAGAACAAAAAAATCAAAGCCCCATCTGAAAAATATTACAGCAAACAAAACGAACAGTTCATCTGGAATTACTGCAAAGAAAAAACAGACAAGCTGATGAAAGAAATGTAGAACAATAAATATCAAAAATATGTGGACAAAGGAAAACATGCCTGATTTAACAGGAAAAACAGCAATAGTAACGGGAGCAAATACAGGTATTGGTTATGAAACAGCCAAAGCGTTATTTGAAGCAGGTGCCCATGTAACATTAGCGGCAAGAGATGCTAAAAAAGCGAGTGTAGCGGTCGGTAAAATTATATCGGAAACAGCTGGGAAAGGAGTTTTAGACGTTGGCATTCTGAACCTTTCCAGTTTATCTCAAATCAAAAAATTTGCCGATGAGTTTAAAAACAATCATCAGCAATTAGATATCCTCATCAATAATGCAGGGGTGATGATTCCACCCGCATCCGCCACCGATGATGGTTTTGAATTGCAATTCGGTGTCAACTTTTTAGGGCATTTTGCATTGACAGGGCATTTATTTCCGTTACTGAAAAAATCTCCAAATGCAAGAGTAGTTACACTTTCAAGTGGTGCGGCTACTTTGACGGACACTATTGATTTCGAAAATCTGAAATTAGAAAAGCCTTATAATGAATGGCAGGCCTATGCTGTAAGTAAACTGGCTGATATTTTATTCACTTACGAGTTAGACAGAAAACTGAAGGCAACAGGTCTCAACGTCATTTCTGCTGCGGCGCATCCCGGAGTTACAAGGACCGATTTACAACGTCATATTCCGGGAGAAAAATTGGAAGGAATGTTTGCAGAATATACCGAAGTGATGCAGCCGTGGCAGGGAGCCTTACCGTCATTATTTGCAGCGACAGACGATTCAGTAAAAGGCGGTGAATTTTTTGGGCCTGACGGAGAAAAGGAATTTTCAGGTTATCCCACATTATCCAAGCACAGCACATCTGCAATGAATGATGAAGTTTTAGCAAAAAAATTATGGGAATATGCTGAAAGTGTAACAGGGATAAAATTTGTGTTTTAACAACTTAAATCAGTAAAATCTGCTCTGCAATTGCAAATAAATTCGTTAAGTTGAATACGAAATCAAGGAGCCTTACAGAGATGTGAGGCTTTTTTCTTTCGTGTACCTTATCGCTTAGCCGTATTAGCTAAGACCGCATCCAAAAACTATGAACAATCTTGATTCAAACGCTTCAAAATAACCGACCTTAAACGTTCCTCATTCTCATCGCCCCATTGACCTAACATTGAAATAACAGGAATTAAAGTTTCTCCGAAATCGGTTAAAGAGTATTCTACTTTTGGTGGAACAACAGGATAAATAACTTTTGAAACCAATTCGTGTTCTTCCAGTTCCTTTAGCTGCATATTCAAAACCCTTCGGGAAGCATCAGGAATTTTGCGTTGCAGTTCGCTTGGTCGTTTGTGACCCTCATTAATAAACCACAGTAACCGGATCTTCCATTTGCCATAAAGTACTTCTCCAATCAGGTCAAGACCACAATTCAGGTTCAGGGGTATCTTTCTCTCATACATAATGCAAAGTTAGCCTAATGTTCCAAATAGCCCAATAAGGGAAAAATTTATCCCTATGATATTCTTTATTTCTATATATCCCCGGGTTAAAATTATTCATAAGTTTGTTTTTTCGTAGCATTTAAGAAAGCAATATGGGTTTAATAAAAGATATTTATTCGCTAAGTTTTTATAATCATTTAGCGGGTGTAATGAAAAAAGTACATTCTTCCTTGTCGGAGAAAGATTTTGTCGAGCAGATAATGACAGAGGATTTTAAGGTGATGGAATGGAAAGAAAGAATGAAACATACCACCCGGGTAATGCACCGGTTTTTACCGGAAAATTATGTAGATGCGGTATCGGTACTCATTAATACGATTGAGGAATTAAAAAACAGGGGATTTTCAGGCGGTTTGGAATATATGATATTTCCCGATTATATAGAAACATACGGGTTGGACGATTTCAAATCTTCGGTAGAGGCTTTCGAATCCATTACCCAGTTTATAAGCTGTGAATTTGCCGTGCGTCCTTTTATCATCAGGTACGGGAACGAAATGGTCACGGAAATGCTAAAATGGTCACAGCATAAAAACCAGCAGGTAAGAAGGCTGGCAAGCGAAGGCAGCCGACCACGCCTGCCCTGGGCAATGGCAATACCTGCCCTGAAAAAAGACCCAAAACCTATTTTGCCCATACTTGAAAACTTGAAAAACGATTCTTCTGAAATGGTAAGGAGGAGCGTTGCTAATAGCCTGAACGATATTTCCAAAGACCACCCCGAAATTTTGCTGGACATTGCGAAAAAATGGAAAGGCTATTCCAAAGAAACCGATGCCCTTGTCAAACACGCCGGCAGAACATTGTTAAAGCAGGCACATCCACAAATCCTTTCATTATACGGACTTGATTTGGAGGGATTGAAATTCTCGGCTTTTCAAATTCATACCCCGGTTGTCCGTATTGGCGATGTTCTTGAATTTTCTTTCACGCTTCACAACACAGGTAACAACAGCAAAAAAGTACGCCTGGAGTATGGTATTTATTATAAAAAAGCCAACGGCAACCTCTCGAAAAAGGTTTTTAAAATCAGTGAGAAAACACTGGAGAAAGAACAGCAGACAGAAGTTAGAAAAAGACACTCCTTTCGCCCCATTACCACCCGTAAATATTATAGCGGAATCCATCGGGTTGCTGTCATTATAAACGGAGTAGAACAGGATACGATGGAATTTATACTTGAATCCTGATGATGAATAACCAACTCACGGCACTGAAGCATTACTACGACAAACAGGACGAAATGACCCGAGAATGCCTGTTGGCACTTAAGCACCTTATTCTTTCCGTGGACAACGAAATCGTACATACCCGAAGATACCAAATTCCGTTTTTCTACTACAAGAATTTAAAACTGGCTTTCCTTTGGGTTTATAGAAAAAAGATTGTGCTAGGATTTGTGGAAGACAGAAAAACATTGATAACACCCGAAAACCGCAAAAGAAAGGATAACATATCTACGCTCGAATTCAAACCTGCCGATGACCTGCCGTTCGACCAAATCAGGCAGGAACTGATTTTATTAATTTCCGCTTATAAAGAGAGGCCTTTCTAAGTAAGTGTGTTTTATCAAAAGAGATAAATTTATCCCTATATGAATCGTTTTTCCGTACTTGCGAGAACCGGTCATACGCCTGAACTTTGCCCTAAAATAGTTCAATAATATGGAAGAGGAATTTAATTTTAACAATGAGTTATCGGGCAAAATTGCTTTGGTAACAGGCGGTACAAAAGGAACAGGAAAAGCCATTGCAGAACGATTACTTAATGCAGGAGCAACCGTAATTATTACGGCAAGAAACAAACCCGAAGAAACAAACGAAAATCTGCATTTTATTTCGGCTGATTTAAGTAAGTCCGAAGGCACGAAAAAAGTAGTTGAGGAAGTTTTAGCGACATACGACAGGTTGGATATTTTGGTCAACAATCTTGGCAGCTCAGAAACACCGGGCGGTGGCTTTAGTGTTCTTACTGATGAAGATTGGGAAAATACGATTCAAACAAATCTTTTAGCACCCGTACGATTGGACAGGGGATTTTTACCGCAAATGATAGAACGTAAAAGTGGTGTTATCATTCACATTGCTTCCATTCAGGGTAAGCTGCCTTTGTATGATTCTACTTTGCCTTATGCAGCCGCAAAAGCCGGACTTATCAATTACAGTAAAAGTTTATCAAATGAAGTTTCGTCCAAAGGCGTTCGAGTATTGACCGTTTCGCCTGGTTGGATTATGACTACCGCCTCCACAAGAATGATGGAACGAATCGCCGAAAGTTCAAACAGTACCGTGGAACAAGCCGCACAAAGCGTAATGGATGCATTGGGGGGAATACCATACGGCAGACCTGCTAAACCCGAAGAAGTTGCAGAATTGGTAGGTTTCCTTGTGTCGCCAAGAGCCAATTATCTGACAGGAACAGAATTTGTAATTGACGGTGGAACAATTCCAACCATTTAATCATCTAAAAACAAGAATAATGAACTTACCAAAAGTAATAGCAGATTTAGTAAAAGCACAAGACAACTTTGATAGTGTTGCTTATGCCAATTGTTTTTCCGAAACAGCCGTAGTATTTGACGAGGGCAAAACACACAACGGAAGAAAAGAAATTGAACGCTGGATTGCAGATGCTAACGAACAATTTAAAACCGTAATGAAGCCTGTCAGCTTTGAAGAAAAAGGAACAACAAGCATTTTATCGGCAGAAATTTCAGGCACATTTGAAGGAAGCCCTGTGGTACTGAACTATCATTTTAAACTGGAAGATGGATTGATACAATCATTGAAAATTATGGGATAAAAGAAACAGTTAAATTAGCCGTTCCTTTCTATGATTTGAAAGGAAAGATTTAGAAAGTACAATAACTTTAAAAACAGAAAAATATGTCCTATTGCACAGCCATAGCAACCATTTAACCCGAAGAAATAAAAGTGTTGCACAAAAATTATCACGATAACCATTACGGTTTTCCCATTCACGATGACAACGAATTGTTTGGCAGGCTGATAATGGAAATTAATAAAGAAGGTTTGAGCTGGGAAATCATTTTGAAAAAGAAACTTCATTTGGGAAAATACAGCGATTCCAACATTAAAAAAGTTGAAAATTATACAGAAACAGACCGAGAACAATTTTTGGAATGCAAAACCTTCACCCGAACTCAGATTAAATAGAATTTTTATATATTCAATCAATAACTTTGCAAATTAACAAATCTAAAATGTATCCCTATCACAACAAGATCAAACAGCGCATTAAAAACGGCGAATTAATCAGGTATGAGTTTGTAGAAAAATACAAAAACATCAGTCCGTGCCTGCTGTTATATTTTGACACCGAACCTTATATAAAGCCCATAAGGGAACACCGCTTCGAAGAGTATAAACAGATTTTAGGAATATAAGCCCCAATTGTTTCTTTTAAAAAAGGGTTTATCCGTTTCAAATTCGTATATTTACTCAAGACTTTATAAAAACGAACCCTTACAATAAAGTATTTTTTAGAATGACAAGTAAAATTATTGGGGTTGGAAACTATATTCCTTCACAAACCATTACCAATCTGTTCTTTGACCAGCACCATTTTATGGATGAAAGCGGAGAAACGTTAAAGCAGAACAATGCAACTATCGCAGAAAAACTAAAAGAAATTACGGGAATTGAAGAACGGCGGTATGCTGATAAAGAACAGGTAACTTCTGATTTAGGACTTATTGCGGCACAAGCTGCCATAGAAAACTCGGGCATTGACCCTGAAACTTTAGATTATATCATTTTTGCACATAATTTTGGTGATGTACGTTTTGGAACGATTCAATCGGACACGGTTCCAAGTTTAGCCTCAAGAGTGAAGCATCTTTTGAAAATAAAAAACAATTTTTGTGTGGCTTATGACGTATTGTTCGGATGTCCGGGGTGGATTGAAGGAATGATTCAGGCAAACGCCTTTATTAAATCGGGAATTGCTAAACGGTGTCTGGTGATAGGTGCCGAAACTCTTTCACGGGTAGTTGATATTCACGATAGGGACAGTATGATTTATGCCGATGGAGCCGGGGCTGCCGTTTTAGAGCTTAGCAACGACGATTCGGGAATTAAATCACACCTATCGGCTTCGTTCACATTAAAAGAAAAAGAGTATCTGTATTTTGGCAAATCTTATAATAATGAAAACTGTGGGAACATACGGTATATTAAGATGAACGGGCGAAAGATTTATGAATTTGCCCTTTTAAATGTACCTGAAGCAATGAAAGAATGTTTGGATAAAAGTGGATATGCTATTGATCAGCTGAACAAGATTATTATCCACCAGGCAAATGAAAAAATGGATGAAGCCATTGTAAAAAGATTTTATCAGTTATACGGCCAACCTGTGCCCGAAGATATCATGCCCATGGTGATAAGCAAATTGGGAAACAGCAGTGTGGCTACCATTCCGTCTTTGCTAACGATGCTTTTAAATAAAGAATTGCCAGAGCATTTTTTGCATAAGAACGATGTGGTTTTATTTGCCTCGGTAGGTGCGGGAATGAATATTAACTCTTTTGTTTACAAGTTTTAAAACAAAGAGGCTGTACAAAACTGTACAGCCTCTTTTCAAATATAAAGCAGTATTTATTATTTTCTTTTAACGTTTATTGCGGTAATGCCTTTTCTGCCTTGTTCAACTTCAAAAACAACGGTGTCGTTTTCACGAACCCTGTCTAATAACCCTGAAGTGTGAACAAAAATATCTTCATCTCCGTTTGCTTGTGAAATAAAACCAAATCCTTTGGTTTCATTAAAAAATTTTACTGTTCCTTCGTACATTCTCTTATTTATTAAATTAATTATTCTCTTATTTTTTTATGATATTAATCGCTCTGTCTCCTTTCAGAGTGCTTTCTTTTGTAAAACTTACTTTATCGTGTTTGCTGACCGGTTGGCTAATTTGCCCCTGATGAAAAAATATGTTTTCTCCGGTTTTATCTTCTGTGATAAAGCCATATCCCTTTTCATTGGTATAAGTTACGGTGCCGCTGCATACGGTGTCTTCGGCATCAACGGTGCTTCTGGATTTTTTTGCTGCTGCCAGGTCTTCATCCCTGTTTTGAAGATGGGGCGGAACAGAAGTGAAATTTCCATTGACATCTACATATACGATCATGTCGTCAAGGCTTTTGCCTTTATTGTTATTGCTTTTACGATCTTCTCTTCGTGATTGTTTATCCTGTAATCGTTTCGTTTTTTTCTTGTTATTTTCTTTTTTGGAAAAAGAATCTGCCATATTTAATTTTTATTAGATGTGTAACTGTTTTTTTAATTTTGCGGGATTACCGGCATGTTAAAACCTATGAGTTTTTGTATGTTGTGAAGGTCTTTTTTCTGGTCTTTATCACAGAATGAAACCGCAACTCCCGAACTTCCTGCCCTGCCTGTTCTTCCTATCCTGTGAACATACGTTTCGGGCACATTGGGCAATTCGTAATTGATTACATGCGGTAGTTCATCAATATCAATTCCCCTTGCGGCAATATCGGTTGCTATTAAAATTCTGATCGAGCTTTTTTTAAAATCGTCCAATGCTTTTTGTCTGGCGTTTTGTGATTTGTTGCCGTGAATGGCTGCTGCAGATATGCCTGCCTTAACCAGTTTTCTTACTAACTTGTCGGCACCGTGTTTGGTACGCGAAAACACCAGCGATCTTTTTATGGACTGATCTTCTAAAATGGTTACAAGCAAGTTTAGTTTTTCGTCTTTTTCAACAAAATAAACCGATTGTTTTACGGTTTGGGCTGTCGAAGAAACAGGGGTAACGTTGATTTCTTTGGGTTGGTTTAATATGGTTTGCGCAAACTTTCTAATATCCGGCGGCATGGTGGCAGAAAAGAATAATGTCTGTCTTTTTTCAGGAACCTTTTTCAATATCTTTTTTACGTCATTCACAAAGCCCATGTCTAACATGCGGTCGGCTTCGTCAAGTACCAGTATCTCAATTTGCGAAATATTAACACATCCCTGGCTCATAAGGTCTAACAACCTGCCCGGTGTGGCAATTAGTATATCAACCCCTTTGTTAATAATTGCTATCTGCTTATTTTGCGGAACACCGCCGTAAATTGCCGTATGGGTTAATGGTAAAAATGCACCATATATTTTAAAATTTTCGCTGATCTGTATTGCAAGTTCTCTGGTAGGTGTTAATACCAGTGTGCGAATATTTTTCTGTGCGGCACGGTTTTGTTGCAATAGCTGCAGGATGGGTATGGCAAACGATGCCGTTTTACCGGTACCTGTCTGGGCACATCCTATAATGTCGTTTCCTTTTAATATATGGGGTATTGATTGGTACTGTATTTCTGTGGGTTTTTCGTACCCGGCTTTATTTATCGCCTTAATTACAGGCGGTATAAGGTTTAATTCTTTAAAATGCATAGTTTGACTGTCGGAATACCGACATTTTTTCTGTTGAATGTAAAAAACAGATTATATGCTATTTCTTCAACAGTGGTTATTATAAAACAAAAAGGGTTAATTAAATCAATTAATCTAATTGTTTATTTATTGTAACGATTGTTGTCATCGCGTTGATTTGCTTCATTAACAACCATGTTCCGGTTGTTTAACGAATAGTTTTGAAGTTCCTGGATGGCTTTCTCTGCCTGTGTGTGGTCAGGCATTTCAATAAAGGCAAAACCTCTGGAACGTCCGGAAAATTTATCGGTTACGATTTTAACGGAGGTTACTTCTCCAAAAGAGGTAAATACTTCTTTTAACTGGTTTTCTGTGGTTTGGAAATTCAAATTGCCTACAAAAATGTTCATAATAGATTGTAATTAAGATTAAACATTGGCAACTGAAAAAGCAAAAAACTGAGAGAGAAAAAAATGGATTAAACTATTTCAGAAAAGGCAAAAGGCAGGAGCCTGATAATAAATATGGTACAAAGATACGCAAAAATGTTTATAATATGCATTATTTATGTAAATAAATTGTTTTTTCAGTACTTTAAATAATGCCACGCCTTACAGGTAGGACATTTTAACCGATACGTTAATTTGTGTTTAGTAAGTTACCGGATCATAAATCATTGCTGCGTAAGAATTCAAAACTTCCTGTTCTTAAATTAATTCCGTGTTCCAGATAGGCTTTCATGCAGGCAAGGAAATTTGCCCAGCCCTCTGTATTTCCGGCATACCACTTTAAATTTTCTTCATTCAGTTCTTTCCCGCTTTCGGTAACCCTTACAACGACCGATTGGTCTGCCTGTTCTTCCAATGTGATTTCTACGGTGGTACTATTGTCCCAGACAAAAGAAATAAAGCGGTTTTTTATTATTTTAATGGAATTCACAACTGATTTCTGTCCGGGAAATTCAGGCCATTCCCATGTAACTTCAGCTCCTTCTTCCAGGGGAGCCGAACTTTTAGAAATAAAATACCGTGTCATTTTTTCCGGATTTACAATAGCCGTAAAAACGTCCTCAATGGGTTTTTGTATCTGTAGGGCGGTTTTGATGATTAGTTCCATATGAATGGTTGTTTGGTTTTATGTTTTTTATAGTCGGCGGCTTGATTTTTTCCAGGCAGATCCCGTAATGAATACCGCCAGCAGTTCTGGTGCCTTTCCCGACTTTTCCTTAAAAAAGCAATGGCTTTCTGCAGGCTGCTGTCAATGTTTTTCCTGTCTTCAAAAAAAGGGCATGCCTTAAAACGCGTCGATGATCAATTTTTTCATGCCCATCATTTTTTTAAAGGCGCCGGGTTTCTTATTCAGTTCTTCCCAATTTTCCGGGCACACCTGCCAGCTCAACCCATATTTGTCCTTCAGCCAGCCGCAAACGCTTTCTTCACCGCCATCGGCGGTCAGTGCCTCCCAGTAGTAATCAATTTCGTTTTGATCTTTGCAGGGAATCATGAATGAAACCGATTCGTTGAATTTGAATAATGGTCCCGCATTGATGCCTATGAACCGCATGCCCAGGACTTCAAATTCGATGGTGAGTATTTTACCGGCAAATTCCTGCTGAAAATCGGCAAGCCCGTCGGCTTCTGTTTCAGGGTAATACGTAGTGTTTAGTATTTTACCGTCTTTAAAAACAGACAGATAATAATCTGCGGCTTCTTTTAAATTGTTGTCAAACCACAAGTTTGGTATTATTTTTTGAATTGTGCTCATAGTTCTTAGCTGTTAAAAAATTAGTGTTACTTACTTTATGCCAGGATATATCTGAAACTCGTCACTTCGAGTAGCATAACGAAGTGAAGCGTATCGAAAAGTCTTCGAATAACAGGTTTTCAACTCCCGATAGCTATCGGGACGAACTGACGGAAATCTTAATTATTCGAGTTGGCGATAAGGTTCGTGGTAATCATCAAAAATTAAATTATTCGGGTATTGATTTCATGCTAATTTAAAATGTTTTAGCCTCTTTTTAATTGTCTTATGACAAGAATGGTGAATATTTTGCATGAAAAGGTTTCGAAATGAAATATCCCGAGGGGTATCTGTTGTCTTGATAAAATTTGAATATTCAGAACTCGTGGTTTTAATCTTTATTTCATCAGTACTTCATTTTATGAATCCATAATAAATCAGATATTTGAAATTTAAAACTAAGATCGTGTTTGATTTATAAATTTAAAGACTTTTCTTTTGTTGTACGTTGTTCTATAAATGTTCTTTTATATTATCACAATGGACGTGTAGATTGTATTTTCTTTTAGCAATTCTTTACAAATTTTACCCAAATAGGACTGCCGAGGTATAAAATGTAATAAATCAGCCCCAAAAGTAGATTTTAAGCACAGCAGCCAAAACAACCAGACTTCGCGAAAAGCAAATTGTTCTGCGGTTCAGCCGTTTTAAATGCGTACGCAGGGTCAGGTTGTTTCTTTCTATATGGTTTGTCCCGTAACGTACAACACAGTGGATTTTTTGATCTATCAGGTATTTGTAGTTTTTTAATCCGTCGGTATAAATCTGTTTTGCGTTGCTATGTTTTAAGGTTTTCAGAACATAGTCTAATGTTTTATTGTTACGTGAACCTATGCGGAAATTTACCACGGTTTTACTTGTGCGTTCCAACGCATAGGCAATCCATATTTTTTTTCTTTTTCTTTTTATAAAGGTGTTTATTTCGTCAACTTCGTATGTTTTTCCTTTACTTATAACCGGTTTTGTAACAGTACGTGCAATGACAATAATACGTTTAAGTATTGTTGTGGCAGAAACCGCCAGTACCCTTGCAATACTGCGTATGCCAAGTCCTTCTTTGGTAAGCGTTGCAATTTGTCTATTGATATACGGGCGGTATGCACGGTAGGTATAATGTTCTATGAATCTTTTACCACATTGTTTACACAAATACTGCTGCTTTTTGTTTTTGGTTGTACCATTTTTAACGGTATTGGCACTTTTGCAAAAGCGGCATAACATCCCGTCACTAACTCTGGAACACGAGGTTGAATTTCCCTTCATTTTTTTGGGTTTAATGCCGTAAAAATACAACAGACAGGCATTTGCCTGTCTGTTTTTAATGATTAAAATTTATAAAACGATTTGTTTTTCATCGATTTAATATGCTTTTTAAGGGCATCACTAAATCTGGAACATTACCTCAGGGTCTTTAAAAAAAATTTCAAAGAACTAATATAAAAATACTTGTTTTCTTGTTTTGAAACAAGAAAAAGCCTTTAAAAATAAGGTTCTTATCAAATATTTTTTTCTATCACTAACTTTGCAACACAAGGTTTGGTTTGCCTTTATTTTTTTGGGTTTAATGCCGTAAAAAATACAACAGACAGGCATTTGCCTGTCTGTTTTTAATGATTAAAATTTATAAAACGTATTGTTTTTCAGCGATTTAATGTGCTTTTTTAGGGCATCACTAAATCTGGAACATTACCCGCCGTTATACGTACTTTGGTTGTGTTCTACCATCATTTCACCAAACGGTAAGGTTTCGTAGTAATGGCTTGGTCTTCCAAAGTTATCCGTTAAATACGTACTGCTGCCCAAATGGTCTGTATGGTACCACCAGATTGATTGGTATCAGGTTTAAAAGCCCTGCAAAATACAGGGCATTTTTTCTTTAAACTCTTTTTTAAAGCATCACTAATTCTGGAACATTACTGGGTGATTTGTTTATTTAGATATAACTTGTAACTCTTGTCAAAAATATATTCCTTTTTGATTGTTTTATCTCTCAAATAAGATTTCGTAATAATATTTTCTCCTATCTTATAATCATCAAATATTAACTGCGTAACATGTTTTTCCTTATAAATAAAAAGTTGATTTGCTCCCATGTAACCAGAATTTGAAGCTATTTTATCTTCGAATAAATATGCTAATGAGCTATCCTTTAATTTAATTCTCTTCTTAAAAACTAAGATAGAATCAACTTCATTATCTTGTATCTCAGGATAAATCTTACTGATAAAAAAGATTTGTTTAAATAATTTTAAACTATCATATATTATATCTTCTGAGGATATTTCATA
>SMEI01000043.1_pt1 | contig 24659 bp, 24 predicted proteins | sample 2456321 | NCBI WGS metagenome assembly SMEI01 (sample SAMN10132588, study PRJNA489261) | soil metagenome | isolation source: day1 control-silt loam soil ammended with composted manure from dairy cow... | place: USA | collected 2015-05-01
TTCGGGGTGTAGCGTAGCCCGGTCATCGCGCCTGGTTTGGGACCAGGAGGTCGCAGGTTCGAATCCTGCCACCCCGACCAATTAAACTTAGTGTTTAGGAATTGGTCCAGTAGCTCAGCTGGATAGAGCAACTGCCTTCTAAGCAGTAGGTCTCAGGTTCGAATCCTGACTGGATCACAAATCGTACTTTTTAAGTGCGATTTTTTTGTTTCCTAATCTTTTCTTTTTACCGGATATTTTAAAAAATAAAAGTTTACCATTTAGAAAAATGGTAAACTTTATAGTTAAAGGTTAAGAGGGTGTCATCACTTTATTTAAAAAGTTCTTTGAGTTTGTTTTCTAACTCATCGCCTCTTAAATCTTTGGCTATGATGACTCCATTTTTATCTAAAATGATGGTTTTAGGAATAGAAGTTATTTTGAAAGTTTGTAACAAAGGTTCGTTCCACCCTTTTAAATCAGAAAGTTGAAGCCACGATAATTGATCTTTTTCTATGGCATTTATCCATTTTTGTTTATCGTTATCTAATGAAATTCCAATGATGTTTAAGCCTTTGTCTTTGTATTTATTGTAAAGTGCTACTACATTAGGATTTTCTTTCCGACAAGGAGCACACCACGAAGCCCAAAAATCAATAATGGTATATTTCTCAAGGTTTTTATAAAGTGTTTGTTTTGTTTCGTTCACATCTGTTAATGAGAAATCGGCAACTTTTGCACCTATTTTAACGTTTTTATATTCTTTTAAAAAAGAAGCTAATTTTTGTCCGTTTTCAGAATCTTTATCCATTAGTTCCAAGTCAGAATAAAATTTCTCTAACACATTATAATCCTCTTCTTTAAAAGTACTTTTTAATTTTTCGGCTATTAAGATTTTTGTATATGCATTCCTTTTATTTTGTTCTATAAATTTGAACTTAGCAACGTCTATTTTATTTTTAACGGCTTTTTCTAATAAAAAGTGTTTGTAATAAGCTTCTTGTTCTTCGGGTGTAAACTTTGAAGGATTTAAAATTTTAGGCTTTTGTTTTGTAAGCTTATCTAATTCTTGGTAATAGGATTTTATAAAATGTTCGTATTTTGATAACCCTTCGTTTTTTTCTGTTCCTTTTAAAGAGTAAGTGTTATTTGCAAGATCAAATTTAATATTGGTGGTACCTTTAACATTGTAAAGTTTTATATAGAAATCGGGATTGTCTTTTGTATCTATATAAATCAATTTATCGTTATCTGCAATATGGAATTCAAATTTGTTTTTGTTTACAACGGTACTGTCTAAAACGATCCAGTTATAATTGGTAAATTCTTTAAGATAAACAGTAAAATTTGTAGAATTCTTTTTTACATCTCCTTTAATTGTGTGTTGTGCATTTACTATAAACGGGATGAAAAGTAAACATAAAATAAATTGCTTTTTCATAGTTGTAAAAAAATAAAAGTCGGTAACAATGTACCGACTTTTTATGATATTTGAAAGAATATTATTTTAAAAGTTCTGCAACTTTTGCTTCTAATTCTGCTCCTCTTAAATTTTTAGCAACAATTGTTCCGTTTGCATCTAAAAGGATCGTTGCAGGGATTGCATCAATTGCGTATTCTTTTGCTATTTCATCGTCCCAATATTTTAAGTTTGATATTTGTAACCAATCTAATTTATCGTCTGCGATAGCTTTTACCCAATTTTCTTTTTCTTTGTCTAATGAAACACCGATTACTTTAAAACCTTGTGCCTTGTATTTGTTGTAAAGTGCCACTACATTAGGGTTTTCTTTACGACAAGGTCCACACCACGAAGCCCAAAAATCTACCAAAGTTACTTTTCCTAAGTTTTTATGTAAAGATTCTGCTTTACCTTCAGGAGTATTGGCTGTGAAATCAGGTGCTTTTTTGCCAATAGCTACTTTTTCTTGCTTTGCAGCATGCTCTTTTTCGTTTTCTTCTATTTTTTTCAAGTTATCTGAAAACTCTTTACCTTTTTTGGTATCTTTTACAGAAGCATCGAAAGCATTGTAGTAATTTTTAATTTCTTCCGTTGTCAAGGCATCAGACATTGCCAATTGAGTTAACAACAACAAAGAAATATAAGAATCTTTATTGGTGCTGATAAAGTTTTTGTTTTGGTCAACGTATTTGTTTTGCAGGCTCATCATTTCATCAGAAATAGACTGCATTGCTGCCTGATCTCCTTTTTGCTGCGCTTCCATAAATTTCATTTGGTTTTGCTGTTGGAAATCCATTATCTCTTTTTGTATTTTAGAAGCCTCTTCGTTGTAAGAAGTCATTAAATCGTTGTTTTTTGTACCAATTACTTTAGCCTCTTGCGGTTTTTCTTTATCAAAAGTAAATTTAATTTCACCTTTTTCTAACACCATAGGATACATAAACATTTTTGTGGTATCCAATTCAATAAAATATAAATCAACTTCTGGCGCTTTGCTGTTTTTAAATTCAAATAATCCGCCTTTAACTACCGTTGAATCTATTTTGGTAAATCCGTTTTCATCTTGTTTGTTAATATAAACTTTAGTTCCGTCTTCAAAACCTTTTACTTCACCATTAATTGTGTATCCGTCTTTATTACAAGAAACTAAAACTGCTGCGGTAAACGCAAGCGCAAAAAATTTTTTCATTTAAAATAGTAAATTTAATTTGGGGTAAATGTATAAAATATAATGTTAATAAAATTAAAATTAACCGATAGAGTTTAAAATTAACAGAATCCAGCTTAAAAGCAACAGTAATCCGCCAATGGGTGTAAGGGGACCTAAAACTTTTAACTTTTTGTTTAGAGCTCCACTAATGCAAAGTCCGTAAATACTGAAACTGAACAATATAATGCCTAAAGTTAGCGAATAATATAACAGGTTTTGATAATTTGTGACAAACTTTAAATTAAATCCTACAAGTACTAATAATAATGCGTGATACATTTGATATTTTACGCCGGTTTCAAAATTTTTTAGTTGCTCATCATTAAAAAATTTCTTTAAAGCGTGTGCACCAAAAGCGCCAAGAATAATTCCTAATGCGCCAAAAACGGCTCCTGTGGTAATAAAAATATTCATAATATTAGTTCAATGTTAATTCTCCTAAAATTTCTTCAGACATAAATGGCCCTCCGGGATATTTCGCCGTATAATCTAAATTCAGCCAGATCTTTCCACGCTCGTCTATGTGGTAATGTATGGTTCTTCCTTTTGATTCCTGAACAAATAGAACTTCTTTAATCAGATAAATAACGTTTTCCAGGTCGGCTTTTGTTCCAATCAACATTTCGGGATACATGTGTTCTTTGGTGTGGATCAGTCTTGGTGTTCCGCCAATGGCTCTGATAGATGCCGCCATTAAAATGGAATGATCGTCGCAATCTCCTGAAAAATGTTGTAACGATTCTGAAGCGGTGGCAATATATTCACGGTTTTTAGGATCGTTTACATAATTCCATTTGCTTTGAATTTCTTTAAAAATCGCAAAACATTGAATAATTTGTCGGTATTCTCTGTAGCCTTTGATGTTTCTGAAATGTTTTGATGTAGCCCCCACAGCAAAATTGCGTACTTGAGGATTATCAAATTCTATTGCTTTTAAAATTTTTGATTTGTTAGGAAAAGGCAACAATTTTGAAACAATAATATCCTGCGGATTAGGATTGTCGCTCATAGCATAAATCATGGAACGATAATCTTCAAAAACCGATTTAAAACCGTAACCTGTAAACAACGTTCCAAATAATAAAACCATTAAGTAAAGAACAATTGCAAAGAATAAAAACCGTTTTATGTAATGTAAGCAGTACGTTACAATTAAAGTAATGACCAAAAAAAGTAAAATCCTGTCTAAGTGAAGGGGCCACTCCGGATCAATTAAATTTTGATGCATAATGATAAAAACCGGAATTAAAATTAAAACCGTTAACAAAAAAATTATAATAGTGTCCCAGGGTTTAGGCAGGCTAAACTTGTTAAGGGTACGCAATAATTTAATGTTTGGTTTTTTCATCAGCGGTTTTTATACAACTACTTCACTGTATTTTAAAGGTTGTTTTATGATGTTATATTTTAATAAGTCGGCAATAATTTGGTTAAACTGGGTTTCAGAAGGCTTTTTCTGACTCCATTTGGTAATTTGTAGCCATTGTTTAATATCGCTTAACTGCTGATTAAAAACGCTTGCCAATGTTTTATCGATACTTGGTATCATTTTAAACTCGCTGGTGGTTTGATTGATGATTTCTAACAGATGTTCAACCATTGCTTTGTTTTTAGAATAAAAGTCTTTTCGTGCCACGATCATAAAACACGGCCACGGGGTGGGGCACACACCCACACGTCTAAAAACACCTTGGTCAACAACGGGTTGTGTCATAAAACGATCCCACATAAAATAATCGGCTTTTTGGGCAGATAATGCTTCCACGGCACCATCTATCGTGTGAACCACTTCAAATTTAACAGAATCAAAATCCCAGTTTTGGTTAGAAGCGTTTACATACGTCATTAATTCAGAACCTGATCCATAACGAGAAATAGCTGCTGTTTTTCCAAATAAATCATCAATGGTTTGATAGCTGCTTTTGGCATTTACGTGGATACCCCATTGCAAAGGCGATTGCACAAAGGTTTGCAAAATTACCGATTCGTTTCCGTTAGAAATATCCTTTAAAATACCTTCGGTTAAAATCACGGCCACATCGGTTTCGTCTGTACGCAACATCTCGCACATTTTTCCTGTCCCTTCAGGTACGTCATTCCATTGAACATCAATGCCCGCCTGATAAAACAAACCTTCATCTATCGTTAGCTGCCACGGAAAATTAAAATGTTCGGGTACGCCTATAATTCTTACAGTTTTCATTTATTGATGGATCTTTTTTACGTAAATGTACTATTTTAATTTATTATTTAACATAGTTATCAATGTTTGATATTTTGATAATTCAACCAGCTCTTCGTTAATGGTGGTGTAATCTGTAAGATCATTGATTAATTCCTGGGCGCTGTCAATTTTTTTCTTTGCAAGTAACGGTTGTTTGTTTGCAATGGCATCGATAGCTTCTTGTGTCAACTGATGTAAAATGGTTAATTTCAAAATGGCTAATTTTATTCTTAGCAAAAATAAGCTTTCTGTATAGTTTATGTATCTTTGATAATCAAAATTAATCGTTAAAAATGGCAAAAAAAATATCAAGTTTAGAAGATTTAGGCGGATTTGTGTTTTCTACCAATAAAGAGTTTGATTTCGATCGAAATGCTGATGCTGAAGAAACATTGGCACCTGGCGAGCAGTTGCTTGAAGCACATTTAGATAAGAAAAACCGGGGTGGAAAAATAGCAACAGTGATTAAAGGTTTTGTGGGATCTGCCGATGATTTAAAAGCATTAGCCAAGGAACTTAAAACGCTTTGTGGAGTGGGTGGCAGTGCAAAAGACAACGAAATAATTATTCAGGGAAATTTTCGCGATAAAATAATGGATTACCTGAAAAACAAAGGCTATAAAGTAAAAAGAGTAGGAGGCTGATATGAAAAATATAAAAGAGTCAGAATTAATTTTAAATCCTGATGGCAGTGTGTACCACCTGAATCTGAAACCCGAAAACATTGCAAACGACATTATTTTTGTAGGTGATCAAGACAGGGTAGAAGCCATTACCAAATATTTTGATGTGGTTGAATTCTGTACGCAAAAAAGAGAATTTAAAACACAAACGGGTATTTACAAAGGAAAACGCTTAACGGTTATTTCCACAGGAATTGGTCCTGATAACATTGATATTGTCCTAAACGAATTAGACGCTTTGGTAAATATCGATTTAAAAACCCGCATGGTAAAGCCGCAATTAACCCGCTTAAATATTATTCGCATGGGAACATCAGGATCGTTACAAGCCGATATTCCCGTTGGTGCGTTTCTGGTTTCTGCCGCCGCCATTGGTACCGATAATATGTTGCACAGTTATGATTCGCAAAATATTCAAAACCAATCAATGAATGAATTATTTGTGAAACATACCGCCTGGGATAAAACAAAGGGGATGCCTTATGCCGTGGAAGCCGACAACGATTTATTAAAAAAATTCAAAAAAGAACACGTTTTTTCGGGGATAACGATAACAGCCGGTGGTTTTTACGGAGCCCAAGGCAGGGTGTTGCGCTTAAAATTGAGCGATGCCGCGTTGAATGACAAAATAGATTCGTTTGAATTTGAAAACTTAAAAGCAACCAATTTAGAAATGGAAACAGCCGCCATTTACGGATTGTCAAAATTATTGAATCACAGAGCCATATCTTTAAATGCAATCGTTGCCAATAGAAAAGATGGAAATTTTAGTGCCAATCCATACAAAACCATCGACGAATTGATCCAATTTGCATTAAATACAATTATTGAATAATTTTTTTTAATGAAATTTTATTTAATCAATAAAAATTATTTCTTAAAAAATTGATTACTTTATTGGTAAATGCGTCTGTTTGTAAAATATTTATTCGCTTCGATTTTAATGTTTGAGTATTTTGTAAATTTGTGAAGAACTAAATAATAAGCAATTTCAAATAATGAACAGAATTTTATATCAAGCATACGCTGACAAGATTACTACTGCTGATAAAGCGGCATTATTAATTGAAAATAATCATGTGGTAGGCGCAAGCGGATTCACCAAAGCAGGCGATAGCAAATCGGTTTTGCCGGCTTTTGCTAAAAGAGCAGAAAATGAAGATGTGGCAATAACTTTAATTACAGGAGCTTCTTTAGGATATACCACCGATGCCGATTTGGCGGAAAATAATGCATTAATACGCAGAATGCCTTTTATGGCAGATCCCGCATTGCGGAAATCAATCAACGATTACCAACTAAAATACATAGATCAACATTTAAGTGAAACAGTCGAACAGCTCATTTGTGGACATATTGCCCCAGTTGATGTGGCTATTATTGAAGCATCGCTAATCGATGAAAACGGAAATATTGTACCAACGACTTCAATAGGTAATTCTGCTTTTTTTGCCTCACAAGCTAAAAAGATTATTATCGAAATCAATACGCAAATTCCGTTGAGTTTTTGGGGAATTCATGATTGTTCGGTACCTAAATCATACCCCAACCGCGATGTAATCAATATTCACACACCCATGGATCGTATGGGCGAACCATTTATAAAAATTGATCCTGAAAAAGTAGCGGCCATTGTTTATACAGATATTAACGATCAGCCGGCGGTAGTTGCAGAACCCGATGAAACAACAACAGCTATTTCAAAACACCTTTTAAACTTTTTTGAACAAGAAGTAGCTAAAGGAAAACTCACTTATAATCTGTTGCCATTACAAGCAGGAATTGGTAAAATTGCCAATTCGGTTTTAATGGGATTTAAAGATTCCAATTTTAAGAATTTAACCATGTATTCTGAAGTTTTGCAGGATTCTACTTTTGAATTGATCGATTCAGGCAATCTTGATTTTGCCTCAGGATCTTCAATCACGGTTTCCGAAGGATGTTATGCCAAACTGATAGAAAATTTTGAGAAATACAAAAACAAATTGATTTTGCGTCCGCAAAACATTTCTAATGCCCCCGAAGTAGTTCGCAGATTAGGCGTTATCGGTATCAATACAGCCATTGAATTTGATATATACGGCAATGTGAACTCTACACATATTTCGGGCAGTAGAATGATGAACGGAATTGGAGGTTCAGGTGATTTTGCCCGCAATGCGTACTTGAGTATTTTTGTTTGTCCGGCGGTATCAAAAGAAAATAAAATATCGCACGTGGTACCAATGGTAACACATCATGACCACACAGAACATGATGTTGATATTTTAGTAACCGATCAGGGATTGGCAGATTTACGCGGATTGGCACCAAGAGAACGTGCTGAAGTGATTATTAAAAATTGCGTACACCCGGATTACAGAGAAGAAATCCGTGATTATTTTGAACGTGCTTGCGAACAAACCCACGGACAAACCCCACATATTTTAGAAGAAGCATTTAAATTCCATACCCGTTTAAAACAAACAGGAAGTATGCAGAAAGAAAAAACACTTGTGTAAAACAAGTGTTTTTTTATTCCTCGGCAAAACGGGTAATTTCTCTTTCGTAAAATGTTGCTGCCAAATCAATTAATCGATTCATTTCTTCTTTTAATTCAACTTCCTCACTTTCGTCTAATTCTTCTAAAAACTCTAAATTTTCTGTTTCTAGATCAATGATAAAACGGGGATATTCTAAGTGAATTACGAATAAATTATCGGGAAAATCAGTGTTGTCGGCTAAAACGAACTTCGGTAAATCCATTGTTTAAATTTTAATATGGTTGTTAATGTATTTTTTTGACATATAATTGAAGCGAAGATACGAAAAAATTGCTGCTACGGTTAATCCTGCCAATAATCCGTACCAAATACCTTCTGCACCTAAATTGGTATATAAAGCTAAATAAACGCAAAGCGGAAATCCAACTACCCAATATGAAATAAAAGTAATAATCATGGGTAAATTAACGTCTTGCAAACCCCGTAATGCTCCTAACGCGGTTACCTGAATACCATCGGATATTTGAAAGATCGCTGCGATTAACAATAATTTTCCGGCTATTTCAATTACTTCATGGTTCATTAAAAGCTGCTCGGTATCATTGGTGTCTAAGAATAATAACGGAATATAATTATGAAAAAGGATGAAAAACAATGCAAATCCGCAGTATAAAATAAAAGTCATTAACATGATTGATTTTGCTACGGTTTCCATTTTAACATAATCTTTTAATCCTTTTTGATTACCCACGCGAATCATTCCGGCTACACTTAGTCCCGAAGCAAACATAAAGGTCATTGAAGCCATTGATAAAGCAATTTGGTTGGCTGCCTGCGCTTCGGTGCCCAACATTCCGGAAATCCATACAGCAGCTGTAAACAAGGCTACTTCAAACAAAGACTGCATAGATGAAGGAATGCCAATGCCTGCAATGTATTTAGATGTCTTTAAGTTAATCTCTTTTAATGTTATTTTTTGCAGATAGGGTATAAAAACATCTAATCGGTACAAAACAAAGACAAAATACAGCAACATTACAATCCTTGATATTAATGTTCCGTAGGCCGCACCCATCATACCCATTTCGGGGAAAATCCACACACCGTAAATCAATAAGTAATTAAAAACCACATTCACAATATTGGCAATAATGGTGGCATACATAGAATATTTTGTTTGAGATTTTCCATCGGCAAATTGTTTAAATCCCTGATAAATAACCAAAGGAACTAATGAAAGCGCCACTATATCTAAAAATGGTTTAGCCATTTGGGTAACTTCTACAGGTTGCTGCATCAAATCGATGAAAGGCTTTAAAAAATACAAAAGGGTGAACAAAAGTATTCCTAAAAAGGAGCAAAGAAACACACCGTTTATAAACACATTTCTGCCTTTAACAATATCATTTTCAGTATCTGCTGAAGCTATAAGGGGAGTAATTGCCGTAGAAAAACCCACCCCAACAGATAAGGCTATAAAAACAAAACTATTGGCCAATGAAGCAGCCGCCAGTTCGGTAGCACCAATTTTTCCAACCATAATGTTGTCAACAATTCCCACAATGGTATGTCCCAGCATTGCAAGGATTATTGGATATGCCAATTTAAAATTATAGTTAAATTCCTGAGTGTATTTTTTTAAATTCATTCATTTTTTTTGCAAAGATACCCACTAAAACGATGTATTGGCACAACAGTTGGATATATTATCTTTAAAAAAGTTTAGATGATGAAAAAAGTGATATTTACAGCTATTGGAACCTTAGTTTTAAGTTCGGTAGCTTTTAGCCAGACTCCGTATAACAAAGGATTTCGCTTAGGATTAGGTTTAAACGGAGGTTTCCCCACAGATGGTGATTACGATGGAAGCTTGGGAATTGATGCGCGTTTACAATACGATTTTACAAAAAACACGTCGATTACCCTAACGTCGGGATATACCCATTTGTTTGCAGAACCTGAAGAAGTAGGTTTTGTACCTGCAAAATTGGGTTTTAAATACTTTTTGGGAAATCAGTTTTATACAATGGGTGAAGCCGGTGCAGCTTTTGGTGTGAATGGCAACATTGATAATTCATTGATTGTGGCTCCCGTTTTTGGTTTTGCCAATAAATATTTAGACGCAAGTGTTCGATATGAATATTACAGTGATTACGAAACAGACCAGATAGCTTTGCGATTAGCTTATGGATTTAGTTTGAAAAAGAAGAAATAAAAATAACCCATTTTAAATGGGTTATTTTTTATAGACTATTTCTTTTACAGAATTAAATTACAAAAAGAAGTTATCTTGACTTTTTTTCTGCTAAAAGAAAAGGGTTGTAGAACTTTGTGTTGCAAAACATAAAACCACAACCCCGTGTACCAAGTACTGAGCAAAGATATGATAGAATTAGAAATAGTTCCCTATTTACCGGAGAGAAAAAGAGGATTTAAATCGAAAGTTCCTCTCCACGAAATAGTCAATGCGATATTATATAAGCTAAAAACAGGCATCCAATGGGAGTATTTACCAGTAGAAAGTCTCTTTAGTGTTGAAGTATTGCATTACAAAACCGTTTTTGGTCATTATCGCAACTGGTGTAAAAAAGATGTATAGAAATCTTGTTGGATACAACTTTTACGGAACAATAAATCGAATTTGGATTTATCAAGCAGTGATTTAGATGGCAGTCATACTACGGCTTTACGGGGCGGAGAACAAGTAGCTTATCAAGGCAGGAAAAAGCGTAAAACGACCAATTCGTTATATCTTACCGACCGCCAGGGTTTGCCACTTGCGATGTCAGAACCGGTTTCAGGGAATCATAATGACCTGTATAATATTGAAGTGCAATTTGAAAAAATAACCTCGACTTTGGAAGCAGCAGATATTTCTGTAAAAGGACTCTTCATGAATGCAGATGCGGGATTTGATTCTAAAGAATTTCGTGAATGTTGTCAAAAGAAAGAGATAAATGCTAATATTTATTTTAATAAAAGAAACGGAGAGTCATCAGACAGAGAGGAATATTTTGACCAAAAGCTTTATGATGAGAGATATAGTATTGAAAGAACAAATGCATGGATGGATAGTTTTAGAACATTGTTGAATAGGTTTGATACAACGGTAACAAGTTGGAAAGGATTTAATTTCCTCGCTTTTATCGTAATTGCTCTAAAGAAATTTTATAAACTTAAAAAGTCAAGATGAACTCAAACTTCTTTGTTAAACTTTTGAAATAAAAATTGGTTTATTTTATTAGAAAAGTTCTGTTTAGTGATGGTAAAAATGTTTTTTTCCTAGATAATATTAGTATTTTATTTGTTTCTCCCCAAAACATATCCGATATAAGCCATTGGAATATAGGCAAATACAAGGTCAATTACATCAAACCACAAAGGTGATTCAGGTAATTGTAAAACCATTGAAATTCCGCCTGCTAAAAATAAAACTCCAATTATCATTGGTCCGATAATCGATTTTGGATTTGATAATTTGGTTGCTACAAATGCACCGATAAACGTTCCTAAAGCATGAGCTAAAAAAGGAAAAATAAAATGTTTGGGTTCAAAAAGACGGATTCCGGCAGCCAAACCTTCAGCAGTTTGATTGTCAACTCCTTCCGGCAACGGAATAATTTTACCACTAACCATAATTAATGCCATATTTACAAGAGATCCAATGACCAATCCGGCAACAACGGCTAAAATGTTTCTGTATTTTTTCATAATTTATCTTTATTTTTTTGACAATTTATCGTTACATTTTTGAATAAACTTTTGTTTTTCCTGTTGTAATTCTTCAATTTTTTCATCTAAATCAAAAGAATTTGTTTCTTCTAATTCTTCATAGGTATAAAAGTTATATTGCATATTTTCTTTTAAATGTTCCAAATGAAATTTATATTCATCTAACAAATAAGCAATTTCTTCTTTTAACTCTTTGTGAAACTCTTTTACGGTTTTTAACTCTTCAAAAATCTGATCGATTGTTTCTTCGGTTTCTGTAAAACTGTAAGGCGTATAAATGGGGGCAAGTGATTTAAAATCAGTATTTTTTTGGAGTGATGCTAAGGTTTTAATTGAACCAAAATCAAAATTTGAATACTCTTTTAAAAGTTGTTCATTTTCAATAATGTGATTGATAAACTGTACATAAAACGCTTCGGTTTCGGTATCAAAATTATCTAAAGAATAGAAATGTTGCAACAACAAAAAAGCATCGTTATAAAAACCAACCACATCGTCTTTTATAATTTCGGGCGTATAGTTTTCAATGAATTGTTCTACAAATTCGTTAATTGCTACCTTGTTATTTTCCATAATGTTGAAATTTTATGTAAATATATTTCTAATATTTTTATCTTTGAGTACAATGTGATAAAATTAATTATGAAAACAGTTTATGAATTAGACTTACACGAAAGTACCGTTGTAAAAACAGAAATACCCGAATATGAAAATCGTTTAAAACAAATACTTTATTATCGTGTTACCCGTGTTGCAGGAGGTTGGCTTTATAAAAAAATAGGTGTTGATTTCCCGGAAGTTTTTGTGCCTTATACCGATGAATTTAAAAGTAGAAGAGAAGCGGATATGTAATGAAAAAGATGGTTTAATACCATCTTTTTTTATTCTTTTTAGAACCGTCTGATTTTCGTGATTTTGAATTAGAAGATGATTTTTTAGTTTGTTGATTCGTTGCAGAAGATTTTTTATTTCTGAAATCTTTTTTTGCGTTAGCGTTAGACTCACGCCAAGGGAAAGGATGATCTGTTACAACTTTTACCTGCAAACGGATTAGTTTTTCAATATCGTGCCAATACTTTTTCTCGTCACGACCAACAAACGAAAGTGCCAAACCTTCTTCGCCCGCACGACCTGTTCTTCCAATACGGTGCACGTAAATTTCCGGGATATTGGGTATATCGTAATTAATTACAAACGGCAATTGCTGAATATCAATTCCGCGCGAAGCCACATCGGTAGCAACTAAAATATCAATGGTTTTGTTTTTAAAATCTTCTAAAATCTTTAAGCGGGTAGTTTGAGATTTATCACCGTGAATGGAATCTGCCTTATAACCTGCTTTTTGTAAAAATTCCACTACATTATCGGCACCGTGTTTTGTTCTTGTAAAAATGAGTATGTTTTGAAGATGTTGTGTTTCAAGAACGTGTTTTAAAAGTTTCTTTTTATCTTCTTTTTCAACCTGATAAACTTTTTGGGTAACATTTGCTGCGGCACTTGAAAGCGGATCTACAGAAACATATTCAGCATTGCTTAAAAATTCGTCGGCAAGTTCACGTACGCCTAAGGGCATTGTTGCTGAGAACATTAATGTTTGACGGTTATCAGGAGTTAATTTAATGATTTTACGTACATCGTTTATAAAGCCCATGTCTAACATTAGATCGGCTTCATCGATAATTAACTGCTGCAATCCATCGGTGTTAATAAATTTTTGTTTGTGTAAATCTAAAAAACGTCCGGGAGTAGCAACTAAAACATCTATACCATCTTTCAATGCGGTAATTTGTGGCTGCATTGCAACACCGCCGTAAATAACGTAGGTTCTAATTTGAGTGTATTTACTTAATGCTTCGAAATTTTCTGCAATTTGTATGGCTAATTCACGTGTGGGAGCCAGAATAATGGTACGAATTTGTTTACGTTTTTTACCAGAACCTACGATTCTGTGAATGTGATTTATAACAGGAATGGCAAAAGCAGCCGTTTTTCCTGTTCCCGTTTGGGCACATCCCACCAAGTCTTTCCCTGCAATTAAAGGCGGAATGGCTTTTTCCTGAATAGGAGTAGCGGTAGTGTAACCTAAATCGTTAATAGCTTCGGCAACGTTATTGTTTAATTCAAATTCGGTAAAATCCATACAGAAAAATTTTAAACAAAATTACATTTTTAATTTCGTACTTTTATCACTTTGTAATACAATCCGATAAAATTTCAGTATATGAAACAACTAATACTTGCTGCAGGATTTTTAATATCTTTAAATAGTTGGTCACAAGAAAGGCCAAAAGTCGATTTTACCACAGCAAACGCATCCATTCGTTTTGAGATTGCCGAACACATGGTTATTGGCGATGTAACTTATCAATTTACAGTGAACGAAATGACCGATTCCATTAAAATTGATGCAAAAAACATGATGATTCAGGGTATTAAATTAAACGGACAAACCCCAAAATATCATTACGACAAAAAGAAAATTGCCTTTACCCAAGGTTTTAAAGAAGGCGATAATACCGTAACCATAAGTTATAAAACCAACCCAAAACAGGCGTTGTATTATGTAGGTTCAGGAACCGATTTACAGATTTGGACACAAGGTCAGGGAAAATACACCAGTCATTGGTTGCCGAGTTTTGACGATTACAATGAAAAAGTGATTTTTAATACCAAAATTACTTTTGAAACAGGTTATGATGTAATAAGCAACGGAACATTGGATGGAAAAACAGCCAGCGGAAAAAATACCACCTGGAGTTATAAAATGACGAAGCCAATGAGTTCGTATTTGTTAATGATGGCGATTGGTAAGTTTGATAAAAAGACAGAAAAATCAGCTTCGGGAATTACGATTGAAAATTACATTCGCCCGGTTGATGCTTCCAAATACGCAACTACGTACCAGCACACCAAAAAAATATTCGATTTTTTAGAAAATCAAACAGGATATCCTTACCCTTGGCAAATTTACAGAAACATTCCTGTTGAAGATTTTATGTATGGCGGAATGGAAAATACCACTTCGACTATCTTTAGCAGCAACTATGTGGTAGATAACATTGCGGTAAACGATCGTGATTATGTGAACGTTAATGCACATGAAATGGCACACCAATGGTTTGGTGATTTAGTTACGGCAAAATCGGGCAAAGATCATTGGTTGCAAGAAGGTTTTGCAACATATTATGCACTGTTGGCAGAACGTGACATTTACGGTGTAGATCATTTTTACTGGAAAATGTACGAATTGGCAGAAATGGTAACAAAAGATGCTAAAGAGAATAAAAATACGGCCGTTCACAGCGAAAAAGCGACAACAATTACCTATTATCAAAAAGGAGCGTGGATGTTGTTTTATTTATCAAGTCAGATCGGAGAGACAAATTTTAATACCGCCGTAAAGAACTATTTAAATAAATATGCCTTTAAAAATGCATCAACCGAAGATTTTTTAAACGAAGTTTCAGCAGTTGCTCCAAACTTTAATATGGATAATTACAAGCAAAACTGGTTGCAAAACAAGTCGTTTAATACCAAAGATGCTTTGTATTTAATACAAAATTCGCCTTATGTAAAATCTTACTTTGAAGTGCTGGAATTACAACCCAAAGCTTTTGAAACCAAAAAAGAAACATTGCTAAAACTGTTGAAAGACTCTAACACACCGGTGCAAACCAAACGCGAAATTGTTTTTCAATTGCACGAAGTTCCGTACGAAGAAGCAAAAGAGTTTTATCAGACAATTGCACAGTCAACCGATTTAAAGGTGCGTCAGGCGTTGGTACAAATAATTAGTGAAATTCCACCGCCATTTTTAGAAGATTATAAAAAGTTTTTGAACGATAATTCATACATTACCAAAGAAATTGTATTAAAAAATTTGTGGTTGCAAGATGAATCAGGCAGAGCAGATTTATTAAATAAAACGGCATCATGGAAAGGGTTCAACGATTACAATCTAAGGATTACCTGGTTGATGTTTGCCTTGGCTACCGAAAATTATAAAAACGATCAAAAAACACATTTGTATTCAGAATTAGAAAATTTTGCTTATATTAAATACACCAGTAATGTGCGTACCAATGCCATAAATGCTATGTGGTATTTGAATAAATATGACAGTAACACCTTGCCACATTTAGTAAATGCATTGGTACATCACGACAGCAGGTTTCAAAAATTTGGAAGAGATGCAATTATTCGTTTATGTGAGAGAAAAGAATTTAAAGACCACTTTAAAAAGTTGATTCCTTATCTGCCACAAGACGAACATGATGCCTTGAAAAAGTTGATTGAGGAGATGTGATTTGTATAATTAAATAAATTCAATATTGTTTCAAACGTGCTCAAATAAAGACTAACTTTTTTGGCACGTTTTTACTATCTGGATTTTTTGTAACAATAAATTCTTTTAAATTATTCTACTTCATAAATAACTTCGACCCAGCCGGTTTTTGGGCCATTAATAGATTCAAAACTGTAAAAATAAGTACCTGAAGGTAAAATAGAACCATTATTTGTTTGTCCGTGCCATTGGTTGGTATATCCTTCTCCATAACTAAAAACTACAGAACCTGATCGGTTGTAAATATTTAGTTTGATAATACCAAACGGAGTTAAGTCCCATTGGTCATTCATTCCGTCATTATTTGGAGATATTCCTTTTGGAACAGGACAATCGTTATTGTAAACGGTAAACTGAGTTTCGTAAGTACATTGGTTAAAATCAGGATATTCAGAATCAACAAATAAACTGTTCCCATAAATATATATGGTACGTTGCCCGTAAATAATAGCATCTTCACCATAAGGTTTTAACCTTTTTCCATTTCCATTGGGTTCGGTAAAATAATTATAGCCCAGTGGTAGAGGCTGCAAAATATAAGGTTCACAGCCAATATTGTAATTGTCTTGTAGGGTGATTCGTTTTTTAGAATCAAGATTCAGTTCAGATAAAATAAAGCATTGTCTTTCATTTTCAATTCTCAGATAAACAGTTTCGAAACGATTAAAAGGAACTTTATATGCATTTGGGGTTGTTATTGGGTTTGATTTACTTATCGCGTCATTTCGATCGCTGAAAAAAGTGAATTCATAATCGTTTATATTTTCTTCTCCTATAAAATATTCAATTGATTTTTCTAAATCATACACTAAACCATCTGCTGTTTCAATGGCACAAAATTCTGAGTAATCAATTGTAGATGGTGGAAACCCTAAAGTATCTACTTTTAATTTAAGTGGAACCACAATAGGACACTTTCCGTTTACTGAAATTTGTATATAAATGGTTTTTGTTCGTGAAAGATAATTGTTTGGATTGGATATGTAATTTTCGTTATCCTCTAAAGCATCTTCTTGATTCTCATAATATTTGTATTCGGGCTTTGTTTTATTTAAAGCATTAATTTCAGATTCAATTTCTGTAAGGTTAAAATATTCATCCTTTGTTTGATCAAAGTCACACACCTCTAATTCTAAGTCATAATCGGGTATTTCGGCAACTGGATTTACAATAAAAGTTATTTCGGTAACCCGTGCCAATAAACCATTTGCCCGTCTAAACCGAGCATAAATTGTTTTAGGGCTGTCGTCAGTTGAAACGTCATAAGGTGAAGATAAAATATTGCTTGAAGTCAATGTTTTGGCATCACTTTCGTTTTCAAAGAAATCAATTGTGAATGTTTTATTGATGTTGTTTATTTCGTCTTTGATTTGATCTAAATCAAAAGACTCTTTACCGTCTTTATCCCAGTCACAAACTTCATAGATTTTTCCGATAACACTACAATTCAATACGGCATCACCACCAAAAGATAAATCATAGCTAACAACAGAACTTTCCCAATGATCAATTGCAATCAAAATGCCATCTCCGGGAACCACATCGTACCATCTCACCATTCCCGGAACGTTTGCTGTATTTGGCGGTGCAGAACCTGCACCTTCACAAAGCTCTATGGGTTCTAACATAGACAAACCTATATCAGGTGTAGTAATACCTACAATTGTGTTTTGAGAACCACGATCGCTGGGACCTAAGTTAAATAAGTTAGGGTTTAACCATGAGGCAAAATCAAAATCAACCATTGCGTTTGGTGTTACTGTAAATGTAAATGTGGAACCCGATTCAATTTCTACATAGTACAAAGTAATATCGCTTGATAATGCCAAAAAACTACAAGAAGTATATAAATTATTGTAAATATTTGTAGTAGGAGTAGTGCCTTGAACACTTTGATTTGAACAAAGATTAATTACATGAGATGGGTCTATACTTTGACTGTATAAAAAATTAAGACTTAAAATAAATAATAATTGAGTAAATATTTTTTTCATAGTATCAAAATTTACCCATAAATATAAAAAAAATAATGATAGATTAATTTTTAAGGTTGATTATTTCTAAAATTTCGTTACAAATATTGTTAATTTTTTTGTTGTTTACATCAATTTTGTACTGAGAGAAATTATAAAAATAAGATCGTTCAAATAAGTGTTGAGCAATAAATGAAGGCAAATCATCTATATTATTTAATAAAGGTCTGTTTTTGGCATCTTTTAAACGATTTACTAAAGTAGTAATATTAGCTTTTAGATAAAATGACAAAACATTATTATTTTGTAAAAGTAAATGATTGTTAGCATAACAAGGCGTACCTCCTCCTAAACTTATTATTATAGAAGCGTTTAGATTTAACAACTCATTTAACCAGTTGTGTTCCTGTTTTCTGAAATAAATTTCACCTTTTGTTTTAAAAATTTCCTGAATCGATAAATTTTCTTTTTCTTCAATATAAGTGTCTAAATCTACAAACGGCAATCCAGTTAAAAGGCTCAAATTTTTGCCAATCGTTGTTTTGCCACTTCCCATATATCCCACTAAAATAATTTTTTGCATTGTAAAAGATGAAAAATATATACTTATTTAGATTTTTACTGCCATCCGCCACCTAAAGTTTTATAGAGTTGTATGCGTGCGGTAAGTTTATTTTTACGAATCCTGTTTAAATTAAGTTCATTTTCTAAGGCACTTCTTTGTGCGTTGATAACTTCTAAATACGTAGCAAAACCACTGTTAAATAATAAATTGGATTGTCTAACCGCTAAACTTGAATTTACAACTTGTTCTTCGGCTATTTCTAGTTGTTCATCAATTGTTTTAATTACAACCAATGCGTCAGTTACTTCATTTATGGCTTTGTTTACTGTTTGTTGTAAAGAAATTTCAGTTTTGTCTCTTTCTATTAAAGCAACTTCGTATGCTGTTTTTAATTTCTTTTTATTAAAAACGGGAGCGGTAACACCACCGATAACAGAACCAAACAATGCACCCGGGATATTAAACCAATTTTCAGGAAGCATACTGTTTACTCCGCCTCCCAAATCAATTTTTAACGATGGGTATTTTTGTTTTTGAGTGATCCCCGCGTTTGCATTGGCAGATAACAAGTCGAGTTCCGCAGAGCGTATATCCGGACGGTTTTGTAAAAGCTGTAAAGGAACGCCTTCTGTTAAAGTATCCTGATAAAAATAATTTTCTAATTTCTTTGAAGAAATATCTATATTTTTTGGAAAACTTCCTACTAAAAAATTCAATTGATTTTCTTGTAAGGCAATTTGTTGTTTCAATGACGGAATCAAAGCCTTTGCAGTTAACATTTGCGATTTTGTCTGTTGTTTTGCCAATGCCGTAATCTGTCCTGCTTCATACTGTAATTGAATGATATCCAAAGTGTTTTTAGATAATTCAAAGTTTGTCTGGGCAACTTCTAATTGTGCATTTAAAAGAATTAAATTATAATATCCTTCAGCGATTTGAGAGATAAGGTTTGTTTGTATTGCTTTTCTTGCTTCTGTTGTTCCCAGATAATCATTTAAAGCGATTTGTTTCTGATCTTTAAATTTTCTCCAAATATCTATTTCCCAACTTACCGAAATACCGCTCATGTTTTGCATGGTGTAATTATACATATTTTTGGGTGGTTCGGTTCCTTTTTCAGCATACCAGTTGGCAGATGGATTACTATAAAAATCTTCTGAGCGGTATTGATATGCCATGTTTCCTAATGTGGCATCTACATCTGGCAACCAGTTTAGTTTTGCCTGATTTGCTTTCAGTTGAGCAATTTCTATATTTTTTAATGCCGATCGCATGTCAAAATTATTCTCAATTCCTTGTTTTATCAAAGCGATCAACTGCTCATCATTGAAAAAATCTTCCCATTGAATCAATGCAATATTTGCTGAGTCGGTTTCAGTTATGCTATCGTTTGTGATATAAATATCAGGAACTTCAACATTGTATTCGTAATCGTTTTTTAGTGAATTACAGGAAACAATACTCAATGAAACCAGAATTCCGAAGCTTATATATTTTATCTTTTGACTATTCTTCTTCATAAGTAACTTTTGATTTTAAATGTTCGTCAAACGTTTGAAAAACATAAAACAATACCGGGATAAATAAAATTCCGCAGATCACACCTATAAGCATTCCGCCTGCAGCACTGATACTGATCGATTTATTTCCTATTGCTGATGGTCCCACAGTAAACATCAATGGAATTAATCCGGCAATAAAAGCAAACGATGTCATTAAAATTGGACGTAACCTCATTTTTGCACCTTCGGCTGCTGCCTGAATAATTTGCATTCCTTTTTTGCGTTGCTGTAATGCAAATTCTACAATCAGGATAGCATTTTTGGCTAGTAATCCAATCAACATAATTAATCCTACCTGTACATAGATATTGTTTTCTAATCCTACTAAATTAATAAATCCATAGACACCTAAAAAACCGGTAGGAACTGAAATCAAGATTGCTAAAGGCAATAAAAAGCTTTCGTATTGAGCCGCCAGAAGGAAATAAACAAACAAAATACTGATTCCAAAAATGTAAAGTGCCTGACTTCCTGAAGATTTTTCTTCTAAAGTCATTCCTGTAAATTCATAAGAATAGTTCCCGGGCAATTTTTTTGAAACCTCTTCAATAACCTTAATGGCATCTCCTGTTGAATACCCATCGGCAGGTGTTGCTTTTATTGAAATAGAATTGAACAAATTATATCTGTTTACCGTTTCGGGGCCATATACTTTTCGCAATTTAACCAATGTATTTGCGGGCAACATTTCCCCTTTTTTATTTTTTACGAAGATGGAATTAAAACTTTCAGGTGCATTTCTAAAATCAACATCAGCTTGCATATACACACGATACTGACGACCAAAACGTGAAAAATCTCCAGCCTGTACACGACCGTAATACGCCCGAATGGTATTCATTAAATCTTTAATATTAACCCCGAGTGCTTTTGCTTTGATGTAATCAATATCTAAAGCGTATTGAGGAAAATTGGCATTAAAAGATGTGAAAGCATTGCTTATTTCTTCACGCTTGTTTAATTCTTTAATCAGGTTTTGGGCTGTTTCATCGAATTTGTCAAATCCGGCACTTAAACGATCCTGCAATACAAACTCCACCCCGCTAAAATCGCCAAATCCTTGAACGGTGGGTCTGGGAAACACACTAAATTTACCTTCGTTTAATTTGTTTAATTCTGATTGGTATAAATTAATAATTTCGTTGATGTTTTTTATCTTACCACGTTCTTTATAAGGTTTTAAATTGATATATCCCACAGCAAAAGAAGGGCTTGTAGCGGCATCAATGGTATTATATCCTGATATATTTGTCATACCGCCAATTTCAGGACGGTTTTTTAAAATGCTATCTGCTTGTGCCAAAACAGTTTTAGTTCTTGCAAGTGATGCACCAGCTGGCATGGTGATAGAATAGGTTAAAAAACTATCGTCTTCTGTAGGAATAAAACTTGTAGGCGTACGCATCATTAAAACGGCACCTGTTAAAATTACTGCAACCATTGCTAATAAAGTAACAACCGGTTTTTTTAATAACTTTTGAAGGAATTGAATATATAAATGTGTAAATCGATCAAAATATATATTGAATTTTTTAAAGAATTTCTTTTTAGATTTATCAAAGCTTTTGATGAATTTAGGTCTTCGATCTCCTTTAAATTTTATATCTTTTTGAATGCTGTGTCCTCTTCGTAAAAATAAAGCACATAATGCCGGTGTAAAAGTTAAGGCGTTTACAGCCGACAACAAAATGGCAATTGCCAACGTGTACGCAAACTGCTGATAAAAAATTCCCGCAGGTCCCTGCATAAACCCAACAGGTAGAAATACGGCAGCCATAACCATTGTAATAGATAAGATGGCACTTTTTATTTCGCCCATTGTTTCCAATGTTGCTTGTTTGGCGGTAAGACCTGTATCGTGCATTTTTTCGTGAATAGCTTCTACCACTACAATGGCATCATCAACCACAATACCAATTGCCAGAACCAATGCAAACATTGTTAAAATATTAATTGAAAAACCTAACAAATAAATGAAAAACAGGGTCCCTAATAAGGAAACCGGAATGGCAATGGCAGGAATAAGTGTTGACCTGAAATCTTGTAAAAAGATGAAAACAATAATGAATACTAAAATAAATGCTTCAAAAATAGTATGTTTTACCTGACTGATTGATTCATCGATCTGATCTTTTACAGAATAGGTAATATCGTATTTGATTCCGTTTGGAAAAGTTTGAGAAATTTTTTCTAATACCTCGCGGATACCCATATCAATATCACGGGCATTTGAACCACTTGTTTGAGTAATATTCAGAGTTAATCCCGGGTAACCATTTACGCTGTTGTCACTCCCCACATTTGATGCACCAAATTCTACACGGGCAATATCCCTTAAAAATAGGAAAGATCCGTCTTCATTGGTTTTGATAACCAGGCTTTCATATTCTTCAGGCAAGCTGAACCTACCGCTGTGACGTAAGGTGGTTTCAAAAACTTCATCAGAGGTTTCACCGAATTTTCCCGGGGCAATCTCAAAACTTTGATCTTTTATAGCAGCAATGACTTCTTGTGGTGTAACGTTATACAATGCTAATTTTTCTGGGTTTAACCAGGTACGCATTGAATAATCTCGTGCTCCCACACGTGAAACGGCAGCAACGCCGGGTACCCGTAATAATTCTCTGTTTAGATTAATTTGAGAAAATGCTTGTAAAAAAGTTTCGTCATAAATTTGTTCGGGATGGTCGCTGAAAATATTAATAGTCATAATATTACCGCTTTGGCGAGGCGTAACGGTAATTCCTGCTTCGTTTACTTCACTGGGAATTTGTCCGGTAGCTTTAGAAACACGGTTTTGTACATTTACCGCAGCCTGATCCGGATTGGTCCCGGCTTCAAAATTAATGGTGATATTTCCTGAACCACTGTTACTTGCCTTTGACGAAATATAGGTCATTCCATCTACGCCGTTGATTGCCTCTTCGATAGGTAATAACACGCTTTCTGCAACGGTTTCTGCACTTGCTCCGGGATACGATAAACTAACGCTAACACTTGGAGGTGCAATTTCAGGAAAACGGGTAATGGGTAGCATTTGGCTTCCAATAATTCCCAATAATACCAATATAATAGATATTACGGCAGACAAGATAGGTCTGGTAATGATACTCTTCAGCATAAAATAAGAATTTTTTTAGATTTGGGGAATTACTCGCATTCCTTCAGAAAGCTTATTGAAACCGGTTTTTATTACGACATCACCACGTTTTAAACCATCAGAAACAATGAAGTCTTTATTGGCAATACCATCGATTTTAATTTCTTTCAGAATTACTTTATTTTCTTTATTTAATAAATGAACAAATGTTTTATCCTGAATGTTTGTGGTAATCTCTTGCGGAATAAGAATCACGTTTTTACGGGTTTCCTGAATTTTTATGGTTCCGGTATTACCAGAACGCATTAAATCTTCTGAATTTGGAAAACTTGCACGCAAAGAAATAGCTCCGGTACTTTTATTGATCTGCCCACTAATGGCATCAATTTTACCTTTTTCTTTGTACTCAATTCCATCGGCTAAAATCAACGACGCGTTTGGCAATAGTGTTCCTAATGAGGTTTGAGTTGCTAACGAATCATTTTCTAAATTTTGTGCTTTAGAGAAATGAAGAAAATCACTTTCGCTCATAGCAAAATATACATAAACTTCACTAACGTCTGACAAATAAGTTAGAGGTTCTTTATCAGATTTAGAAACAAGGTTACCCACACGTTTAGGTATTCGTCCAATATATCCGCTAACTGATGCTTTTATCACAGTAAAATCAACATTAATTTGGGCAGATCCCACAGCCGCCGATGCTTTTGCTAATGATGCTTTTGCTACCTCATAGTCAGATTTTGCTTTTTCTAACTGTACTGGTGCAATTACTTCGTTATCAATCAATGGTTTTAAACGATCGATTTCTAATTTGGCATTTTTAAGTTTTGCTTTTTCAACATTTTCGTTGGCAAGTGCGTTATTATAAATTTCGTTATAAGCCGATGCATCAATTTTAAACAATGGCTGACCAGCTTTAACGTAATCACCTTCATCTACATATATTTCCTGCAAAATACCTTCTACTTGCGGACGCAGTTCCACATTGATTTTACCTTCAATGCTTCCCATGTAATCTTTGGTAATAATTGCTGTTGTGGTATCAATCTTTATAGCAGGAAGCGTTAAGTCGTTAGAAGAATCTTTATCTGCGCCAATAGTATTTTGACACGAAAAGAAAAATCCGCTACCAATTAAAAGTACAGCATAAAGGGTTGCTTTCAATTTTTTATTTTTTATATTTAATATCTGTATGTTCATCATATGTTTTACTAAGTAACTAATTACCTTCAAGTATACTGCCATTTTTATATATAATACAATAATTAACAGTCATTTTTAGAAAAAATTAGCAATTTTATTTATCTAAGGTATTGAATAATAATGACATTTCTTTAA
>SMEI01000046.1_pt1 | contig 21320 bp, 14 predicted proteins | sample 2456321 | NCBI WGS metagenome assembly SMEI01 (sample SAMN10132588, study PRJNA489261) | soil metagenome | isolation source: day1 control-silt loam soil ammended with composted manure from dairy cow... | place: USA | collected 2015-05-01
ATCACTTCTACCCCATACGTTAACACTTTGCTGGTGGAATTTGCCAAGGAAGCGTTGATTAATGAAAACCTGGGTAAAAATCCGCATAACGTTCCCGATTTCCTTGCCGTGAGTTTTTCTTCTCCCGATTATATCGGCCACCAGTATGCGGTAAATTCCATGAAAGTTGAAGATAACTATCTGAGACTTGATAAGGATCTGGCTGATTTTTACAATTTTCTTGATCAGCATGTAGGGAAAGGAAATTACACTGTATTCATGACCGCCGACCACGGTGCTGCACATAACCCTCAGTTTTTTGTGGATAAAGGAGGAAACGGCGGATATTTTGATGGCAGAGCCATGCGCGACAGTTTGAATAATGTACTGAAAGCTAAATACGGCGTTGAAAAACTGGTTATCAGTACCAGCAATTATCAAATTCATCTGAATAACCCTGTTATTATTGAAAAAGGACTGGATGAAGAAGCAATCATCAACGATATCATCAAGGTCTTGAATACATACGAGCATATTGCTTATGCCGTGAACAATCGTAAACTGGGCGAAGCCGGAATTCCTGCAAGAGTGAAGGAAATGCTGATAAACGGTTTCAATCTGAAAAGGTCCGGTGTAATCAGCTATGGTTTAGTTCCTCAGATGTATCCCGGCAATTATGGAAATACAGGAACCACGCACGGAAGCTGGTATCCTTATGATGCCAAAATTCCTCTGGTATGGTTTGGATGGGGAATCAATCACGGAACCAGTGTACAGCACGTTTATCAGGTAGATATTGCTCCTACGCTCGCAGCATTGTTACGCATTCAGGAACCAAACGGAAACATTGGAAAACCCATAAAAGAAGTTATTAAAAAATAACGTCTTTATATAAACGAAATAATCGTATGCAACCAATAAAAAACCCGGGATTTCCCGGGTTTTTTATTTTATACCAACAGATAATTTAGCACACACCATTTACCGTCATTTATAACTAATTTTTTGTATGGCAATCCTTTTAAATTCCACCGGTCCGTGATCTCCCTGAATAAGGATGGGTCCGGGTTCCCCTTCTTTGCTGTCAATAGCGCCACCGGTAATTCCGGGTATTTCCTCATTATGAATAACAGTTTTACCATTTGCTACCAATGTTACCATTCTTCCTTGTAAGGTTATCTCGTAAGTCTGCCATTCTCCCGGTCCTTTTGAAGCAATTTCTGAGGGTGAAATGAATCCGTATACTCCACCAAATTCCACACTGGATGGGCGGGTTGTTTTACTGTCCATAATTTGTACTTCATATCTTCCTCTCAGATACACTCCGCTATTGCTTCCTTCAGGATATCTGAATTCAAGGAAGAGTTTGAAATCATCAAACTTCTCATTGGTGAAAATATTTGCTCCGGGTTTGGGATTTATCAGTATACCATTTTCTACTTTCCAGTTGCTTTCTCCATCGGCCGACCAGTTGCTGAGATCTTTTCCGTTAAACAATTCCACTACTTCGCCATATACAGCTTGTCCGGTTCTTACAAGGTCAGGAGCTCTTTCCCCGGTAAAATTGTATTGCTTACCGTCGGGGAAGGTTACTCTTCCTTCCAATCCACCATTTACAAAACGACCCTCAACTTTCAGATAATCCCCTTCTTCCCATTGTGGCGGAATGGCAAAGTGAAATCCATCGCCCTGTAGTTTTACTTCTGACACAGGCCTTGCACTTCCGTTAACTCCCACATAATAGCCTACCAGTGTTTTAATTCCCGATTTTTTTACTTCCAGCCAAGATGGAAGCGTGGTTGTTCCGTCTGTAAGCGTAAGGTCCCATCTTCCTGTCAGATCTTCGGCTTTTATGGTGATTTCTTGGTGGGCCGGCATATTATTATCGTTTTCATTGTTATTACAGGAAATCATTCCGGCAGATAAAACAGCCGAAAGGCTTAAAATAAAATTCTTCAGCATATGTTAAAATTTTGGAGGCAAAAGATAACCAAAAAAATTTCTAAAATATCATTCAACTCAAAACTGTCTTTTAAAACCCGAAATAAACCCTTTAGATTACATTCAGAAATATCAGTAATATCTTGAATAGCCGTGCGTTTTCGGGGGAAAAACATACTCCCGGTGGCATAATTTTTTAAATACATAAGAAGAAAACCCGGGTTTAATGAGCAAATTCCTCTGTAAGATTCAAGCATTTTGTGATTTAACCCCATTAAACAGTGATATAGATTTGAGATGAAGGAAGTTAATTTAAATACCCCTGGGAACAGCATGTACCTTAAACCTCAGTCTGATAAATACAGCGATATCGAAGCAGAATGGGAATCTGCAGGCATTGCTGTACATATTCTTGAAGACGACGGAACAGTTTATTATGCCAATACAGCGGCACTCCATCAGATAAGCCTCGGCCCCGATGAATATTTTGGACAGAACTTTTTTGAATTTTTTCAGGATGAAACCAAGTCGGCCATATTATTAAAGTGTTTGCAAACAGGTAAACCGTTAAAGGAAATTGAAATTGTTTTCAGTCTGCCCGACGGCACTTCCAAACCTCTGAATATTTTTTCAGGGCCCGGACTGGAAGTAGGGGGAAAAGAATTTCATCTGTTATTTTCCATTGATATTTCAGATAAAATAAGTTTGTTAAAAGCTTACAGAAGAATTGAAGCCGCGTACTTTAAAGATATTAACAAGTGTGTAGATGCGGTTTATACCTGTGATGCAGAGGGAAATATCAATTATCTGAACAAATCCGCAGCTTATCTTTTCGGTTATACACCTGATATAGTAAACGATAAGGTAAAATTTCATGCATTTTCCAAAATATGGATAGAAGGAAAGCCGGAAGAATGCGGTTCCGAGCCATTTAATTCTATTCTGAAAACAGGTGAGCCCGCTCAATTTGAAGCCACCATTGAAAGAGCCGACGGTATTCCTTTCCAGGTAAAAATGAAGGTGAATCCTTTAAAAGATACATCAGGAAAGATTACGGGTTTGATAAATTTTATTGAAGAATTAAAGCCGTTCGGGCAGCATGAAGAGAACATCAATTATGATCTGCATTTTTTCAAACTGATTCAAAACCTTCCAGCTCCTTTTTATTTTATCGACAGAAATGGCAGCCTGGTGTATTATAATCGTGCAGCAGCCGAAATTTGGGGCACCGAACCCGAACTGGGAAAAGTTAAATGGAGCGGTGCCTGGAAAATTACAGAATTAGACGGAACACCTATTCCCATTAACAAATCTTCACTGGCTATCGCCTTACAGGAAGGAATAACTGAAATTAATAAAGAAATTGTTGTTATTCGTCCTGATGGAAGTAAAAGTATAGTAAAGGTATATCCCCAGCTGATAACAGATGATGAAGGCACCGTTATTGGCGCCTATAACATGCTGGCAGATATTACTTCCATTCGCCAGTCGCAAATGGAACTGGAAGAAACACAGAAGGAGCTTTCTAAACTAAATGCTGTGCTTGAAGAAAAAGTAAAAGAAAGGACAAGGCAGCTTGAGGAGAAGAACCGTTTATTGAAAGAAAGCGAGGAACGATATCATAAAATGGTGAATGTGGTAAGTGAATATGCCATATTTTTCCTGGATGCAGAAGGAAATGTTAAGAGTTGGAATAATGGAGCAAGAAAGCTGAAAGGGTATGAAGAAGAGGAAATTCTGGGAAAACATTTCAGAACGTTTTATGGAAAAGAAGACCGGGATGCTAAACTTCCGGAAAAGCTTCTGGATACTGCCAAAGTGCAGGGAACTTCCATTCATGAAGGATGGAGGGTTAGAAAAGACGGCAGCACATTCTGGGCAAGTGTTGTAATTACGGCAATATTCGATGATAACAACAGGTTAATAGGTTTTTCCAAAGTCACCCGCGATCTTACTGCAGCCAAAACTGCTACCGATCAGGTGAAATTGTATGCGCGCAAGCTGGAATTTCAAAACAAAGAACTCGAACAGGTTTCATATGTTGCTTCCCACGATCTAAAAGAACCTTTAAGAAAAATTCAGTTTTATAATTCTTATATTCAAACCAATTTTTCCGATCTTCTCGACGAAAGAGGAAAGGAATATCTGAGACGTTCGGTAAACGCCTCAATGAGAATGCAAAAGCTGATTACCGACATCCTGGAGTACTCCCGAACATCAGTAGGTGTTGGAAGTTTCGAGGCTGTAGACCTTGATAAAGTTGTTCGTGAAATTATTTATCTGAAAGAGGAAGACCCTGAACAGAGTGTGGCAGATATCCGGTACGAAACAGATAAACTTCCGGTGGTGCTAGGCATTCATTATCAACTTTTCCAGCTTTTTGACAATCTCATCAGTAATTCCATTAAATACCGGCATCCCAACAGAGATTTGCATATTCAAATAAAGGTAAGAATGCTTCCGGTGGAGCAAATACCATCCAATGATGGATTAAGTGAAAAAAATTATTATGAAATTTCCGTGAAAGATAACGGCGTGGGTTTTGATCCGTTGTATTCAGAAAAAATATTTGAAATCTTTCAACGATTGGGTGATTTGAAATCTGCATCCGGCTCGGGAATAGGGCTGGCCATTTGTAAGAAAATTGTAGAAAATCATAATGGAGTAATTACTGCCCATGGCTCTGAAGACGGAGCAGAATTCAAGGTATATCTTCCCGCACTCCGGGGATAATTAATTTCTGTATGGGATATGAATACTGATTTTGTAATTTTAATACAGAATCAATACCATAACCCTCTCCTATGCCCGTAAATAAAAATTTTGCCCTTCGTCTGGAAGTTTTGGATGCCTGCCTGAGAAATCATTTAAAATCATGGGATATAGACAGTCTTGTGGAGGAAGTGAATAACCGGCTGCTCGAATACGGCTTTTCCGCAAGTAAAAGATCGGTGCAGGCCGACCTAAAATTTCTTCAGGATAATTACCAGGCTCCCATTGAAAGAAAGCGGAAAGGAAATAAAAATATCATCCGATATTCCGATCCTCATTATTCCATCAAAAACCTTCCCGTCAGTGCAGAAGAAATTGAGTTGCTGAAAGATGCGATTAATATTCTCAACCAGGTTTCTGACTTTAAGCTCGTAGATGAAGTGGCAGAAATCGTAAATAAACTTCAACACAGCATAAGTAACCGACATGAGGCTACACAGGCTTATATCCAGTTTGAAAGGCAACCTCTGACCAGAGGGTCAGAATATATTGACAACCTATTTACGGCCATTAAAGCAAAATCTACTTTAAGGATAAAATACCAACCATTTTATTCCGGTGAGGCTTCTGAATTTATCTTTTATCCTTACCTGTTGAAAGAAGTGCGCAACCGCTGGTACGTCATCGGCAGAAGGCAGGGTTATGATTTTCCCATCACCTACGCTCTTGATAGAATTATATCCCTGAAAAACTCCAAAGAGCCTTTCATGCCCAATGATTTATTTAATCCTGAAACATTATTCGAAAATCTGATTGGTGTAACTATTCCTAAAAACAGAAAAGTGGAGGATATAGCCATCAGGGTCAAAAAAGCCACTGTTCCTTATTTTCTCACAAAACCCTTTCATCATTCTCAGCATCAGTTGCAAACATATGCAAACGGAGATGTATGTTTTGGATTCAGGTTAATTATTAACCGCGACCTGATTTCACAAATTCTGGCTTTTGGAGCTTCAGTGAAAGTTTTAAAACCTGTAGTGTTGAAAAACGAAATAGAAATGGTTTTAAAGGAAGCTTTGAATCAGTATAAAAAATAAGCTGCCCTGTTACAGACAGCTTATTCACACACATAAAACTCTACCAAGGTTTAGGTTTAACGGTTAATGACTCGTGCAGCCTGAAATACGGTTTCAGAGACGGCCTGATGTATTCAAATGTAAAATCGGTGTGTGCAATGTATTTGCACACCAAATTCACCTGATGAAAATCCTGCAATGCCCTGATAAACCTCAGTATTTTGGAATACAGGGGGATATATTTTTGTGGGCGGAAAGGATAGGTAGCTTTCCTGTGAATGATTTTTTAGATGAAACTGGTTAACCCCGGAACCCCTGCCGGCTTTTTAGCCGGCAGTCTTTATTTAAAAAATACTCCGGGTTTTTAAAAATTGTTTATAAACACCCTGTTGAAAAGTATCTCCCCACAAATCTGCAGGCTATTGTTAAATTCGCCGTCCGGGTAAACTTTTTTACGGGAACAAACACCATCGGCCGGATATCTTCTTCGGTCTTCCTGAAATCCTGTTTAAAAGATTCATAATCAACATAAATTCAGCCCGGCAGTCTGCTGAGCAGTATAATTTTTTGTGATTGCCAAACATTAAAACCTTTACAAATGAGTGTATTTGATAAAAGGGTTTCTTATAAACCATTTGAATATCCTGAAGTGTTGCAGTTTGTGGATGCGATAAATAAAACCTTCTGGGTGCATTCGGAAGTGGACTTTACTGCCGATATACAGGATTTTCATTCCAATCTGACCCATGCAGAGAGAATGGCCATTAAGAAAAGCCTTCTGGCAATTGCACAAATTGAAGTAGCAGTAAAAACATTCTGGGGTAATTTATACCATCATCTTCCCAAGCCAGAGTTTAACGGACTGGGTGCCACTTTTGCCGAATGCGAATTCAGGCATTCCGAAGCTTACTCAAGATTGCTGGAAGTGCTGGGATATACCGAAGAATTTGAAAAACTGATGGAAGTACCGGTAATCCGTCAACGAGTGGAATACCTCTCCCAGGCTTTGAAATTTACCAAAAGCGAAGTTCCTCAGGAATATATATTTTCTCTGATATTATTTACCCTGCTGGTGGAAAACGTTTCCCTGTTCAGCCAGTTTGCAATTATCCTTTCCTTCTCCAGGTTTAAAGGATATATGAAAAATACCAGCAATATTATCGGGTGGACCTCCATCGACGAACAAATCCATGCCAATGCGGGTATTTATATAATTAATAAAATCAGGGAGGAATTCCCCGACTTCCTTTCGGCCGAAAGGATGATTGAGATTAATGATATCGTAAAGAAGTCTCTGGATGTGGAAAGGGAAATCCTGAGCTGGATATTTGAAGAAGGAGAGCTGGACACCATCAGCCCCAACAACATCATGAACTTTATGAAGTTCAGGATCGACGACAGCATGCAAAAAATTGGTCTGAAGAAAATATATAATGTATCGGAAGAAGAGTATGCTCCGATGAAATGGTTTGAAGAAGAGGTATTCTCCAATAGCCTGGATGATTTCTTTGCAAAACGTCCGGTTGATTATACCAAACACGATAAGAGCATTACTGCTGCAGATTTATTTTAATAATGCGATACCGGATAAACTGATAAGATATGGAAAGATTATGGTGGCTCAATGAGGAAAGCGAGCAAATTCTCAACAGAGGATATTTACTGAAAGGAGAAACTGTAGACGGGGCGATTGAGAGAATTACCACCGCTGCCGCAAAACGTTTGTATAAACCTGAAATCAAATCTGCCTTCAGGGAAATGATTGAAAGAGGCTGGATGAGTTTGAGTTCTCCCATTTGGGCCAACCTGGGTACTGAACGCGGATTGCCCATTTCCTGCTTTAATGTGCATGTTCCCGATAATATCGAAGGGATTACGCATAAGCTGGGTGAAGTAATTATGCAAACCAAAATCGGAGGAGGTACCTCAGGATATTTCGGAGAACTTCGCCCAAGAGGAAGTGCGGTTACAGATAACGGTAAGAGTTCCGGTGCGGTATCATTCATGAAGCTTTTCAATACCGCAATGGATACCATTTCTCAGGGAGGGGTAAGGCGCGGTGCTTTTGCAGCATACCTCGATATTGACCATCCTGATATTGAAGAGTTTCTTCAGATTAAAAGTATTGGCAACCCCATTCAAAACCTGTTCTTCGGAGTATGTGTGCCGGATTACTGGATGCAGGAAATGATTGACGGAGATATGGACAAGCGCCACATATGGGCGAAAGTGCTGGAGTCTCGTCAGCAGAAAGGATTGCCTTATATTTTCTTTTCTGATAATGTAAACAGAAACAAACCACAGGTGTATAAGGATTTAAACATGACCATTAAATCCAGCAACCTGTGTTCTGAAATAGCCCTTCCTTCTACTGCCGACGAATCATTCATCTGCTGCCTGGCTTCAATGAATTTAGAGCTTTATGATGAATGGAAAGATACTGAAGCTGTAAGAGTAGCAATTTTCTTCCTGGATGCCGTATTACAGGAGTTTATTGAAAAAACTGAAGGTAATTTTTATTTGGCTGCAGCCAACAGGTTTGCCAAAAGGCACAGGGCGCTCGGATTAGGAGTAATGGGATGGCATTCTTACCTGCAAAAGAATATGATTCCTTTTGAAAGCCTAAGGGCAAAACAACTCACTCATGAAATTTTCAGCCATATCCATGAGAAGGCAAATAAAGCTACGGTGGAACTGGCAGAAATATACGGAGAGCCGGAAGTTTTGAAAGGATACGGAAGAAGGAATACAACTCTGTTGGCAATTGCTCCAACTACTTCTTCTTCTGCAATTCTGGGACAGACTTCTCCCGGTATTGAACCTTTCAGCAGCAACTATTATAAAGCAGGTTTGTCTAAAGGAAACTTCATGAGGAAAAACAAATACCTCAAACAATTGCTGGAAGAAAAAGGAAGAAATAATGAAGACGTGTGGAGGAGTATTATGCTGAATCACGGAAGCGTTCAACATCTCGACTTCCTTACCCAGGATGAAAAAAATGTATTTAAAACCTTCAAGGAAATCAGCCAGCTTGAAATTGTTCAACAGGCTTCTATCCGTCAGAAGTTTATAGATCAGGCACAAAGCCTTAACCTGAACATTCCGCCCAATATGCCTGTGAAAGATGTAAACAGAATTCTGATTGAAGCATGGCAGCTGGGTGTGAAAACCTTGTATTATCAACGCAGCCAGAGTGTGTCTAAAGAACTGGTGAATAATCTGGTAAGTTGCAGCAGCTGCGAATCCTAAATGTATTTCGAGTGACCTTAAATATCAATCCCTGCATATCTATGCAGGGATTTTTTTTACGAAACATTACTCTTTTTTGCCTTTCTCTTTTAATAATGCTGAAATATCTTCCGATTCCAGATCAAATATTGCGGGAGCATTCAATACCTTACCTCTTGGATCGAACCTTGCACCATGGCATGGACAATCCCAGGATTTTTCTTCACTGTTCCACTTCACCTCACATTTCATATGCGTGCATTGCGGATGAATGGCATATAATTTTCCCGACTGGCTTTTATAAAGCCCCAGGGATGTTCCTTCGAAATTAACCAGGCGGGCATCATCATGTGCAAGTTCAGACAGCGCATCAATATGCGGGAAGGGCATCAGCTTTTTCAGTAATTCTTTTACAGTAGTGGCATTATGCGCCATAAAGGAAGTAAAGCCTGCAGCGGGTTTTATTCTTTCAGGGGTAAAAAGGTTATCGTAAATAATATTTTCTTCCAGCATTTTCTCCAACACAATGGCAGAAACATGGCTGTAAGTAATTCCGTTTCCTCCAAACCCTGTGGCTACGAATACGAAATTATACCCCGGCATTCTTCCGATAAAGGGTAATCCGTCTACCGATTCGTAATACTGTGAAGACCATTCGGCTTCTATGCTTTTAACCCTGAAATGCTTTCCTACATGGAACTTCAGAGATTCTGCATGCTGACGATGATCGGCTTCATCTCCTGTTCTGTGGTCTTCACCTCCTGCAATCAGGTAAGGGGTGCCCTCAATAATTTGTGTACGGTAATAATGAAATGGGTCTTCCATATCATAAGTTAAATCACCCGGATATTGCCCGTCTTCAAGGGTAACTGCCATTGCATAACTCCTGTAAGGCACACAGCGCATATGCAGGATATTTACACCAGGTGGAATATGAGTGGCATAAACGAAATGGCGGGTTTCAAATTTTCTGCTACCTGCTTTTACATGCACACCTTTTTCTTCATCTTCTTCCACTTCGGTTACGCGGTGATTTTCCAGAATGCTGCCTCCCGCTTCTTCGAATGCCCTTGCAAGTCCGTATACATATTTAACAGGATTAAACATGGCCTGGCCTTCTGCTTCAATGGCTTTTTTAAAACTGAAAGGAACGGGAATTTGATTGGTATACCGGAGCGATAACCCTGCAGCAATACTTCCCTCCGCAATGGATTTCAGTTCTTTTTCCTGATGTTCATCTTTTGCAAATAAATAAGCTTTTGCTTCAGCAAAATCGCAATCAATATTATAAGTACGGATATTGTTCTTTATCAGTTCTATTGCATCATTAGCTGCGGTAGCAACTGCAACGGCCGCTTTTTCTCCGAAATTCTTTTTAATGACATCGTAAGGAGTATCCAAAAGGGTATTGATATGTGCTGTACTTCCTCCTGTTGTACCGAAGCAAATGGTATTGGCCTCAATAATCAGTACTTTTCTTCCGGCTTTCTGTAAACGCAATCCCAGGCTTAATCCCGTTATTCCCCCACCTGCAATAATCACATCGTAATGGTGTTTGAAAGTTTCAATCTTCCTCGTAGTATAAGCCTCACTGTGCACCTGCCAGAGAGAACTTTTGAATCCGTCGCGCCTGAACATTGTAATAGTATTATAACATAAAGGTATTACGGATTACTCTACCAAACCAATTCTAATTATAAATGGCCTTCATCGCCTGCTGCATATGCCTTTCATTATGATACACCACCACCCTGAGTGTATCTCCCAGTTTCAGTTTTACCAGCTTTGAGATGCTCACAGAAGTTTTGACTTTCCCCAGATGGACATTTTTACTTTTTTCCAGCAAATCGTTTAAAGTTTTCAGATAGGAAAGAAATGTCTCAACCACAGATTTATCCAGTTTGGAATGGATGGGGTTCATGGATGAAAAAGTCTTCATTTTTTTCATCTTCTCTCCCGGGAGCATGGATTTCGCAAAATAATCACCCAACACTCCGGGGCGGTACGATTCCGAAGCCTGATGATGGGCGTTGAAAATCCTCCTCTGTATTTCGGGTATATAAAATTCAAAATACCGGTTAAGGTGTTCCAGGCATTCCAGAGCCGACCAGCTCGTATCTGTTTTCCGTCGGTTCAGCACCTCATCAGGCAGACTGAGCAAATTTTCCGCTTCTGCCATATGGCCGGATGTAAAATGTTGAAGCTGAGCGATTAGTTCAATAGAAGAAATTGTCATATGATTAATTTATGCAAAATTCCGGCTATCCCGGTTGGTGAATCTTGATTCAACTCAAGACTTTTTGAGTCTTGACAGGGTTTCGGGGGTCATTCGCAGGTAGTTGGCAATATAGCGGTGGGGAATTTCCTGGAAGAGCCGTGGACTTCTTTCCAATACTCTTTCATAGCGCGCTTTAGGGGAGGTGGTCAGCAGGTCAATTTCGCGGTCGAGTTGCTGAAGACTGAGAGTTTGAAGAACATTTACCCATTCTTTCATGGTTCCGGTGTCTTTGGAATACCAATCCATTAAAGTTTTTTTTGATATCTGGGTCAAAACGGATTTTTTCACTGCCCGGAAGAAAAACCTGGTAGGCTTTTCTGAAATAAAAGAATCGATGGCGGCTACGAAATCTCCTGAATAGCCGAAACGGATGACCTGTTCTTCGTCTTCCACCAGAATGTAGGCCAGAAGAGCGCCTTCTTTAATAAAATACAGATGGGTATTGGTTTCTCCCTCCCTGATGAGGAAGTCGTTCCTTTTCAGGACAATCTCTTTCCGGGGTATTTCCGGCCGGGTTAACAGCTCCTGCAGCATAGCGGGAAGTTAAGGCAAAATCTTCCGCCTAACCCTTTGGCCACCAGGGAATAAAAATTTCACACACAATATTTTGCAGGAAATTTAAATTGCTTATTTTTGCAACCCCAACACGGGAAATTCCTCCTTAGCTCAGTTGGTTAGAGCATCTGACTGTTAATCAGAGGGTCGCTGGTTCAAGTCCAGCAGGGGGAGCAAAAGCGCAAACCGGTTTTATAGGTTTGCGCTTTTTTTTTACGGTATCCTACTTTCCCTGATTTGATTTTTTCCTTTTAACCTACCCCAATTCTTAATACCTGACTTTAATTTTTCTTCTGCAATTCCAGCATAAACTCAAACAAGTTCACCTCCGTGGGAATGTTCAGCTTCTTCCTCAGCCTGTAACGACTGATTTCTACTCCCCTCACCGATATATTCATCAACTGGGCAATTTCTTTGGAGGCCAGGTTCATTCTTAAGTAAGCACAAAGTTTTAATTCATGAGCGCTGAGCTGGGGGTATTTTTCTTTTAAGGCAATCAGGAAATCGCCGTGTACTTTGTTGAAATGGACAGAAAACTGCTCCCAGTCTTCATTCATTCTTTCTTCTTCGGCAAGCAGTTTCATGATTCTTTTCAATCCATCAACATCTTCTTCTTTTTTGTTGTTCTTTACCAGCTTTTGCAATTCTGCTTTTATCTTCTTCAACAATTCTCCTTTCTGCACCACGTGCATAGCCGAAGCTGCCAGTTGCTGGTTTTTAAATTCTATTTCAGATTCCAGCTTTTCGTTTCTGAGTTTTACAATTTCTTTCTCGGATTTTTCCATTTCCAGCTGGTGCAGGCGCTTCAGCCTTTCCTGTTCTTCCTTGTGTTTTTGCTGCTGTTTTTTGAGCCTGCGATCCACTCTGATTTTAATAAGGTAGGCAAATAAAACAGAGAGAATGAAATAAGCTATATAGGCAAATGTTGAAAGATACCATGGGGGGGCGATGGTAAATTCAAATTGTTCAACAGGTGACTCATTGCCAAGATTGTTACGGGCTTTTACTTTAAATACATACTTACCATACCTGAGGTTCGCATAATCTCTTTCCGTTCGATCCGACCAGGGCGACCATTTTTTATCAAACCCCTCCAGCATAAAGCTGTATTCAATATTCGATTGTTGTTCGAATAAAGGAGAAGAGAATTCAAAGCGAATGGAATTGGAGCCATGTTTGATTTTTTCTCCTCCTGAAAGCAGACTGTCTTTTTTGCCGTATGATAAAGCAGAACGGATAAATACTTTAAGGTCGTTGTTGTTTCTTTTATATTTATTGTAATTGATCAGATAAAAACCTTTTTCTGATCCTATGAGAATGTTTTGTTGATTGATAGGATTTACATGTTCAAATCCTGTTACGGTTTTATCATTCAGTTCGGTGAAATAAATAATTTCAGGTTTTTCTTCTGAAAAATCCACTACCCCGAGGGTTTTTTTATGAATGAACCAAATGTTACCCCGGGCATCTTCTTTCAAATAGGAAAGAGACATATCTCCGAAGATGTCTTTATAATAAGATGAGGGTTTAAACTGGTCGGTAACATGATCATATTCATAAATTCCTCTTTCTGTTGCAACCGCTAATCTGCCTTTTATGTTATAAACATAATTATTCATGGTGGAAGGCAGTCCGCTTTTGGAAGTGTAAAGTTTTACTTTGGGTGCACCGTTAACTCCCATAATAATTCTGAATATTCCGCGATAGGGATGCGAAGACCATATGCTGTTTTTATCAACAGCGAGAAATCTGCTTGATTCGTTGTAGGTAGTGCATACCGGAACAGGAATTTCTTTTTGTTTTAAAATCTTTACCCCGTTATAGCTTCCCGCAATAATATATCTGAGTGAATCATTTTTTTGAAACTCTCCGAATAACCAGTATCCTACAGATTTATCAATGGGAAAGACTTTATCGTTTATAATTTCGTATAACCCATCGTGTTTTCCTAAAAATATTCTTCCCTCTATCTCTGAAAGATTCCAGACCTGCCCTTCTGACCCCGGGATAAACGTAAAACTGAATTTTTGGTCTCCTATATCTGTAGTGCCATCGGGAAGTTTTGCCACATACACTCCATTGGATAATCCCAGGTATAATTTATCCTTTACCAACAGGGAAGAATACCCGGCGCTCCCCAGAAACTCCTCAGGCAACATGTGTTTTACCGCATTATCGAAAGCAATGAAATCAATACCTGTATCAAGTGCAAGCCAGAGGTTTTTGTTTTTATCTACGAGGATACTTCTGATATTGTTGTTCTGAATATGCGTTTTGTTGTGATAATGTTCCAGCAGACGGCCTCTTTTGTCAATTATCAGGCAGCCGTTAGAAAAACTGGAAAGTGCAAATCTTTCTTCGTCAATCCTCACCACTCCGGAATAGGCAGGCTCGTGATGGAGATGATGTTGAATAGCAAATGGAATCAACTTTTTGTCGGTCCATATCAAAACTCCGTGCTTTTCGGTGGTGATAATAGCAGAATCTTTTCCGAATCCTGTTATACCGGTAATCAGGAAGCCTGAAGGGAGATTGTTCAATTCGGGTATATTCTTCCATTCGCCATTGTTATATTCGAATACTTCCGGTCGGGAGTTCTGGGCAATCAGTTTTCCGTTGAACCGCCCCAGGAAAGTCCATATATAATTATTATCTGAAAGATATTCCCTGACTGATTTTCCATTATACTGGAAAATATGGTGGTTGGCCATGAAGAAAATTTCATCTTCAAGGGTTTCGGTAAACCATACATCGGAAAAGTTTCGGCTTTCTTCGCGAATTAAGGATTTTAAAGATTGGTAGGAAAGCTTTCCGTTTTTTAAAGGGGTAAAATATCCGAATTCATCCTGGCCCCCGGCGTATATACGCCGGTTGTGCAGGGCAAGGGAGCGTACAATAGTGTTGTTGGGCAGATTGTATTTTCTCCAGTAGGTACCGTCGAAGGTTAGGAGTCCCTCATTGTTTCCGGCATAAATAAATCTATTGGAATCCTGTATTAGCGCCCAGTTTTGGCTGCCGGCCCGGTAATCGTGCTTGTCAAAATTGACTATTTCAGGCAAGGCTACCGGCAGCTGGCCGATAAGGTTTAATGGTAACAGGATTACCCATATAACGAGTAGCCTCATAAGCAGTTTTGGTTTTATCAAAATACAAAAATTCTCGTTGATGTAGTAGGGTTAGGGTAAAAAACATTGAAAATCAATCATATTTTTATTTCTGTAGTAGTAGTGATGTAGTCGATAAATAGGAGTGGGGATGGTATTTGCATAGATTTGGTTATCATTAAAACGATTGCCATGAAGCCAAAACTATCCGCTTTGCTGGGTTGCCTCATGCTATTCTTCAGTTTAGGCGCCCTCGCACAGTCCCGCACTATTACGGGATATGTCACTGACCAATCAAATGTTCCTGTTCAAAATGCCAGTGTGGTGGAGAAATCTTCCAATCAAGGAACGGTAACCGACGAGAACGGAAGGTTCGTTCTAACGGTTCCTGCAGGAGCTACAACACTGGTGATTTCCCACACAGCCATGGAAACGGTTGAAGTACCTATAACAGGAGATGAATTGAACATTCAGATGAAGAACAAACTGGGAGATCTTGCCGAAGTCATCATTATTGGTTACGGACAGCAAAAGAAGTCCCTGGTAACCGGAGCCATTTCATCCGTTCGTGCCGAAGAGCTGGAAAGCGCATCCAATCTCAGGATCGATCAGGCTCTTCAGGGAAGAACATCCGGCGTTCAGGTGGTTCCCACATCCGGACAACCCGGAGCAGGTTTAAACATCCGCATCAGGGGTACCGGGTCGAACAGGAACTCCAGCCCGCTGTATATTATAGATGGAGTAAGAGCCGGGGGAATCGAATCTATCGACCCATCTGAAATTGCCAGCATAGAAATTCTTAAAGATGCAGCGTCCGCTGCCATTTATGGTGCGGAAGGTGCAAACGGAGTAGTGATTATTCAAACCAAAACAGGAAGGTACAATTCCTCAGAAGTGAATTATTCCGGACAATTGGGTATTCAGTCTGTTAAAAAAGATTTCATTAAAATGATGAATGCTTCTCAGTATCAGCAATATCTGGAAGAAGCAAATGTTCCCGGAAGGCCCACTCCTGCAGATGTGGCCGGTATTGGTGAGGGTACCAACTGGCTGAGAGCCGTATTGCAGGATGCCCCCATGCAACACCATTCCTTAAATTTCAGCGGGGGAACCGATAAATCTACCTACCTCATTGGCGGAAATGTTTTTACTCAGGAAGGTATTGTAGGTGGAGATAAAAGCCGCTTCCAACGTTACACTTTCAGGATAAACACCGATCATAAACTGAAAAACTGGCTGAAAGTTGGTAACAGGTTTATGTATTCTCATCACAGAAGAAGGGCTATTTCCGATAATGACGAATTCGGTTCCATATTATCCAGTGCCCTTGTAATGGATCCCGTTACTCCCATCAGATATGAGAACAATGCCAACCTTCCGGCTCATGTTCAAAATGCGATAAATTCCGGAAAGCCTTTACGTACAGATGCTAACGGTAATATTTATGGTATTTCCAATTATCTGAGAGGGGAATATGGTAACCCTCTTGCCCGTATAGACATGGCCAAGGGTGAAAACGTTCAAAACAAAATCGTGGGGAATGTTTACCTGGAATTGTCCCCTATCAGAAATTTTGTTTTTACCTCAAGGTTTGGAATAGATGCCGCCTTCCAGAGAGGCCATTCGTGGACTCCTACTTTCTGGTTCTCGGATGAAAGCCAGAATACGGTTGCAAATGGTAACGATTATACCAACAACTGGTTTACCTGGCAGCTTGAAAATTTTGCCACCTATAATATTCTCACCGGCGAACATAACATTAACCTGCTTGCCGGGGTTTCTGCCCAGAAAACAAATGAATATCATCTTGGAGGTAGTTACTCAGGATTATTCAAGGAAGAAGATAAATTTTCTTATGCCGATTTTGTGCCCGATGATTTGGACAGAATCGGAGGTATTAGTTTCAACAGAACCCTTGCTTCCTTTTACGGAAGGGTAACTTATGATTATGCAGGCAAATACCTGCTGGCCGCCACCTTGCGTCGCGATGGTTCATCATTGTTCTCTCCCGATTATCAGTGGGGAACATTCCCCTCAGTGTCGGCAGGTTGGGTATTTACCAATGAAGATTTCTTTGAATCCTCATCAAAGCTTACTTATGGAAAGTTAAGGGCCAGTTGGGGACAAAACGGTAGTCTTTCCAGCGTGGGATTAGGAGAATGGATGAACTCCATTGGTGCCAACCTGCTTTATCCCGACGGGGCCGGAAACCTGATAGTAGGAGCTGCTCCTACAAGTCTGGCTTATCCGCAACTAACCTGGGAAACATCCGAACAAATTGATATAGGCGTAGAACTCGGATTCCTGGATAATAAACTCAGCCTTACTGCAGATTATTTCATTAAAAAAACAAAAGACCTGCTTACAGCCGGTAACGCTCCAATGTTTGCCGGTAACGCCCTCCGTTCGGTGAATGCGGGTAATGTTGAAAACAGAGGTTTTGAACTTGAAATTGGTTACAGAAACAGGAAGAGCCGTAATGAATTCTCTTATGAAATATTTGCCAACCTTACTACTTTGAAAAATGAGGTTACTTATCTCGATCCCAATTCTCCTATATTGTATGGTGCAGGTGTTGGTACAGGATGGAGCGCCACTGCCATGCAGGTAGGATATCCCATCTGGTATTTCAATGGTTATAAAACAGACGGCATATTCCAGTCTGCAGCCGACATCAACGATTATCTGTCCAAAACCGGAATTACAGGATATAATCCGAGTCCCGGTGACCCAAGAGTGGTGGATGTAAACGGAGACAAGCAAATTTCTCCGGGGGATATGACCTTCATCGGAAGCCCGCATCCCGATTTATTATATGGTATCAGAATTGGCTTAAGCTATAAAGGTTTCGATTTCCTTGCTTTTGCCCAGGGGCAACAGGGTAATGAAATACTGATGGGCTTTAACCGTACCGACCGTGCTACTGCAAACAAACCGGAATTTTTCTTTACCAGAAGGTGGACAGGAGAAGGAAGTACCAACAGCTGGTTTGCTGCTGATGGTTCTAACCCATATATCTACAACAGCGACCTGATGATATTCGATGGTTCGTTTATGCGTATCCGTCAGTTACAACTGGGATATACCTTCTCTCCTGAATGGTTAGGAAGGGCCAGGGTAAGCAAAGCCAGAATATATGTATCACTGGATGATTTCTTCACCTTTACCGATTATCCGGGTGTGGATCCTGAAGGCGGAAGCAACGGAGTGAACAGTATCGGTATAGACAGGGGAGGATATCCTTTACCAAGGAAAGCTTTGGTAGGCCTTTCATTTACCTTCTAATGCTCAATTAAAAAAGAAAAATTATGAAAAAGTTAATCATACATATAACCATCGGAATATTTGCCATTACCGTTTTCAGCGGGTGCAAAAAATTTCTGGAACAGGAGGTTCCGGGTGCATTTCCCGAGCAGGACTTCTATAAAACCGATATGGATGCTGTGCAAGCTGTAACCGGCGTGTACGATATGATGCAAGCCCATTATAATACCAACTGGGGAAGCTTGTACATGGTAAAAACCCTTTTATCGGATGAATGTAATGCAGGTGGAAATGATGCGGGTGACCAGCCGGGGTATCAGACACTCGACGATTATAATTTTGATGCTTCCAATGACAAAGTACAGGAGGCCTGGAGGATGTGTTACTTCACTATATACAGAGCCAATAAAGTGATTAACAATGTTGAGGAGAACAACGAATTACGAAGAAGGCTGATTGGAGAAGCGAAATTCCTGAGGGCTTATAATTACTTCGAACTCGCCACATTATGGGGAGATGTTCCTCTTGTACTGGGTGATATTGATCCTGCAAGCTACTCTTCCACAGGCCGTGCGCCAAAGGCGGAAGTGTTTGCACAAATTGAGCAGGATTTAAAAGATGCCATTGAAGTGCTGCCTCTGAAATCAGCGTATTCTCAGGCAGATAAATTCAGGGTTTCTAAAGGTGCTGCCCAAGCCATGTTGGGAAAACTGTATTTGTTTCAGGAGCGCTGGGGCGAAGCTGCCACTTTGTTTGACCAGGTAATTACTTCCAACGAATACGATCTGGCTCCAACAGTAGGTGCGGCATTTTCAAGGCAGCAGGAATTTGGGATGGAGTCGCTTTTTGAAATTTCCTATACTTCCGACAGAGGTTACGACTGGGGCAACTTCCCCTGGGATGCGGCTCCTGAAAGTAATATTCACATTCAGCTCATGGGCCCAAGGGGTGACTATTATACCAAGGCTCCCGGCGACTCACTGATAGCAGGATGGGGATTCATTCTTCCCACTCAGAAATTATGGGATGCCTATGTAAACGCCGGTGATGTAAACAGGAGAAGAGAAACCATTATGTCGGAGCAGGAGTTAATCAACGCCGGAGGTAACTGGTCAAACCCCAATGCTTACGATTATGAAGGATATTTTCAAAGAAAATACGGGTCATTTGAAACCCAAACCGGAGGACCTATTGGTGAGCTTAACTATGGAACCAACTGGAGGCATATCCGCTTTGCTGATGTATTGCTGATGGCTGCAGAAGCGCATTACAGAAGTGATGAAAACAAAGCGAGAACTTACCTCAACAGGGTGCGCACCCGTGCCGGCCTTCCTGATGTGACTGATAGCGGTAACGACCTGTTTGAAGCCATTGTAAGGGAAAGGCAACTTGAACTTGCATTTGAAGGAATGAGATTCCAGGACCTGTTAAGATGGGGCAGAGCACCTCAGGAACTTGGTCCGCGTGGTTTTGTGGCAGGGAAACATGAAGTACTGCCCATACCGATTTATGATGTAAGAACCGGTAATCTTCCTCAAAACAATCAGTATTAAAATAATTATGAAAATGACAGGCTTTCTCGTTGCAATAGTTTTAATGATAACCACTGCGTGTTCAAAAAGCAGCGATGGAGAGGGGGGAGTTTTTACTCCCTCTCCTCCTGTTGATAAGGGTTGGGAATTCGAAAGCACTCCATTCTGGAAAGATGAATTCGAATATACCGGCCTTCCCGATCCCGCCAAGTGGGGTTATGATGTTGGGGGACACGGATGGGGAAATAATGAGTTGCAGTATTACACAGAGGAAAGGGAAGAAAATGCGAGAGTGGAAGATGGAAAGCTTGTCATTACTGCTATAAGAGAAAACATTCAGGGAAGAGAGTACAGTTCTGCAAGGATTGTTTCCAGAGGAAAAGGCGATTTCCTTTATGGAAGATTTGAAATAAGAGCAAAGCTGCCCGCAGGCAGAGGAACCTGGCCCGCTATATGGATGCTGCCAACTGACTGGGAGTATGGCAACTGGCCTTCGTCAGGTGAAATTGATATCATGGAACATGTGGGTTATGATCCCAACAATGTTCTGATGAGTGTGCATACCGAAGCTTACAACCATATGATAGGCACACAAAAAAGCGGAGGCAAAAACGTTCCTACAGCCATTGACTCCTTTCATGTTTACCGCATCGACTGGACACCTTACGCCATTCGCGGATTTATCGACGGAGAACAGATTTTCACTTTTGTAAATGAAGGCAAAGGATATAAAACATGGCCGTTTGATAAAAAATTTCATCTGCTAATGAACCTTGCCGTGGGAGGAAACTGGGGAGGAGCACAGGGAATAGATGAGACGATTTTCCCTGCAAGGTTTGAAATTGATTATGTAAGGGTGTACAGAATGATAGAGCAATAGTTGTCTCATTTGCGTTCATACATACACACAAAAGGCTGCCGTTCAGGCAGCCTTTTTTCTTCACTTCGGAACAATTATATTTATATTAGATAATCAACCTTTTCAACTAATGGGGAAAAACATTCAAAAGCATACTACCAATTATGCTGATGTATTTATAACTGTTTCGGAAGATACCAAAACGCTGAGCAGTAAAACTCCCAAACCCGGTACTATAGCCTACCTGCAATATCAACTCATTACGGAAAACCCCTATCAGTTTACATCCGATGAAATTATGTTTAAAGTGCATGCCATGCGTACGCCCGGAGTGAAAGAAAATTCACAAAAAGAATCTGGAATTCTTTCTACGCCAAAGGCCTGCTTCAGGTCTTCTCCACTGGTTAAGTCCCATGGGTTCGGAATTCATTTCAATTCGGAAGGAAAAGTGGCCATTTACGGAATGGAAACAAAAGAATATGCCGCTTTCTTAAAAGATAAAAAATTAAAAATCATAAAAGGGATGCGGTCTGCACGCGTTTAAAGTTCCCGGTTAATATTTGTGCTTCTTTAAATATTTCATTTCTATTCAAAATCTCCTACCTTTGTCGTGTTATTGGTTGCCAAAATGATGTTTTGGCATTAAAAGGGAATCCGGTGAAAGTCCGGAGCTGACCCGCAGCTGTAAGAAGCATTCACGAAAAGTGAAAAACACTTCGGTAACTGCAATCCACTGTCCGCCTAATGGATGGGAAGGAACGCCGGAGTGGCTTCAAGCCAGAAGACCTGCCA
>SMEI01000047.1_pt1 | contig 20862 bp, 20 predicted proteins | sample 2456321 | NCBI WGS metagenome assembly SMEI01 (sample SAMN10132588, study PRJNA489261) | soil metagenome | isolation source: day1 control-silt loam soil ammended with composted manure from dairy cow... | place: USA | collected 2015-05-01
GGTAAGCTTTAACTATGTATGCTGTTTTCATGATTGTAAAGTATTAAGATCGGAGTATTAAGTATTAAGACTTTTTCCAATCTGTATTAATATTGGTGTTTAAAGTTTTCTGAAATGAAAAATTCATATTTGAAACTTCTATTAATTGGTTGATAATGGGTTGAATTATTTCTTCGCTTATTAGCTTTAATCGTTTTGCAAGTATCAATTGTGTTATTAATTCAAATGTAGATCCGTTCGCTATTCCTAAAAACTGAATAAATTCTTTATTATGATTTCTTCCTGCTCCTTCAGCAATATTTGAAGGAATAGAAACCGCACACTTTTTTATTTGATGAATTAAGTTAAATCTTTCATCGTTTGGTAAAAGCAGTGAAATTTCATAAATTTCCACTGCAACATCCATTGCTTTTTGCCATATTTTCAGTTTTTCAAAGTTGTGCATACTCAAATATAGATTTGTCTTAATACTTAATTCTTTCGTCTTGATACTAATTACGCAACGGTTTCCCTTTTGTTAACATATATTGAATACGCTCTAACGTTTTTCTTTCGGTGCATAAACTTAAGAATGCTTCGCGTTCCAGATCTAATAAATACTGTTCGGTTACTAATGTGGGTTCAGATAAGTCGCTGCCTGCCATAACATAAGCTAACTTGTTGGCGATTTTACGGTCGTGTTCTGAAATGTATTTTCCCGCCAGCATACCGTCGGTTCCGACTAAAAATGCCCCTAATGCCTGTTTACCTAAAACCTGAATGTCTTTGCGGTGTACAGGTTGTGTGTAACCGGCTTGGGCAAGTAATAAAGCGTGTTTTTTGGCTTCGGCAATTTGTCGGTCTTTATTGACTACAATCACGTCTTTGCCTTTTTGTAGAATACCTAAATCGTAGGCTTCGTAGGCTGATGTAGCTACTTTGGCTGTTCCTACGGTCATGAAATATTCTTGTAAAATATTGAGTTTGACATCGTTTTTCTTAAATTGATCTGAAGCACGCAATGCCATTTCTTTGGAACCGCCACCTCCGGGAATCACTCCCACGCCAAATTCTACTAAACCAATATAGGTTTCGGCAGCTGCTACGGCCTTATCGGCATGCATGGTTAATTCGCAACCACCGCCTAATGTCATTCCGTGTGGAGCAGCAATTACTGGAATAGCCGAATAACGCACCCGCATCATGGTATCCTGAAATGATTTTATGGCAAAATTCAATTCATCATATTCTTGTTCCACAGCCATCATAAAAATCATCGCCAGATTAGCTCCTACCGAAAAATTAGCTGCCTGATTTCCAATAACCAAACCTTCGTATTCGTTTTCTGCTATATCAATGGCTTTGTTGATACCTGAAATAACGCCGCCGCCAATAGCATTCATTTTAGAATGGAATTCTAAATTCAAAATTCCATCGCCTAAATCGTGTAAAGTGGTTTCTGAATTGCCCCAAACTTTTTTATTGTTACGGATATTGTCCAGAATGATGAATGTGTCTTGCCCGGGAATCTTTTTCTGTGATTTTGAGGGAATATCGTAATAATAATTCGATCCGTCTTTCACTGTATAAAACGACTGATTGCCTGACGCTAACATTTCTTCAATCCAAGGAGCCGCTTGTTCTCCGGTTTCTTTAATCATATCCAATCCGGCTTGGACACCAACGGCATCCCAAACTTGAAATGGTCCGTGTTCCCAGCCAAATCCAGCTTTCATGGCATCGTCTATTTTGTATAAATCATCGGTAATTTCAGGAATACGGTTCGAAACATAAGCAAACAATCCGGCAAAAGATTTTCGATAGAATTCGCCTGCTTTATCTTTTCCTTTGACTAAAACTTTGAATCGGTCAATAACTTTATCAATGCTTTTTGTTGCTTCTAAGGTTTGGAAATTCGCTTTTTGTTGCGGACGATATTCTAAGGTATTTAGATCTAATGAAAGAATCTCTTTATCTACTTTTTTGTAAAACCCTTGTTTGGTTTTGCTGCCCAACCATTTATTTTCCATCATTTTAGAGATGAAATCGGGCAATTGGAATAGATTATGTGCTTCGTCGTTTGGACAATTTTCGTACAATCCGTTGGCAACGTGCACCAAAGTATCCAATCCCACCACATCAACCGTGCGGAACGTAGCCGATTTTGGACGACCAATAACAGGTCCGGTCAGTTTATCGACTTCTTCAATGGTCATTTCCATGTCTTTAACCAGATGAAACAGACTCATAATACCGTAAATTCCGATGCGGTTTCCAATAAACGCAGGTGTGTCTTTGGCAACAACTGATGTTTTACCTAAAAATTGTTCTCCGTAATTGTTTAAGAAATCTAAAACTTCGGGTTTTGTTTTTGGTCCCGGAATGATTTCGAACAATTTCAAATAACGCACAGGATTAAAAAAATGTGTGCCGCAGAAATGTTCTTGAAAATCTTCGCTGCGACCTTCGCTCATCAAATGAATGGGGATTCCGGAAGTATTGGAAGTAATCAATGTTCCGGGTTTACGGTATTTTTCAATTTGCTCATAAACAGCTTTTTTAATATCCAAACGCTCTACAACCACTTCGATTATCCAATCTACGTCTTTTATTTTTGCCAAATCATCGGTCGTGTTCCCGGTTGTAATTCTGTTTGCAAATTTTTTATCGTAAATAGGCGAGGGGTTCGATTTTAAGGCAGCAACTAAATTATCGTTGACAATTCGGTTGCGAACAGCATTATTTTCTAACGTCAGTCCTTTTTTCTGTTCGCTCTCGGTGAGTTGATTAGGAACAATGTCCAGAAGCAACACTTCAGCACCAATGTTTGCAAAATGACACGCAATACCCGATCCCATAATTCCGGAACCAATAACTGCCACTTTTTTTATTCTTCTTTTCATATTTTATGTATATTGTATTGTTGCATATTGTTCTAATAAATGTCTTTAGAAAGGATTAATTCTTGAATGGTTTCTGACATTTCGATAAATTTACCAATCTCTTGTTGTGTAAATGTTTCCATAAGTTTATCGTTGAATTTTAAAACGGTTTGTTTAGAAAGTGTTCGTTTTTCAAGACCTAATTCTGTGAGAAAAATATCTACTCCGCGACCGTCTTTTGGATTTTTCTTTTTATAGATCAAACCTTTGTCTTCCATTGTTTTCAGCGTTCTTGTTAAACTGGTGGGTTCCATACCCAAACGCGGAGCCAAGGCTGTTGACGGTGTTCCTTCTTTATCAATGTTTAACAAAGCAAAGCCCACAGCCATTGAGGCACCATATTTAGAAGCTTCTTCGTTATACATTCGGGCAATTGCCTGCCAGGTGTTTTTTATGATTGAATCGATTGTTTTATTTTTCATGTAACCATTAAAAAGTTATGAAATCAAATATAATAAAAAAATAGTATGCGTGCATACTATTTTTAATAAATTTATATCGATAAAGCAAAAATTATAGATTTGCTATTTTTACATCTCTTTTTATAAAAATAATTTATAAAAAAATCTATTTACCATCTTTTCCAAAATTGCCACCATCTAATTTTTACATATTTTGTTACTACAATACCTGTTAAAACTACGGCTTCTTCTTCTTTAAGGTAAAACTTCTGTTCAAAAGATAATTGACTTTTGTAAATACGCGTTTCCAAATCATGAAAACCAGGATATTTTATAACAATTGTAATAGAATCATTGGTGAAATTTTCAGGAAGATTGATTGAAAAATTTCCTTCTAAATCGGTTTCAATTTCTACATTTAATTCTTTTATAAAAATATCGGCACCAGGAATAGGTTCTTCAGATTCCGTTAAAACTTGTCCTTTTAAGGTATTTTTGAGACTGTCTGTTCTGATATGTTTTTTTATATCAATTCTTTTGTAATTAGATTCATTTTTAGAAACATTTAAGCTATTTGCTTTTGATACTAAAGGAGATGCAAAAATACTTCCGGTTGATCCTATTAAAAAGATAGCTGTTAGTACTTTACGTAATTTTGATCTGTTTTTTTTAGATGGAATTTCTATGAGTCGATCTAATTGTGATACAGACATTCTACCACAAATTCTGCTTTTTGATTGCTCAATAATCTGAATAATTTCTGTATTGTCAAGTTTTGTAAAATCAATAACTTCTTTTGAACATTGCAGGCAAAATTTTCCTCTATCGTGAGGCTGCATAGTATTCCATTTCTCATTACAGGGATCCTGAATATTTAATAAATAACTATTTTTCAATCTATTTGGTTTAAAGTAAATACTAAAACTAAATTATTTTGAATACAACCCCTCATACAACTCTTTGTACTTTTCTAAAATTACTTTACGTTTTAATTTAAGGGTAGGTGTAAGCTCGCCTGTTTCAATAGACCATACATTAGGAGTTAAGGCAAATTTTTTCACTTGTTCCCATTTACCAAATTGCGGATTAATTAAATCGATTTCTTTTTGAATGCGTTCTATTACCAATTCGTTTTTAACCACTTCTTCTAATGTAAATCCAATAGTTACTTTGTTGCGGTTTGCCCATTCTTTAATAAAGTCAAAACTTGGCTGAATTAAAGCTGCCGGCATTTTTTGTCCTTCGCCAACCACCATGATCTGTTCAATAAAACGTGACTGTTTCATGGCATTTTCAATCATTTGCGGAGCAACGTATTTACCGCCACTTGTTTTAAACATTTCCTTTTTACGGTCGGTGATAAACAAAAATCCGTCGGAATCAACCATACCGATATCGCCTGTGTGAAACCATCCGTCAATAAAAGCTTCTTTGGTTTTTTCTTCGTCTTTAAAGTATCCCTGTGAAATTGAGGGGCCCTGACAAAGAATTTCACCGTCTTCGGCTATTTTTACCGTTACATTATCTAAAACACGACCCACTGAACTGATTTTCCAACCGTGATTGCGTTGGTCGTTCACAGCAATTACCGGTGATGTTTCTGTTAAACCGTAACCTTCCATAACCGGAATGTTTGCACCCCCGAAAATTCGTGCTAATCGAGGAGAAAGCGGTGCCGAACCTGAAACCAACAATTCTAAATTACCGCCTAAGGCATCGTGCCATTTAGAAAAAATCAGCTTACGGGCGATTTTTAATTTAAATTCGTAAAAAGATCCGTTTACTTTATAAGGTTTAAAATCTTCTGCTAAACGCAATGCCCAGAAAAACAAGACTTTTTTAACGCCTGAAAGCTCAGATCCTTTGGCATAAATTTTATCGAATACTTTTTCTAAAACTCTTGGAACCACCGTCATTACCTGTGGTTTTACTTCTTGCAGGTTATCGGATATTTTATCGATAGATTCTGCAAAGTAAATCGAAACACCCATGTATTGGAACAAATATAAAATCATCCGTTCAAAAATGTGGCAGCACGGTAAAAAGCTTAAGGCGGTATATTTACCGGCTTCAAAAGGCACACGGTGTTGCGATCCCATTACATTGCTTACAATATTATCGTGTGTTAGTAAAACACCTTTGGGAGTCCCTGTAGTTCCCGATGTATAAATAATAGATGCTAAATCTTCGGGTGTAACGTTTGCTTTGGCAACTTCCAATTCGTAATCGTTTAGTGCCTCTTTACCGGCGGTAATAATTTGCGACCAGTGTGCACAACCCGAAATTTCATCAAAAGAGAAAATTCCACGTAATTTAGGAATATTGAATTTTACCGCGTCTATTTTTTCTAAAACGATTTTGTCTGAAACAAAAACGTAAATACTTTCAGAGTGTTTTATGATATACTCATAGTCGTGTTCCGAAATGGTTGGATAAATAGGCACGGTAACGGCACCGGTTTGCAAAATACCAATGTCCATAATATTCCATTCGGTTCTGTTGGTAGATGTAATCAGGGCAATTTTATCGCCTTTTTTTACGCCCATTGAAAGCAACGCTTTAGAAACGTAATTTGCCTGTTCTATATATTCTTGTATGCTTGTTGATTTCCAAACGCCGTTGTATTTTGTAGAAAAAGCTTTTTCTAACGGATAATTTTGCAACTGATAATAAGGAATATCGAATAATCTACCTATTTGTGACATATTTTTTGAATGTTTTAATGACTGCCTCTGCAAAATATTATTTTTTTAGTGAATTTGCAAATTTTTTTTAATATTGTTAGAAATTAGGTGTTGGGTGCTTGATGTGCTTATAACGAACTTTTAATTATTTAAAGTGTTAAATTCTTTTAATTTTTCCATTCCTTCCAGATAAGCTTCTGTTGCCGGAAATTCTTTATTCTCATCACCAGCATTTATTAAAACTCCATTTTTATAGAAATAATCGGCATAATGTAACAGTTTGTTGGCGTTGTTGGCATCGGTTTCTTCAATGATACACGCAATTAATTGATTTTCTTTATAATAAAATACTTTTTGAAGCGTGTATTTGTCAAAAACGGTGTAAATGATAGAAAAGGTTTTAGTATCGGGCAAAATATAATATGCCAAATCGTACAGAGTACCGTTAGCCAATGTCCCGTTTTTGTTTACGGGATCAAACCATTCGTTTTGAGAAGTGGCTTGTATGTAGCTTTGAATTTGTTTGATTTCTGTATCACTATCTTGTGCAAAAGCAGTTGAAATTGAAAAGAGTAACAGGAAACTTGCTATTATTTTTTTCATTATTATTTTAATTTAATACGTTCGGTTCTGTTTGCTAATTCCCAGGCGGTTACAAAAATTAATTGCGTGCGTTTCAGCATCTGGTCAAAATCAATTTTTTCTATGGTATCTGTCGGTTTGTGATAATCGGCGTGTTCGCCGCTGTAATAAAAAATAACCGGAATGTTGTATTTTGCAAAGTTGTAATGATCAGAACGGTAATAGATCATTTCGGGATGTTTGTCGTCATTATAGGTATAATCTAAATGCAATTTCGTGTATTTCTTGTTCATTGCTTCAGAGAGATCGTGCAATTCAGTACTTAATTTATCACTCCCCACTAAATAAATATACTCTTTTTTTGATTTTTCGTAGGTAAAATCCCGTTGTCCAATCATGTCCACGTTTAAATCGGCAACAATTTGTTCTAACGGAATAATTTTAGAATTCACAAAAAAACGTGAACCATGCAAACCGTATTCTTCACCGGTACAATGCAAGAAAATAACTGATCGTTTAGGACCGTTTCCGTTTCTTTCAGCAATTTTAAACATACGTGCCAGCTCTAATAAAGCTGTTGTTCCCGTTCCGTTATCGTCGGCACCGTTGTAAATCTCTCCGTTTGTTATGCCCACATGGTCATAATGTGCTGAAATAACAATATATTCATCAGGTTTTTCGCTTCCTTTAATATACGCTGCCACATTTTCACTGTCGTTTAATTTTGGACTAAACATTCTTTTCATGGCATCAGACGGAACGGTTTGAAAATAATCTTCTGTTCCGGGAAGTGGTGCTATCTCAAGGTTTTTATAGATATTCCTGATGTAATTTGCTGCCATTTTTTGCCCGGGTTCGCCCGTTTTTCGTCCTTCCATTTCATCACCGGCAATAATCGTTAAATGTTTAACCAATTCATCTTTAGACAAATGTTCCATCATATCGCGTACACGGTCTTTCTGAGCATGAATTGTTCCGGAATGCAAAGCGGCAAATGCCATAAAAAAGAAAACGGTATTCTTAACTTTCATTTTTCAGTATTTAAGTTTACATCAACTAAAATACTAATTTTACAAATAGCTATTGTATATTTGTTGAAAATAATCAAAAATGGGTAAAGTTGTATTGATTACCGGCGGATCGTCGGGCATTGGTAAAACTGTGGGGAATTTCCTTCAAAAAAAAGGATACAGAGTTTATGGCAGCAGTCGGAATCCGCAACAGGTAACCGATAGTTTATTTCCGTTAGTTGCTATTGATGTTCGAAATTCTGAAACGATACAACAAGCCGTTCAGGAAATTATTAGAAAAGAAGGAAAAATCGACGTTTTAATTAACAATGCGGGTGTGGGGATTACCGGACCTGTAGAGGAAATTCCATTAGAAGAAATCCAGAATAATTTTCATACCAATGTTTTTGGTCCCATTGAAATGATGAAAGCGGTATTGCCGTTTATGCGGAAACAAAAATCAGGTTTGATCATCAATGTAACATCTATTGCAGGTTATATGGGATTGCCTTATCGCGGGATTTATTCGGCATCGAAAGGTGCTTTGGAATTAATTACGGAATCGATTAGAATGGAAGTAAAACCGTTTAATATTAAAGTGACTAATGTGGCACCCGGCGATTTTGCAACCGATATTGCTTCACGCAGATTTCATGCTCCGTTATTAGATCATTCGCCTTATAAAGAAATTTATAGTCAGCAATTGGCAACGATAAATGAACATGTAAATGATGGCGGAGATCCTATAAAAATGGCTCAGGTAATTGATAAAATTATTCGGTTAAAAAATCCAAAAGTGCATTATAAAGTAGGTGCTTTTATGCAAAAGTTTTCTATCTTTCTAAAAAATATCCTGCCTGATACGGTGTATGAAAAAATGCTGATGAATCATTATAAAATAAAATAGATTTTCAATAAAATGTCATTCTAACAGAGAAGGAGTCTAAACGCAGATTCACTTCATTCAGAATAACAAACTATAAAGCAAACAATAATTTTTTAAAACAACAACACAATGAAATTTTTTATCGACACAGCAAATCTTGAACAGATTAAAGAAGCCCAGTCATTAGGTGTGTTAGACGGTGTTACGACCAATCCGTCGTTAATGGCTAAAGAAGGAATTACAGGGAAAGACAATATTTTGAAACATTATGTGGATATTTGTACTATTGTTGATGGTGATGTTTCTGCTGAAGTAATTGCTACCGATTATGAAGGAATGATTAAAGAAGGTGAGGAGTTGGCGGAACTACATGAGCAGATTGTGGTAAAAATCCCGATGACAAAAGACGGGGTAAAAGCGTGTAAATATTTTTCTGATAAAGGCATTAGAACCAATGTAACATTAGTGTTTTCAGCAGGTCAGGCGTTATTGGCTGCCAAAGCAGGAGCAACCTATGTTTCACCATTTATAGGTCGTTTAGACGATGTCTCAACCGATGGTTTAAATTTAATCGACGAAATCAGAATGATTTACGATAATTATGCTTTTGAAACTCAGATTTTAGCAGCTTCTGTCCGCCATACCATGCACATTGTAAACTGTGCAAAAATTGGAGCAGATGTGATGACAGGTCCTTTAAGCTCTATTTTAGGCTTACTAAAACATCCATTAACCGATTTAGGCTTAGAGCAGTTTTTAGCCGATTATGCTAAGGGAAATAAGTAGGTTTATATTGACTATTAGCAGATTTATAAAGGTAAATATTCAAAATATTTGTTAAAAAAATCGAACTTATTAAGTTCGATTTTTTTATTTATGCAAAATCATTGAGATCTCGATATTCACATTTCGTGGTAATTTTTCAACCTGCACACATTCACGTGCCGGAGCTGTTTCTGGGGAGAAATAACTTCCGTAAATTTCGTTAATCAATGCAAAATCGTCCATATTTCTAATAAAAATGGTTGCTTTTACAACATGTTCAAATGTTAAACCAGCTTCTTCGATAATATATTCAAGGTTTTGCATAACCTGTTTGGTTTCGTCTTGAATGCCAGTTGTAACCAATGTTTCGGTTTGCTGATTAAACGGAATTTGTCCTGAAATAAACAATAAATCGCCTACCATTACCGAATGATTATAAGGTCCGATAGGGGCAGGTGCTTTTGAAGAATTAATGATTTTTTTCATCTGCTTATATTTTTATAATTTGAAACTTACCTTGTTATATTATCTGTTTCTAAAACGGCGTTCGGCTGAATTTCGTTTTTCATATTTGATATCTTGTAAAATAGAAGATTTAATCCCGATAAAGAATGTCCATTGCTTGTAATAACCATTTGGAATCCATGAAAAATCCATTCGCCATGATTTCAAATCACGTTCAAAACGCAATTGGGTGTAAGTAACGCCTTTATTTTTGAAATCGTATCCCGTAGAAAAACCGGTAACCCAACCCGGGGCTAAAGTTACGTTTCCTGAAACCATTAATGAATTGTTGGTAATTTCTGAATTTCTACTTGCGTTGTTATAAGTTAAGCTCCAGGCAAAAGTTAAATCCCACGGAATTTCGGTATTGTAAAATGATGTTTTGGTTTCTTTGCGCTTGCTTTCATCAAACATTGATTTTTGTCTGTCTGCCAAATCAACTGATTGACCAAATAAATCATCACCACGACCGCCGTTTTGTATATTTTGATTTTGTTCATCGTCTTCAGGATTTAGGCTTCCGCCAAACAAAGGATCGGTACTTGCCAATGAATAATTTACGGTAATGTTTGCACTGGTTAAGCGAAGCAAACTACCGCCATTTGCAATATTAAACTTGTCAATTCTTCTTCCTGCATTGTCTATACCCAACGCATCTAAAGTGGCACCTAAATTCAATCGTAGTTTCTCTTTCAATAAATTGGTGTTGGCACTCATGCTGATGGGTTTTAATTTTAACGAATCGGCAGTGAAGTCATACGATGTACCAAAGTTTAACGAATTTAAAAGCATTACTTTTTTTGGTTCGCCGGTTGTTGATTCGTCATCGCGTACTTTTGCTTCAAAATTGTTCCCTAACGATAAACTTACAAGATTAGACATTGTTTGGTTAGGGGCACCGAACAAGGTTCCCTGAAAACGAGAATATTCTTGCATGGTAGTTCCCAACGCATCAATGGCGTATGTATCGTAATACTGATCAAAACTTGGTGTATAGGTATAAGAAACCGACGGACGCATTACGTGGCGTATTGCCTGAATTTTTGAATTTTTATTGAAATTAAATGTTCCGTATAAAGTGGTTCCCATATTTGCCCCAAAATTATACGTACGGAAACTGTCAAAACCGTTATCGCGAATGGTTTCCGGTTTGTTTGTTTCGTAACTGTACGCTTTGTTAAAGGTGTTCATCACCCAAGTTTCGGTATAACTACCTGTTAACGAAACCGAAAAATACTTAAACAGCTTAAAGTTGGTAGCCAATGGAATACTGTGCTGAATTCCGGCATCCATTTCCTTAAACATTTCCGATTTAAAGAAAAGCGAATCGGTGGTTTGAATTCGGTTTTGACCACTTAAACTATACTGTAAGTTTAAATTTTGGATGATTCCTTTTTTAGATCCGTTTTTTGGAGCAAAGGGATATACACGGTCAATACTTGCCTGCACATTTGGCAACGTCATGGTTATTTGCTGGGTATTGGTATTTTGGGTGTGATTTGCCGAAATGGTTAAATTTGCCTGCGGTGTTGATTGAAACGTTTTTGAATAACTTACCGATGATGATAATGTGTTATTCATATTTGAACCAATATTTTGTGTGTTTAAAGAGTTGCGGAAATAACTGCTGCTACCCAAGTTTACCGATGCTGCAAAACGCGAATTGGGATTTGCCTTGGCATCTTGCGAGTGGCTCCATTGGATATTGTAAATTTTGGCATTCATGTAATCATCAAATCCACGCTCACCCTCTACAATATTTTCATATCGGAGATTAAAATTTCCGTTGTACTTGTAACGTTTTCTATATTGCGATTGTGCATTTAAAGCAAAAGTTCCACCCGTATAATAATCTCCTAACAACGTTAAATCAATCATGTCGTTAAAAGCAAAATAATATCCACCGTTTTGCAAATAATATCCTCTTAAATTGGTATCACCAAATGACGGAATAATAAATCCGGAAACAGATCCTTGCGATAATGGAAAAAAAGCAAACGGCAAACCAATAGGCGTAGGTACATCTTCAATCACTAAATTGGTAACTCCGGTAACGATTTTTTTATTGGGAACAAATTTTGCCTTTTTTGTTTGAAAGTAATATTCCGGATTATCAATATCTTCGGCTGTTGTAAAAATGATATTTTTTTGGAAATAAACAGAATCGTTTATTTTTTTTGTTTTTTCTGCCTTAACGTTAAAATCGTTGTATTTTGTCCGGGCGTTCCAAACTATTGCTTTTTTTGTTTTGGTGTTAAAACGGATAGAATCAGGTTCTACAACTTGCGTTCCTTGTTTAAAAACCGGATGTTGTACTAAATTTCCTACCGAATCTTTAATTCTGCCGGCATAAACTTCTTCTTTTTCGTAATCATAAATGATCACCCCGGCCGTTAATTCGTAATCTTGATACTTAAAAACCGCCTGGTTGTACAATGTAACCTTTTTATTTTTCTGATCTAATTTCTCGTAATCTTTAGCCGTTCTAAACATGGGCACTTCTAATTTTTGCGTTTGTTTAGGTTGCACACTATCTCTTTTTATCGTATCTGAGGCAGTGCCGGGTGTTAAAGGATTTACAAGCGTATCTCTTTTGTTTTCAATATCTAAACGTTTGTTTACATGAGGAAATTCTTGTGCCGAAACCTTGTTTACAGCTGTCGGAATTACAATCAGATTAAAAACGATATATAGTACTTTTGTATGCAATTTTTGGATACTATTATGATAGAATTTCGGGTTTGTTTTTTAGACTCCAAACTTACTAATATTTTTTTTTAATTTTGGCGTTTTTAAAAAGAAACGAAAATATAAAATATACTATGTTTATAAATAAGTTTACAAGTACTTTAGGTCTTTTTTTAGTATGTGTTGGATCAACGGTTTATGCCCAAAGTTTTAAGGTGGTTTTAGACCCCGGGCATGGTGGGAAAGATTCGGGCGCGGCTTATAAAAATTTTGTTGAAAAAGAAATTGTTTTGGATGTTGCTTTAAAAGTAGGCGAATTGCTTAAGGCAGATAAGGATATTAAAGTGATTTATACACGGAAAACCGATGTTTTTGTAGAAGTAGCAGAACGAACTAAAATTGCAAACCGTGAAAAAGCAGATGTGTTTATCTCGATACATGCAAATGCGGCAAAAAACCGCGAAGCATCAGGAACAGAGACTTTTATTATGGGTGTGAGTAAAAACGAAGCCAATTTAGAAGTAGCAAAACGCGAAAATGCGGTGATCACCCTCGAAAATAATTACGAAAAACACTATGCAGGATACGATCCCAACAAACCGGAATCGCTTATAGGTTTAACGTTGATGCAAGAACAATTCATTAAACAAAGCATTGATCTGGCTTCAAAAGTTCAGAAAGGCTTTAGAGATACAGTAAAAAGAACAGACAGAGGAGTAAAACAAGGACCTTTTTGGGTTTTACACAGTGCGTTGATGCCAAGTATTTTAATTGAATTGGGTTTTGTATCAAACAGCAGCGAAGGAGCTTATATTAGTTCCGATAAAGGTAAAGATGAGTTGGCACGTTCTATTGCCAAAGCAATTATTGATTATAAGAGAAATAACCAAAGCAATTAATCGCATAAAAAATTTCTAAAAAAACCTAAACTTATCGGATTCGTATTAAAAACGGTATATATTACTTTTGTATGCAATTTTTATATGCTATTTTTGTAAAATTGTAGGTGTGCTTTTTTTAGATTCCGCACGTACTAGTATTTTTTTTAATTTTAGATTTTAATAAAGTAACGAAATATAAATATGCTATGTTTATAAAGAACTTTAAAACTGCTGTGGGTGTTTTATTAATGTGTGTGGGCTCAACAGTTTATGCACAAAAATTTAAAGTAGTTTTAGACCCCGGGCATGGTGCTCACGATTTTGGTGCTGTTCGTGGTAATTATGCCGAAAAGAAAATTGTATTAGATGTTGCTTTAAAAGTAGGCGAGTTGCTTAAAAAAGATAAAAACATAGACCTGGTTTACACCCGTAAAACCGATGTCTTTTTAGAATTAAGAGAACGTACCGAAATTGCCAATCGCGAAAAAGCAGATATCTTTGTTTCTATACACGCAAATGCGGTAGCTAATGCGCCAAGTGCAACAGGTACAGAAACTTATGTAATGGGTATGAGTAAAAATGCGTCAAATTTAGAAGTGGCGAAAAAAGAGAATGCCGTTATTACGTTAGAAGAGAATTATGAAACGCATTATGCCGGATATGATCCCAGCAGACCAGAATCGCTGATTGGTTTAACGTTAATGCAAGAACAGTTTATTACACAAAGTATTGAGTTGGCTTCAAAAGTACAAACCCGATTTACCAATGATGCCAATCGTAAAAACCGAGGTGTTAAACAAGCCCCTTATCTGGTTTTACACGGTGCCTTTATGCCAAGCATTTTAATTGAAATGGGATTCTTATCAAACAGCGAAGAAGGTGCTTATCTGAATTCAGAAGAAGGTAAAAATGAAATGGCGCGCAGTATTGCAAACGCGATCATCGATTATAAAAAACAATACCATTCGGCAAGTGAGAATATTCCTGCAAAAGAAGAAAAACAAGTACCAAAAGAAGAGCCTAAAAAAGTAGAAAAACCTGTTGAACCTGCAAAAACATCTTCTATCGATGCTTCTAAACCGGCTGTTGTAACTAAAGAAGGAGTATTGTTTAGAGTGCAAGTTGTGGCAAGCAGTAAAAATGTAGAATTAAACGCGGCAAATTTTAAAGGGTTAGATAACATCACCATGCTGAAAGAAGGTACAATGTACAAATATTTTTATAACGAAACCACCGATTACAACCATGCCCGCAAAGCTTTAGAAGTTGCTAAAAACAAAGGATACACATCGGCATTTTTAGTTGCTTATAAGAACGGTAAAAAAATAAGCATACAAGAAGCCATAAAATAATAACTATAAAACATAAAAATTGAAAATAGCTATATCAAGAGAGGTAAAAACAGCCGTGTTGGTGTTATTATCTATAGGAATGTTAATTTGGGGATACACCTTTTTAAACGGAAAAAACATTTTCAGCAGTTCGCGGACATTTTTTGTTGAATATGATAATGTAGAGGGCTTGTCAACTGCTTCATCTGTTACAATAAACGGTATGGTGGTTGGTAAAGTACATCACATCTCTTTAAAAGATCAGGGTAAATTATTGGTTGAACTAATGATGACTGAAAATGTAGATGTGCCAAAATCATCAAAAGCAATTATCTATTCGCCTGGATTCATCGGTGGAAAACAAATTGCTTTAGAAATCAATTACAAAGATCCTGAATTGGCACAAAGCGGCGACTATCTGCAAGCAGGAAGCTTAACAGGATTAATCGACGGATTGGGCGAAAAAGTAGATCCTATTGCCAAAAAACTTGATTCGGTTCTTTATAATGTAAACATTTTGGTTCAAACCATCAACAAAACATTAGATCCGGCAGCACAAAAGAATTTACAGGATGCCTTGGCACAGTTAAACGCTGCCATGACTAATGCCAATGCCATTACAGGTAAATTTGACCGAATTGTATCAAGCAACGAAACCAAAATCAATAACATCGTAAGCGATTTTAATACCACATCGAAAAACCTTTCGGCTTTTTCTAACGATTTGGATAAAATTCAGTTACAAAAATTACAGGATATCCTTAATAAATTTGACAGTGCCGCATCAAATTTAGATAACATGATGACCGATATAAACAGTGGTAAAGGCAATCTGGGTAAATTGATGAAAGAGGAACAGCTGTATCAAAATTTAGAAGATGCTACGAAAGAACTCAATCAATTATTAGAAGATGTTAAATTAAATCCACGCCGTTACATAAACATTTCGGTTTTTGGTAAAAAAGCAGCACCTTATGAAGAACCTGTAAAACCATAAAAACAAAACATACAACAAAACAATAATTAATTTATTACAGTAATGCAGATTTTAAGCAGTATTTTATTTATAGCTTTAACAGTTGCAGGTTTTGGTTTATTTGCCATAAACGCAAAAAAAATCTACCGCAATATAAAGCTGGGGCAGCCGGTAAACTGTACCGATAGGTATTCAGAACGTATTAAAAACATGCTTCTTGTAGCTTTTGGGCAAAAGAAAATGTTTACCAGACCCGTGCCGGCATTGTTGCACTTTGCAATTTATGCTGCTTTCATGATTACTCAAATTGAGCTGATCGAAATTTTTATTGACGGAATTTTTGGTACGCACCGTATTTTTAAAGAACCTCTTGGCGGTTTTTATACGTTTATGATTAGTTTGATCGAAGTATTGTCAGTAGCCGCTTTAACAGCAACTATTTTCTTTTTATCAAGAAGAAATTTACTGAAACTTCCCCGCTTAAATATGAAAGAATTATTAGGATGGCCCAAAAAAGACGCCAATCTGATTTTAATAATGGAGATCGTCCTGGTGTTATGCATTTTTACAATGAACGGAACCGATGAGGCTTTGTATAACATGGGTAAATCTCATTTTGAAGGACAAGGTTCTTTTAACTTTGCCATTTCTCAATTTATTGGTCCTGCTGTTTTTGGATCTTTGAGTGAAGGCACTTTGCATATATTGGAAAGAATAGGGTGGTGGGGACACTTTATCATGGTACTTACTTTTTTAAATTACCTGTATTTTTCTAAGCACCTGCACATTTTATTGGCATTCCCAAATACGTTTTTTGCCAATTTAAACCCTTTGGGGCAATTCAATAATTTAGAATCTGTTACCAATGAAGTGAAATTAATGATGGATCCTAATGCAGATCCTTTTGCTGCACCTGCTCCTGATGAAAATGCCGTTCCTTCAAAATTTGGAGCATCAGATGTGATGGATTTAAACCAGGTACAATTGTTAAATGCTTATTCATGTACCGAATGTGGCCGTTGTACATCGGTTTGTCCGGCAAATATTACAGGAAAAAAATTGTCGCCACGTTTAATTATGATGAAAACCCGCGACCGTTTAGAAGAAGTAGGTAAAAACATCGATACCAATAAAGGAACTTTTGTTGAAGATGGCAAAACATTGTTAAACGATTACATTACACCAGAAGAATTGTGGGCGTGTACCACTTGTAATGCTTGTGTAGAAGAATGTCCAATCGAAATCAGCCCGTTGTCTATCATCATGGATATGCGTCGTTTTCTGGTTATGGAACAGAGTGCTGCTCCGATGGAGTTGAATACCATGATGACCAATATTGAAAACAACAGCGCACCTTGGCAATACAGCCAAATGGATCGTTTAAATTGGAAAGACGAAAACTAACAACATACACAACAATAATTAAAACAATTAAAAATGTCAGAAAGTTTAGTAGTGCCAACCATGGCAGAAATGATGGCGAGAGGCGAACAACCCGAAGTTTTATTTTGGGTAGGTTGTTCAGGCAGTTTTGACGACAGAGCAAAAAAAATTACCAAAGCGTTTGTACGCATTTTAAATAGAGCAAATGTAAAATTTGCCGTATTGGGAACCGAAGAGGGGTGTACGGGAGATCCCGCAAAACGAGCCGGTAACGAATTTCTATTCCAAATGCAGGCAATGATGAATATTCAGGTGTTTGACGGTTATGAAGTAAAGAAAATCGTAACCGCTTGTCCGCACTGTTTCAATACCATTAAAAACGAATATCCCGATTTAGGCGGAACATACGAAGTGGTTCATCATACCCAGTTTTTAAAATCGTTGTTAGATGAAGGCAGATTAACTATTGAAGGTGGACAATTTAAAGGAAAACGCATTACCTTCCACGATCCTTGTTATTTAGGGCGTGCCAATAAAGTGTATGAAGCTCCGCGTGAGCTGATCCAGAAATTAGATGCTGAATTAGTTGAAATGAAACGTTCAAGAGCCAACGGATTGTGTTGTGGTGCTGGTGGTGCACAAATGTTTAAAGAACCTGAAAAAGGAAACAAAGACATTAATATGGAACGCACAGAAGAAGCTTTAGACAGCAATCCAAATATCATTGCGGCAGGTTGTCCGTTTTGTAATACCATGTTGACTGACGGAGTGAAATTTAACCATAAAGAAGGAGAAGTGAAAGTAATGGATGTTGCAGAATTAATTGCTAACGCTCAGGATCTGTAATATGAAAAAAGGCTTATTATTCCTCTTTTTTATTAGCCAGATGGTAACTGCACAAACACTTTCTAAAACTGATCTGTTAATCGCAGTTGCAGACAATATTTGTAATGAAATCGCCGAAAAAAACATTGAAGTAAAATCTGAATTTACCATGGGTGTTTATATGCTGAAAGCGGTAAACAACTATAAAGAAGATATTGAACATTACTACGGGAAAAATTACTTAACAAACGAAGGGGTAATGGGCACAATGGGAGAAGATATTGGATTGTATTTAGGATTAAAATGCCCCGAAATCTTTGAATTTTTTGTTGGTAATGAAGAAGCTACATTTGAAGAAACCGCCTACCAACAGGTAACAGGTAAATTCCACAAAACAATTAAGAATCAATTTTTATCGTTTATTATTAAAGAAGAATCAGGAAAAACACATGAATTTTTGTTTTTAAACAGCTTTGAAACTTCTTATCTACTGACTGACAACTTGTTAAGTTTAGACGATGAAATAGAAGTAACATATTATGTTTCCGAGATTTATGACGCAAAAGTTGGTAAATTTGTAAATTATAACATAGTATCTTACTTAGAAAAAAAATAAAATATGTATGTACCTTTTGATGAACTGCCAAAATCCTCAAGAATATGGATTTATCAGTCAAATAGAAAATTATCAGATGATGAAGTGGCATCGGTCGATGAATTGTTAAAAAAATTTGTTGACGAATGGGCAGCTCACAGTACGCCTTTAAAAGCTTCCTATCAGATAAAATATAATCGTTTCATTATTTTAGCTGTAGATCAGGACTATCATTCGGCTTCGGGGTGTTCCATTGATGCGTCGGTTCGCGTTATTCAAGAATTAGAGCAAAAATTCGGCGTTGATTTATTAGACAAAATGAATGTAACCTATAAAACAGGCGAGTTTATTGCACATAAATCGTTAATCGATTTCAAGAAAATGGCAAAAGAAAAAGCAGTTAACGCCAATACCATTGTGTTTAATAACTTGGTAAATACCATTGAAGAATTTGAAGAATTCTGGGAAGTTCCCGCAGGCGAAAGCTGGCATAGCCGGTTTTTTTGATATATAAGATCCATCGTAAAGATGGATTTTTTTACATCCTTTTACTGAGGTTTTAATCAGCGGTATTTATTCTCATTAAACGAATTGGGTAAAATTTCGGGCAATAATTTTATCAAAATAGGCAAGAGCAAGCTGCCTCCCGGAATTAAAAAGATGGTAAATGCCGGAATGGTTTTTCCCAACTCTATAAACTGGTTTTTTAATTGCTGTTTTTCCTTTTTATCTAAGTTAGAATAAGCTGCTTTAAAAACTAATTGCATCAGTAGTTTGTTGTTTTCTAATTCCTTAATTAAAGCTGTTTTATTTCGTTTAATTAATAAAGCAACCGTTTTATTGGTGTGTTTGTACAATTTTTTTAACGGATGTGAAAATTGAAAATAAGGAATTTCATTCCGGTTACTTTCAATAAAATCGGTCATAAATTGTAACGATCTTTTTGTAAATTCTTGTGGCAGATCTAATACCTTTTGTAAATTTAAGATAAAGTTGAATTCTTTATCATCAATCTTTTCATCGTTCCATAAAATCATTAACGTAATGTCATGAAGATAGGCTTTGCCGTAAAATGTTTTAATATTTGACAGGTCTAATTCTGAAAGTTGAATATCAAATTTATCTAATGAATTGTATTTTAATGAATTACTGATTACTTCCTGAATTTTAACATCGTATTTTGATGTGTTTTGTTTCTGGTTGAAACTGATCATTACTAAATAGGCAATGGTTTGTTCCAGATATTTGTAGTAATTTAAAATTTCGGTTTCGTTCATTAAAAACCTTTTAAAACACAGCACATCGGTAAAAATTAAAAAATTAGATAAGTGGTGCGAAAAAGTTTTATCAAGATAATTTGATGATCGTGTGGTGCGTTCGTTTATAATTTTTTCTAACGAAGCATACGCTTTTTTAGATTCAAATTTTATGAACGAGAAGTAAGAATCTGTTTTTGCCTCACTGATTTTTTTATAGAACTCTTCGGCTAAACGAATAAATTCTTTAATGTTGGTTTGCTTATTAGTAGCTACAAAAGTACCGTACAAAGCCTCAAGAAGTACAATTTTGGTGTATTCTTCATGCGTTAAATCAAATGAATTAAAAACCGGTTGGATTGTTTGTGTGGTAAATCCATACACAAAACCGGTTTTACGAATGTTCTCGTAAAACGTTTCTTCGGTTTGATTAATAAAAAAAGATGGATTACTCAGTTTAAAAAACTTTGTAATCCATAATTCTTTTGATGGGTTCATAAAATTATTTTAGTTCAAAAACTACATTTACATTAGTTGATATTTCAATTTCACCAACAGCCAATGTTTGTTCCTGTGCAGCTGCATCTGCTGAAAAAGCGGCTGTTTTCATTGCGTAAACTCTTGGAATATTAACCGATGACTGATCGCTGATGATTAAAGCTTTACCAATATTTTGATTCAATGCTTTTGCATAATCTTCGGCTTTTTTCTTAGCGTCTAAAACAGCTTTGGCTCTGATTTCTGATGCAAATTTTTCTGTTTGAGTCGATTTAAACTCTACTCCCTGAATGTTGTTTGCACCTGCAGTTATTAAATCTGCCATTAAACTTTCGTAATTATCTAAATTTCTTAAAGTAATGGTAATGGTTTGGCTTGCTACAAAATAATCTTTTTTCTCCTGGTAATCTCTGCTTTTGTAAAGATTTACCCGTTGTGTTTGATAATCTTTTTCATCTACTGAACTTTTTTTGATTACCTGGATCATTTTGGCAATAATTTCATCGTTTTGTTTTTTGGCTTTTGCAGAATCTGCATCTTTAATTTCAGCTCCCATGGTTATAATGGCGTAATCGGGTTTAATTTTTATGGACCCTTCGCCGTTTACGTTTACTTGTGGTGTAATGGTGTTGTTCTGTGCCATAGCTGAAAATGTTAGAATTACAAACGAAAATAA
>SMEI01000048.1_pt1 | contig 20823 bp, 24 predicted proteins | sample 2456321 | NCBI WGS metagenome assembly SMEI01 (sample SAMN10132588, study PRJNA489261) | soil metagenome | isolation source: day1 control-silt loam soil ammended with composted manure from dairy cow... | place: USA | collected 2015-05-01
AAGAATAACATTCCCGCTTCTATACCAAATTGATCGGTATGTGCCACCCAGCCCAGCATAAAAGGAATGGCACCAGGAAAGGCACCTACAAAAACGGCTAATGGCGTTAATGGTTTTAAAGGTGTATAAACACTGGTATATAAAAAAATTGAAATGGCTCCGAACATTGCTGTTTTAGGGCTAACAATGTAAAGAATTACCAACCCCACTAATGTTAAAAGCGATGCCAGTATAAAGGCACTGTTTGTAGAAATTCGTCCGGATGCCACAGGTCGTTTTTTAGTACGATCCATTTTTGCATCTAAATCTTTTTCGATGATTTGATTAAAAGCATTTGACGCACCCACCATACAATATCCGCCCACGGCAAGCATTAGCAAAACTTTGTAACTAATTTGCTGCCAATCTTCTACCGCCAATAAATATCCGGCTAAAGTTGAAAAAACCACACTAAAAGCCAAACCTGCCTTGGTTATGGTTTTAAACTCGGATATTACTGAAGTTTTCATTGTTGTTGAAGTTGCTTCCAAAATAACTTGTTTGTTAATGAAATTTGGTCTGCAAATATACTTTAAAAAAAAACTTAAAACTAACTATTTACTGTTTTATAGTGTTAAACAAAACTCAATATTCATTGTTATACCTTATTTACAGCGATAATTCCTTTTTGTGACGATGTTCCAATTCTTTTTACACCCATTTGCAAATAAAACAGTACTTGTTCTAAGGTTTTAATTCCGCCCGATACTTTCACAGATAGAGGTGTGGCGTTTTCTAACATTAGCATTATTGCTCGCGGGGTTGCCCCGTTTGGTAAATTGTTCTCCGTTTTAAAAAATCCGGTAGACGATTTAATATACACATTAGCATAGTCGGTTTCTTTAAAATTACGAATCACCACATTTTTGATTAAAGAAGTAAGCTGGATGGTTTCTTTTTCAGATAAAGCTGCAGTTTCTATAATCCATTTCACCGCTTTATGATGATTTAAACACACTGAGGTACATTCTTTTACCTGGTGTTGTACTAAATCTATTTCGCCCTTTTTAAAAGCCTGATAATTTATTACAAAATCTAACTCGTCAGCACCCTTTGAAATGGCTTGTTGAGCTTCTGACAGTTTTTCTTGCAAACTCGCCGTTCCTTCAGGAAAATCAATTACGGTTCCCACTAAAACGCTGCTTTTGTTCTCTGTTAGAAACCGCTTGGCACTTTCAACATATTCCGGGCGAAGCATTACACATTTATAGTGGTTCTTTACAGCATCATGCAATAATTCTGTAACCACATCATTGTTTTGCTCTAATGTTATATGGGCTTGCTGTGGTGTTTTAAGATAGGTAGCATCTAAAAAATCGGTTACGTTTTTCATTTTACTAAATTAAAGAAGCTGTATCAAACCTCCGATTTATTTTACTTCATAAATTACATAAACATATCCTATATATGTATCAAAAAGAGTTTTAAAAATGTAATAATAAGTTCCGCCAGGTAATTTTCTGTTATTTTTATCCTGCCCTTTCCATTGATCTATATAACCTTCACCGTGGTAATAAACTTCCATTCCGTAACGGTTGAATATTTTTAGCTCAATTAAATTAAAGATTTCAAGGTTAAACCCATCGTTCATACCATCGCCATTTGGTGAAATTCCTTTAGGAACTATACAATCGTTTACTTGTAACTCAATAATATTATCGCACCACAAATCGCTTGTTCCACTTGCTCTGATATAAATGATATACGGAAAGCTTGGCGGCTGATAATTGGTTACATTTAAAATTTCGTTGATGTTGCTCTCTGCATCACTTTGTGTTTCAAAAAATTTCAGTTCGATCTCATCAACATAAGAAAACATTCGGGATAAAAGGATTTGTGCCAAGGTTAAATTTACTTCTAACGGTTTGTCTTTATAATTACAAATCATTAAAGGTTCTGTTAATTCGGTAAAGGGTTTCATTTGTGCTGTCAACTTAAATGACGTTACATTGGCACAACCTGTTTCGTTATCTTCCACCCGAACCCAGATCGTTTGCGAACTATGACTTTTCACATCATACGATTCAATATTTTTTATACTTTTTATACCCGCAGTTGCATCATTTTTATTTTCATGGAAAGTAATGGTAACATTGTTGCTTGTACTTGCCTGATTTATTTTTGAGGTCAAATCAAAAACCACCACTCCTGTTTCATCTTCATCACAAGCAGTCATATCTGTAGGTTTATTAACTTCGGGTCCTTCTATCAACTGTACCTTTTCAGTATCTTCATTATTGTTTTCATCTATTTCTATAACCGTTCCGGTTTGGGTTCCATCATCATCAACACGGGCAGTTAATGTAAAATTATTATCTATGGTTTCGGGAATCGTTAAAGTAATGGTTCCTTTTTCAAATTCATTAATATCAATACTACTTTTAGTTTGTGTTGTGCCCACCAAAACATCATCGGCATAGAATGCTATGGGTACTTTTGCGACCAATCTTCCGGTTGAATTAGAATTATATACTGTGTAATCAACCTGTATTTTTCTGCTGTTACATTCTATGTCTACCTCATTAATTTCAATCGTAGCATCTGCAAAAAGACTGCTCAAAGCAACCACTATATTGTTTATTATTACCAAATCTTGCCCCGTTTTTACCTGAACGGTCATTGAAGTATCTCCTAATGAGAGTACATTTCCTATTTGAAAATAATCAAGATCCATATTCCACAGATTTGATGAATTGGTAAAAGTATTAGTACAGTTAAAAACATTGTTCGATGGATTTAAAGGCGGATTACTGATCAGCTTGCCGTTAATCCTTAACTCTTCGGATACCGCAATGTTTTCATCTCCTTCCCAAGCTAAAAAACCTACTTTTGCATTATTGAGATTGGTTACATCTAATCCGTTTAAAGTAATAGCCACCGTAGCTCCTGATCCGTCTGCTATCTGAAAACCTTCATACAAACTTACCACTCTGTTGGGCAAGGTTAAGTTTTCATAAATGATAACAATTGACCAACCAGCGTAATTACTACCTGTGGGGCAATAAGGGGGTATCACATTTGTTAAATCTAAATCGGATAGAGTATAGGTGCCATTTCCTGTGGCTTCAACAAGACTGGTTACATCAGCAAATGCACCAAAGAAAGGAAGATCAGTTTGCGATGCTGTTACCGTGAAGGTTCTTTGAGCAGTTATTGGTGTACCGTTTAATTGTACATTTAAATCGGCTTCTGCCAAACTACCCGACCCCGACCAATATAAAAACGCCCCCTGAATAGTATGTGACCCGTTTATATTTAAGGCAGCACTTGATTGGGTTAAAATCGTACATGGTCCGCCGGTTCCGTTAGCAACTGTATTCATTGTGTTGCCAATCATATAAAAATCATAGTTACCGGTGTATTGCTTAAACAACGTTACCTGTTGACTATGTGCTACAATACCCGATAAAAGGATGAAAATGCGTAGTATTTTTATCATAACAAAAATAGTTTCAATAAAAATACAAAAAAAATAGTACCAATCAGTTAATCAAATGAATACTCTTCATATTCTACATTATTTTGTTTTGTTAAATAGAGAATCTGCCCTGCACTTTGAACAATCAACGTATCTTTTGACTGACCAAATTTATAAGGCAACTGATATTCTGCAATATTTTGCCAGTTATCCGTATTGAATTGATCTTCATATAAAGATTTAATGTAAAGATCTTCGTTATACCAATAGAATTTTTGTTTAGCATTACAATAATACATTGGGTCATTATCTGATTTATTCAAAAACCTTAAATATTCATTGTCTAAGTAAAATATTTCATTAATCCCTATTCTGGCAATACCGCCATTTGAGATAACAGGATCGTTATATTCCTTAGAATCATCTGGTTGATAAATCCCCTTCAATAACCAAAAACCTTTTAACTCTTCAGATTTTGGTTTGTTTTTATAATCGTTTATAGTGTCTTCAATCTCATTATCACAACTAAAAAACAAAGTTGTAATTGCAAAAAGTATTATTTTTTTCATCTTATATTTTTTTACAAATCTACAATTTAAATAGAATTTATTAATGAAGCATTAACCCTATTTTTGTCTCAAAACGCTCTTTATCCTTTACAAAATCCATTTCTATTGGCAGATAATACAATTGTTTTTTAGGCAGTTGATTTTGCAAACGCATATAATCTTTTTCTGTGGTAATGATTTTTCGTCCGTTTGCTTTTGCAACAATATCCTTTAAATCCTGTGGGGTAAAAAAATGATGATCGGGAAAAGTAATTTGTCTTTCTACCGGACAGTTTAAATAATCGTAGAAATATTCAGGCTTGGCAATGCCGGCAACTGCAATAAAATCATCTTTTAAATCGTTTAGATTGATTTCTTCAACGGTGTTTGTAACGGAATGATGGTATTTTATACACGAAAAGAAAATATTGCTGTTTTCTATATTGATTTTATTCTTGGTCTGTTCCATCTCCTTGTCCGACAAATCTTTGGGACATTTAGTAACAACTACAACATTTGCTCTTTTTACGCCCGACTTGCATTCGCGTAAATTTCCGGCAGGCAACACCCAATCGTTATAAAACAAATCGTTGTAAGCGGTAAGCATAATGTAAAAACCAGCTTTTATTTTACGGTGTTGAAACGCATCGTCTAACAAAACTAATTCTGTTTTGGGCAGAAGCTCTAAAACTTTTGTCACACCTTCTACTCTATCTGCATTTACAGCTACGTTTATTTGCTTGAATTTTGAATGGTATTGAAACGGTTCGTCACCAATTTCTTCGATAGTTGTATTTTCATTTGCTAAATAAAAACCTTTGCTTTTTCGCTTGTAACCTCTGCTTAAAACGGCTAAATTATATTGATCTGACAATAATCTTATCAAATATTCGACCATTGGGGTTTTTCCCGTGCCGCCAACCGATAAATTACCTACTGCAATAACAGGAATCTCAAAACCGGTTGATTTTTTAATACCTTTATCGTACAAAAAATTTCGCAAACTGGTTATGGCTGCATAAATCAACGAAAACGGAACTAATATTTTGCGAAGGATTTTCATTTTATTAATTCTGAAACTTTTGTAATAAATAATTCTTTATCATCTGGAGACATTACAAATTTCTGCTTTTGTGTAACAATCATAACCAATCTATCTTTCCGTGTAAAATTCCAAGTCATATCACCAAATTTTTTATTTCGAAACGAACCCGAAAATCCAAATATACCGCCATTACCAAATGTTCTTACAGAAAATCGTAAATCGCTATACTCAAGAGCTTTAACCTCTAAAATTGTATCTTTTTTAATAAGCTCACAATCGTTTCCTTTAAGTATCTTCACGCCTTCTTTCAAAATTTCATAACCTATTGTTCGCCCTGCAAACGCCCAATACAAGAGTCCTAAAAGTCCAAATGCAACAATAGGCAACATAATAGATTTTCTATCAAACGGTTCTTCAAATAAACTCACAATGAAAACTCCCATTAAAACAATATCAATTAACAAAAAAAAACCTACAAAAATGAACGTTGTTATTTTTACCGATTTACCTAATGAAGCTTTAAACATAATCTTTTTAAATTTTCATCAACGAAATTACAATTATTTTTACCTTTGAAAAACTATTAAAAACAAAGTTGTGCAATTAAAACAAATTATCCCGATTTTAGAAGAAATGGCTCCCACGGCTTATGCCGAAGATTTTGACAATGTAGGACTGCTCATTGGCGACAAAAATACAGAAATTTTCGGTATTTTGGTTTGTCACGATGCTTTGGAACGCGTGATTGACGAAGCTATTGAAAAAAAATGTAATCTGGTGGTGTGTTTTCACCCGATTATTTTTTCGGGAATGAAAAAAATCACCGGTAAAAATTACGTGGAACGTGCCGTAATCAAAGCCATTAAAAACGATATTGCTATTTACGCGGTTCATACTGGGTTAGACAATCATAAACTGGGAGTAAATAAGGTTTTATGTAATACTTTAGGGTTGGTGAATACTAAAATTTTGATGCCGAAAAAAGATTTTATCTACAAACTGACCACGTTTGTTCCGAAAGAATATTTTACAGAGGTTCAAAAAGCGGTATTTTCTGCCGGGGCCGGTGCTATTGGAAATTATTATGATTGTAGTTTTCAATCAGATGGAAAGGGTTCTTTTACCGGAAATAATGATAGCCAGCCGGTAATTGGTTCACAAAATATTTTTACGGAAGTTATAGAAACCAAATTGGAAGTTACTTTTGAAAAACACCTTCAAACCAGCATCATAAATGCTTTGTTTAATGCACATCCGTACGAAGAAGTGGCGTATGAAATCACCAAATTAGAAAACCAGCATCAAAATATTGGTTTGGGTATGATTGGCGAGCTGGAAAACGAAATTCCGGAAACTGATTTTCTCCATTTTGTAAAAGAAAAAGTACAGACAGGCGGCATTCGATATTCTAACTTATTAAATAAAAAAATAAAAAAGGTGGCAGTTCTTGGCGGTTCGGGGAGTTTTGCAATTACTGCCGCCAAAGCTCAAAATGCAGATGTATTAGTAACTGCCGATTTAAAATACCACGACTTTTTTCAGGCAGAAAATCAGATCTTGTTAATGGATGTCGGTCATTTTGAAAGCGAAAGATTTGTAAAAAATTATATTTTTGATTATCTATCAAAAAAAATTCCTACTTTTGCAATTATTTTATCTGATATTAAAACAAATCCGGTTAACTACATATAACAATGGCAAAGAAAGCAGAAACTGTAGAAGAAAAATTAAGAGCGTTATACGACTTACAATTAATTGATTCCAGAATCGATGAAATTAGAAACATGAGAGGCGAATTACCTCTTGAAGTGGAAGATTTAAAAGATGAAGTTACCGGGCTTACCACCCGTTTAGAAAAGCTTAACAACGAGTTGCAGGTGATTGAAGAGCAAATAAAAAGTAAGAAAAACGATATTGAATCTCACAAAATTGCAATTAAAAAATACACCGAGCAACAAAAAGACGTTCGTAACAACCGTGAATTCAACTCTTTAACAAAAGAAATCGAATTCCAGACATTAGAAATCGAATTAGCTGAAAAACACATTAAAGAGTTTAAAGCGAATGTGGAACACAAAAAGAGTTTGATTGAGCAAACTTCAGAAAGATTAGATGTAAAATCAAACCATTTAGAACATAAAGAAAACGAATTAAACGGCATTTTAACAGAAACAGAACGCGAAGAAAAAGCGTTGATTAAAAAATCTGAAGAGTTTGCTTCTGTGATTGAAGACCGTTTGTTAAATGCTTACACCAGAATTAGAAACGGCGTTAAAAACCGTTTGGCAGTAGTTTCTATTGAACGTGGTGCATCAGCCGGATCGTTTTTTACCATTCCGCCACAGGTTCAGGTAGAAATTGCAGCACGCAAAAAAATCATGACCGATGAACATAGTGGTCGTATCTTAGTCGATGCAGCTTTAGCTACAGAAGAAAGAGAAAAAATTGATGATATTATCAAAAATTTAAAATAAATTTAAGCCTCTAACTAATAGAGGCTTTTTTTATGGCATTCTGGAAAGATCTGAAATATAAAATACTTACAAAAGGTTTTGGTCTATACATCAATTCCCTTCATTACTTAAATGCAAAATTTGCATCAGAAACCGCTTATACGCTATTTTCGGTACCTCGTGACGGCGTTTTAAAATCGCTGCCCACCTTTTTGGGATCCAGCTCAATGAAAAAACTTAAACAAGGACCACACAATATTCAAACGTATGAATGGTTTGGCGAAAAAGAAACCATTTTATTGATTCATGGCTGGGAAAGCAACGCCAACCGCTGGCAAGGTGTGATCCATTTTCTTAAAAAATTAAATTACCGCATTATTGCATTGGACGCACCCGGACAAGGATTAAGCGAAGGCAAAGAGTTTAATGCTGTTTTGTACAGTAAATTTGTGCATGTTGTCTGCAATCATTTTAAACCTGATTTTTTAATAGGTCATAGTTTAGGCGGAATGACCATGCTTTATTATATGTCGGTTTATCAACCCAATTTTGTAAAAAAGATTGTTTCGTTAGGCGCACCCAACCGCTTTTTAAGAATTACCGATAATTACAAAAAACTGATTTCGCTTTCACAAAAATCTTACCAGGGATTTTTAAAAGAATTCTCTAAAAGATTTGCCATCAACCCCAATGAATTCAACAGCAGTTCATTTATCAATTCTATAAAAATTCCCATTGGCATCATTCACGATAAAACCGATAAGGTGGTTCCTTATACCGATGCATTGGAAATTTTAGAAAAACACCCCAACCTTCCGCTTTTTACAACATCTAATTTAGGGCATAGTCTGTACAATGAAATTGTAAATGAACAAATGGTTTATTTTTTAGAAAACAACTGCTTTAAATCGTAATTTTGCATTATGGAACAGGAAGGTACACGAATTAATAAATTTTTATCGGAAGTTGGTTATTGCTCTCGTCGTGAGGCGGATAAATTACTGGAACAAGGCAGAATCACCATCAATGGAAAATTACCCGAACTGGGTACAAAAGTTTTACCAACAGATGAAGTCAGGGTAAACGGGAAATTAATTTCAGAACGCGAAGAACCCAAAATATATCTGGCTTTAAACAAACCGGTGGGTATCGAATGTACCACCAATCAATCTGTCAAAAACAATATCGTTGATTTTGTAAATTATCCTGAACGCATCTTTCCAATCGGTCGTTTAGATAAAGATTCCGAAGGATTGATCATTATGACGAACGACGGTGATATTGTAAACAAAATTCTCCGTGCCCGAAACAACAACGAAAAAGAATATATTGTTACCGTAAACAAGCCCATTACCGATCGTTTTATCAAGAGAATGAGTGCCGGCGTGCCTATTTTAGATACGGTTACTAAAGAATGCCGGGTAGAAAAAATCAGTAATACCACATTTCGTATTTTTTTAACGCAAGGTTTAAACCGACAAATCCGCCGTATGTGCGAGTATTTTGATTATACCGTTGTGGCATTAAAACGCATCCGGATTATCAATATTTCATTAGATGTTCCTGTGGGAAAATACCGTGAAATCACCAAAACCGAGATGGCTGAGCTAAACCGCTTAATTGGTGACAGTACCAAAACCGAAGAAGGAAGTTTGCCAAAAACAGAAAAAACATTGGTTAACAAAAAACCTGCACCTACTAAAGACCGAAAAGATTTTAAAAAGAAATTTGCCGAACAACGCCCATTACGAAACGAACGCAGGAATACGAGAGATAAGTAAAACACCTCACTGAACGCCGAAAGGATATAATTTTACAGCTATAGCAAATCACGCAAAAATTACGTACTTTTGTTTCAAACAACATGAATTTGGGAGAAGCAAATTTGCATCACTTCGAGTAGTTTTTTGTCAAAAAAAGTATTGAGAAGTTTCATAAATTAAGTTCTCTATACAAAATCTTTCAGGTTTTTACTCGAACTGACGAATTTTTGAACAGTGAAACTTTATCCCAAACTCAGGTTAAAAACAAGAACATTGCATGTCAATCGAAGTACAAAATATCTCTAAAAATTACGGAACACAAAAGGCGTTAAATTCGATTTCGTTCACTATACAAAAAGGAGAAATTGTTGGTTTTTTAGGACCTAATGGTGCCGGAAAATCTACATTAATGAAGATTTTAACCACTTATATTGAAGCAGATAACGGAACTGCTTTAGTCAACGGATTTAATGTTAAAACCCAAGCAAAAGAGGTTCAAAAATCAATTGGCTATCTGCCAGAGCACAATCCACTGTATTTAGATTTATATGTTCGCGAATATTTGGCTTTTAATGCCGATGTTTATAAAGTGGATAAAAAACGTATTGACGAAGTGATTCAACTCACCGGATTATTGCCCGAAGCTCATAAAAAAATCGGGCAGCTTTCTAAAGGATACCGTCAGCGTGTGGGATTGGCGACTGCTTTGTTGCACAATCCGGAAGTGTTGATTTTAGATGAACCTACCACAGGGTTAGATCCAAACCAACTAACAGAAATCCGTGATTTGATTAAAAACATTGGCAAAGATAAAACCGTATTTCTTTCAACACATATTATGCAGGAAGTGGAAGCTATTTGTGACCGCGTAATCATCATTAAAAAAGGAGAAATTGTTGCCGATAACAAATTGCAGCAGATATTCAGTAATGAAAACGACCAAATTATTGAGGTGGAATTTGACTTTAAAATTGAAGAAGAGTTTATTAAACGTTTGCCTGATTTAAAATCCTTTCACAACATTCACGATACACAATGGGAGTTGGTTTTTAATGCCGATAAAGACATGCGGTCTGCTTTGTTTGATTTTGCTCAGGAAAACGGAATCAAAATTTTATCAATGCAATTAAAAAACAAAAATCTGGAAACTATTTTTAGAGAGAAAACGTTGTAATGCAAACTGCTGAAAAAAGTATAAGTTATAGGTTATTGGCTGTATGTTAAAGTCAAAAATGATAATATCTTAAAGTCAAGCGACTTAAAACGTAGAACCTAAAACTACTTATAAACCACATCTCCCGTGTATAATCGGGTTAGTTGCACCGTATCGGGTTTGTTGTACAGATAGATATTTCCTACGGAAGCAATGGTTCCCTGAATTTTATTTTTGGCAAATAAATGAATGTTCTGATTGCTTCGGTGGTAAACATCGACCGTTTTTGCTGTTAAGTTCTCTGCTTTTACCGAACCATTAGCTCCGTATAATTGTACATCCAGCACATCGGTTTTCCCTTTTAATAAAAACAATCCCACCTGATTGTCTTCAACCGTAATCTTTTTATTATTAATTTTAAAATCAAATGCGGTCGAGGCACTTTCTTCTTTGGGAATACTTGTTAACAGATACAAATCAGGAAAGCGTAACGTATCAGTTGAATATACATTGAACTGCGTGCGGGAATTGATTCGTTTTAATGTAGGCGTATGAATTTTCAACACTGCTGTTTCATAACTTTTCAATAGTTCGCACGAGACATCGTTTTGAATGGTCAAAATAGAATCTTTCACTACAAAAGAAATCGCATTGATTCTATTTTCATAAGAATCAATTTCCAGTTTGTATTCATTATCAGGAATAATTTCTGCCGAAACATTCATGGGAATATCTACTGTGTGAAATCCTTGTAATTGATGTTGCTGCGTAATTGCATTTCCTTTTTTAGAAAAACAAGCATCTTCGCCAGAACATCCGGCAATAATCAATAATAATAAAACGATACTTTTCTTCATAATTCTATTTTTTTGCCACAGATGCACTAATTCTTTAGTTAATGTTTATGCTGAAAACCTACAATTTATACCCCAAGCCTACTTCAAACGCTTCGGCTTTTGCAAAATGTGTTTTTAACGATAATACTCCGTAAATATTTGGCGTTACATAATACCGCACACCCAAACGCTGATAAAACGAGCCATTGTTCTTGTACTCATCGTGCACATAATAACCAATATTTCCTTCGGCGGTTAGTTTATTCAGATACCATTCATACCCAAGAAAAAGTCCAACGCGTTTCCAATCGGTATCTTTATTCATATTTTCTTCGGGAAACGAAGTCGCTAAAAACGGAATCAGTTCTTTTAGCGAATGCGAAAGAAACAGATCAACACCTAATTGCGCTGCCCCGTAATTGTTCAGCGGTTTTTCTGCTATTGCCGCTATGTGATAAAAAGGTTTTTGTCCCATTCCAATGATATGGCTTTCATTAATACCCGTTCTGAAGATAAGGTTGTAACGCATATTTTGCGGATAATTATCAAAAGAAGAAGCACGTTGTACCTCGTCTTTATCAGAAAAATGATAGGTTAACCCCACATTTAACGCAACAGTATTGGTACTTGTATTGGGCGATTTTATGGTTGCATTAGAGTGATGTACAAACAACAATCCTGCATTAAAACCAATATTTTTCCAAATCCTTGCCTGATCGTAGCTTAGCATAAAATAAGTCGAAGGCATCCATTTAGAGCCATACGCCACATTTCTAAAATTGGTTTCTTTATCGTACGGATTGGTTGCATAAGCCACACCCTGTCCCACTCTAAATTGTAACTTCCGGTTTAAAAAATAAAAATTGTAATGTCCGTACAAACCATACAGATCACCTAATGTTTCATTGTGATTATTTTGTGTGTGGAACGAAAAACCGATTTCGGGAAAACGATACGTGTGATGCCATTCTTTTGAGCCATTTACTCTGTGGTTCACTGAGAACAGATACCCCGTAGGCTTATTGGTAATTAAGTGCGAAATATTTTTACTGTGCGGCAGTATAGCTCCTTGATACGTTTGCAAGGATACATTCCAGTTTTCTTGACCAATTGCTGCCGGACATATAAAGAAAAACAATAATAAATAGGTCATTGTCATTCTGAACGTTCCGATGGCTATCGGAACAAAGTAAAGAGAAGAATCCAGCATTTCACTATTGGATTTCTCATTTACCGAAATGACAAAACGACAAAATATTCTTTTTATAAATCTAATCCTATTAACCACACTCAAGCTTGTTACTTAAAACAATCCATTAATTTCTGCATCAATCCTGTTGATGATTCCGCCCAAATCTTCCGGATTATCTACAAAATTAATAGGATCCACATCAATAATCAACAGTTTACCTTTGTCATAACTTTTGACCCAGCTTTCGTAACGTTCGTTTAATTTATTCAGATAATCAATAGAAATGGAATTTTCATATTCTCGTCCGCGTTTGTGAATTTGTCCTACCAAATTTGGAATAGAACTCCGCAGGTAAATCAGCAAATCGGGGGCACCTACCAAACCTTCCATCAGCTCAAACAACTGACGGTAATTTTCATAATCGCGATTAGACATCAGGCCCATAGCGTGCAGATTGGGAGCAAAAATGTGTGCGTCTTCATAAATGGTCCGGTCTTGAATGGTATTTTTTCCACTTTGTTTCATCGTTAATACCTGGCGAAAACGACTGTTTAAAAAGTAAATTTGTAAGTTAAACGACCAGCGATCCATTGAATGATAAAAGTCATCTAAATACGGATTGTCCACCACATCTTCATAATGCGGTTCCCATTTAAAATGTTTCGCTAATAATCTGGTCAAAGTGGTTTTTCCTGCTCCAATATTTCCGGCAATTGCAACTTGCATATCTTTTAATTTATCTGGTATAAATACATTTTTTCTGTTGTTAACACACTTAAAATCTTTGCGTTAAAAAAAACGGCACTTACTGTTGAAGTAATTTCTGTTAACTGCTCTGTTTTGTTTTGTTTCGTGTTAAACAAAAATAATTTATTGTTTAATATATACACCATTAAATCGTTATTAGTTGCTAACATTTTAGCATTTTCGGGTAGATTTTTTTGAGGAATCACTTTTCCGTAGATGTCGATTCCGTAAACAACATCGTTTTTTTGCCAGTAAGCAAAGTTGCCATCGGTGGTTAAAAAAGTATAATCTGTTATGGGATTACTTACAAATTGCGGATGCTCCTTTCGAGAGGAAATGATACACCAGCGCTTGCTTGCCTGATCAAAAATCCAGATGGAAGCTTGTGCAGTGAGTGAAGCATACGCAGCATCTATTTCAGGAAAACGATCTGCCAACACCATTTTCTCTTTGATACTTAATTGGTTGTCTAACAAAACGATCTGCTGAATATTTTTATAAAAAACAAGCTGTTGCAACGGGTTTCGCTCGTCATACCTGTCAATTTCACCCAAAAAAGGATCTTTAAACGTATAGGTTTTTAATTTTGTTTTTTTAGTGATTTCATTGTTCTTAATAAAGACGGTATCGCCTAAATGATTAACAGCGTAATACGTTAATTGTGGTAATCGGGGAATTTCTTTCTGAAACACAGTCATTTGTGCATTTACGATAAACGCAGTAAAAAATACCATAAAAGCTGTGTTCCATTTTTTCATTGTTTATGATATTTTGTCTATCGGAACGAAGTGGATGAAGAATCTAAACTATTAAAAAGACTCCTCCTTACCTCTGAATGACAATTATGTCATTTAATTTCTGATAAACTGTGATCATGAAATCGTATCTGTTTTTATCGTCGGATTTATGAAATTCTTCTGAAACCGTTTTCCAATCAGATGTTATTTCAGGAAAAAACGCATCGGCATCATCAAATGTAGCGTATACGTGTGTAATGATTAATTCATTGGCTACGTCCATCGTTTGCTTATAAATTTCGCCACCTCCAATTACATAAACTACTTGCTGTCGCTCTGCTTTTGCAAATTCCAATGCTTGTTCAATGGTTTGAAATACAAAGCAATTTTCTGCAACCGGATAATCTTTTTGCCGGGTGATAATCAAATGCGTGCGATTAGGCAACGGCTTGGGAAACGACTCAAAGGTTTTGCGACCCATTAAAATAAAACGACCACTTGTTGTATTTTTAAAATGCTTAAAGTCGGCAGGTAAATGCCACAACAGTTCGTTGTTTTTCCCTATGGCATTGTTTTCTGAAACGGCCGCTACTACACTTATTTTCATTATACCGAAACTTTTCCTTTTATTGCCGGATACGGATCGTAATCTGTCAACATAAAATCGTCAAACGTAAAATCAAAAATGTCTTTGATTTCCGGGTTTAATATCATTTTTGGTAACGGACGTGGTTCACGCGACAACTGCAATTCTAACTGTTCAAAATGGTTGTTGTAAATATGTGCATCACCAAAGGTATGGATAAAATCGCCATAATCTAAACCGCAAACCTGTGCAATCATCATGGTTAATAAGGCATACGATGCAATGTTAAACGGTACGCCTAAAAAGATGTCTGCCGAACGTTGGTACAACTGGCACGACAATTTTCCGTCGGCTACATAAAACTGAAAAAATGCGTGACACGGAGGCAGAGCCGCTTTTCCGTTGGCAACATTTTCTGCAAACGAAACCGATGTATCAGGCAAAACAGAAGGATTCCACGCCGAGATCAACATTCTGCGGCTGTTTGGATTTGTCTTTAATGTTTCGATTAATTCTTTAATCTGATCGATTTCTTCGCCGTTCCAATTCCGCCATTGATACCCATAAACAGGTCCCAAATCACCGTTTTCATTCGCCCATTCGTTCCAGATTTTAACATCGTTTTCTTTTAAATAGCCAATATTGGTATCGCCTTTTAAAAACCAAAGCAGTTCGTGGATAATCGATTTTAAATGGAGTTTTTTGGTAGTAACCATTGGAAAACCTTCAGACAAATTAAAACGCATCTGGTAGCCAAAAACGCTTTTGGTTCCGGTTCCGGTTCTATCGCCTTTCTGCACACCGTTTTCTAAAACGTGTTTTACTAAATCAAGATATTGTTGCATAATCTGTTACAAATTTCGCTTGGATAATTCATCTCTTAAACGTGCCGCTTTTTCGTAATCTTCATTTAAAACAGCTAATTCTAACATATCGTTTAATTCCTGTACCGAAAAATCTGAAAATTCGTTACCTTTTTCTGTAGGAACAATGTTTAAGAATTCGTCAATAGCATCGTTGATTGATTCATCGTTATCATCATCTTCTTCATCGTCGTCGAAATCTTCGTCTGAATTTTCTTCTTCCTGATCGGCAATTTCCTGTTCACGAAGATAGATTCCGGCTTTATCCAAAATGTTTTTATAGGTAAAAATAGGTGCATCAAAACGCAATGCCAGAGAAATGGCATCAGATGTACGTGCATCAATGATTTCTTCGACTCCTTCGCGTTCGCAGATAATGCTTGAGAAAAAAACCCCATCAACCAATTTGTGAATAATAACCTGCTTTACCACAATGGCAAAGCGATCGCAGAACGTTTTAAACAAATCATGCGTTAACGGACGGGGCGGTTTTAAATCTTCTTCAATGGCTATTGCTATTGCCTGTGCTTCAAATGCACCAATGACAATAGGCAGCTTTCGCTCTCCATCTACTTCATTCAAAATCAAAGCATAGGCTCCGTTTTGTGTGTGGCTGTATGAAATTCCTTTAATTGTTAATCGTACTAAACTCATAGGTATAAAAATAGCCAAAAAAGGCTATCAAACAAAGATACTATCTTTAAATTTAATAGCCTAATCAGAGTTTTTTATTTTGATTGGGATTTTTTTCTAAGACACTAACTACCATTCACGCCATTCTTCGGTAACATCTTCGGTTAGTGAATTATATCCTTTTAAATATCCGGCTTCTATAATAATTTCTGCTATTTGCTCTCTTTCATTTGTTTCAATCAAGGCGAAATCACATTTTTTATTTAATTCATTAAACTGAAAAACAGTTAATTGAATAATTTTTAATCCTTCTTCTCTGTTTGATGTTTTATCGATGTTTTGAATAAAATCAGTTAAAATCGATTCGCACTTTTCAATATCATTTTCTGTATATGAAGGATCGGAAAAATCCATATACTCGGTCATCGATTTTTTTAATATTTCGATTTTTTTCAGTTGTTTCTTATAAGTATTTATAGTCATCTTTTCAGTTAGTTGATAATCATCTTTACCCTTTGAGTTATTAGAAATACAAGACAGCAATGTCCCAGAAAATAAAAACAGAATACTAATTTTAAAGTTGGATTTCATAGATATAAATTTTGTTGTTTGTTAGATCTTCACAATACCGTGAACCCTGATCAAAATGATCATTTATCTTATATTGTATTGAATTTTTAGAAGGGTTAAACCATTCTGGCTGTTCTGATGTTATCATCTCGTTCTTTATGGTATCAATAATTAGATTGTTTTCTTTCTTAAATTTATCCCAAAACGATTTATCCGTTTGCAGTTCCAAAAACAATACATATTCTTTTGTCCAATGTCCCGATTCCCAATATTGACCATTAATTACTTTTATTTGTTTTGAAGGTTTTGTTCCAATCCACAATTGATATACTTCTGTTGGATTACTTGAGGTTTTACCATAACAAGAAACCAAGAAAAAAGAAATGATTAAAAAGAAAGAGTATTTTTTCATAAATCTATAATTAAACATTTTTAATGATTTTCGGTTTTTTACTACCAAATTTACAAAAAAAAACAGCCGTAATTTTTACGGCTGTTTGTATAAATGTAAAAGCAAATCTTAGTTGTTATTCGCTTTGAATTCTTTTAATTTTGTGATTAATTCCGGTACTATCTGGAAAGCATCGCCTACCACTCCGTAATCGGCAACTTTAAAGAAAGGTGCTTCCGGGTCTGTATTAATGACCACTTTTACTTTAGAAGCGTTGATACCTGCAATGTGCTGAATGGCACCTGAAATACCTACTGCAATGTACAAGTTTGCAGCTACCGGTTTACCTGTTTGACCAACGTGTTCTGAGTGAGGTCTCCAATCTAGATCAGATACTGGTTTTGAACACGCAGTTGCAGCTCCTAAAACGCTTGCTAATTCTTCAATCATACCCCAGTTTTCCGGACCTTTTAATCCGCGACCACCTGAAACAACAATTTCTGCATCGGCAATGGTTACTTTCCCTGTGGTTTTATCCTGACTTTGAATAGCAATGTTGAAATCGGCATCATTTAATGTTACCGCAAAATCTTCAGCGGCTGCAGCTCCTTGTGCTTCAACCAAACCAAATGAGTTTTTAGCTAAAGCAATTACCTTAACATCCGAAGTTAATTCGGTAATGTTGAATCCTTTGTTTGAAAACGCATTACGTTTTACCTGGAAAGGATTTGTAGAAACCGGTAATGCTACTACGTTTGAAGCGTAACCTGCCTCTAATCCAACAGCAACAATGGGTGCCATGTATAAAGAATCGGTTGTAGATGATAAAATAACGACTTTTGCTCCTTCTTTTTGAGCAGCTTGTTTTACCACATCGGCATACGCTTTGGCATTGAATTTATCCAATTTAGCATCGGTAACTTTCAAAACTTTGTCAACACCGTAGGTTCCTAATGCAGAAACATCGCCTGCGTTAACGGTAACCGCAGTTACAGTTGTTCCTAATGATTCTGCTATTTTTTTTGCATAAGAAGCTAATTCTAATGCAACCTTTTTAAATTTTCCTTCTGAAAACTCTGTATATATTAAAACTGACATATTTTCTTGATTTTTAATAAAATGGGAATTAGATTACTTTAGCTTCGTTGTGTAACAAGTTAATCAACTCGTCTAAATTATCCGGGCTGATTAATTTCACTGCCGATTTTGGAGCTGGTTTTTCAAACTTCACCGCTTTGGTTTTAGCATCTGCAGCAACCGGTTCTAAAACGTTTAATGCTTTGGTACGGGCGGTCATGATTCCACGCATATTCGGGATACGTAAATCTTTTTCTTCTACAATTCCTTTTTGTCCGCCGATTACAATTGGCAAATCTGCTGTTAAGGTTTCTTTACCTCCATCGATCTCGCGGATTAATGTAGCTTTTGTACCCTCGATTTCAGCACCTACACAAGAATTTACAAAATTGTATCCTAATAAAGATGCCAACATTCCCGGAACCATTCCTCCGTTGTAATCTAACGATTCTTTTCCACAGATTACCACATCGTAATTACCTGCTTTTACCACTTCTGCCAATTGTTTTGCAACAAAAAATCCATCGGTAGGATTGGCGTTTACGCGGATCGCTTCATCAGCACCAATAGCCAATGCTTTACGGATAGTAGCTTCGGTATCAGCACCGCCAACGTTTACAACAGTTACGTGTGCACCTTGCTTTTCTTTAAACCATATAGCACGTGTTAATCCAAATTCATCGTTTGGATTAATTACAAACTGAACACCGTTTGTATCGAACTCTGTATCTCCATTAGTGAAGTTAATCTTTGCAGTAGTATCAGGCACATGGCTGATGCAAACTAATATTTTCATTTATTTTACGTTTATTAGATTAATTCTTAATTAGGTACGAAGATAAAAAAAAATTCAAAATATTTTACTATGCATGCATAATATTTTGTATTCACATCCCATTTTGATTCTTTTTGTGGATTTTTTTTAGCTACGAATGCTCTGGAATAACTGCTAAAAAAGTATCTTTACGCAACATCATTATAATTTATAACTTATGAAACCTGTTGTTTTTATTTTATTTCTTGCAACAATTATTTCTTGTAACAAACAACCTACAAGTAATTCACCGGACAATAATATTGCTTTTTCAGAAACAAAAACCGATGTTGATTCAACCAATCTGATAAAGAAAGAAAAGCAGATTTTAAAGATTCACAAAGCTATTTTGAAAGCCTTTGAAAACGATCGAAACGATAGTTTAATAGTGATTAACAGCAAAAAATTCACCGATTCAATCATTCATTTAATTAAAAACAACCCCAATACATTCAATTATTCTTTTGAATTATTACAAAAAGAAAATGCCATAAACTTGATTTCATCTGCCGATGATAAACTGCGGGTTTATAGCTGGAATAATCATTTGGGAGGAACAATGCGTTTTTTTAATCAAATTTTTCAGTTTAAATCTAACGAACAAATCACAACAGATATACACTTGGCTGAAAAAGATCCTCAAGCATTCTTTTCTACAATTTATACGGTTCAGAATAAGAAGAACGAAAACATTTATCTGGTTATTTCAAACAGTATCCTATCCAGCAAGTATTCGGTTCAACACATAAATGCATATAAAATTGATACAGGAAAACTGTATAAAATTCCGGTTTTTAAAACAAATACAAATACATTAGATCAAATTTCTGTTGAATACGATTTTTTCAGTATAGTCGAACGTCCCGAACGTCCGGTTGAACTGATTACTCTGGATCAAAACAAGCTAAAAATTGCTTTGGTAAATGAGGACTTAAACGTAACCGATAAAAATTTAATCTATGAATGGAATGGCGAATTATTTAAGTACAAAGGTGTAGAATAATGAAAATAGAGCCAACCATACTACAAGATATTTATGATCTTTTTAATGACACAATAAATCAAAATGCTCATAATGCTTTAAGACGTATTTTAACCGATAAACAAGATAACATTACAGCTATTCGAAACCGCCAACAAGTTATTAAATGCTTTATAGATAATTACGGTTTATTTTCAGATTACCACTATCCTGTTTTACATTATCGGGAAGTTTTTTTAATGATTGAGACAGACAATTTTATACAAGTTTTAAGTCAGAAAAATCCAACAAAAACACTTAAAAATAATAAAAGACACTATCAAACAATTAAAGGAAAAACAATACAGTTAGTTCTGTTTTTCCATTTTTATTATCACAAATACATTCAACCATTTAATGCGAATAAGTTTCCAAAAGATTATTCTGAAAAATTTGAAGCTTTAAAAGCGTATTTTGAATCTTACAATTTAAATTATTATTACGAAAAAATTCAATCTAAAAAAATGAATGTGGTCGATGTTTTTGAACTCATTCAAATTTTCCAAAATCATTATACTAATAAAGAACAATTCATTTTTATTGATCATTTTTCAGAATTTGAGGCTTTTATATCTATTGCCAAGCAAACGTTTTATCAGGTTTTCAATTTCCTGAAATCGGAGATAATCGTTTGGTTTTAGAAAAATTTTATCATCCTAAAGTAAAAAATCCAATTCTAAATTCTTTTTCAAACCCAAATGGTGTTTTATTACTTACTGGTGCAAATATGGCAGGTAAATCTACTTTTTTAAAAGTATTAGGAATTTGTATTTATCTTGCTTATATAGGTTTGCCCATTCCTGCAAAAAATGCAAAAATACCTTTTTACAATGAAATCTAACCCGTTGTGCATTTAGGAATTAAAAAAGGAAAAAGATTGTCCATTTGATTAAAAAATCGTATATTTAATTGATTACCAATCGATTAGATATATGAA
>SMEI01000049.1_pt1 | contig 20204 bp, 22 predicted proteins | sample 2456321 | NCBI WGS metagenome assembly SMEI01 (sample SAMN10132588, study PRJNA489261) | soil metagenome | isolation source: day1 control-silt loam soil ammended with composted manure from dairy cow... | place: USA | collected 2015-05-01
ATTTATTAATAAATAAAACTAATTTGCGGAAGTTATACGCAATAACCATAAAACATTCGTAAATTAAATTATCTTAGACAGTTATACGAAGTTTATTTGGGTATTTAGAATATTCTCGTAAATTATAATGTTAGCTGATATTATAAAATAACTGTAACGTTTAAACATAAAAGTATACTAACATAAGATTAAAAGCTCATTATGAATAAATATCTTTTTCTTGGTTTTACTTTGCTCTTATCCCATTTTTCATATTCTCAAAGCTTCAAAAATGACAGCATCAAGTTGTTTATTGACAAGTCTATTGAACTTATAAAATCAAACTCAATTCATACAGATAATTTAGATCCGATAAAAAATGAATTATACAGCAATTCCCAACCCCTAACTTCGTTAGACGACGTAGCTCCTCTTTATGAAAAAGTCTTTAAACTCTTAAATGATCATCACGGAAGTCTATCATACAAAGGAAAAAATTATGGTTGGGTAAAAGGCACATCCTCGACTAACGCTTATTTAAAAGAAAAACTAAAAATTGAAAAAGGAGTTGTTAGCAGCATTCTTAACAAGAAAGTTGGTTATATCAGAATTCCGGGTAACAATGACTTCGCCTTCAAAAAAGTTGATAGTATTGCTAATGATATTGTATCACACATTAACGAGGTCAATTCGAATAAAATAAAAGGATGGATTATAGACCTGAGGTTAAATACTGGAGGAAATATGTACCCAATATTACTCGGGTTGAAAGAGTTTATCGGAAATGATATAGTGTTTGGAGGTTTTAAAAACGCTAAAGATGAATATACGGGAAAATGGGAAATAAAAGACGGAAAAATGCTAATTGACGGTGTTGAATTGGATAGATCGACCAATTTAGACTATCCAATCAAAGAAGATATTCCAATAATTATTTTGACCAGCTGTTATACTGCAAGCGCGGGAGAAATGACCGCAATATCCCTGGTTGGTCGCAAGAATACTTATTTGGTTGGCGAGCCCACAGCAAGCTATACTACTGCCGTACAAGGCTTTGAAATTAGTGAATCTGCAGGTATAAATTTATCGACAGACTATGTGGTCGACAGAAATCTTAAAATATACAAATCTAACATTGAGCCAGATTTTGAGATTTTAGAAGGAGACAATTTAGAAAACTTGAGAAACGACAAAAAAATTATTAAAGCCTTAAAGTTGCTTACAAAATAACATCAGCTAACATCGCATTGGCAAAATGGCGGGTTAAGTGCAAACTTCAACATTTGTGCTTTTTTATCCGCCGAATGTGTTCCACACTCAGCTTTTTTTAATAATTTAGCTTCCGTGGAAACACATCGGCTACGTTCCTGCTAAATTGAACTTTTCGTTCAATTTATCCGCCACTTCGCCAATGCGTTTCCCGTTAGCGGCAACTTTAAACCGACAGTAACTATGACAATACCATTTGGACGAGCATTATATTATCCCCACATAAACTTCCACGACCATAATTGGTTGAAATTTGCAGCTTTATATTATGACGGAATTGACAGAATTGTCCCTAGTGATGACCTGATTGAAGAGGTTGATTTAATTGAAAGGATTAATGCTACTGCGACAAGTGATGAAACCTTGTTTGTTCGAAGCATTAGACCTAGTTATTACGCTGACAAAATTGCCCATGAATTTATTGATTATGCAAAAACAGAGTTAGCAGATGAAAATAAAAAAAAGGAAATTTTTCAAAGAGTTTCAAAGTTTGTAAAACCAACAGACACTTATCCAATTCACGTAATGAAAATGGGTAGAGAACTTTTAGAAGAATTGCCTAGACTAAACTTACCAATCAAAAAGTTCTCTTTTGAATTCGAAGACTGGATAGAATTCGACTCAGTTACTGGTGCACTTTATATGTCTAGACTTGCGAATTGTATCGCTACAGATAAATCTTTACCAATTGTTTCTGACGACCCAAATTTTCAATCAATAGTTAGAGAAGCTCAAAAAGAGAAGGTAACAGATGACCTAAGCGAAACTTTAGCCTCGATGGTTATTCAATCAGTAATTCCTAAAAACATTGAAGCCATTACACCGAAACAAATAATTGAGTTCAGAAACAACTATAAAGACGAGCGACAACAATTTTATCTCAATATTAATTCTCTTGTAAAAGACTTATATCAAATTCAAGATGAACAATCGTTAAAAGATGCTTTACACTTCCGAAAAGATGCTATTGAAAGAGCGACCAAAGATATTGAAGGAATTTATAAGTCACTAAAAATCGATACGGGGCTTACTTTAATGGCATTATCTGTGCCATCCTTTGCTTCAGGTTTAGGTTGGGTAGTTGCAGGAGTTGGACTAGTTGCAATTGCAGCAGGTAAGTTAACACTAAAAGGAATTGAATATCAAAAAACAAAAAGAAACAGTCCGTATTCATATGTGTTGACACTTAAAAATCAACTTGCAAAAGAAGATTTTGCTGAATCGTTATTAAAAGGAAAATTGATAATATGAAAATAAAAAACTACAGGTAACATCGCATTATCTCAATCATTGATATTTTTTATTGGATTCAACGATTACTTTGTAGTTGACGAAATGGTGGGTTAAATGCAAATATCAACAGTTTTATCTGAAATGTCGTCCAGAAAATGAATAACGTAAAATATTGGAGAGAAAAAATAAATCTTACGCAAAACGAACTTGCAGAAAAATCAGGTGTTTCATTAAGAACAATTCAAAGAATTGAAGCAGGAGGTTCGTTGAAAGGATTTACACTAAATTCAATTGCAAAAATATTAGGAATAAATCCTGAAAATTTACTTGCAAAGGAAGAAACAGAAAGTATTGAAAGAGCAAAACTAATAAACTTGTCTGTTCTTTTAGGTTTGATCATTCCGTTTGGTGGAATTATTTTTCCTTTCATTTTGACTTCAAAAACGAAAGACAATTTTAACAAACAAATTGGAAAAAAGATAATTGAACTTCAAGTTGTTTTAACATTTTTACTTTCTGTATTTCTGATTTTAATTCCGTTTATTCAAAAAGAATTTCAGATTAGAAAACCTCTTTTCATTTATGGTTTAATCACTTTTTTAGTTTCTAAATTAGTCATTGTTATACTTAATGGAATAGGTTTAAACAAAACCAAAAAACTTTCAATTAAACTGAAAACCAATTTCTTATAAATTCTGTCGCTAAAATGTCGTAAAAATGGCGGCTTACTTTTGTACAAAAAATCAAATCTTTTTGTGAAGATTGCATAAAAAAATTTTATGAAGATATTTAAGAAAGTCTCACTAGGATTATTGGTTTTAATTTTGTTTTCTGCCATTTTTGGATATTTCTATTTTGATAGAAAATTTTCACCAGAAGAAAACTATTTACAAGTTACTAATGAAAGTGGAAAAGTTTCAATAACATGGACAAATGAAGAAAAGAAAGCAATGCTTTTACCTATTCATTTTGATTCGGATACAACAACTTATTATTTACAATTCGATACAGGAAGTCCTTATACCCTATTCTACAAGAAATCCATCTTAGGAAACCCTCATATTTCCATAAATAAAAATAGAGCAATAAGCAGTTTTAAGATTGGAAATTCCGAAGTAAAATCCACTCAATTTAAAATCATTGATTTTGGAGTAAAAACAGGAGAAAATAATTTCAACATAATTGGAACAATAGGAAACGACATTCTTGAAGACCGAAAAACAATCATCAATTTCAAAGAAAACTACGTCATTTTCAATTTAAACTCGGAACCTGAAAATTTTAAAAATAATGCATTCAATTTCCGTTTCGAAAAACGTAAAATTATAATTCCTGCTGTTTTAGAAAATAATAATGAGAAGTTTTTGTACGATTCAGGAACAAGTGGCTATGAACTTCTCACAAACAAAAAAATATGGGAAAAACTAAAGTTGAAAAATTCAAAAATTATAGAAGAAAAAGAAAAATCTTGGAATAATGTTCTTACAACTTATACTGCTGAGACTAATAAAAAAATTGAATTTCATGACACAAAAATTCTTCTTCACAAAATCACTTATGTAGATGGGTATTCTAAAACCCAATATTATTTGATGAAATTTTCCGGAATGTCCGGAATGTTGGGAAACGAAATATTTTTCGAAAAACAACTCTATATCGATACCGAAAAGACGAAAATGCTCATCGAATAAAAAACTGTAGGTAGCAATCCCATTAGCAAAATGGCGGGTTACTTTTCTGCTTTTTTATCCGCCGAATGCGTTTCACGTTAGCGGCAAGTTTACAACCAAACATCCTAATATTTACTTTGACATTTAAACTTGAAATTCGTTTGGAAGATATTTTGTACTTTGGTTTCGTTTTTACCAATATGCCCAAATGGAAACATTAGAAGAGTTTTACAAACACAAGTTCAATAAATATCCCGAAAACCTGCACAATACAATCGGGCAATTTAATGTGTTCCAGATTGAAACCCGAATGAAAAAGAATGAAGAATTACCACTTCACATTCGCAGAAATTTCTTTAAAATAATGCTTTTCTCGGGAGAGAACACTTTTAGATATGGCAATCAGAATATCCCCGTGAGCGGAAATACATTGCTGTTTTTCCACCCGGATATTCCGTATTCGTATCAACCTTTGTCCGCTGAAACAAAAGGAAGTTTCTGCGTTTTTAAGAGTGCATTTTTTCAAGGTAATCACAAGTTAGATTTAGACAACATTTCTCTTTTCAAATCGTCAAATCCACCCATTTTTCAACTATCTGAAAGCAACTACGAGGAAACGAAAAATTTATTCTCAAAAATGCTCGAGGAAGTGCAGGGAGATTACATTTACAAGTATGATTTAATTAAGAACTACGTCAGTGAACTATATTTTTTGGCGATGAAATGGACACCGACCGCAAATCTTTTTCAATATGGCGATGCCAGCAAACGGATTGCAATGATTTTTACGGAATTACTGGAACAGCAATTCCCTCTTCAATACAAATCGGACAAGCTAAAACTTCGTTTACCTAATGAATACGCAGCAAAAATATTTGTTCACGTTAATTACCTTAATCGTTGTGTGAAAAAAGTGACAGGAAAAACAACCAGCCAACACATATTTGAACGAATAGAAACAGAAGCAAAAATTCTACTCAAACATACCGATTGGACAATTTCGGAAATAAGTGAAGCTTTGGGTTTTGATGACCTAGCACATTTTAATAAATTCTTTAAGAAACAAACAGGCATAAATCCTACTTCTTTCAGATTGGTTTGATTTTTACAAAAATAGGTTTTCTTCTTACTACCATTACACAACAAATCCATTCTAATTTTGTAATTAAAAAAAGTATAAAATGGAACATTCAAAAGTTTGGTATATCACCGGAGCGTCAAAAGGTATTGGACGCTCGTTAGTAGAACAATTATTATTGCACGGACAGAAAGTCGCTGCAACTTCTCGAAAAATTTCTGCGTTCCCAGGCGCTAAAAATGGACACTTTTTGCCTTTGGAAGTGGACTTGACAAACGAAAAATCAATTGCAATTTCATTGGAAGAAACTAAAAGGTACTTTGGCAGCATCGACGTAATTGTAAACAATGCAGGTTATGGAATTGGCGGAGCTATTGAAGAGTTGTCAGAGCAGGAAATAAACGATAACTTTAATGTCTATTTCTTTGCTGTTGTAAAAGTTATTCAACAGGGGTTACCTTATTTACGCAATCAGCGTTCGGGACATATCATTAATATTTCGTCCATCGCAGGTTTCGCATCCGGATTGGGTTGGAGTATTTATTCCGCAGCAAAATTTGCGGTAACAGGTTTGTCAGAAGCATTGGCAAATGACTTGAAACCATTAGGCATAAATGTTACAGCCGTTTTGCCCGGTTGGTTTCGCACCAATTTTGCAAAACCGGACTCTATCGCTTTCAGCAAAACACAAATTAACGATTATAGTTTTTTGAGAACAGCACACCAAAAAATGAATGAAATAGACGGGAAACAATTAGGCAATCCCGATAAAGTTGCGAATGCTTTTATTGAATTAGTGAATAGCGAAAATCCACCAGCACTTTTATTTTTAGGGAGTGATGCATACAAAAGAGCGAAAGACAAAAGCACCCAACTATTACAACAAATTGAACAATGGAAAGAAGTTTCTTTATCAACAGACTTTGAAGAATAAAGAAATTGCAAATAAGATAGAAACCCTGCCGCTAACATTAGTTTTGCAAAAGAGTGGGTTAATTGCTAAAATTCAACGACAGTAATTCTATTCCACCACAAGCCATTTTTATTCCCTTTTTTTGTAATTTAGCAAATCTCCAGACCATTGTACGCAATTTAATTCTATAAAATCCGTGGCAAAATTTACATTTAAAATAGCATATTTAATTATTCTTTCTTCACTAACTTTTTCTTGCCAAACAGCAAATATTAAATCTGATTCTATCGAATTCGTCACTAGTGATATTCACAATTTTTATGATATGCTTTCACAACTTGAAAAAGCAAATTCAAAAAGCGACTCATTATTGATTATAAAAAATTTATATTTAAACAAAGCAAGCATTGGATTAAATGAGTACTTAGAATATGAACAAAAGTCTAATCAACGAAATATAAATGAAGAATATTTTAATATCATAAAATCATATCCAAAATATTTTCAATCTCAAAAACAAATAATTACTGATGTTCAAAAGAATTTCAGTGAGTATAAAGTATATTTTAGAAAAATCAAAGAAGTTTATCCAAAAGCACGATTTCTACCAACATATTTTTCTATTGGATTTTTTAATACGCAAGGTCAAGTGGTTCCTCCAAATACAATATTTGTTGGATTGGAAGCCTCAATTAGAGATAATTCGACTGATTTTAGTGAATTTAGCGATAGGTTTTCTTGGCTAATTAACGACAAAATATCATATCGAGATTTAGGATATTTAATTGTTCATGAAAACATTCATACTTTTCAAAAATATAAGTCGGCGGAAAATTCGATTTTAGATCATTCAATTTTGGAAGGAGCAGCTGTTTTTTTGACCCAGTACTTTTGTGGAGAAGAAAGTCTAATCGGAATTGCAGGAGTTGACAACGAAATGATAGAATATGCTGAAAAAAATGGAACAAATCTTTGGAACGAATTTCTTAATGATTTAGAAAATAATAGAAATTTCTCTAATTGGTTTTGGAATAACAATTCAAAATATCCATTTTCTATGGGCTACTATATGGGTTATATGATTTGTAAAAGCTATTTTGAAAATCAGACAAATAAAACAAAAGCAATTAGAAAGTTAATTGAAGTGAATAACCCTAATTCAATATTTGAACAGAGTAAATATTATAAAATACAATAAACTACGTACAACATAGGCTTCGAAAATGCGGTTCCTTATTGTTTTTTTCGTAAATTAGATTTGAGGAAACACATCCGTTTTACTTCCTTTCATAAATACCCAAACCGTTAGCGACAATGGTATTATAAACTGCTATTTAGAAATGATTAACGACTATAAAAAAATAGAATTATTTGGAAAGCAATTCTTACAGCGATTGGTTATAACGCCGCCTTTTCATTACGAATTTCCTGTGGAGGACAGAGCTTGTATGTTGTTCATCAGAGAAGGAGAATTTCAATATCAGCAAGTTGACATTCAGTACGATATCCCCGCTGAATATTCCTTGTTCCTTAATTGTTTAAATTCAGGAAAAGAGATTCATCACACCCAATCCAAAGGTGTTTGTGAAATTGTAATTTTGACTTTTTACCCCGATATTTTAAAGAAAATTTACGACAAAGAATTACCTGCGCTTTTACAGCCAAATAAAGTAATTTCCAATCAGTCGACAGGAAAAATCAATCAAGATTTTTTGATTAAAAAATACATCGAAGGTTTGATGTTTTATTTTGAAAATCCCGCTTTGGTTAATGAAGAAATGATGATTTTGAAATTGAAAGAAATCATTCTTTTGCTTTCTCAAACCCAAGATTCAGGGTTGATTCAAACCATTCTTTCGCAATTGTTTTCTCCGACTTCTTATTCGTTTAGACAGATCATAGAAACGTATCTTTTTTCGCATTTAACTATTGAAGAATTAGCTCAGCATACTAATATGAGTATTTCATCTTTTAAACGAGAATTTTCGAAACAGTACAACGACACACCCGCCCATTATATCAAAAACAAAAAATTGGAAAAAGCAGCTGAATTACTATTGCTTTCAGACAACCGAATTTCAGACATCGCTTACGACTGTGGATTTAATGATTTAGCCAATTTCACCAAAAACTTTACTGAGAAATACGAAGTTTCACCCAGCCAATACCGTTTGAACCATTCCAACAAATAATTGAACTTTTAAGTAAAATCCTTTAGCTCAAATCGTTTCATCTTTGTATTGTCAATAATGACTTACAATTTTTAAAATTAAAATAACATGAAACGTACAGCAAAAGCCCATTGGGCAGGAACCATTAAAGATGGAAAAGGAAATTTAACTACTGCAAGCGAAGTTTTAAAAGAGAGCAATTATAGTTTCAAAACCCGATTTACCGGAGAAGAAAAAGGTACAAATCCTGAAGAATTATTAGCAGCAGCACATGCAGGATGTTTTACTATGGCAGTAAGTTTGATATTAGGACAAAAAGGATTTACCCCTGAATCTTTAGATACTGAAGCCGAAGTGTTTATGGATAGTACCGGAATTACAAGTGTCAATCTCAGAATTTCCGGAAATGTTTCAGGAATTACAGCAGAGGAATTTGATACCATCACCAAAGATGCAGAAAAAAATTGTTTGATTTCTAAAGTATTGAATATTCCAATCAGTTCAGAATCACACTTAATTAATCTTTAAAAGTCAACAAAAGTGGGATTAGGACTATCAAACTTGGGTATTTTTCATACCCTAATCGGAATCGTAGCCATTTTTGCTGCTATGTATGGCTTTATTAAAAACGGAAAAATTGATTTAGGCAAATCATCAGGTAAAATCTATTTTTATTTTACACTGGTCACTTCTGTAACAGCGTTGAGATTATCAAGTATTCAAGGTGTAAATCCTGGACATATCTTAGCATTATTAGTTATTATACTTATAGTTGCGGCATACTTTTTTAATACAAAAAAGCAAGGTTCTAATAAGTTTAGATATTTTGAAACATTTTTTCTGACTTTTAGTTTTCTGTTGTCTATGATTCCTACCATAAATGAAACTTTAACCAGAATTCCTGTTGGTCATCCTTTGGCAAGTGGACCTAAAGATCCATTGATTGCAAAAACACTTTTGGTTGTATTCATTTTGTTTATCATTGGTTCGGTTATTCAATTTAGAAGACAACGAATATTGAATAGCTCTATAAACGAATAATTTACTTAGACAAAACCTCTACGGCTAAAAATGAGCTTGACTAAATGCGGGGTTAAAAACTAAATTTAACGTCTGTAATTCTATCTTTGCATAAGTCTTTTTCTATTTCCTTTTTTTCTAATTTAGTAAATAGAAAATGGCTTATGCTATTGTTTTGTAAAACTTAACATTTGTGCTTTTTCACGCCGAATGTGTTTACCTCTAAACTATTTCTTTTAAAAAGAAATCGGTAATTTTTCAATTTACATTCGCTTTTTCTGTAAGTTAGCTCTGCGGAAACGCATTATTGGTATCACTTTAAAGCTATAACTCAATAGACAAGAATTATGACAGAAGAACAACTAATAGAACACTTTCAACAAATTGAAGACAACTTTAATAAAGCTGTTATTTCAAATAAGGTGGACGAAATTAAAAAATGTATAACAAGCGACTGGGTTTTGGTTGACAGTCAAGGTGGAATTATTCCGCAACAAGGATTTTTTAATGTGCTTGAACAAGGAACACTTGTTCATCATACAATGACCAAACAAATCCTTAGGGTAAAACTTTATGATGACATTGCATTGGTAACTGGACGTGGACAAAACACAGGAACTTGGCAAGGACAACCACTGGAAGCAGATGAGTGGGTTACGGACATTTATAAAAAAGAAAATGGTAAGCGGCTTTGTGTATTGACACATTTAACGCCCGTAAAAAGTAATTGAATACAACCTTTTTAAAAATAAGTAAAATTAATTATAAATTTAACCATCTTAAATTATCATGAAAAACATCACATTAATGGTTTTTCTTTTATTTAGCTCAATAGGTATTGCCCAAAAAGCAATTATTAAACAAGAAAAAAAACAGAGTTTAATTAAATCAATTCCTTTTCCTTTTTCATTGATTGGAAAAGATTGTGAGTCTTATATTGTAACAACTAACAATGGTAGAATTGAACGATATAATTCAGAATGTAAATTTTTACTTAATCCTGAAAATATGGGTAGCACAAAAGTGACTGTTACCAATAAATCTGGAAAAATAATTTCAGAAGAATCCTACAACATTAAAGATATTGAGTTTTTTATAGATGTTAATTTGGCAAAAAAACACATCAAAAATCCTGAAATATTTCTAAATCATTCAAGACTTCAATTATATTCGCCTGATTTGGAATGTTTAAATTTTGAATGGAATTGTGAGTTTGAGCTTATTCATATCAAAGAAAATAAAAAAAGCTATCATTCGATGGTTTCAAAAAACGGAAACCTTTCAATGCTTAAAGAACAACTTTCTGCTTTGAATAAAGATGATATTCTTATTTTTCACAACATAGAAATCTTTATTGATAAGAGTAAATTTCAAGCCCCAGATATTGTATTAACCGTTATGTAATTTACAATCTTACAAATTAATTATAATCTGCACTTAACGACAATAAATATTTCTTTGGCGTGGTTCCAAATTTCTTTTTAAACGCCGCAATGAAATGACTGGCGGTGCTATAACCAATTTTACTTCCCACTTCGTTTACGTTGTACGTACCGCTGTCTAACAATTTTCGGGCATATTCCATTTTATAATCAAACAAAAAACCGTAAACCGTGTCGCCATATACCTGTTTAAAACCTTGTTTCAGTTTTTTAATGTTGATTCCTACCTCATCTGCCAATTCTTGCAACGTAGGCGGTTCTGCCATATTTTTCAGCAAGATATCCTTGGCCTGCTTAATTTTTATGGTGTCTTCTTCATCGGCTTTAAACGGACAGCTTTCGTCGTTTGTTCCTTCAGATTTATTAAATAAAAGACTCAACAATTCATACACTTTCGCTTTGTAGTACAATTTTTTAACAGACGAATGCAGGTTAAAATTCATAATTTGATATAAAACAACCGACATAGACGGCGTGATATTGCCTTGTTCATAATGTTTCCGGTCGATCGCATCTTTATTTAAAAAAGGAATAAATTCGGCCTCGGTAGAAAACAAACTATGAAATTTTTTAATGGAAATGATAATTGAAACAATCCACGAATTTGGTTGTAATTCTAAATGAATAGGCAAGCTGCGTTGAGGATTGTATAAGGTTAAACAACTTTCTTCATTTACCGGCATATTGTACGTGCCGTTGTTAAACTGAAAGTTTCCCATACCTTTTAAAACAAAATGAAATTGCATGACATTGTTACCTGTTTCTTTTGTAACTGATTGAATTTCATTAGATTCGTTCTTTAATCGCAAGCAAATAAAATCGTCTTCTAAAATCACATCTTCATGAGTTCCCATAGCGTTATTTTATAAAATGATAGATAAATTATATCGGTTGTAATCTATTTAGAATTATTCTAAATTTTACCTCCGCCGTTAATCAAAAACATAGCAAATATAAGGTTTTATAGCAAATATCTCTTAAAAATATCGCAAAAAAACTTTAGAGGTATATTTAGTCCTTACAGCGTTATTTTAATCAAACAATTGAAACTAAATTTGTACTGCTTTATTATACGAAGTAAAGAATGAAGAACTACAACAATACAAAAGCATCGCATTTTTATGTGGTTGGTTTAAATTACAAAAAAGCCGATGCCGAAATGCGAGGTAAATTTAGTTTAACCGACGAAGCAAAATCTAATTTGTTAGAAGATGCTTTGTTAGAAGGTATTCCTTCGATAATGGCTATTTCTACCTGTAACAGAACCGAGCTTTATGGTTTTGCCGAACATCCTTTCCAGTTAATTTCTTTATTGTGCAAACACAGTAACGGAACCGTTGATGATTTTCAGCGTGTTGCTTACGTACACAAAAACAATGAAGCTGTGGCACATTTGTTTAAGGTGGGTACAGGAATGGACAGTCAGATTTTAGGTGATTTCGAAATCATCAGCCAGGTTAAAAACGGCTTTATTACTGCACGCCAAAAAGGTTTAACCAACAATTATTTTGAACGTTTGGTGAATTCGGTTATTCAGGCAAGTAAGCGCATTAAAAATGAAACCGAAATAAGTACAGGTGCCACATCGGTATCGTTCGCATCGGTCCATTACATTTTAAACAATGTTGAAAACATCAACAAAAAAAACATCCTGCTTTTCGGAACCGGAAAGATTGGTCGGAATACTTGTGAAAATTTAGTAAAACACACTAAGAACAACCAAATCACTTTAATAAACCGTACCAAAGACAAAGCACAGAAAATAGCCGGAAAATTCAATCTCATCGTTAAAGATTATGCCGATTTACAAGAGGAAATACAGAAAACCGATGTGCTGATTGTAGCTACAGGTGCGCAAAATCCTACCATTGATAAAGAGCTTTTAAATCTTAAAAAACCATTATTGATTTTAGATTTATCGATTCCTAAAAACGTAAACGCCAACGTATTAGAACTATCTGAGGTACAACTGATTCATTTAGATACCCTTTCGCAAATGACCGATGACACCTTAGAAAAACGCAAACAATACGTACCGCAGGCAATGGCGATTATCGAAGAAATTAAAGCGGAATTCATTACGTGGACACAAGCCCGAAAGTTTGCTCCGACGATCAACGCGTTAAAAGCCAAATTAGAGGAAATCAAACAAAACGAGCTGAATTACCAAAAAAAGAAAATAGAAAACTTTGATCAGGATCAGGCAGAAATAATCACAAACCGTATCATTCAAAAGATAACTACTCACTTTGCCAATCATTTAAAAAACGAAGAAACCGAAGTAGATGAAAGTATTGAATTGATAGAAAAAGTTTTCCAGTTAGCAACCTTACAAAATGAGTAAAACAATAAAAATAGGCACGCGCGACAGTGAATTAGCGTTATGGCAAGCCAATACCGTATCGCAAAAACTAAACGATTTAGGTTACAAAACAGAAATTATTCCGGTAAAATCTGATGGTGATATTATTTTAGACAAACCTTTATACGAATTAGGAATTACCGGCATTTTTACTAAAACCCTTGATATTGCCATGATTTCGGGTAAAGTAGATATTGCCGTTCATTCTATGAAAGATGTTCCTACGGCGTTGCCACAAGGAATTGTGCAGGGAGCCGTTTTACAACGTGCCAATGTTTTGGATCTTTTAGTTCATAAAGGCGATACCGATTTTTTAAATTCCAACGGAATCATTGCCACCGGATCACTTCGCAGAAAAGCCCAATGGCTAAATAAATATCCGCTGCACAAAGTAGAAGATTTGCGTGGTAACGTAAATACCCGTATGCAGAAATTAAAAGATAACGATTGGAACGGAGCTATTTTTGCCGCTGCCGGATTGGAACGTATCAATTTAAAGCCTTCCGAATTTATCAATTTAGACTGGATGATTCCTGCGCCGGCACAAGGAGCTATGTTGGTGGTTGCGATGGAAAATGACAATTTTGTATTAGATGCCGTTGCACAGTTAAATGATATCGAATCTGAAATCACAACCCATATTGAACGCCAGTTTTTACGTACGTTAGAAGGTGGATGTACCGCACCCATTGGAGCCATTGCAAAATATAACGAGCACGATGACACGTTGCACTTTAAAGGTGTGTTACTTTCGATTGACGGGAAACAGAAATTTGAAATCGAAAAAGATGTTCCTATTGAAGAATGGAAAAAATTAGGGTTCTATGCCGCTAAAGAAATTTTGGAACATGGTGGCGAAGCGTTAATGAAAGAATTAAGAGAGCAATTGAAGAAGTAATTTCATTAGGCAAGTCTTAAAACCTCGTCACTTCGAGCGAAGTCGAGAAGTTTTTAAATAATGTCTCGACTACGCTCGATCTGACGAGGAAGGATAGATGAATATGGAAAACAAAACCTGCATATTATCGACAAAAAAGCTCAAAAGCAATCAGAAAAGTTTTTTGCTGAATGCCGGTTTTTCTGTGATTGAAGCCGATTTTATCAGAATTTCATTACTTCCTTTTCAACTAAAAAAATATCCTGATTTGTTGTTGCTTACTTCTCAAAATGCGGTGGAAAGCGTATTGAACAACGAAAAAGCAAAAGATTTAAAGAATATCCCTGCAATTTGTGTAGGGTCCAAGACAAGAAAGCTTTTAGAAGAAAACGGTTTTAAAGTTTTAGAAACTAAAGAATATGCAGAAGATTTAGCACCAATTATTCAACAAAAATTTTCTAAAGAACACATCGCTTTTTTTGCCGGAAATATCAGAAGAAATACGTTGCCCGAAGCAATGCAGGAAAAAGACATTTCTTTTGATGAATATTTAGTCTATCAAAACGATGAATCATCAGTAAAAATTGAAGCAAAAACCGATGGAATTCTGTTTTATAGTCCGTCGGGTATTAAAAGTTATTTAAAACAAAATACGATTACCCATCAAATGTGTTTTTGTATCGGAACCACTACCGCCGATGCATTGAAGGGCATTACAGAAAATATTGTAATTGCAAATGAGCAAACCGTAGAAAACGTAATCATTCAATGTATCAATTATTATAAATAGTTTTTAGCAGTTAGCTTTTAGCTTTTAGCAAAAAACGAAAAACTAAAAAAATGATAAAAAACGATTTATTTTTAAGAGCTTTAAAAGGAGAAACGGTTGAAAGACCACCGGTTTGGATGATGCGTCAGGCAGGAAGATACTTGCCTGAATTTAGAGCATTGCGCGACAAATATGATTTCTTTACCCGTTGCCGAATGCCCGAAATTGCTGCCGAAATCACGGTACAACCCATTCGTATTGTGAAACCAGATGCTGCGATTTTATTTTCAGATATTTTGGTTGTTCCTCAAGCAATGAACATTGAAGTAGAAATGAAAGAAAACGTGGGACCTTGGTTGCCAAATCCTATTCGTTCGGCTGCTGATGTTGAGCAAGTAATTGTTCCGAACATTGAAGAAACATTGGGTTATGTGATGGATGCCGTTAAAGTAACCAAAGAAATGTTAAACGATGAGGTGCCGCTAATTGGCTTTGCAGGTTCGCCCTGGACTATTTTCTGCTATGCGGTAGAAGGTAAAGGTTCAAAATCATTTGATCAGGCAAAAGCATTTTGTTTTTCAAACTCGGTTGCAGCTCATTCATTACTTCAAAAAATTACTGATACAACCATTTTATATTTAAAAGAAAAAGTAAAAGCAGGTTGTAATGCCATTCAAGTTTTTGATTCGTGGGGTGGAATGCTTTCTCCCGCAGATTATCAAGAATTTTCTTGGAAATACATCAACCAAATCGTAGAAGCATTGGCTGACGAAACTGAAGTAATCGTTTTCGGAAAAGGATGTTGGTTTGCTTTAAACGATATGGCAAAATCAAGAGCATCTGCTTTGGGAGTCGATTGGACGTGTTCGCCAAGAAATGCCCGTTATCTTTCGGGTGGAAATATTACACTACAAGGTAATTTTGACCCATCAAGATTGCTTTCTCCAATTCCAACCATCAAAAAAATGGTCCACGAGATGATCGATGAGTTTGGAAAAGACAAATATATTGTAAATTTAGGACATGGTATCTTACCCAACATTCCGGTAGATCATGCCAAAGCATTCGTTGAAGCGGTTAAAGAATACCCTTCAAGATAATCAAGGCTAATAAATTTTGGTGATTGTGAGGTAATAAAATAACTTTGAGTTTTAATACAAACTCGTCAGTTCGAGTAGCGAAGTGAAACGGAGTGTATCGGGACTTCTCGATACGATTTTTTACCAAAAATCTACTCGAAGTAACGTAAGTCAATAGATAACAATACTAAGAAACATGCTCACAAGTAAAAAAGACGAAATACAACAACGCTTAAATTCCATTTTACAAAAACTTTCGGGAATTACATTTGTACCCGAAAACTGGAATGAAGCTGCTTTTTGGACAACTTTAGAAGAAACCGGATTATCTAAAAGCGATGTTCTGGAAAAGGAAGAAAATTTGTTTTTTACGCAATTGATCGATTTGCAATTTCCATGGGAACACATGGAGAAACTGGCGGATATTTTGGTTATTTTAGACGTTCATCAACCCAATCACGTATTAAAAGAACGTGCCAAACATTTGTATCAATTCATACAAAATGAAAGCAAAATGTTCTCGTTTGAGATTATGAATAAGATCACTTCGATAAAATAATAAATTGAATTCCAATTTTAATCAATAACGATGAAGACAATTGAAGAACTTGAAGACTGGATGTTTAAGAACGGAATCAAAAACACCTATACTCCTAACTATAGATATTCAACAGATGAAGGAGAGGGGTTGGAGATTTTAAATGGAATCTTTGTTTGGTATTATATTGAAAAAGGACAAAGAAATAATATTAAGTACTTCGAAAATGAATCACAAGCTGTAGAATATATTTATAATTATTTAAAAATCAATGAAAGATAAATTTTACCAATACATACAACAGTTACAAGACACGATTACAGCAAAATTAGAAGAAGTTGATGGAGTTGCAAAATTCCGTGAGGATCTTTGGGAACGTACCGAAGGCGGTGGAGGAAGGACACGTGTAATTGAAAACGGAAACGTTTTTGAAAAAGGAGGCGTTAATATTTCAGCAGTTCACGGAGCGTTACCCGAAACAATGCAAAAAACGTTTAATGTTGGCGATGTAGATTTTTTTGCCTGTGGATTGAGTTTGGTTATCCATCCAAAAAACCCGATGGTACCAACGGTTCACGCAAATTGGCGGTATTTTGAAATGTACGATAAACAAGGAAATAAAGTCAATTCGTGGTTTGGAGGCGGACAAGATTTAACGCCTTATTATTTGTTTGAAGAAGACGCACGACATTTTCATCAGGTTTGTAAAACGGCTTGCGACAAGCACCATCCCGAGTTTTACCCGAAATACAAAAAAATATGTGACGAATATTTCTGGAATGTACACCGCAACGAAGCCCGCGGAATCGGCGGTTTATTCTTTGACCATTTAGTGGAATCCGAAGGCTCGAGCGATAGCGAACAGGCGAAGCAAATGTCGATGGAAGATTGGTACAACTTTGTAACCGAAATCGGAAACAGCTTTTTGGAATCTTATGTTCCGATTGTGGAAAAACGTAAAGATTTACCTTATACCGATGCCAACAGAACCTGGCAGGAAATCCGTCGGGGTCGTTATGTAGAATTTAATCTGGTTCATGATAAAGGAACTATTTTCGGTTTAAAAACCAACGGTCGGATTGAATCGATTTTGATGAGTCTGCCACCACACGTGCAATGGGTGTATGATTATCAGCCGGAAGTTGGAAGTGAGGAGGAAAAGTTGGTTGAGGTGTTGACTGAACCGAGGGAGTGGGTTTAATCTGTCTGTCATTCCGACGAAGGAGGAATCTCTTTTCTAGATTCTTCACTCCATTTCATTGCGTTCAGAATGACAAGTGAATTTTGAATTTATTTCAGCTTCACATAAAGAAAATAATAAACAAGGTTAAAAGCTATCAGTTAAAAATAAAAAATCATGTTTCCATTACACAGAGGTAGAAGATTAAGACAAAACGAATCCATCAGAAGTTTGGTTCGTGAAACCAATTTAAGTCCGGCAGATTTTATGTTCCCGATGTTTGTCTGCGAGGGAGAAAACCAGCAAATCGAAATTCCGTCCATGCCCGGAATCTATCGTTATTCGATTGATTTATTGGTTAAAGAAATTAAAGAGCTGTTTACTTTAGGCATTCGTGCCGTGAATATTTACGTAAAAGTCAGCGACTATTTAAAAGACAACACCGGCAAAGAAGCCTGGAATAAAGAAGGATTAATGCAACGTGCCATTCGTGCCATTAAAGCAACTGTTCCTGAAATGATTGTAATGCCCGATGTGGCGTTAGACCCTTATTCGATGTACGGACACGATGGTATCATTAAAAACGGAGATATAGAAAACGATTCAACGGTTGATGCGTTAGTAAAAATGGCGGTTTCACACGCCGAAGCCGGTGCCGATTTTGTTGCACCAAGCGATATGATGGACGGTCGCGTATTGCGTTTGCGTGAAGGATTGGACGCAGCAGGATTTCAAAATGTTGGGATCATGAGTTATTCCGCCAAATATGCCTCGGCTTTTTATGGACCTTTCCGCGATGCATTGGATTCCGCTCCAAAGGAAACCGGAGAAGTGGTCCCAAAAGATAAAAAAACGTATCAAATGGATTATGCCAACCGTATCGAAGCCATTAAAGAAGCGGTTTGGGATGCCGAAGAAGGTGCCGATATGGTGATGGTAAAACCCGGAACAGCTTATTTGGATATTGTCCGCGAAGTAAAAGACAATGTTGATGTGCCGGTTTGTGTGTATCACGTTTCAGGCGAATACGCAATGATTAAAGCCGCTGCCGAAAAAGGCTGGCTCGACCACGACCAGATTATGATGGAACAACTAATGTGTATTAAACGTGCCGGCGCCAGTTTGATTTCAACCTATTTTGCAAAAGAAGCAGCAATACTTTTAAATAAACTGGATTAAAAATTGAACGTAAAATATCATAAACTATCTGAACAATTCAGGTAGTTTTTTTATTTTTGTTGACTATGAAAAATGATACACGACCTATAGGTCTATTTGATTCAGGAATTGGTGGAACAACTATTTGGCACGCCATTCACAAACTATTGCCTTATGAAAATACGATTTTTTTGGGGGATAGTATTAATGCTCCGTATGGGCAAAGATCAAAAGAAGAAATAATTCATTTATCAAAAAAAAATACAGAATGGCTTTTACAACAAAATGCCAAAATTATTATTGTTGCTTGTAATACCGCCACTACCAACGCTGTTTCAGAATTGCGGAACACCTACAACATTCCCATTATAGGAATTGAGCCCGCTATTAAACCGGCGGCATTAAATACTAAAACGGGTAAAGTTGGCGTTCTGGCAACACAAGGTACCTTGAAAAGTAAGAAATATACCGAAGCGCAAACACTTTATCCTAATGTTGAATTTATCAATCAAATTGGTTATGGTATTGTGCAACTAATTGAAAACGGTGATTTATATTCCGCTGAATTAGAAGGTCTTTTAAAATCATATCTTACCCCAATGATTGAACAAAATATCGACCATTTGGTGTTGGGCTGTACACACTACCCTTACCTGTTACCCGTTTTAAAGAAATTTCTGCCTTCTACCCTTAAAGTAATAGATTCCAGCGAAGCTGTTGCCAAACGCACCTTGAAAATTTTAGACGAAAACAATTTGCTTAAAACTGATAAGCTGCCGGGTTACTCAAAATTTTATACCAATAAAGATGTTGGGGTTTTACAGAGTTTTATCAACGGTTCCGGTATTGCCGAAAAATTAGATTTTTGACACCTATAATTATTTCTTTGTCAGTTTAATTTCTAATGTACCATCTCCATTTACCTTATCAAAGGTGATTATAGAAGTTTCGACATCAAAAACACTTAATTTCAGTGCTTCTTTCTTTGTAACTTCTTTACCTTCTATCAATACCCTTTTTATTTTAGGATTATTGATGCTGTTTTTAAAATCCTGTTCCAATTTATTAATAAAATCAGAATCTATATTCTCATTATTTTTCTTTTCTTCGAGCTCTTTTAAAGCTTGTTGTTTTTTGGCTTCGGCTTCTAATCGAGATTTTTCTTCTGCTTCTTTCTTAGCTTGAGCTTCTGCTTCTAAACGAGCCTTTTCATCTGCAATTTTCTTAGCTTCCGCTTCTAATCGGGCCTTTTCTTCTGCTTCTTTTTTAGCTTTGGCTTCCGCTTCTAAACGGGCTTTCTCATCTGCATCCTTTTTAGCTTTGGCTTCCGCTTCTAAACGGGCTTTCTCATCTGCATCCTTTTTAGCCTTGGCTTCCGCTTCTAATCGGGCTTTTTCTTCTGCTTCTTTTTTAGCTTTGGCTTCCGCTTCTAATCGAGCCTTTTCGTCTGCATCCTTTTTAGCTTT
>SMEI01000051.1_pt1 | contig 19290 bp, 23 predicted proteins | sample 2456321 | NCBI WGS metagenome assembly SMEI01 (sample SAMN10132588, study PRJNA489261) | soil metagenome | isolation source: day1 control-silt loam soil ammended with composted manure from dairy cow... | place: USA | collected 2015-05-01
GAATCTAATTAGCGAATTAGATGATTTAGGCTTACCTCAAATAGTATATAATCCCATTAAAGAAGAAAGCAGAATAGGTAAAAATTTAATAGAGTTTAATGTAAAAGATTCTGAAATTATCTATTCACATATTTTAAATAAAACAACAGATCGTATATTTTTTAGAAAGAAAATAAAAAAAATAATAAGAAACATTGAGACAAAGATTGATTTAAAAAAAATTAGTTTTATTCATGCCCATACATGGTATAGTGATGGAGGAGTGGCATACTTTTTATCAAAAAAATACAATATTCCATATATCGTGACTATTCGTAATTCTGACCTAAATGTTTTTCAAAAATACTTAATTCATGAGAGAGCCTTTGGACGAAAAATTCTTGCAAAAGCAAAAAGCGTTATTTTAATAGCAGCTTCCTATAAAAAGAGGGTTATAGAGTTGTCTTCACTGCAAAAAGTTAAAGGAGATTTATTATCCAAATTACAGATCATACCAAACGGTGTGGATTCTTATTGGGTAAATAATGCTGTTGATAAAAAAATAAAAACAGATAGTAAATTTTTTAATCTTTTGTTTATTGGTAAATTTACCAATGGTAAAAATGTCTTGCCACTTCAATTAGCAGTAAATGAAATAAATAAAAAATCACCTGTTGTTCATTTACATTTAATAGGAGGAGGGGGAAAAGCTCATCAAAAAGTTATAGGACAGGTAGAGCTAAATAAAGACACAATGACCTATCATGGTAAAATATTTGATTTGTCTAAATTAAAAGAACATTTTGAAAATGCTGATATTTTTACCATGCCCTCAAAGCATGAAACTTTTGGATTGGTATATGTAGAAGCTATGTTACAAGGTATGCCAATATTATACACTGCGAATGAAGGAATAGATGGTTTTTATGATGAAAAAATAGGAGAAAAAGTCACATCAGGAAAGGTTGAAGAAATTAAGGGAAAGCTTTTATTATTAATGGAAAATTATAATTCATATAATATACCAACAGAAAAACTAGTAAAAAAACATAATTGGGAAAATATTGTATTAACATATCAAAACTTATATAACGTACAAAAATAATGAAAATTCTATACATCCATCAATACTTTAAAACTCCGAAAGAACCTGGTGGAACCCGTTCGTATTGGATCGCTCAGGAACTAATAAAAAACGGGCATCAGGTAACAATGATTACGGCAGATCCAAAAGCAGTAGAAAAAAGGAGGGAAGCAAAGGTTGACGGTATCAAAGTAATCTATTTGAAAGAGGCTTATAATCAGGAGATGACTATCGCTACACGTTTAAAAGCATTTTTAAGGTTTGTCTGGAAAAGTATTACCGAAGCCCGGAAACAAAAAAATATAGACTTGGTTATTGCTACCTCAACACCTTTAACCGTTGGAATAACGGCTTTGTATATGAAGTGGTTTAAAAAAGTACCATATATTTTTGAAGTTCGTGATTTATGGCCCGAAGTGCCTATACAAATGGGAGCTTTCAAAAGTCCATTAATTGTAAAACCTACCCGTTGGTTTGAGAAAACAATCTATAAAAATGCAGAACATGTGATAGCTCTTTCGCCAGGAATGCAAGATGGCGTTACAAAATATATTTCCAACGAAAAAACCTCTATGATTCCCAATATGGCAAAGGTGGATGAGTTCTGGATAAGAGAAAAAAATGTAGAATTAGAACAAAAATTAGGATTAAAACCTAATACATTTAAGGTAATTCATTTTGGTTCGTTAGGATTGGCGAATGGAGCAGGAACTATTATAGAATCTGCTAATTTACTAAAAGAGGATACTTCAGTAGAATTTCTATTTGTAGGAGGAGGTTCCACAGAAGATCAATTGATGGAAGAGTGTCAAAAATATCAGCTAAATAACGTGAAGTTTTTAGGTAGGTTCCCAATGAAAGAAATGTCTGAAATTGTAAACCTGTCTGATATATCGATTGTAAGTTTTAAAGATTTACCTATTTTATATACCAATTCGCCCAATAAATTATTTGATTCACTTTCTGCAGGCAAACCCATCATCGTAAATTCAGCAGGCTGGACAAAACAAATGGTAGAAAATCATAATTGCGGGTATTATGTTAATCCACATAAGCCACAAGAGTTAGTTGATAAAATACTTTACTTGAAACAGAATCCTGATATAGTAAAAAATATGGGAGTGAATTCAAGAAATTTAGCAGAAACGGTTTATGATAAATCTATTTTATGTAAACAATTTGTAGAAGTGATCAATACTAAATTAGCTTAAAAAATGGAAAGTTACTTTTTTATTCCTGGAACAAGATTACATAAGATAGAGGATATTCAAAACCTGAATATTTCTCAAATTATTATTGATTTAGAAGACGCAGTTAAATTTTCTGAAAGAAGACAAATTATAGAAGCATTAAAGTCTAATTCGGATTATAAAAACTTTTATGTAAGAATACCCTTATATGATGAAACAGAAAAGATAGAATCATCTTTTTTTAGAGAATTATATGATAACGGATTTAGAAAATTTGTTTTTCCAAAGATTCAAAAAGCATCTGATTTTGATGTAATAATTTCAGAAAAAGAATATAAAGATCTACAAATAATTTTATTGGTAGAAACTACGAGATTTTTTCTAGAAGCAAAAGAAACCTTATTAAACTATGAAAATATATTTACGGGAATAGGAATTGGAAGTCATGACTTTATGGCAGAAGTTGGCGGCGTTCACGATTTGAAGAATTTGGAATATGTAAGACTGCAAATTTTATATTTAGCCCGAATGATAAATATTCCTGCCATTGATATTGCCTCAATGGAATTGAACGACGATAAAGCCTATATAGATGAAATAACGGACGGATTTAGAAAAGGTTACGATGCAAAATTTTTTATTCATCCTTGGCAGATTAACGTTTTCAAATCTATATCTTTGTACTCAGAGGACGAGCTGAATTGGGCAAAACAGGTTAAAGAAGAATTAAAAAAAGTAGGAAGTTCGGGAGAATTTAATCCGATTATATTGAATGGACAAATCATCGAAAGGCCACATCTTGCGAAAGCTGAAAAAATTATAAAATATTATGAAACCAAGTAACTTAGGAAATTATTACGAAGACTTTATTGTAGGAGATACAATCGAACATTCGCTTTCCAAAACCATTTTTGAAAGTGATAATAATTTGTTCAGCTTATTAACAATGAATCACCATCCGGTTCATTTGAATTTGGAACATTGCGAAAAGCATCAACACAAACAGATTTTGGTTGTAGGAACTTTGGTTTTTAGTCTGGTTGTCGGAATGACAGTACCGGATATTAGTGGGAAAGCGGTTGCGAATTTGGAATACGAGTCAGTAAAACACCTAAATCCTGTTTTTATAAATGATACCATTTATGCCAAAACTGAAATTTTGGATAAATCGGAAACCTCTGGAAAAAATAGAGGAATAATTTATGTAGAGACCATTGCTTATAATCAAAAAGGAGAGAACGTGTTGAGCTTCAGACGAAAAGTATTAATTCCTAAAAAATTAGAGATATGAGTGATTACTTAATGAGAAGTTTGTTGTTTGTGCCTGCCCATAATCAAAGGTTGATGGTCAGTGCTACAAAAGCAGAAGCTGATGTGTTGCTTTTTGATATAGAAGATTCGGTTCAGCCTTTTGAGAACAAACAAAAAGCTCGTGATTTGGTTGTTAAGATGGTTTCAGATGGCTTATTCAAAGGTAAAGTTATTTTTCCGAGAATCAATGATAGAGAAAGCGGAGAATTACTCAAAGATGTTTCTCAACTTTCCATTGATGGAATTTCTGGATTTATGTATCCTAAAGCCAGAACAGGAAAAGACATTTATTTCTTTTGTAAACTACTTGAAACAATTGAATATGAAAGAGGAATTCCAATCGGAACATTTAAAATTATACCGTTAATTGAAACAGCATCTGCCGTTCTCAATGCGCAGGATATTTGCAATGCTTCTTCGAGAGTTGTTGCTATCGCTTATGGATCAGAGGATTTTATTGCAGATTTAGAAGGTCAGCACGATTTGGAGCACGAAAGTTTGTTTGTACCAAGAAATATGATTGCAATGGCAGCAAGAGCATGCAAAGTAATCCCGATTGATACTGTGCACGTACGAGTTAAGGATTTGGAAGATTTGGAACATAATCTAATTCTTTCAAAAAAGTTAGGATATGAGGGAATGCTTTGCCTAAACCCGATTGAGCTTCCATTAGTTCATAGATACTATTCTCCTACAGAACAAGACGTTTATGATGCTAAAGAAATTTTGAGATTAGACAAAGAAGCAAGAGAAAATAATCAGGGTGTGGCTATAATGAATGGGAAATTTGTAGGTCCACCTTTTGTTTTAAAAGCAAAAAAAATATTAAATAAACAAGAAAGAATAGAAAAAAAATGACCAATTTATACAAACTTTTCTTTAAAAGAGCTTTAGACTTTCTTATTTCTTTTCTTGTAATTATTATTTTATCTCCTGTTTATTTAATAATTACAATTCTTTTATTTTTTTTAAATCAAGGGAGTCCATTTTTTATTCAGAAAAGACCTGGCCAGCACGAAAAAGAGATCTATGTTTTGAAATTTAAAACAATGAATGATAAAAAAGATAGTACTGGTAAATTACTTCCAGACAAGGAAAGAGTTTCTACTGTTGGAAAAATACTTAGAGCTTCTTCATTAGACGAATTACCTCAATTATTAAATGTTTTAAAAGGAGACATGAGTTTAGTTGGACCAAGACCTTTGTTGTTTGAATATATTCCTTTACATATAGGAGAACAAGCAAAAAGGTATGAAGCCAGACCAGGTATCACGGGATGGGCTCAGGTAAATGGGCGAAATACTATTAGTTGGACTAAAAAATTTGAATATGATGTATGGTATGTTAAAAATATGTCGTTTGTTCTAGATTGTAAAATTATTCTTCTTACCATAAAAAAAGTTTTTATTAGGGAAGGTGTAGAATTCGACAAGCCTCAGGAAATAAGGCGTTTTAATGGAGACAACTAAAATATATAGATTTATGAGAAAAAAAATAATAGTATTAGGTGGTATTGGAATTGGACTTATTGCATCATATATTATAGATCAATATCCAGATATGGAATTAATAGGGTTCCTCAATGACAATGAACCAATTGGAAAAGAAATTGGTGACTTTGAAAGAAAAATAAAGGTTATAGGAACATCAGAAGATGTTAGCAAGTTTTTGGAAGATGAAGATGTTTATTTTTTCATTGCCTACATTGTAATGAAAAATAAAGAAAAGGTATATAAAAAAATAAAAGAATTAGGGATTCCTGAAGATAGATTCGTAAATTTAATTCATCCGTCTTCTATAGTACCAGAAGGGTATTGTAAGTTAGGAAAAGGTGTTCTGGTTGCTCCTTTAGCTCAACTTAGCCCTGACACTATTTTAGAAGATAAATGTATAATGTTAGCAAATTCTTTTTTAGGACATAATTCTACAATGGGAGAGTTTTCATCAATCGCAACAAATTCTGTTGTAGGTGCACATGTTGAAATAGGGAAAGGGGTACATATAGGCAGTAATGCAACCATTAGAGAAAAAGTAAAAATAGGAAATTATAGTTTTGTAGGGATGGGCTCTGTAGTACTAGAAGATGTACCAGATTATGCAATTGTTATAGGAAATCCTGCAAAGATCTTAAGATATAATTATCCTTCAGAAAGTTAATCTTATTTCTTATATAAATACCTCGCATAATTTCAAATTTAATTTAAAATGAATGATAAAATATGGTTGTCTTCTCCACACATGGGAGGCAACGAATTAAAATACATCCACGAGGCATTTGATGCCAACTGGGTAGCTCCTTTAGGACCCAATGTAAACGGTTTTGAGGTGGATATTGAACAATTTCTGAAAACCGATGTAAAAGTAGCGGCATTGTCTGCCGGTACAGCAGCTTTACATTTGGCATTGATTGAATGTGGCGTAACCCACGGTGACGAAGTCATTTGTCAGTCGATGACTTTTTCGGCTTCGGTAAATCCCATTACTTATCAGGGAGCTATTCCGGTTTTTGTAGATTCAGAACCCGATACCTGGAACATCTGCCCTGTTGCATTAGAAGAAGCCATCAAAGACCGTATCGCTAAAGGAAAAACACCTAAAGCCATTGTAGCCGTGCATTTATATGGTATGCCTTTCAAAGTAGAGGAAGTGATGGCAGTTGCCAATAAATACAACATTCCGGTCATTGAAGATGCAGCAGAAGCCTTAGGTTCTACCTACAAAGGAAAGGGGTGTGGAACGTTTGGTCGTTTTGGCGTATTGTCGTTTAACGGCAACAAGATCATTACTACTTCAGGTGGTGGTGCTTTGGTATGTCATTCGCAAGAAGATAAAGATCAGGCGGTATTCCTTTCTACACAGGCACGTGACAATGCACCGCATTACCAACACTCGCAAATTGGTTACAATTACCGTATGAGCAATATTTGTGCGGGAATCGGTCGCGGACAAATGGAAGTGTTGGCGGATAGGGTAGAAGCACGTAGAAAAATGCATGATTTTTATGTTGATCTTTTTAAAGATATTGAAGGAGTAACGGTTTTTACAGAGCCAGATCCAGACTATTATTCCAATCATTGGTTATCTGCGATTATTGTTGATTTAAATAAAACAGGTAAAACCAGAGAAGATTTAAGGTTAGCATTATTAGAAGATAATATTGAATCACGACCCTTATGGAAACCAATGCACTTACAACCTGTTTTTGAAAACTCACCTTATTACGGTGGGAATGTATCAGAACAATTATTTGAAAGCGGCTTGTGCCTGCCATCAGGTTCTAATCTAACCGACAAAGAACGAGAACGTATTGCAAAGAAAGTACGAGAAGTTTTCGAAAAATAATCAAAAGCGACCGAGTAATTCGGTCGTTTTTTTATGAACGGTTTAGAAAATGTCCGGGAGCTATCGCAATAGCTGTTCATTAATTGTCATTGCGATAAATAAGTAAAATAATTTTTTCTAACACAAAAATAAAACAAGCTTTTTTAATTAATCTATGATTTCTTCAAACTGTTCTTTTAGCCATTTCAAAGCGATTGGATTTTTATTTACCACAGTTTTTTAGTATCTTGATCAAAAAATATGTTTTTCGCCGGACCCCGACTGTTTTATGACCGCTATCATTTAAATGCACCGAAAGGGAATTTTCAATTAAAACTGGCTCCCGAACAGATAATTTATCAGTTTGCGGATGCTATTGCAAAGGTTTTCCCTCTTTTTAACCAGCTGCCTCATAAGTTTAAGCTTAATTTTAGCAATCGGATTTTAAATTTTCTAAAACAGTATGCGTTTGTAGCCAAAGAAAATGTATCCTTGACCAATGCGCATAAAGTCACAATTGCAGCAAGTTATGTAAAGCTTACCTTGGGCTATAAACATTATTTAATCAACACTTTTGATAAAATTCTGGTGTACCCCACCGCACAGTATTTTCCGCATTTAGATGAAACTCATACCGGACATTTTAATCCAAGAATGAAAGCTGTTATGCTGGCGTTAGATGAATTTGAACACGATATTTATTATAACCAGGATGGAAAAGATCTGGCGTTGCATGAATTTACCCATGCTTTGAGTTTTGAAATGTTGCAGACTTATGCCAGACATCCCGATGCCGGTCGTTTTAGAAAAGGATTCCGTTTGATTCTTGAATGGATGCAGGTTCCCCAGCATAAGGCAAAGGTCCGTCAGATGGATTTTTTACGTGCTTATGCGTTTACCGACCGGTTGGAGTTGGTTTCGGTTTTAATGGAATTGTTTTTTGAAAAAGAAGCCGTTTTTAAAGAGCACTTTCCTGATTTGTTTGTGTATGTAGGCGGTATGATTAAACATCCAAAAGTTAGATCACTTGCCGGATAGGTAACTAAAAAACTAATTGTTAATTAAGAAAGGTATCCAATGAGAAAATTACTGTATTGTATAGGGATAAGCGTGCTTTTTGCAGCATGTGTTAAGAAAGCAGAAAATAAAGACACAGAAATATCTGCTGTTACCCATTCTGGTAAAACTTCACATTCCGGCATGTACATTTATGAACAAAATGGTGATACGGTAACGCTGAACCTTGCTGTAAATGACGGTAAGGTGCACGGGGAACTACTGTATGCTTTAAAAGAGAAAGATAGAAATTCGGGAACGTTTACCGGTGAAATCAAAGACGATGTTTTATTGGCAGACTATAAGTTTAGGTCAGAAGGTGTTTTGTCGGAAAGACAGGTGGCTTTTAAACTAACCGATACCACTGCTATAGAAGGCTACGGTGAGGTACAGGAAACCAATGGGAAAATGGAATTCAAAGATCCCGGGAAACTTGAGTACAATACGGGGTTGGTATTGAAAAAGAAACAGAGTCAATAACGAAAAAAACGGATCCTGCTACTGAATTAAATCCGCTATGTATCAGGATATAAATCATATTCATATTTAATGAATTCACAGAAAGATAATTAATGAAATGTAATTAGTTACTCGTAGTGCATTATCTAATAAAAACGAATGCTTTTATACTCAGTGTTTTACTTTTTTTGCCACAGATGAACGGATAAAATTTCATAGATTTAAGTGACTAATAATTTAATTTTCACAGATTTTGAATGAACTGCATTCAATCATTTGAATAATTTTTATGCTTTGTTTTGAGTAATGAAAGAAATCTGTGCATCTGTGGGCATTCTATAATGTACTACAGAGTAATTAGTTAATTAAATCTAATGAAACTTCTGGTAGATTTATAAAAAAAATATATATTTGCATAGAACTTTAGGGGTGTCTGTTCACAAAACAGGCTGAGATTTTACCCTTTGAACCTGATTTCTAGATCATACTAGCGTAGGGAAAAGTGAAATGACTTTGCTGTACATTCTATTTGTACAATGATGGGCATTCCTAAAGTGTATTTAAAAATTTTAGGAATGGAGCTCACAATCAACCACACACTCAGAATTTTTGATGTACTTCCCGAAACACTGGAAGCATTACTTGCTATTGAAATACCCCACAAACGCAAAGGTATTGCCATGGCACTCAACAATCGCATTATTCCGCAGTCTTTCTGGGCGGAAACATTTCTCAGCAACAAAGATTCAATTTTAATTATCACTGCTACTCAGGGCGGTTAATTTTCATAAAAAAACAATCATTATATGGCTCAAAAGATCACCCGTTCGCCGTTTCCGAACTCAAAAAAAATCTATGTTGAAGGGAAAATTCACCCGATCAATGTAGCTATGCGGGAAATAGAACTAAGTCCGACAAAATTATCCAACGGAACTTTAGAACATAATCCACCCGTTACAGTGTACGATACATCAGGACCTTATACCGATGAAAATTCTGAAATTAATATCGAAAAAGGCCTTCCTAGAATCAGAGAACAATGGATTTTAGATAGAAACGATGTGGAAATTCTGGATGGAATAACCTCAGAATACGGAAAAGCCCGTCTTGCCGATTCAAAACTGGATGAATTGCGTTTTTCTTACAATCACAAACCAAAAGTGGCAAAAAAAGGACAGGAAGTTACCCAATTGTATTACGCAAAACAAGGCATCATCACTCCGGAAATGGAATATATTGCCATCCGAGAAAATCAACGAATCGAGCAGTTAGATTCTGTTTCAAAGGATATGGCTTTTCAACATCAGGGAAACAGTTTCGGAGCAAGAACTCCGAAAAACAAAATCACCCCCGAATTTGTAAGAGACGAAATTGCAGCAGGGAGAGCAATCATTCCGAACAACATCAATCACCCTGAAAGTGAACCTATGATTATTGGGCGAAATTTCCTGGTTAAAATTAATGCCAACATTGGAAACAGTGCCGTTTCATCGAGCATTGAAGAAGAAGTAGAAAAGGCCGTTTGGGCTTGCCGATGGGGTGCGGATACAATTATGGATTTATCAACCGGAAAAAATATCCACGAAACCAGAGAATGGATTATCAGAAACAGTCCGGTTCCGATTGGGACGGTTCCGATTTATCAAGCGTTGGAAAAAGTAAAAGGCATTGCAGAAGATCTTACCTGGGAAATTTTTAAAGATACATTGATAGAACAGGCAGAACAGGGCGTTTCGTATTTTACGATCCACGCCGGAGTTTTGTTGAGATACATTCATTTGACGGCAAAACGTGTGACGGGAATTGTTTCCAGAGGTGGTTCTATCATGGCAAAATGGTGCCTGTACCATCATAAAGAAAACTTTTTGTACACGCATTTTGAGGAAATCTGCGAAATCATGAAAAAATATGATGTTGCTTTTTCTTTGGGAGATGGGCTTCGTCCGGGTTCAATTGCCGATGCGAATGATGAAGCACAGTTTGCAGAGCTGGAAACTTTAGGTGAACTGACAAAAATTGCGTGGAAACATAATGTTCAGGTAATGGTTGAAGGTCCCGGTCACGTACCGATGCACATGATTAAAGAGAACATGGACAAGCAGCTGGAAGAATGCCATGAAGCGCCTTTTTATACCTTAGGCCCTTTAACAACGGATATTGCACCAGGTTATGATCACATTACTTCTGGGATTGGTGCCGCAATGATTGGCTGGTTCGGTTGTGCCATGTTGTGTTATGTAACGCCGAAAGAACATTTAGGGTTACCCAATAAAGAAGATGTAAAAGTGGGTGTTATTACCTACAAACTGGCTGCTCATGCGGCAGACTTGGCAAAAGGACATCCCGGAGCGCAATACAGAGATAACGCTTTAAGTAAGGCAAGATTCGAGTTTAGATGGGAAGATCAGTTCAATCTTTCATTGGATCCCGATACGGCAAGATCTTATCACGATGAAACGCTTCCGGCAGACGGAGCAAAAATTGCGCATTTCTGTTCGATGTGCGGACCAAAATTCTGTTCTATGAAAATCACACAGGAAATCCGTGAATCCGCAGAAAAAGGAATGTTCGACAAATCGCAGGAATTTATTGAAAAAGGTAAAGAAATTTATATATGATCATCGTAATCACTCCGGAAGAAATCGTTCCTAACGAAACTGAAATTATCAATGAACTATTTCAGGAAGGATTGGATTTGCTCCATATCAGAAAACCATTCATTAATTCAGAAGAATTGGCAAATTTTATTCAAAAAATAGATTCTGAATTTCATCATCAATTGGTTTTACACAGTCATTACGATTTGGCTAAAGATTTTAAGATTTCACGATTTCATTTCAAAGAAGCTGACAGACAAAATAATTTGTTTAAATCTTTTACAGATCAAATAATTTCTACCTCTGTTCATGATATTGAAACTTTTAATGAATTAGATGTAGAATGGGAATATGCTTTTATCAGTCCCGTTTTTCCGAGTATTTCTAAAAAAGGATATGGGGAAAATACAACGATTTTGAAAGATGTTAAACACCGAAATAATTCGGATGTAAAACTGATTGCTCTGGGAGGAATTGATGAAAACAATATTCAAGAATTATCACACCATAATATTGATGGGGTAGCTCTGTTAGGAGCAATTTGGGAAAGTAATGAACCTTTAAACGTTTTCAAAAAATGCAGACAGAACGTCCTTTCGTAATGAGCATTGCCGGCTATGATCCCAGCGGAGGAGCAGGTTTGTTGGCAGATATTAAAACTATGGAGCAATTAAAGGTTCAGGGTTTAGGAGTTTGTACGGCAATGACTGTACAGACAGAATCTCAATGTTTGAGCTTGAATTGGCAACCTTTGGAAGAAATTTTAAGGTCGATTCATGTTTTAATGGAAAAATATCCGGTTCCGATCATAAAAATTGGAGTGGTTAAAAACGCAGCATTTTTAACCGAAATTATAAAAACGATTAAATCTATTAATCCGAAAGCAAAAATTGTTTGGGATCCGGTATTGAAAAGCACTTCTGAGTTTTCTTTTTTTGATCTGAACACAATTTCTGAGTTGAAAAATGTTTTAAAACAAGTTGATTTAATCACTCCAAACTACAATGAGTACAAGATTTTGCAAGAAGCTCAGCTCTTTGAAAAATCAGAAAATTCTTGTTCGGTTTTGATAAAAGGAGGACATCGGGAAGACAAAATCGGAACAGATATTTTAATTGAAAAAGGGGGAAAAATCTCAATTCAGCCAAACAATACTACTTCTGATTTTTATCCGAAACATGGATCAGGATGCGTGCTTTCCTCTGCGATTGCAAGTTATTTAGCGAAAGGTGAAAATGTAGAAAATGCCTGCCGGAATGGAAAATTATACATCGAAAAATTTTTAACAAGTAATCCTGCTTTACTGGGGTTTCATTCAGATTAAATAATGGAAAAATTACAATATATATCTCAGGGATTTACCATAGGAGATCAGGAGTTAAACATTCAAAAAGCCCTTGATAACGGAATAAAATGGATTCAGGTTCGCTGGAAAAATGCTCCTGAAAATGAATTCATCAAACTTTGCGAAATTTCAAAAAAATTATGTGCAGACCATCAAACGGTTTGTATCATTAATGATCATGTTCATATTGCTAAAGATATTGATGCCGATGGCGTTCATTTAGGTTTAAAAGATACTTCTATTGAAACTGCACGAAATATTTTAGGCGAAAATAAAATCATTGGTGGCACGGCAAACACCATTTCGGATGTTCTTCAAAGAATGAATGAACCTTGTGATTATATCGGTTTGGGTCCATTACGATTTACTTCGACCAAAGAACAATTAAGTCCGATTTTAGGTTTTGAAGGATATAAAAAAATCATTCAAAATTTAAAAGAAAAATCATTAGAAATTCCAAAAATATTCGCCATTGGCGGAGTGGTTGTGAATGATATCAAGTTATTACAGCAAATCGGAATTTACGGAGTGGCAGTTTCAGGACAAATTACGAATCAGCCTTCCATTATCAACGAATTTAAAACAGCAATGCAATGAGAAATCAACCATTAATAATAGCGGACAGAACTTTCGAATCGAGATTGTTTTTAGGAACAGGAAAATTCGGAAATCTTTTAGAAATGACCGATTCCATTATTGCTTCGGGAAGTGAAATGGTGACGATGGCGTTAAAAAGAATCGATTCTCAATCTTCAGAAGATGATTTATTGAATGCTTTAAAACCCACAAAATCTCACCTTTTACCGAACACTTCAGGAGCACGAACAGCCAAAGAAGCCGTTTTAGCGGCACAATTGGCAAGAGAAGCTTTGGAAACCAATTGGGTAAAACTGGAAATTCACCCCGACCCGAAATATTTGCTGCCCGACCCTATTGAAACGCTTTACGCCACAGAAGAACTGGCAAAATTAGGATTTATCGTAATGCCATATATTCATGCCGATCCGGTTTTGTGCAAACGTCTGGAAGATGCTGGAACAGCAGTGGTAATGCCTTTGGGAGCACCGATTGGAACAAATAAAGGATTAAGAACTGTTGATTTTTTAGAAATAATTATCAGCCAGAGTAACGTTCCGGTTGTGGTTGATGCAGGAATCGGGGCTCCTTCCGATGCTGCAAAAGCAATGGAAATGGGCGCTGATGCAGTTTTGGTAAATACAGCGATTGCGGTTGCAAGAAATCCTGTTGAAATGGCACTGGCTTTTAAAGAAGGGGTAATTGCCGGCAGAAGAGCTTTTGAAGCAGGTTTGGGAGCAATTGGAAATCATGCGAAGGCATCAAGTCCGCTGACTTCTTTCTTATTTGATTAAGCTTATTTTATGAAATCGCCATTGACGCATTTTGCAAACAAAGACTAATTGTAGATTAAGGCGATTCCATATAACGTTTAAAAACAATAAATATTCACACATGAAAGGCTTTAAAGATTTTTTTGAAAAATATCAATGGGATGAGATAAAGGCAAAACTTGAAAAAGTTACTTTATCTGATGTAGAAAATAGTCTTCAGAAAAAGAATAAAACAATAGAAGATTTTCTGAATTTTCTTTCGCCCGTTGCTGCTCAGAAATTAGAATTAATGGCGAAAATGACCCAACAGCTTACCCAAAAACGTTTCGGAAAAACCATTCAGCTGTATGCGCCGTTGTATTTGAGCAATGAATGTCAGAATATCTGTACTTATTGCGGTTTTAGTTTGGATAATGCCATTAAAAGAAAAACGCTTTCCGACACCGAGTTGATGATTGAAGCTACGGTTTTGAAATCAATGGGAGTCAATCACGTTTTGCTGGTAAGTGGTGAAGCGAATAAAACGGTCGGAATTGATTATTTTTTGAATGCCGTTACCTTATTAAAACCTCATTTTGCCAATATCTCAATTGAAGTCCAGCCCTTATCGGAGAATGAATATCAACAGCTTCACAATGCGGGAGTAAATGCTGTTTTGGTGTATCAGGAAACCTATCATGAGGAAGTGTACAAAGAATATCATCCAAAAGGCAAGAAATCTAATTTCGGTTTTCGTTTGGAAACCCCTGACAGAATCGGGCAGGCAGGAATTCATAAAATGGGTTTGGGTGTTTTACTGGGTTTGGAGGACTGGCGAGTGGATAGTTTTTTCAACGCACTCCATATTGATTATCTTCAGAAAATGTATTGGAAATCAAAGTTTTCCGTTTCATTTCCAAGGCTTCGCCCCGCGGAAGGTATCATTGAACCGAATTTTATCATGTCTGACAGAGATTTACTTCAATTAATCTGTGCTTACAGAATCTGGAATGAAGATCTGGAAATTTCTATTTCAACCCGGGAAAATGAAAAATTCCGAAACAATATTATTTCATTGGGTGCAACGGCAATGAGTGCCGCTTCTAAAACAAATCCGGGCGGTTATGCAGTAGACAAAGAATCTTTAGAACAATTTGAAACCAGCGATGAAAGAAGCATGGATGAAATTAAAAATATTATTAAAAAAGCGGGTTACGACCCGGTTATGAAAGATTGGGATGCTATATATAGCGGCTCTTAAATTACGACTCATGAATAACGACGACATCTTTAAAAGATACAGCCGGCAGATTTTTATTGAAGAAATCGGTTTGGAAGGTCAGAAAAAAATAATGGATGCCAAAGTACTGGTTATTGGAGCAGGAGGCTTGGGAAGTCCTGTGATACAGTATCTTGCAGCATCTGGAATAGGAACGTTAGGCGTAGCAGATTTTGATGAGGTTGAATTACATAATTTAAACCGCCAAATCATCCATAATGAAAATTCTGTTGGCAAATCGAAGGTGAAAAGTGCAGAAGAATTTGTGAAAAATCTGAATCATCAGGTTCAATTCATTTCCATTGAACAAAAAATAGATGAGTTGAATGCCAAAGAACTAATTTCTCAATTTGATGTCATCGTTGACGGTTCTGATAATTTTAAGACAAGGTATTTAGTTAATGATGTTTGTGTAAAACTCCATAAACCTTTAGTATACGGCAGCATTCTTGGTTTTTCCGGGCAGGTTGCGATTTTCAATTACAACCAAAGCAAGAATTTGAGAGATATTTTCCCAGAACCTCCTTTTGATGAAAACCTTCCCGATTGCGACAGCTTGGGAGTTCTGGGAGTACTACCGGGAATTGTGGGAAGTATGATGGCAAATTTAGTTTTGAAAATCATTACAGATTTGCCAATGCGATTAAACCAGCTGACTTTGATTGATACGTGGAACTGGAAATTTCAAACAATTGATTTCTGAATACGTAACGATAATCTTTCTTTTGTTATAAGACTAACTAAACTTGATGTGATAAAAGGGTAGCGGACGGCTGGTTAAATTCTATGATAGTTGCATAAAACTTGCACCAATTATTTTTAATGTGTCGTCCAATCGTTTCCAAACTCTAAAATAACGAAACGTTCCTTCTAACGGTGTGCCCGTCATTTTTCCTTTCGCTGTCATTGTTACAACTGAAAGTGCTGTGTTGCCTGTTATTTTAATGTCGTTAATTTCTATCGAAGCTTCTTCAATAATCAATGTTTTTGCCCTGTGAGAATCCAGGTCCATTTCTTTAGTTATAATTTGTCCCGTTGGTGCAACTGCAATTAAATCATCATGCAGTAGTTGATCAAGGATATTCACATTGCTTACAAGTTGAGCCGAAAAAAGTTTGTTTTCCGCTTCAACAACGTCTTCTTTGGTAATTTTTGCTTTGTCCATTTTGTTCATATGAATAGTATTTATCTCACGTCAGTTTAGTTTACACGCTCATATTATCCTTTCACAAACGTGTCCTAATTTGACCATATAGTTGATTATTTCTTCTGATTCAACCTTTTGCTTACTGGTTTCGAATCTTAGAATGTTTTCACAATCTTCAAGGTCAAAGTTAATCTTATAATTGGGGTAGATGGCTAAAAAGAAAGTTATGATTTTTTCAGCATTGCTACCATCGTTTACATCTGTTCTAAATATTTCAACAGTTTTCATCTTTATTCCAATTTCATTTTACGTGTTTATCCCCTTTTTAATTACTGATGTAAAACTATTTTTCGAAATATGCCGGATTATTGTTTCCATTTAGACTTTCCGTTTTCGTCAAACATTTCAATCGTGGGGTTACCTAAACTATCGACTTTTAAAACAATTCTGGGCACTTCATTGTGGTCTTTCATAACAAAGGAAGCGTTTCCGTTTTCTGTAATCAGATTGATTCGGTTGATGTTATGTCCGGGTTTGCCTGAAAGATCTTTGTCATTTATGACTAAACCGGCCCTGAAATAGTTATCGTGTTTATTGTCTTGTGCCAAAATTCCGATGGCATCAGCATTTTGATAATCAAATGCCAATGCGTTCAAATTAGTTTCCTCATTATCTGTTATCGCCAAACCGCCTCTTTCATCACCATTTTTGTCATAGAAAATAAGACCGGCAGGTGTGTAAGCTCTCTCAAAGGTCTTCCCTCCAATAATAGGGTCAGGAATGCGGTTGGCATTAGAAATTACAATTCTGTTATTTCCCGTATTGTCCTTGATGTCTATTCTTTCGGTAGCTAAAAGGTCTTTGTCGTTTTTAAAAACAGTATAAGAAACAAATGATAAAAGTATAATATTCAATAATATAAGAATAATTAATAAAGATTTGATTGATTTGGATAATTCTTTCATAACGATAAATTTTAAACTATTTATATGGTTTTTCTTGATTGCAGATTAAATACTATGCCTGTCGGATCCTGAATCCAATGCATATTTTCCGGGAGTTCTTTGTTGTGGCAGGTACCAATTATTTATCATCTTCTTTTTTAATACCTTTAAAAAGTGCATAAATTGCCATTGCGTGTCCGTGCCCGAGTTCAAATTCATCTTTAAGCCAATTGGTGATTTGGGTGGCTTTTATGGTTTTTATTAACATTCCATTTTTTAAAAAACCTTTTTCTTCTGCAAGTTTCCTGAAGTCCTGAGGACTTTTGCCTGTCTTGGTTTTAATGTTGTCTATGTATGCTTGAAAGGACATGGTAATTTATTTTTTGTTAGAATTTAATTTGTGATAGTAAATGTATGAAACTGCTAAGATTCCGAATACAACCAAAGGGAAAAATGTTTGTCCGTTTATTCCGTCAACTGCCCCGTGGCTGATTGTTGCAAAAATAAAGTCAAATGCAAAACCTGCATAAGCCCATTCTTTTACTCGTTTTGGAATTTTCGGAATAACTAAAGCCAAAACACCTAATACTTTGAAGATGACCAATGCGTTCCCAAAATATTCGGGGTATCCCAAATGTCTAATTCCTTCTTTTGCTAATTCTGTTTGTGAGGTTAATGCAGGCATTACTCCTTCAAATAGAGCGATGATTGTTGTCGCTGTCCAATAAATAATTTTGTCTTTTTTCATTTGTTTTTTTGTTTTAGTTTTTTGCCGGTATGGTAACCCGATACCAACGCCCGCTAATTGTATTATTTTTTTGTTCAATCGGGAAACTGAACGTCGAATGCCGGTGAATACAATTTTTATGATCAGTTTATTTCTTATGCATAAATTCAAACTAACCGGCTGGATCGGTACTTTTTATCTAATTTAATTTTTTCGTAAAGTTATATATTCGTACAAGAACGTAACTTGTCATAAGACAACAAATTGTTAAACCTTGACGCTGTTTTTTAGTTTTGATTGAAAATAATGGGTTAAAAGTTAATCCGTTCTTGTGTTCAGTCCGTTTTCTGTAATTTTTTGCCTTATCGGCTAATATTCAAGTTTATAGCTAATTTATCAAAAAATAATGTAACTTATTTAAGTCAAGTTTTATTTAATTGTAGTCTGAACACAAACAAAGTCGATCAGTAAATATTACAATGTGTATTTTTCAGGAGAAACGCCTTGTCCAATGATTAATTAAACAGAACGCCTTGTTTTTAAGATTTACAAATTATCTTTGAAAAAATATAAGACAGTTAAAAATGAAATCAATAGCGTATATCAACACATCTATTCAACCATTAAAAAATGAGCTAATAAACCACTCCTTATACCAGAAAATTCAAACGGTAAACGATCTTAAACTATTTATGCAGGGTCATGTGTACGCGGTGTGGGATTTTATGTCATTATTAAAAGCTTTACAAACGCAGCTTACCTGTACAACAAGTCCGTGGTTTGCATCGCCCAACCCAAACGTAAGGTATTTGATTAATGAAATTGTTTTGGCAGAAGAGTCAGATATTGCTATGGATGGCACAAGGTTAAGTCATTTTGAAATGTATCTGAAAGCTATGGCAAAAAGCGGAACAAGTACCAAATTAATAGAGGATTTTATCGCATCGGTAGTAGAAACAGATGTGTTTACCGCTATAGAAAACAGTGCGTTACATCAAAACATAAAAGACTTTTTGCGTTTTACTTTTCAGGTCATTGAAAATGGTAAAGCACATGAAATTGCGGCAGCGTTCACCTTTGGCAGAGAAGATCTTATTCCGGCAATGTTTACCGAAATATTAAAAGGTTTGAACGAGAAATTTCCCGATATAGATTTATCTGAACTGGTTTATTATTTTGAAAGACACATTGAATTAGATGCCGATGAACACGGACCAATGGCATTTGAAATGATTTCTTATTTATGTGATGACGATCCTTTAAAATGGGATGAGGTTTTATTGGTTGCCCAAAATGCATTAAAGCAGCGGGTTAAATTGTGGAATGCCATAGAAGCGTTAATCGATCAAGAAAAAGATACAGAAGCATAAGGAAATTACAAATTGTTTGGCTTTAAAATTGGTAAATAGAAATATCACTCAATAACTCATAAGGCGCTGTATATGATGATAATGTTATTTGCTGTTTTATGATAGTAATCAGTACGGATTAATATATTTGATGATACTACTTTAATTGTAAAA
>SMEI01000052.1_pt1 | contig 19188 bp, 14 predicted proteins | sample 2456321 | NCBI WGS metagenome assembly SMEI01 (sample SAMN10132588, study PRJNA489261) | soil metagenome | isolation source: day1 control-silt loam soil ammended with composted manure from dairy cow... | place: USA | collected 2015-05-01
TATTAATATTATCTTCAGTCATTAACCAGAAATCGATCTTTTATTGTTTAAATAGAAGTAATAACATTGACAGTGTTTAGGAAATATTTAAAACTATTGAGAGGTTGTTCCTGGCTTAATCTTAATTGAAAACATTAATCATTTTAATTAAATAAAAAAATTAGTATGAAAAAGTTATTTTTTAGTGTCGTTTTATTAGCAGGTGTTTCAACTGCAAACGCACAAATTCAGGAAGGAAACTGGATGGTAGGAGGAAACCTTTTTGGAGCCGAGTTCGGTCTTAATGAAGGTGCCGGTTATAATTTTCAAATTCAGCCTAAAGCAGCTTATTTTATTAAAGATAATATAGCTGTCGGAGGTTATGTTAATCTGGGATTTAGTGGTGCTGATGGTGCACCAACTACCTTTATTTATAATGTGGGGGCTTTGGGTAGGTATTACCTTTCTCCGGGTGAAAAAGGAGTAGATAATTTACTAAAACATGGAAGGTGGTTTTTAGAGGCAAACGCAGGAATTGGAGGAACTTCAATCTCAAAAGGAGGAGCTTCATCCAATGGTTTGAATTTTGGATTTGCTCCTGGTTATGCATATTTCTTGGCGCAGAATGTTGCGTTAGAAGGTTTGGTTAAATATGATGCTAATGCCGGTTTTGGGAACATAGGCTATACACATAGGATTAGTTTGGGCTTAGGTTTTCAAATTTATTTCCCAAGTTCTAAAGCAAAAGAAAGGGTTGAAGAAGAAAAACGCTAATCATTAAATTTTAAAGAGCTGTCTGTTAATTTTTGTTTTTACAGATAGCTTTTTTTATCTGGATGAAATCTATTTGGTATGAATTTAAAAACAATTAAAAGATTATTGCAATGTTCCAAAGTTAATAACAACTAAAAATAAAATTTAAACAAAGAAAGCTCTGCAAATGCGGAGTTTTTTTATAATCTCTACAGGCTAATTGTGTTTTAAATAGTTCGGCAACAAACATTTTCAATATCTTAATAATTAGTCATAAAACACTTTTAAATCCCATTAATTATCAATATTTTTGTTAGTAAAGAGAAAAAAAATAAAATTGAAAAAGAAAATCCTGAAAGTAATTAAATACCTTTTAATTACTATAGCTTGTTTGTTAATTATAGTTCTGGCAGCAATTTTTTCGTTGCGGTTTCCTGCTGTTCAAAACTTTGTCAAAGACAAGCTAATTACTTACTTACAAAACAAAATAAAAACAAACATTTCTCTTGAGCGTGTTTACGTGCATTTTCCTAATAAAATTGAAATAGAAAAGCTTTATTTACAAGGGCAGGATGTAGATACGTTGTTGTATGTCAATAACCTGAATGTGGGTTTAAACTTGCCTAAATTATTGGATAACACCGCACAGTTTACGTCGATTGATTTAGAAGGTTTAACCGCCAACGTAGCAAAACGTACCGACAGTACTTTTAATTTCAATTACATCATTGATGCTTTTGCGACCGATGAAGAGGATACCGATGAATCAAAGCCTTTTGTGATTGATTTGGATAAAATCCGCTTGCAAAATCTAAATGTTACCTACAAAGACGCCACCAGCAAAAATGATATTGCTTTAAAACTAACCGATTTAAAAACCATTGTTAAAACATTTGATTTAGAAACCAATAATTATGCAGTAGATTATATTGATGCTAAAGGATTTAAATTGATTTTTAATCAGGGTTTGTTAGAAGAAGTCGCTGAAAATGTAGAAGAAACGGTAGATTCACTTTCACAGAACAATCCATTGCAAATAGCGATTAATAGCTTAGATCTGCAGGATTTTGATGTATTGTATGATGATGAAAATTCGGCTACCCGTGCCAAAGTGGTATTTGACGAACTTACTGCCAAAGTAAAAAAGATTAATTTACCCGATTCGGACTTTGATATTAAGAAACTAACCTTTAAAAATGCATTTGTAGATGTGTTGTTAATGCCCGATTCAAAAGCGGCACAAGCTGTTAATACCGCAGAAACCGATAGCCTGTCAACTAATGAAAATCCGTTGAAAGTGTTGTTGCAAACCGCCGATTTACAAAATGTAAATGTTGTTTTTAATAACGGTGTGGGTACCAATACCACAAAAGGTTTTAATGCCAATCATTTAAACATTCAACAACTTTCAGGCACATTCAATGATTTAGCGGTAAAAGGCAGCGAGATTTCAGGTGAAGTCAAAAAAGCGATGTTTACTGAAACCAGCGGATTTGTATTGGAAGAACTATCTGCCAAATTCAAATACGGCGAAACCGAAACCCTGCTTCAAGATTTGTATTTAAAAACTCCTAACACGTTGTTACAACGTGATTTAAAGTTGCAGTACACAAGTATTGATGAATTGTCGGCAAACTTAGGCAATGTAGTAGTTGAAGCAAATTTACCTGATACCAAAATAGGTTTTAAAGATATTTTATGGTTAACTTCCGATTTAAAAAATACCATTCCGTTTAATAAATATCCTAATGCGGTTTTAAGTTTATCTGCCAATGTTAAAGGTAAAGTAAACGATTTGCTGGTGCAGGAATTTAAACTTTCGGGCATTGGCAACTTAAAGGTAAATGCTGCCGGAACCATTAAAAATGCTTTGGATACCGATCATTTATGGTTAAATTTAAAAATAAACGATTTAACTGCTAACAAACAGCTTATTACCGATTTAGCACCTAAAAATACCATCCCTGAAACTATTGAAGTGCCGCAAAATTTATCCTTGTCAGGAAAGATTAAGGGAGGATTACAGGATATTTATGTCGATTTAGGCTTACAATCCACCTTTGGAAATGCAAGATTAGCAGGAACGTTCAATCAAAAAGTTAAAAATGCCGAGCGTTATGATTTAAAAGCAACATTAGCAGCTTTTAATGTGGGCAAGCTTATTAAGAATGAGCAAATAGGTACTGTAACAGCCAATGCTAAAGTAAAAGGTACCGGGTTTAATTTCGAAAAAAATAATGCAACCGTAGATGCTTTTGTTACTCAGGCGGTGTATAATAATTATACGTACACCGGCATTGCTTTAAAAGGAGATTTAAATAACGGCAATTATAGTGTAACTTTAAATTCTGACGACGAAAATGCCAAACTCAATATCGTAGCAAGTGGAGTGTACAATGCCGAAAATCCTACTGTTAAAACCGAAGGCACCATTTTTAAGGTAGATTTAAACAAACTGGGCTTTTATGAAACACCAATGGCACTGGCAGGTAAGCTAAATGCAGACTTTTCTTCTGTAAATCCCGATGCGTTAAACGGCGAATTACTATTGCAAGATTTTGTGTTGTCTGATGGCGAAGAAATTTATCCGGTAAGCGAAATAAGCTTAAATGCCGTGAGCAATGACACCATTAACAGCATCAATTTAAATTCACAAATAGTCGATGCGTCTATTACCGGAAAGTACAAGCTCACAGAAATTAGTACGTCGTTGCTAAATACCATCAACCAATATTATCATTTTCAGAAAGAAACGGTAGAAGCAGACATTAGTCCGTCGCAATATTTTGATTTCAGAGGGAAAATTAAAAACGATGATCTGATACGTAAATTTGTACCCGAATTGAAATCGTTTCAAACCATTAACCTGTACGGAGCGTACAATGCCGATACCCGAAAAATTACGGTTTATGGTAGCCTGCCGCAGTTAGAATATGCCGCGTATCAACTAAATAACATCAGACTTTCGGTGGGTAATGATGAAGAACAACTGAATTATTCGTTAACTTTAAATCAGTTAGACAGCGAGCAATTTCGTTTGGCGAATATTGTTTTAGAAGGATTCATTGCAAATGATGTTATTGATTACAACTTACTGGTTAAAAACGAACAGGGTGAAGCACAGTATAAAATTGCCGGAAACGTTGCCACAGCTAATGGTTTAATTGATTTAACGTTGAAACAAGACGGTTTGGTGCTTAATTATGACGAATGGACGGTAGCACCTGATAATAAACTAATTATTCATCCAACGGGTATTGTGGCTCAAAATTTACAGTTAAGCAATAACAACAGTTCAATTCTTGTAAATTCAGAAAACGATACGCCGTCCTCCCCCTTAAACATTGCGTTTAAAGATTTTGAAATAGCGTCATTAACCGAAATCATTCGTAAAGATTCACTTCTTGCCGAAGGAACCATTAATGGCGAAGCACAGCTAAAAGATTTAACAACCGATTTGCTTTTAACAGCCAATTTAAACATCAAGGACTTAAAGGTATTTGGCAGCGAAATTGGAACCATAGACGCCAGGGTGGCTAATGAAACAGCCGGTTTATACGATGCCGATGTTAAACTAAGCGGTTTTAACAACAACCTTTCTTTGTTGGGAAGTTACAATACTGCCCAAAGTAGTTTTAATGCAGATATTGATATAAATGCCTTACAAATGACCAGTATTCAAGGTTTTTCTATGGGGCAGTTAGAAGAAGCAAAAGGATACATTTCAGGAAAATTAAAAATATCCGGAACCACCGATGCACCTTCCATTTTAGGAAATCTTAAATTTAACAATGCCGGTTTTGGTGTTACACAGTTAAACAGCACCTTTACAGATATAAATGATGAAATAAACTTTACCCAACGCGGTATCGAATTCAATCGTTTTAAAATCAATGATACCGATGGAAACGCATTAACGCTGAACGGGGCGGTGCTTACAAAAACATATCAGGATTTTGATTTTGATATGAATATTTCTGCACGCAATTTCAAAGTAGTTAATTCTACCAAAACCGAAAATCAGATAATGTATGGAACCATGGCAATTAATGCCGCCATTGGCATTAAAGGAAATTTAGATTTGCCAAAAATTGACGGATCCATAACCGTAACCGATAAAACCGATTTTACATTTGTGCTGCCGCAGTCAAGTCCGGCATTGCAGGAGCGTGAAGGAATTATTGAGTTTGTTGACCAGGATCAATTGGCATTAGAAGATACTTTAAAAGATCCCTCACAAGAATTAGAAGAAACCATAAAAGGTTTAGATGCCAATCTGAATATTGAAATAGACAAAGACGCTAAACTTTCGATAATTATCGATAAAACAAATGGCGATTTCATCAAACTTCAGGGCGAAGCAGAGCTAACCGGTGGTATTGATCCATCAGGAAAAACCACGCTGGTAGGTAGATACGAAGTAAATCAGGGAGCTTATGAAATGTCGGTAAGTTTACTGAAAAGGAAATTTGAAATTCAGGAAGGCAGCACCATTACCTGGACGGGTGAGCCAATGACTGCCGATGTAGATATTACCGCTATCTATAAAACCAAAGCCGCACCGCTTGATCTGGTTCAGCAACAGGTAGAAGGAGACGAAGACATGAACCTTTACAAACAGCGCATACCGTTTAACACCTTATTAAAGATGTCGGGCGAACTGTTAAAACCAATCATTACGTTTGATATTGAAATTGATGGAAACAACCCGGGAGTTTCATCAGATGTTACTTCAATGATCGATTCAAAATTAACGCAGTTGCGTACCGAGCCTTCTGAGATGAACAAACAGGTTTTTGCTTTGTTGTTGCTGAATCGTTTTATTGGAGAAAATCCATTTGAAAGCAGTACCGGAATGACCGCAGAAAGTGTAGCTCGCCAAAGTGTAAGCCGTATGTTGTCAGAACAGTTGAACAATCTGGCTGCCGATTTAATTGAGGGGGTCGAACTGAATTTTGATTTAGAATCAACCGATGATTATTCAACCGGAACCCGTGAGAACCGAACAGATTTAAATGTGCAAGTATCTAAAACACTTCTAAATGATCGGCTAAAAATCACCGTTGGCAGTAATTTTGGGTTGGAAGGAACCGAGCGTGAAAATGAAAAAACGACCAATATTGCCGGAAATTTTGAAGCAGAATATATGTTATCTCGCGATGGCAGATATGTTTTAAGAGCCTATCGGAAAGATGAATACCAACTGGCGTTACAAGGTCAAATTATTGAAACCGGTGTTGGTTTTGTAATTACCCTTGATTATAATGAATTTAAAGAATTATGGCGACGCAGAAAACGTAACCGCGAATTTAGAAGAACACAAAGAAATATACAAAATGAGCAAACTACCACAACAACTAAATAAAGCATTTTTTGCCGTTGCAGCACTGTTTTTGGTAAGTTGCAGCAATACAAAATTTGTTCCCCAAGGAGATTATTTATACACGGGTGCATCGGTTAAAATTATGGATGACTCTTTATCAAAAACTCAAAGGAACACCCTTAAAAAAGAATTAGAAGAAACGCTGACGCCCAAACCAAATGCAACTTTTTTGGGATTGCGCCCCAAATTGTATATTTATAATATAACCAGCGAACCTAAAAAAGAAAAAGGGTTTAAGTACTGGTTAAAATATAAAGTGGGCGAAAAACCGGTGTATTTATCCGATGTGGATATTCCGTTTAATTTAGATCTTATTGAAAGTACGGGAGAAAACAGAGGATATTTTAATATAAGTGCCAGTTTTGATACCCTTCCAAAAAACAAAAAGGTAAAAATAGATTACAATGTTTCGCCTCGAACGCAATACGTGATCAATCAGGTTACTTTTCCGGTCGATTCTTCTGTTCTGGCAAAAGAAATCAATCAAATCACCGATAAAACATTGTTAAAAGCAAATGCGCCTTTTAATTTAGATGTCATTAAGAAAGAACGGGAACGTATTGATGTTACATTAAAAGAAAACGGTTTTTATTATTTTGATCCTAATAATCTGATTATTCAGGTTGACAGTACCGAAATAAAACACAAAGTAAACCTGAATGTAAAAGTAAAAGAAAACACACCCGAGCTGGCACGCCATCAGTTTACCATTGATAAAGTCTATATTTTTTCTGATTACAACCTGCGTAATTCGCGCCGAAGCAGAAGTCTGATCCGGTCAGGCAACGATACCATTTTGTGGAAAGACAATGTATACATCATCGATCCCAAAGAAAAATTCAGACCACAGATTTACGATCGGGCATTGTATTTCAAATCGGGCGATTTATACAACAGAACCAACCACAATTTAACGTTAAGCAGATTGGTTAATTTAGGAACGTTTAAATTTGTAAAAAATCAGTTTGTTTTAACCGATTCTACTGCCAATAAATTTGATGTATATTATTTTTTAACACCGCACGATTTTAAATCATTGCGTTTGGAAACATTAGGTAAATCAAATTCGGCAAGTTATGTAGGCGGAGAAGTGAATTTAAACTGGCGTCACCGCAATTTTTTAAAAGGTGCAGAACTTTTTGCGGCAACGCTTTACACCGCAATTGATTTTCAGATTGGCGGTAGCAAAGATGCAAACAATATTTATCGTGTGGGTAGCAAGGTCAGTTTAACATGGCCAAGAATCATTGCACCTTTCAGGTTTCATTCATCAAGTGCTTTTGTTCCTAAAACCAAAGTAGAACTGGGATACGAGTATCAAAAGCGCACACAGTTATACACCTTGCATAACTTCAATGCATCATTTGGGTATTTATGGAAAGAAAACGCATTGAGGGAACACGATTTAAAAATTTTGGAAGTCACTTATGTAACCCCCGAGACCATCAGTGATAAGTATAAAGCCGATATGAATGATCCAAACAATAAAAGTGCCGAAGCTTTGCGTAGAGTTGTTGAAAAACAACTAATCTTCGGGCCGGTTTACTCGTATGTTTACACAACCGCTATGCTGCCTAAAAAACACACGTTTTATTACAAAGGTTTGCTTGATTTGTCGGCAAATATTACAGGCTTGATTTCAGGTGCAGATGCAGAAAGCGGCAAAGAAAAAACAATATTGGGCGTTCCGTACAGTCAGTACCTAAAAACTGAACACGATTTTAGATATTACCTAAAACTGGACGATAAATCAGAGCTTGCCACCCGTTTTATAGGCGGCGTTGCGTATCCTTACGGAAATTCAATCCACATGCCTTTTTCTAAACAATTTTTTGTTGGCGGAAGCAACAGTATCCGTGCATTCAGAGCAAGAACTTTAGGGCCTGGAAGCTATGACCCGCGGGCAGAAGAAAATACCAGTTATTTTTACGATCAGGCTGGCGATATCAAGTTAGAAGCAAATATTGAATACCGTAGAAAATTAGTAAGTTTTTTAAATTTAGGCCTATTTGTTGATGCCGGAAATGTTTGGCTTTTCAATAAAGAAGAAAGCAGACCCGGCGGAGAAATAAGTAAAGATTTTCTTTCAGAAATTGCTGTAGGGGCGGGAATCGGATTCCGGTTTGATTTTAGTATTCTTATCTTGCGTACCGATCTGGCAATTCCGTTACGTATCCCTTATTATGAAAAAGGGGAACGATGGGGTTTCAATGAAATCGACTTTTCAAGCAAACAGTGGCGAAAAGACAATTTAATGTTAAACATTGCCATAGGTTATCCGTTTTAATTAAAGGCTGTTTATTTAGCATATAAAAATAAAATAAGGTATTTGGTAATTAAATATTTTGTAACTTTCCAATTCCTTAAAAACATTATAATACAGAAGCAAGTAAAATGAAGAAAATATTAATAATAGAAGACGATGTTTCTTTCTGCTTGATGATAAAAACATTTCTTACTAAAAAAGGGTTTGAAGTGTATAAAGCGTTTTCGTTTAAAGAAGCTGCAGCTATTTTAAATGAAGAAAAAATTGACCTTGTTTTAACCGATGTACGTTTACCTGATAGTGACGGAATCGAGATTTTGAAATTTATTAAAGATATAAACCCTGCCATACAAGTTATTTTAATGACAGGCTATACTGATATAAAAACCGCTGTAAATGTTATGAAAATGGGAGCGTTTGATTATGTGGCAAAACCCATTAATTCAGACGAAATAGTGCATACCATCAATAAAGCGTTAGTAGAAGGCGGTAAAACATCAACGGTTGTCAATTATAAAAAAGCGACTGAGAAAAAAGAGGCGTCATCTGAAATCAACGAGGCTTCCGAAGAGGAGTTCATTACGGGAAAAAGTGAGAAATCTAAAGAACTGAATAACTTTATAAGTGTTGTTGCTCCAACCAATATTTCCGTTTTAATTATAGGTGATAGCGGAACCGGTAAGGAAAACATTGCTTATTCCATTCATAAATTAAGCAAGCGTGCAAACATGCCTTATATAGCTGTTGATTGTGGTGCCATTCCTAAAGATTTGGCTGCCAGTGAATTTTTTGGTCACGTAAAAGGATCGTTTACAGGTGCAACAACTGATAAAATTGGACATTTTGAAGCTGCAAACGGAGGTACTATTTTTTTAGATGAGGTAGGAAATTTAACGTACGATGTACAGGTACAATTATTACGTGCCTTACAGGAACGCAAAGTAAAACCCGTGGGAAGCAGTAAAGAAATAGATGTTGATATACGTATTATTGCTGCTACAAACGAAGATCTTCAAAAAGCAGTACGAGAAGGCGAGTTCAGAGAAGATCTGTATCATAGACTGAACGAATTTTCTATTCAGGCACCTCGCTTAAACGAAAGAGGAAAAGACATATTGGAATTTGCCCGTTTTTTTATTGCCCAATCAAACGAAGAATTAGAGCGAAATGTACAAGGATTGTCTGATGAAGTTACCGAAGTGTTCTTAAGTTATGAATGGCCGGGAAACTTGCGTGAGATGCGTAATATAATTAAACGTGCGGTATTGCTAACTCAAACAGATCTTATAGAAAAGAATGTGTTGCCTGCAGAGATTTTTCAGCAAAATGTTTTAAAGAATAATGATACAGTGAACAGCTCTCAAAATGCATTTTCAAACGATGTTTTTCAACCGGAAGATTTAAAATTATATTCTTCAAAAAACGAAGAACAATTAATTCGTATTGCTCTTGAAAAAGCTAAATACAACAAAACAAAAGCAGCACAAATACTGGGAATAGACAGAAAAACACTGTATAACAAATTGAAAAATTACGATATAGAGCTGTAAAACGAATTAAGAATAAAGCAAAAAATCCCGAAATAATTTATTTCGGGATTTTTTAGATTGTTATTTTATATTCTCAAAACTGCGTTTTACAAAAGCTGTTAACTCTTCGCCTTTTAATAGCCCTTGAGAAAGTTTTGCTAAATCTAAAGCTTGTTTAATTAAACGGCTTTTTGTTTCGTCATTGCTTTCATTTAAAATTTTTGAAACAACCTCAGAATTGGTGTTGACAATTAAATTATAGCTGTCGGGAAAACTTCCAAACATCGTATTTCCGCCCATTGCCTGCATTTCTTTCATACGACGCATAAATTCGGGCTGCGTAATAATAAAAGGTTCAGCTGCGCTGTCTAAAGCTTCGGTTTGAATGGTATAGCTGTTATTGGCAATTGTTTTTTGAATTACTTCTTTTAATTGCGTGGTTTCTGTCTCGCTTAATTTTGATACAATATTTTCGTCTTTCTTGATTAAGTTATCAATTGAATCTGCATCAACACGAGAAAAAGTTACCTCTTGATTATCCATTTCTAGCTTTTGAATCAAGTGTGATACTATAGGCGAATCTAACAACAAAACTTCGTATCCTTTTGCTTTGGCATTTGTAATATAACTATGCTGTGCATCTTTGTTTGAAGCGTACAGTAAAACAATTTTTCCGTCTTTATCGGTTTGGTTTAACTTTGTTTTCCCTTTTAGTTCTTCAAACGTGTAAAAAGTATTGTCAACTGTTGGATATAGTGCAAAATCTTTGGCTTTTTCGTAGAATTTATCCTCACTTAACATCCCGTATTCCAATACAATTTTAATATCGTTCCACTTTTCTTCAAACGCCACACGGTCTTCGTTGAATAACGATTTCAGTTTATCGGCTACTTTTCGGGTAATGTAATTTGAAATCTTTTTCACATTTCCATCAGCCTGAAGGTATGAACGGGAAACGTTTAACGGAATGTCGGGCGAATCAATTACACCTCTCAGCATTGTTAAAAATTCAGGAACGATACCTTCTATGTTATCGGTTACAAAAACCTGATTCTGATATAGTTGGATTTTATCTTTCTGAATATTTAGATCGCCTGTTAATTTTGGGAAATATAAAATTCCTGTTAAATTAAACGGGTGGTCAACATTTAAATGAATGTGGAACAACGGATCTTCGAACTGCATGGGATACAATTCTCGGTAAAATTTTTTGTAATCGTCGTTGTTTAAATCACTTGGCTTTTTAGTCCATGCCGGATTTGGGTTATTTACAATGTTGTCAACTTCAATTTCGTTTTCGCCTTCTTTTTCTTTTTTTGTACCAAATTTAATGGGAACAGGCATAAACTTGTTGTATTTTGTCAACAACTCGCTGATTTTATAATCTTCTAAAAATTCTGTAGAATCATCGGCTATGTGCAAAATAATCTCCGTGCCACGATCTGATTTGTTGGCAGGTTCTAATGTAAATTCCGGGGATCCGTCACAAGTCCAGTGCACAGCCGGCTCGTCTTTATAAGATTTTGTAATGATTTCAACTTTATTGGCAACCATAAAGGCAGAATAAAATCCTAAACCAAAATGACCAATAATTCCGGAATCTTTTGCAGAATCTTTATATTTTTCTAAAAATTCTTCAGCACCCGAAAAAGCCACCTGATTAATATATTTTTCAACTTCTTCACCGGTCATACCTACACCTTGGTCTGTAATGTGAAGCGTTTTCTTTTCTTTATCGATCTTAACTTCAATTTTGGGATTTCCGTATTCAACCGAAGCTTCACCAATAGATGTCAAGTGTTTTAATTTTAATGTTGCATCGGTAGCATTACTGATTAATTCACGTAAAAAGATCTCGTGATCGCTGTACAAAAACTTTTTAATAAGTGGAAAAATGTTTTCTACTGTAACATTTATTTTACCTGATGTCATATTTTTGTAATTTTAGTTTAAATTATTTTCGTCTTTAAAATAGTCAAAATAAATACCACAGCTAAAAAATATGACAAAAAGACATAAAAAAAAGGTTGAAAAATTATGTTAAGGCATAAAATTTGTTAATTTTGAATTTATAAAATGTATTAATTATGAAAAAGGTCTTAGCAATAGGGATTTTATCGGTAGCTATGTTTTCGTGTAAAACAGCTACTAACACTAAAAATGATGTGCCCGCTCAAATTAAATTAAAAGGAGAATGGACATTAACCGATGTGAAATATCCATCGGGATATAAAGTAACTTCGTTTCATGTTGCAGATGCAAAATGTTTTGAAGGCAGCCAATGGAAATTTGTTTCAAACAATAATTCAGGAACAATTACTTTAAATAACGGTAGTGGCGATTGCCCACAATATAATTCTAAAATCATTTGGAATATTAAACAAGACGGAGCTTTCAATTTAAAATTAATTGGTGATGACAAGGCAAAACATGTAACAACAGGTTATAATTTAACCGCTGCAAACATTACCGATGAAACCTTTGAATTGATTGATAATTCAACAGAAGCTACCATTGTGTATTCTTTTGTAAAAAATCATAAATAATAATAGGAAATAATTTAAGTTATGAAAAAATTAAATGTATATGTATTAACAACTGCTATGTTGGCAGGGACTTTTTTAACAGGATGTTCTTCTGTTAAAAATGCAAACAATACTCAAAAAGGAGCTGTGGTTGGAGCTACGGCAGGAGCAGTTTTGGGCGGTGTTTTAGGAAATAATGTCGGTAACAAAAACAACAGTGCATTAGGTGCTGTGTTAGGTGGGGTTATTGGAGGAACTGCCGGTGCTGTCATTGGAAAAAATATGGATAAACAAGCCCAGGAAATTGAAACGGCTTTACCGGGAGCTCAGGTTGAAAGAGTAGGAGAAGGTATTAAAGTGATTTTAAACGAAAATACGGTAAACTTTAATTTCGATTCTGCCGAATTAACTTCAACTGCAAAAGCAAACTTAGACAAAATTGCAAAAGTCTTTATTGATAACCCAAAAACCTTAATTACTTTATACGGTTATACCGACAGTGTGGGTAAAGATGAATACAACATGAAATTGTCTCGCACCCGTGCAAACGCCGTAAGATCTTATTTAGGTTCTAAAGGTATTGGAGTGAAACGAATCACGGCTCAGGGAATGGGAGAGGCAGATCCAATTGCTTCTAATGATACAGATGCAGGAAGAGCTAAAAATCGTCGTGTAGAATTTGGAATAATTGCCAATCAGGATATGATTGAAGATGCAAGAAAAGAAGCTGCACGTTACTAAGACAGCAAGCAAATAATATAAAAAAAGCAATGATTAATCATTGCTTTTTTTTATTAAATAGATCAAAGATTTAAAAAAATATAATAAATGAAAAAATATATTGATATGTAAAATATTAAAATTCCGCTATTTTGTTTGTTTTTTGTTAAGATATGTAGGTATGTTTGTTTGTATCTTATTATAAATTTACCTTTGGAAGAATAATTTTATTACAATTAAATAATGAATAAGAAAATCTTTCAGTTAAAAAAAATACCAGTAGTATTCCTCCTAGCCGGTGTTTTATTAGTTAGTACTACTAATGTTTTTGCAATTAATACACCTATTCAGATTAGCTCTTATAGCAGCGAATTACCAAAACCGCAGTATCAAAATGGATATGGAACTTTTTTAGTGGATGCTACTAATACAAAGATTTCTGTTTCAGAATTTTCTAATCAATTAAACGATTATTTTGATTTAGATGATCAGCATACCTTTGAATTGGTTAATGAACAACGCGATGCCAGCACAGGATACAATTATTATAGTTACCAACACTTTTATAATGATGTGAAAGTTAATGGTGATATGGTTTTTGTTCATGCAAAAAATGATCAGGTTCAATATATTAACGGGCAAATAGTAAAAATAGCAGAGTTATCTGTTACACATTCTATTGATGAAGAGAAGATAAAAGAAGTAGCTTTAAATAATTTTGGCGTTACTGAAAATGTTCAAATAAGTAAAATTGAAAATTTTATATACAAACAAGAATCTCAGGAAGGCAAAATTTCGTTAAAACAGGTTGCAAAAATAAGCTTGATAGCGACAGCTCCTTTTAAAACAATGGAGTACCTTATTGATGTACAATCTAATGAGATTATATCTCAGTTTGATAAATTTCATAAAGCTGATACACAAAGTACCAGCGCAACCTATTTTCGCGGTAACCAAAGTATTACTGTAGATTCTTATAACGGCAGTTACAGATTAAAAGATAACGCCAGAAATATAAGAACGTTAAATGCTGTTAATTTAGATGGTGGCTTAAATACAGATGGAACTTTTAGTGGTTATACAGAATATACAAATTCTTCAGCAAATTTTACATCTACAAGCACAAAGCCCGCAGTAGAAGTGCATTGGGCAATGAAGAATACTTACGACTATTATAAAAACATACATAACAGAACCAGTTTTGATGGTAATGGGCACGCTATCAATAATTATTATGACGCAGGTGCAATGTTGGGAACTAACGAGAATGCAGCAGCAGCAGATGAAGTATCTAACGGTTATGAATTGATTGGAATGTTTTACGGAAAAGGCGGTTCAACTTTACACCCGGTGGTAGGTCTTGATGTTGCCGGTCATGAATTTTCACACATGGTTGTAAGTAGAAACGGAAGCGGAGGATTGGATTATCAAAACGAATCTGGTGCATTGAACGAGTCTTTTGCCGATATGTTTGGAACATCCATAGAATTTTATGTAAATGATAACCCCAACTGGACAATAGGTGAAGGACTTCTTAAAAGCAGCAGTATCACTCCTAATTATTTTAGAAGCATGAGTAATCCTAACAGTGCTCCCACCACGATAGGTATGCCAAGTCAACCTGATACATATAAAGGGCAATACTGGCAAAATACCACCAACAATCCAAATGGGTATAATGACTATGGCGGGGTTCATATAAATAGCGGCGTAGGTAATCACTGGTTTTATTTATTAAGTGAAGGTGGTTCAGGTGTAAATGATATAAACAAGAGCTATAATGTAACGGGCATCACCATTCAAAAAGCAGAAAAAATTGCATATAGAGCATTAACAACAGGTTTGTCAAGTAGTGCAACTTATTTAGATGCTTATAATGCTACAATTGCAGCTGCTGCGGCTTTGTACGGAGCTAACTCAAATGAATGGACCCAAGTGGTTGATGCTTGGTATGCTGTTGGTATTGGAAGCGGTGCTGCTTCAACTAAAAATTATGAAATGGAAGCTAAATTAAAGGTATATCCAAACCCGGTAACTGGTGATGAAGTAACTATTGAATCTAATTTAGATGAGACAACTACTGTTCAAATGTTTGATTTAACGGGAAAACAAGTGTTAGCACCTAAACAAATTGAAAGCAGAACTGTTTTAAATACATCAAATTACAAAACGGGAGTGTACATTCTAAAATTCAAATCTACTTTAGGCGAATATTCACATAAGCTGATAATTAAATAATTAAAAAGTAATATATTTATATCTCTTTTAAGGTTAACGATAAACGTTAACCTTTTTTAATTAAAGCTTATATGGATTTTACAATTATAACCGATTATTGGGAAGTATCGGACCTGCTTAAAGCGGTAACATCTTTAATTGTTGGTATGGTGCTTGGTGCAGAAAGAGAATTAAAAGACAAAGCTGCCGGTTTTCGAACCATTACCTTGATTTGTTTGGGAAGCACGTTATTTACATTGCTGTCTTATAAAATGGGAGTGGGAGCATCTGAAGACGCTACGCGTATAGCATCTTATGTAGTAAGTGGCATAGGTTTTTTGGGGGCAGGTGTTATCTTTAAAGACGGGTTTAGTATAAATGGCTTAACCACGGCAAGTATTATATGGATTGGTGCAGCAATAGGAATGAGCATTGGTTTTGGTCAGTTTACAATCGCGCTTACGTTTTGGGCTTGTAGCTTTTTTATCATCCATTTTGGCGGATTCATTAACAAACGCCTGCTGACAAAAATCGCAATGAAAAATGTTGAGATTTTAATAAAGAAAAGCGATTATAATCACAGAGAAAAAATAGAAAAAGATTTAAGTGATTTCTGCAAGGGAATTGAGTTAAGACAGATGGATGAACACAACGAAAACATTATTTTAAGTTACGAATGTAAAATCTACACTAAAAGAATCCTCGATTTTGAAAACTATCTTGTTTATAACAGATATATTGATTGCTTTAAAATAAATTAGACTTATTGAAGAATATCTTTGAAAAAGGTTTCACAATTTTTATCAAAGGCGGTGTCTTTTAAAAGATCTAATGCTAAAGAACTTATTTTCTCAAAATCGACAATTTCTAACTGATTGCTAAATAATTCACTATAAATATTGCTGATAATACCAAAAACACCGTTTAATTCTTCAGTTGTGATTTGTTTGTTTTTTGCATAAATAATCCTTAAAAACTTAGCGGCAACGTACGCCGCAATCTCTATGGCATTTGTTATTGAAATTTCGTTTTTCAAACGCTTGTGGTAGAGTAATGTTTCTAAATCTATACGTATTAATTGCTCTATATTTGACGAACTCATTTTAAATTTTTTAAGATGAAAAAACCTGTTTTAAAAACAGGTTTTTAGTGACAATTTTTATCAAGATGTTTTTTTACTGAACCACCTTCACAAGTTGGTATCTGATCAAAAGGATATAATTTTGTTACTATTTCTCCATTCTCTTGTGTGGTGTATGTAATTTCTTCACGTGTGGTATAGCCATCACCATCATCATCAAGGTCTAAAAAATCAGGCTTGCCATCACCATCTGTATCATCGTCCCACAAATTACCGTTGTTATTCACATCTTCATATTTGTCTAAAATACCATCGTTGTCATGATCTGCCTCTTTCGATGCAATCAACGTAATGTCAAAAATAAGTGGAGTATATGTCCCAAAAGTTTCAGGAGAACTGAAATATCCTAACCCAGACGGAATAAAAACAATTACACGTCCAGGATTTTCATGCGTATAAGTCCCGTCACCGTTATCTATAATTCCTGATGCTGTTTTAACTTGTTGTAAAATTTGTCGGTAGCCCGATATAATTTCGCTATAAGAAGAGTAAGCCGGGTAGGCACTCCAAAATCCAAAAGGATTGGTATCAAAAGAGGTCTTATCTAATAAATAACCGGTGTAAGATGTAAACACATTGTCATGAATCATTGGTGTTTCGCCGCCGCCTTCATTCACAATTAAGTAATAAACTTTATAATCTACATTATCCGCAATTCTTTCATATTTACGAGTTACATTTGAATAGCTATAGGTATCGTTTTGTAATTGTACCGATTGTAAAGGATATTCCGATTGATCCCAAATAGATGCTGATCCTGATTCCACAGCCGTAAATTCAATGTTTTCCTCATTGATTTTAATACTGTTCTCTTTTAAAAAAGTTTCAATTTCGCTTAGATCCTCATTATAAACTTCCAAACGGTCACGGTCGGCAACAACAGCAGTTTCGTCATCAGATTTACAATTCCAAAGCAAAAGCGATGAACCACAAATTACAGCCGATATAAAAAATCTTTTCATTTAACTTAAATTAATCGGGTGCAAGATACAATTTTCCTTTATTTTTGTTTAAAAATTAACCCAAAATTATAATATAAATATGCGAATAGATAAGTATTTGTGGTGCATTAGGGTTTACAAAACAAGAAGTATTGCTACCGATGCTGTCAAAAAAGGTCACATACAGGTAAATAGTCAACAGGCAAAAGCATCGCGAGATGTGTTTCCGGGCGATAAAATTTCGGTTCGCAAAGACCAGATTAATTATCAATATACGGTTTTAGACATCCCACCAAATAGAGTAGGAGCGAAATTAGTAGATATGTATCGAAAAGATGAAACGCCAGCCGAAGCTTTTGAGCACTTACAGTTGTTAAGATTGGCAAAAGATCATTACAGATTAAAAGGCGAGGGCAGACCGACCAAAAAAGACCGCCGGAATATTGATGATTATTTAGATGATGATACCTATTTTGAACAATTAAATAATGAAGCTAACTAAAGAATACTGGACAAACAGATATACTGAAAACAATATCCCTTGGGATGCCGGTGCAATTACCACACCCATTAAAACATATATTGATCAGCTGTCTGACAAAGAACTAAAAATACTGATTCCCGGAGTAGGTACAGGTCATGAATTGGCTTATTTATATGAAAAAGGATTTAAAAATGTTTATGGATTAGATATTTCAGAAGAGCCAATCAATCATTTCAAAAATCAAAATCCAGAATTTCCTGCCAATCAATTAATCGTTGATGATTTCTTTCATCATACCGATACATACGATCTTATTATAGAACAAACTTTTTTTTGTGCATTACAACCAGAATTAAGACCTTTGTATGCAAGCCATAGCAACAAGCTTTTAAATAAAAATGGTAAATTAGTAGGTGTATTGTTTTCATTTCCGTTAACAAACCAAGGACCGCCTTTTGGAGGAAGTTTGGATGAATATAAAAGCTTGTTCTCTAAATATTTTATCATTGAAACACTGGCCTCTTGTTATAACTCAATAAAACCAAGAAAAAATAACGAACTGTTTATTATATTAAAAAAATGACACAAAATATTATATTAACTCAGCAGCAAATTCAACAAATTGTAAAGCGTATCGCTTATCAGATCTATGAAACCTTTGTGAACGAAAACGAAATTGTTATTGCCGGTATAGCAAACAGCGGTTATGTTTTTGCAAAAAAAATCAGTGATGAAGTTTCAAAAATATCCGATTTAAAAGTGGTGTTAGGAAAAGTCGAAGTAAACAAACAAGATCCGTTGCAAGAAATTAAAACCGATTTGCAAAAAGCAGATTATGAAAACAAATCAGTCGTATTAGTTGATGATGTAATGAATTCAGGTGCTACTTTAATTTACGGCGTAAAATACTTTTTAGAAGTACCTTTGAAGAAATTTAAAACCGCTGTTTTAATAGACCGCAGCCACAAGAAATACCCTGTAAAAGCTGATTTTAAAGGAATTTCTTTATCAACATCAAGCTTAGAACACATTCAGGTTGTATTTAACGATACCGAAGAATATGCTTATTTAAGTTAGAAATAGTGTATAATAAAGTCAAATTAATTGATTCTTTTTATAGAACACACTCTGTAACCCTTTAGTTTATAGCTAAGTAAAAAAAGAATAGAAAAAAGGATAAAAAAGATTAGGAATTAACCGGAAAAGGAGGTTATCTTTGCACTCGCAATACAGAAATAACGTTCATTTAA
>SMEI01000054.1_pt1 | contig 18910 bp, 21 predicted proteins | sample 2456321 | NCBI WGS metagenome assembly SMEI01 (sample SAMN10132588, study PRJNA489261) | soil metagenome | isolation source: day1 control-silt loam soil ammended with composted manure from dairy cow... | place: USA | collected 2015-05-01
CTACACCTAGCATTTTTGAAGCCTCGAACATGCTATTAGCTTGGTTAAGAAAAAAGGCGCGCGTACTCACGTACACATATGGAAAGAGCGATATACTCAACACATAAGAAAGCCCGTATTTGTTCATGATATCCACTCGGACAAAGTCCAAACCCATGGAATTAAGGATAAGGTTCAGGCTTCCACCATAATCGAAAACACCTGCGTAGGCATATGCCATGATGTACGATGGTATTGACAATGGAAGAATGAGCAACCATTCCATTTGTTTCCTGAAAGGAAAGTCGAACCTGGTGACAAGCCATGCCGTCGATATGCCCACCAACAAGACCAAAAAGCTACAGCCTACTATAAGAAACAAGGTGTTGGATATATAGCCTGGCAGAAGGTGCTCTACGATATGGCCCCAAGTTTCCCCAGGACCTTTGAATAAAGTGAATCCTATAGAAATTACCGGTAAAGCCAAGAAGAAAACAATTATGATGGTCAATACGGACCATCGATTACTGTCTCTTCTCAAGCGGCTCAACCTGTGTTTTAAGGAAAAATAATCGCTATTACTTCCACCCTGTCTCATCAAAAATCAAAACTGCCTTCTTGTTATTTTTCCCTAGTTCTGTCAAATTAAGATCATCTTCTTTGAATGTGCCCCACTCCTGAACGGTAGAAGATGGAGCGATATTTTGATTTACTGGATATTCATAATTAGATTTCGAAAAAATCTCCTGCGCTTCATCAGATATTAAGTACTCTACAAAAAGAATAGCATTCTCCTTGTTGGGCGCATATTTTGCCACACCTGCACCGCTCACGTTGATATGAGTCCCTCTGCCCTCTTGATTAGGGAAATGAATCCCTACTTGCCTGGCTATTTCTACTTCTTGATTATCGGATGAATTCAGCATCTGGCCTACGTAATAGGAGTTTACTATGGCCAAATCACCTTCTCCAGCCACTACTGCCTTTACCTGATCCCGATCACTTCCTTTGGGAGAACGTGCCATGTTGGCCACAATTCCTTTAGCCCATTCTGTGGCTTTTTCTTCGCCATTATGCGCAATGATGGAGGCTAGAAGCGATTGGTTGTAAATATTGCCAGATGACCTAATAAGCAATTTGTTCTTCCACTTATTTGAGGTGAGATCCTCATAGGTAGAAAGTTCCTCGGGATTAACACGATCTTTTGCATATACGATAATACGCGCGCGCTTTGTAAATCCAAACCATTGATTGTCGTCATCTTGAAGGTGAGATGGAATGCCTTCTTCTAGCACTTCCGACTCTATTGACTGCAACAATCCTTGCTCTTTGGCTCTTGCTAATCTACCAGCATCTACCGTGATAAGGACATCCGCAGGGGAGTGCTCCCCTTCCATATTCATTTTTTGAATAAGTTCATCCGCACTGGCATTCGTCACATTCACTTTTATGCCGTACTTCTCTTCAAATTTTTCGAATAAATTTTGATCAGCTTCATAGTGACGGTGCGTGTACACATTCACTACTTTGCTCTGTTCGGAAGCTTCAGATTGTTTCTTTCCTTCTCCACATCCTATGAGTGTCAGGAAAGCCAGCATTGCTAATATCTTTTTCATATTTTAAATAAGGGTATGTTTTTGTGTGGAAAATTATCAACCTCAAAAATACTCCTTATTTAGATTCAATAAAAATAACATCGCACAAAGGATGGTGCTTCCATAGATAAATCCAACCTTATCTTGAGTTTTTGCCTTAATTCATGAGAAGAGGATCAAGTAGGAACACCTATTTGCCTTAGCAGCCTTATTCGACTATGCACCCAATCTATCATAGGTTTCCCTCAAGGCAGCATAATCATCTGTAATGACCAAGAGCACATCTTCTTCTAGTAGCACGGTTTTGCCATTGGGAACAAAATACTTATCATCTCTTTTTACCATTACGACAATGGTTTTTTCTGGCAACCCCAGATTCATAAGCATGTTCCCATTTGTCAATGATTGACTTGTAATCCGGATCTCCGAGGTTACGGATTTTATCTCATCTGAAAATTCAAGATCGAAGTTTTCAAGGGCCTTGATATCGTTGGGCTGTTCTGCAATGCCAAGCCACTGTGCCATGCGGGCCAAAGATGTGCCTTGCACCACCAAAGAAACCAGCGTACAGAAAAATACAATATTAAATATCAACCTAGCGTGAGGGATGTCAGAAGCTAGGACAGCTATAGCAAAAATAATGGGTACAGCGCCTCTCAGCCCCACCCACGAAATAAAAACTTTATCTTTGACGTGCATTTTTTTGAAAGGTAGCAAGGATATGAATACACTTAATGGTCGTGTAACCAAAATCATAAGGAAGCTAATGATAAGTCCAGGCACGGCGATAGGGATAAGTTCTGATGGATTGATGAGCAGTCCCAATGTCAAGAACATGAGCAATTGGCTCATCCAAGCCATTCCATCGAAAAAGTTTAGTGAGGACCGCTTATGGGCGAAACGAGAATTACCAATGACCAAACCTCCTATATAAACAGCCAAGTAACCATTACCTTTTATAAAATAAGTGAGGGAAAAAATGAAAATGCAAAAAGTAAACACCAAAATTGGGTACAACGACTTATTGTCAATCCTCATATGATTGATGACAATCACTGCTAATTTCCCTAAAAGAAATCCTGATATAGCGCCTATCACAAGTTGCATCAACAGGTTTACTACAGCAAAAAGATAGTTTGGTTCAGCCCCCATTTCAATAATCCCAATCAATGTTATGGTGAGCACATAAGCCATCGGATCATTACTGCCACTTTCTAGCTCTAGCAATGGGCGCAAGTTATTCTTTAGGTTCAATCCTTTGGAGCGTAAGATGGAAAAAACAGAGGCCGAATCTGTAGAGGACATCGTAGAGGCAAGCAGCAAGGAGGTGGCCAATCCAACACCAGCAGATGGCATGGTCATCCCTAAAACATACCATACAGAGATACCTGTGAAGATTGCAGTAAGAAAAACACCGATGGTAGCAAGAATCACGCCTTGAGCAGCAATAGGCTTTATCTCTGTGATCTTGGTATCCATGCCTCCCGAAAAAAGTATGATACAAAGAGCTACAGAGCCTATAATCTGTGCAACTTGGATGTTCTCAAATTGTATCCCAACCCCATCGCTACCAAATACCATCCCTACACCTAGAAATAATAATAAGGCAGGCACTCCAAATTTATAACCGGCTTTACCCGCTAAAATACTCAGAAAAAAAAGTATGGATATCACCAGTAAAATAAGTTCCATTGTTATTCCCATCTGCATAAATATATAAAGTTGTACCATCAATGTTTCCTGACCTAAGTAGGAGAAGCGAACATCATACAAAAAATAAAACTTGTCACCTATGGGGTTAGGTTAAACAAAAATAGGAAGGAAACGGCAAATTAATCGGGAAAAAACAAGAGGATTTAACATTTTAAAGATAAAAATCAGAATCGCTTATGTGCTAATCATAAGTCTACAAATGACCTATAGACAGATTCAAAAAACGACCGTAATTAATAACACTCAATATAATATCCTCAATCGTATATGATGACTTTGAAAAGCATTATGACAGCACTTCTGGTGAAGGATCCGATCCTGCAGGTCGTGACTTGTCTTCTGGAAGGGGGATAAAAGTCTCATTATCATTTGGTGGCAAAATAATTCTACCCTGCTTCCAATCTTCTTTGGCTTGCTCTATGCGATCTTTTCTACTTGATACAAAATTCCACCAGATGTATCGATGGCCTAAAGGTTCCCCTCCGAGCAACATAAGTATGGCTTCTTCCATGGCATGAATCAAGGGGTCTACGCCTGGAGTAAATACGAGCAGCTGGCCTTTTTGATAGATGCGGCCATTCACTTCTATGCTGCCCTTTGCAACATAAACCCCTCTCTCTGCATGCTCTTTAGGAAGGGAAAATCTTGTGCCTTGATCCAATACGACATGAAGATAAAACATAGGAGAGCTTGTCTTTACACTGCTTTTCAAACCATACGCATCTCCTGCAATCAGCCGCATCCAAATACCTTTGTCAGTAAATACGGGCAGCTCATCTACGGTATAATTGTTAAAAGAAGGATCAGCGTCCTCATCTTTTTCGGGCAATGCCACCCAAGTTTGTATCATCTCCAGCTCACCCCCAGCCAGCATCTCCGGATCTTCAAACCGTTCGCTATGGGATATGCCTTTGCCGGCGGTCATCCAGTTGACTTCTCCTGGTTTTATAATCTGTTCTACACCGAGACTATCTCTGTGGGTTACATTCCCGCTAAACAAATAACTGACTGTAGACAGGCCTATATGCGGATGTGGTAATACATCAAGGCTACTGGCAGACGTTACCGGTACATTTACAGGACCTCCGTGATCCATAAAAATGAAAGGACCAATCATCCTTCTAAGTCTATAAGGCAAAATCCGCTTAACGGTAAATCCTGCGGAAAGTTCGGCTTGTCTGGCTTCTATAACAATATCAAGCATAATAATGAATTTTTAAAAGATAATATGATAATACGTAAAGGATACCTAAAATTTTTATTTAGATGAAAGCCTTTTTCTTATTGTACTTACGAATTCTGGAGATACACCAAGATAAGACGCTATGTAATATTGTGGTACACGTACCGGAAGCGAAGGATACGTTTTAATAAATTCAAGATACCGTTCAGTGGCAGGTTTTGAAATTGTTTTAACCAATCTGTTTTGTACGGCAGATAAGTTTCTTTGTACCAGTAAACGAAATATTCTTTCAAACTTTGGAATTTCGGCTAACAACCTCTCTTTATTGTCCAAAGAGAACAGATACATTTCCGTATCTTCTAATGTCTCAATAAAAAAATTAGACGGTCTTTTTTCGTAAAATGAACCTACATCACTCACCCACCAATCTTCTACGGCAAAAGACAAGGTAGCTTCACATCCATTCTCGTTGATGTAATAAATACGGGCACAACCTTTTTGGATATAACCTTCAAACTGACAGATTTCACCCTCGCGAAGCATCATTGTTTTTTTGGGTACAATCCTGAAATCCAGCATACTTGTAAACAACGATTGTTCTTCTTCCGTTAGAGTGATATATTTAGATACATTTTTTAGAATATTTGAATACATAGCATTTTCGGTTTTTAAAAAGTTGTTTTTTTTACACTTCCATAAAATTCTCCTGATGATTTTTTAAACACGCTTTTATTTTATGCGTATCACCTACGAGCCATATAATATCATTTGCTAATATCATTTCTGACGAACCCGGGTTTAGTATACGACTTCCGCTTCTTTCAATACCTACTACATGGCTATGCAAATCTTTTTGAATACCAGAATTTTTTATGGTTTTATTACAATACGGATTGGCTTCGGCAAGTTGAATCTTAGTAAGTTGAATATCGTTGATGTCAATATCTTCTTCGTTCTCTCGTGTAATCTCTTTTTGATCAAAAACAAGTTTTAACTGAGAAATTTGTTCTTCCGTTCCCAAAACACCTACTTTATCATTGGGTAATATTCGTTGCTTTCCATTGGGTAGATGAACGGTTCTGTCATTTCTACGTATATACACAATATTGATTCCGAATTTCTCTTTCCAGTTAAGCTCGTACAAAGACATTCCGGCAAAGGAAATTGTATCACCAGCTTCTAATTCTGTGACATACGCATCCCATTCCTGAAGATGTTGGCTTGCTTCCTTATTTTTTTGCTGTAGTTCGATAGTTCCTTTGTTTCTGGCATATTCAAACTGTTCCCTTTCGTTGAGATTAGATATAAACTGCTGTTCAATTCTCTGATGAATTCTCTGAATTTTACCCGAGAAAAACCACAACAATGCCACAATTAAAGGAACTGCAATTATCAATGCATATCTGGTTGTTGTAATCTGGTCAATAAAAAAACCGATAAGGAAAATACCTACAAGAAATCGGATAGCATTTAAAAAAATACCAGTTAGGGAATAATTCAGATAGTACGAATTCAGGTTTTCGTTACCTTCTTTTATCTTAATTTTTTTATTAAGGATTGCCCATAAAAAAGGAGATGCCAACAAGGTTGCAGAACTCACGAGGATAAGATTTCTCCAAAGTGGGCTTTCTATCTCTGTATTCAAAAGCGGAATGATTAAATATTTAAACAACAAGGTAATAGCTACGATAATAATGCTATTAATGACAAGAATTCTGTTGTATTCTTGCAACATTTTCTTCCATAGAGGATTGTCTTTGTTTTTCTGCGTTTCGGAAGTATAGGCATCCAAACGTGCTATCCATTTGTCAGGAAGAGTTTTTACAATAATATTATATAGTGGTTCGGAAAGCTTTATGAAGTATGGTGTAGTGAAGGTGGTAATAGCCGAAACGCCTACGGCAATAGGAAACAGAAACTCCGAAATAACACCAAGTGATAAACCCAGAGCCGCAACTATAAATGCAAATTCGCCAATCTGAGCCATACTGGAACCGATTTGTACCGCTTGTTTTAAGGGTTGTCCGGAAATCAAAGCTCCTAATCCGCTAAAAGAAAATTTCCCAACGATGGTGAGCAACGTGATGGCTAATATAGGACCTGCATAGGTATACATTGCCTGTGGATCAATCATCATACCCACAGAAACAAAGAATATAGTACCAAAAAGTTGCTTGATAGGAAGCGTAAGATGTTCTATTTTCTCTGCCAATACCGTTTCTGCTATTAAAGACCCCATAACAAAAGCACCTAACTCGGCAGAAAAACCAACCTGTGTAGCCAGCAACACCATACCAAAACAAAGACCTATTGACAGGATAAGAACCGTTTCTTCATCCATCCATTGTTTAGTCTTTTTAATAAATACGGGAAGCAGATAAATTCCTACCAAAAACCATAATACCATAAAAAAGCCCAGTTTCAATACGGTAAACAGGATTTCTGAGCCTTGAAATTGTTGTGTTAAGGCAACCGTAGAAAGTAGCACCATTAAGAGGATAACAATAATATCTTCGACTACCAACACACCAAAAACCACTTTGGCAAACTGTCTGGATTTTAATCCCAGTTCATCAAATGCTTTTAGAATAATGGTTGTGGAGGAGCTTGCCAGCATTCCTGCAAGAAAGAGACTGTCCATCTGATTCCACCCCAATAGGTATCCTGTCAGATAGCCTCCTAAACCTACAAATATAATTTCTACAACTGCTGTAATAGATGCTGAACCACCTACTTTTACCAGCTTTTTGAAACTAAATTCTAATCCCAAGCTGAACAAAAGCATAATAACACCAATCTCGGCAAAAGTCTCTATGTTTTCGTGATCAACGATTGTAGGCAGGTAATGAAAATGTGGACCGACCAAAAAACCGGCAATAATATACCCCAGCACCAAGGGTTGCTTAATTCGTTTAAAAAGAATAGTAACCAATGCTCCTACCAGGAGTATCAGTGCCATGTCTTGTATCAATTCGGGCAAATGAGCCATATATAATTTTTTATGTTCTACAATGGAAGTTTTATCGCTTACTTTTAAGAAAAGTATGTGTTTTACACATTCAATTCAGGGAAAAGCTGATATACTTCGTTTTTCAATAATCCGCTACCACCACCGTAATGTTCGATGATTTTTATTGGTTTTCCTGTGTTTCTGATGTATTCTTTTATGCTACTTTCAAATGTTTGATCTAAACCTGCACTTAACAAAAGAATATCCAGATCGTGTTTGTTTATATATTCGTAAACGAATGCTTCATTTTTTAATGTTTCTGCTATCCATCCTTCATTATTTTCGATAACTCTTTTTAGCGTTTGCAGAATGTCTTCATTTTTACCAATAACCAAGAAACGTAATTCCTTCATCTTTATAATTCGGTTGAGATTTTAATTTCTCCTTTGAGCATTTTCGATATAGGACAGTTTTCGGCAACCCTTAATAACCTTTGCTGTATTCCCTGATCTGGTTGATCTTGAAATACAATCTTTCGTTCTATGTGGGTAGTTGTTTCTTGATTTTCTATTCTTAAGAACATATTCGCCTCAACTTTTATTTCTGAAATCGATAATCCTTTATGGTCAATATACATGCGGAGTGTTGCCAGTGTACATCCTACCAAAGAAGACAGTAATAGTGTATAAGGATCGGGGCCTATATCTTTACCTCCTAATTTTTCGGGTTCATCAGTAATCAAAACTCCATTTCTCCAATGAATAGCTGTTTTGTATTTTTGAGATCCTATAATTCCTTTTACCGGTTTTTCTAATATATACTTCATACATTACCCAGTATTTATATCGTTTTCTTTAACCACACATCTGCATATACTTCCGGATTACGTTTGAACTGTGCAAGAACGTACGGACAAAGAGGTATAATTCTCAGGTTATTCTCTCGTGCATAACTTACCAATTGATTAAGTAATAGTTTTGCAAAACCTCTTCCTTCATACTCATCATCTACTTCCGTATGATATACCCTAAGCTTTTCATCTGCAACGGAAATATCCATTTTACCTGCTTTTTTGTCATCTGAAAACAGCTGAACTTCGCCATAAATACTGTCTTCTTTAAAAACTACTTTTGTATTTTCCATAATATCTAAAATTATTAAGTTCTATTTTTAATACTTAGTGCTCCGGACGGGCATTTCGCTACCTGATCAATAAGCTCTTGTGTAGTAGCGTTCTCAGCTTTTATCCACGGACGTTCTTTCGGATTATATACTTTTGATAAAGTTTTTACACAAACTCCTGCGTGAATACATAATTTAGGTTGCCAAAGAATGGCAATTTCTCCTTTTGGGTATTCATGTTTTTCCATAGTTGTTAGTTTTTAAGATTGATTAGTTATTTTGTTTATACAGTTAATGATGTTAATGATTGCTTAGTCAAATGATAAATCATGGCGAATATGGGTATATCAATGAACCTGATGCATATATAGGAGGATCGACAACCACTTGGACACGGCTGTCCTTAAAGGTTTCGATGTCATGATTGTTGATATTTTGAAATTGCACCTGCACCACACGTGGTTCAACCCATTCTCCACCTTCTCCAAAACGTATGTTACCAATGACTGTTTCAAAAGCATGATCCCGACAATATGCAGAAAGAACCACATCTTCCAGACTTTCAGTTGCTATAATAGCCTGTTCAAGCACTTGCATTTGTGCATATGCCAAAGGGACCATATAGTAACCAAGCTGATCTACATTTTCTTCAACTGCCTTTGCCTGATATTTGGCTAACATATCAGCAACACCCAAAAAATTCATCTTTGGCACCGGTACCCAATATTCGTAATTGACAAAGCCATTTAGAAGTGGCCCCAACTCTTTCTTTACAGAAGCACTCTGTGGTCCAATCATAGCACCACCAACCATCTTTGGACGGTAATCACTCTTATGAATCGCACGAACCAGTCCGATCGAATCGTTCAAATAGGAACAAATGAAAAACAAATCGGCATTTATTACTTTTACCTGATCGATTAGTGGTGTAAAATCTTCTGTTGAAAGTGGATAGGTTCTTTCATAAACAACCTGAAAGCCATATTTCTCTGCATTTTCTCTGGCTCCAATAACCGGATTTTTTGAAAATTCAGCATCGGCAGATAGTATAGCAACGGTTAATGGTTTAGGAGTTTGGGAAGCTGCAAGTGCAAAAAAACCTTCGGTAAGTGTTGAATTGGGTTTAGGACCTGTAGGAATCATTGCAAAATAATCCGGATATTTCAGATTCATGTTAACGCCTAACCCCATCAATCCTACTAAGAATCTTTTACGTTCCATGATTACAGGCATCGAGGCTGCAATGGTATTTGTTCCATATCCACCAATAACCAAGTCTACTTTCTCCTTGTCTAAAAGACTTGTGTAAATATCAGATACTTGTGACGGATCTCCATTATCGTCATAACAAACAAGCTCTACGTTACGACCAAGAAGCCCGCCTTTGCTGTTAATATCTTCCTCCCAAATGCGATGTGCAAGCCTGACTGCTTTAGTATTCTCAGCCACCGGGCCTGAAAGTGAAAGGCTATAACCAATACGGATCGGGTTATTTATTTTTTCATTTGAATGTGTCATAATGCCAGAATTTTATTATTAGATTTCTCTTAATCTCCTGAAGGGCGTATGCTGCCTTTCATCGTGTAAAAACTACCATCAGGCAACGTTGCATTGCTGTAAATAATTCCGTTCTTATGATCTTCGACATGGGTTACCGTTGCTCCGGATTTTTCTTTCCATGCGATCATATATACTTGTGGGCGAACTTCAGCAATAGTAGTTTCTACCCTTTCCGAGTAACCACTTTCCGTTAGCGAACCGCCGTCTATGACGGTAAAAACCATGGATTCATCCGTTTCAAAGAAAAGCTCTGTTTTCAAAATCCCTACATCCATGATATATCTGTTACCTGTTAATTTGTTTTTCATGTTTTAATAATTTAAAAAGAAGTCATTGAGTTCCCATTACCAGATTTTGAAGCAGGGGTTTCTTCCTGCACAACATCCCAGTGTTCTGCTATTTTCCCATCTTCCAACCGGAAGATATCTACTACTATAACTGGCACTGGACCCCACCCATGTACAAGGCTGTGTGTAATCACAATATCATTTTCCTCCACGATGATACCTGGTTTCCACCTAAAGCTGGCATCTAAAACCGGCAATAACTGTCTCAGCCCTTCGTGACCATTTATCATGGATGGATTGTGTTGTTGGTAAGATTCATGCCAATAACGTTCTATTGCAGTACTGTCTTTTTCGTGAAACAATTCATTCATTGCTTTTAGTACGATTTCTTTGTTTTTCATTTTTTATATTTTAATGAGTTTAATCTAAGCCATCAAGCTATTTTCAAAGTCTGAAACTTCTATTCTTGTCAGTTTTATTGTTCGTCATTTTGACATGAGTGCTACTCTTAAATGATTTTCACTTTCTGATTACTTCTGATAAATTTGAAAGCAATACATATGCATGTATTTGTCGAAGATGTTCAATTGAGACTTTATTCTTGTATATTGTCGAGTTCCAAAAGCTTCGTCTTGAATTGATCTAATTCCGAATCTGTTTTTTCTTTAACCATTTGAAGAAGTTCTTCTGCATCCTTTCCGACTGTTACACGTATAGGGGCGGGGATTTGCTTCGAAATTTCTATTATCTTGGCCGCTGCCAGATCTCCATTTAAGCCAGTGGCTTGCATTGCATTAAGTGAAGAACTAAATTTTTCAAAATACTTACCATAGAGTTGTTTTTGCTCTTCCGTCATTGCATCCGATACCTCTTTCAACTGTGTGGCTGTCTTAGCTGGACCACCAGTACGCATATTTCCTGGTTGAACCATTATAAAATCAATTCCTTGTGGTTTTAATTCTATTCTATATACATCAGCAAAAGATTCCATAGTGGCTTTTGATGCACTTGAAGGACCACTGAATGGCAGAGAAAAAGGCCCAGTCAAAGAACCTATCTGTAGAATGCGACCCTTTGCCTTCCTTAGTAATGGTAGAAAGGCATTGATTGTAGAAATGCTACCGAATACATTTACTTCGAATTCTTTTCTAATAGCATCTAATTCCAATACTTCCATAGGTCCCGGAGTAAGTACTCCAGCATTGTTGATTAAAATATCTAAACCGTAATTCCCTAATGTTGAAGCAACGATTTTACTCCAATTCCTGACATCTGTTTCATTGGTGATATCAGTCACAGTAAATGTGATGTCAAAATCAGAAAGCTCATGCTTTTGCGCCTCGATTTCGAGTGGAGAGAATGCTGTACCAAAAACTTTGTAACCTTGCTTTGCGAATCCGATCGCCAGCTCAAGTCCAAGCCCACTGCCTGCGCCAGTAATGGCTACTGTTTTAGTTTTTTTCCGTTCCATATATAGATTTATTGTTATTTGTCGTATGCTTGTTTTTCGAGATATAAAGAACCTTTGTGTTCGCTTGTGTTTTTAAAGACAAGGCTATTCACTATTAATCTACTTTTGCAGGAAAGTGAGCAGCTCTGTATTGAATTTTTCCAACTCTTCAAAAAATAGTCCGTGACCGCTGTTTTCAAACTTTACGATGTAAGAGTTTTTAATCCCTTTGTTCATTTGTTCTGCCAATGCAAATTCACAAATCACATCTTTGGTTCCGTGGAAAATAGCTGTTGGAATATTTATTTTTGAAAGTTCACTTCTTAAATCTGTATCTCTCAATGCAATTAAGCTTTGTGTAGTGGCATAAGGAGAAGCTTCGATATTTATACCTCCTAACCAATTGCCAATACCTGTTGGTAAAGCTGTTTCAATTGCTCCGAATATTTTACCGAAATTTTCTAAAAGTTGTGGTCGGTTAACCTTGCTCAATGCTATTAAACCGTTTACATCTTCTTTGGAGAATCCGTAATTGTAATCGTTTCGTTTGGTCCATACCGGTGCTGCTGCTCCAAATAAGGCAAGTTTGCTTACTCTGGCACTGTTATATTTTGCTACGTAATGAATAGATATAGCCCCACCCATAGAGAATCCACCCAAAGTTGCATCGTTAATATCCAATCGATCCAACACGGCTTTTATATCCTGAGCATATACATCATAATTATAAGCACCATAAGGCTTGTCTGATTTTCCAAATCCACGTAATGTAATTCCTATCACCCTGTAGCCTTTATCTACTAAAAAATGGTACTGGTATTCATACATCGCATCGCTTAACGGCCATCCGTGAATTAAAACTACTGGTTTTCCCTCACCCAAATCGGTTACGTGCAATTTGACATTTTTTTCTACCGTAATGTATTCTTCTCTTCCGAAAGAGGCTACATTACTTTGTGCAACAGCATTACCGGCTGCTAAAGACATTGCTAAAGCCATAATTATTATTTTTATTGTTTTCATTTTTACTGATTTTTAGATTAAAGTTGCTTTTAAGGTAATTTCCAATTTGTAAGCATTACTTACAGGACAGGTTTCTTCGGCAGATTTCGCTATTTTTTGAAACTCTTCTTCCGTAATTCCGTCAATTTTGGCAGTCAAGACCAAATCGGATTTTGTGATAACACCATTATCTAATGTGATGGTTGACGTAGTGGTCAGCTCCTCCGGATTGTAGCCTGCAGCTGTGAGGTCTGCACTCAGCTTCATGGTAAAACAGCCCGCATGTGCTGCTGCCATAAGCTCTTCTGGATTAGTACCTGTTCCGTTTTCAAAACGGGATACAAAAGTATAAGGGGTTTGTTTTAAAACTCCGCTTTGTGAAGTCAGGTGCCCTTTACCTTCTTTAATCGTACCGTTCCATACGGCTGTTGCTTGTTTCTTTAAATTCATAATTACTTGATTTTTAAATTAAACTTGATTATTCTAAATAAGGTTGATATAATGGATGAGTGAAAAAATTATTCTCACCAAAAGTGAGCTGTTCAGTTTGCAGGGTATTCAAATTAATCTTATATAGATTCATGTTCGGTTTATTACCCGATAGAAAATCGTTTTTGGTACTTTCTGACCCACTATATAGTATTGATTTGCCATCTGGCGAAAATGATGGTGTAATCTCCGTTAGAGTAGAAGTATTTGTTATGTTCTTCATGTTTTCACCATCCGTATCGATAATGTAGATATCACCTTTTAATGTAAAGCACATTAATTTGCCGTCTGGTGAGATGTCAGGAAATATTCCCATAGTTGACACTGTTTCTTCCATATTCATTCCCTCTATTGAAAGTAGAAATTTGAAGTCTGAACTGTCAGGATTGTAAACGTATACATTTTTGAATGTGGAGTTTTTAACATCATCATTTTCATCGATATTCGAGAAAAAAGCAATGCGGCCATCCGGAAAAACTGTAGGAAAAATTTCCCAACTAGGAGAATTTGTGAGGTTTTTGAGATGTAAACTGTCTTTTACGCTATATATCTTTGCGTGTCCATCTATGTTTTTAAGTACAAAAATGAGCTTTAAATCTTTATGCCAGTCCAAAACACCTTCATCTGCTCTTCCTTTGGGCTTAAGAATCAATTGTCTATTATTACCATCAGCATCAGCTATATATGTACCCCTAACGCCATCTACAGTTCCGGTAAAAGCAAATTGTTTCCCATCCGGACTCCACACTGTTCTGCGATACATCCCGCTTGATGAATCTTCAATATGTACCAAGGTATCAATACTACCATCGTTTTCGTTTAATACACAAAAATTCATATTGTTCTCATCAAAAAAACCTATACGATTCCCTTGTATTTTTTCAGCAGTCTTAACTTTAGTGGTACAGCTAATATTTACAAGGACAACTATTAATAGTAAAACACTTATTTTCATATTATTTTGTTTATATTGAATGATTAACTAATTACACTCTACCTTTTTATATTTCCTGACATCAAAATTGCAGTAGTAATCTGTTATTTTCGAATATATCGTTGATTTTAGTTCTTTGTATTATAATAACCTCCGAAGTATTTTACCGGTGACCATGTGGGAAGTGTTTCCGGGAGTTTAGGTGACAATTTGCTGTATTCTTCTTCACCAAAAACAATTCTTCCATCAAGTACAGTTAAAACTGATGAAATGGTTTTTATTTCATCTTCTGGTATGGTAAAAAAGTCCTTATTAAGCAACGCAAAATCTGCTAAATTACCTGGGATTATTTTACCCATTTCGCTCTCTTGATTTTCAAACCAAGTAGGTCCAACCGTAACTAATTTTAATGCTTCTTCTCTTGTTAACCGATTATTTTTTGCAAGTATTTCAGAGCCTGAAACAGACTTTCCGGTAATCATCCAACTAATACCAATCCATGGATTATAAGATGAAGCTCTAAACGCGTCTGTGGTAATCGCTAATGGAATACCGCTATCTACCAACTGTCTTAATCTTGGAGTTTGTAATGCTTTTTCAAGTCCGTGTGTTTTTATAAATCCATCTCCATGCATTGCCATTTTCATATCTAAGGCAATACCCCCACCCAGTTTTTTTACTCTGGCAATATTTTCGGGAGTAATGGTTTCAGCGTGTTCAATACTCCAACGTAAACCGTCCAATGGTGTCTTATTGTTTATTTCCTCCAAAGCGTCTAAAAATGATGTGATGTTTTCATTGTAACTAATATGCAAACGAAAAGGTATTCCTTTCTCTATAAGTTTTGTAATGTCTTCTTTTATATAGCGATGCATTAGTTCTTTATCTATGATGACCGCAGGTCTGTCAAAATTTTCGTGGTCATGTATTTCTAATCTAAGTATTTCACCTGTACCTTCGTATACGTGACCATGTGCCATGTGAGGATGTAGATTTTCTCCCGGACTAATAGGGGATTTTTTTGTTACAGCATTAATCTGTGCGTCTACCAAACTAGGACTGCTGGTGTCTCCAAACTGAAGATCAATGAATGGCATCCTTACATTCAAACGATTTTCTTTTGCCAACTGCTGTATGGGTAGATGTCCATGAGGGTGACCATAAATACTAGCAGCATCCACAGCTGTAGTAACACCAAAACGATTCATGTCATTTATAGCATTAATGATTGAACTAACTTGTTCTTCTTCAGAAGGCTGTGGTACCATTAATTCTAAAGCTGCAAATGTAAAGGTGTACGAATGCATAACACCTGTATACTTTCCATTTTTATCTTTCTCGAATATTGTATCCGGAGAGTCCGGAAATTTATTCGTACCCACTCCAAAAGCTTCCATAGCCAATTCATTTAAATAAGCACGATTGTAGGCATACTGTACAATCACAGGTCTGTTTGGAACTGCTTTCTTAATTTCTTCGATGGTCGGTAGTCGATTTTCTTCAAACTGGTAAGGAGACCAACCTCCAATCACTTTAACCCATTGACCTTCAGGAGTTCGTTTTGCCTGTTCACTCAACATTTCCAAGGCACGCTTTAATGTAGGTACACCTTCCCATCTTACGTTATAATTATAGCTTCTTTCGTTCAGTAAATGTGTGTGGGCATCATTAATACCTGGTATCAGGCGACGGCTATGTGCATCAATAAGCTTGGTATTATTGTCCTTCAGTTCCAGTATCTCAGAATCTGTACCTACAGCATAAATTCTACCTCTTTTTACTGCTAGTGCAGAAGCTTCGGGCTTGGTCAGGCTTCCAGTGGTAATTTTTGCATTGAACACAATCAAATCGGCACCGATTAGTTGCTTATCAGATTGGGCATTTGCATTTATAGCAAAGATAATTGCCACTACTATAGTAAAGATTTTCTTCATGTTTGTTTTAGATTTAAGTTTATTTAATGTTTTATTATGTTGCCGTATTTTCCGGCATAAAAATCGCGGTAGGCATCTGCTATCTCAGACCTGCTATTCATTACGAACGGACCTTCTGCTACAATTGGTTCTGTATAAGGTTCACCACCAAACAGTAAAACATCTGTCGCTTCATTCAATTTGTTTTCAATGAAAATTTCTCCTTCGTTTCTATCAAATTCTATAAATTCACCTGCTTCAAATTCAGCATCATTAAGGATTGTATTCTTAGTGGGTAAAAATGCTGCTACTTCAACTTTTTCGTCAATGAAAATGGAAAAGCTTTTCCCTGCTTCAATATGAATATGGTATAAAAACTGCTGGGAATAATTTGGTATTATGGATTTTAAATCTTCATAATTACCAACAATTACTTTTATCCAACCACTATCATTTGACAATAATTTCTGAGGGACTTCTTCGCTTTGAATTGCTAAATACTCTGGCTTTTCGGCTTTGTTTTTTGCCGGAAGATTGATCCAGAATTGAAAGGCATGTGTACGATTGGTTCCTGTACGGGAATCTACATTCAACGTTTCATCATGAATAATCCCGTTTCCGGCTTTCATCCACTGAATGCCTCCAGAATAAACTTTTGCATGATTTCCCATACTATCAAAATGCTCATCTTCACCTTCTATTATATAGCTTAATGTCGCTATTCCCCGATGAGGATGCCTTCCCGTTCCGCTATCCATCGATGATGAATGGACTTTCGGAATGATATGATCTAAGAATACGAATGGCCCGACAGCATCGGTATATCTATTCGCCAACATCCGATAAATAGTCAAATCGCCTATGTCAGCTCTTTGTCCTTTTGTTGAAAAACTGGTTTGTTTTTTCATCTTTTAATTTTTTAATCAAGAAATACATATAATGACTTTATTTTTCCACCTTCAAATACAGCTATATCCATCCCTGTCGCCATAATTTTTTCTGCATTCGGTCCCATTCCCCAAATTAGCCTGCCCACATTATTATTGATAATAACTGGCTTTAGTTTAAAAAAGGTAAATTCTTCAGGCATATTAGCCACCACATTACTTACGCTTTCATTGATAGCCTCGTATCCTCTCGTCTGATGCCCTACATGATATAGATTACTATCTGTTGTATAGATTTTTTGTATTGCTTTTATTCTATTCAAAAGCATCTCTTTCATTCCATACCTGAGACAGGTTTTCTTCCATTAAAAAAGCTAAATTATTACTCATAAGTTCTGCTGTTTTATATAACAAAATAATTAATAGATAACCAGAGGCTGTCAAAAAATAAGACAAGCTTTGGTTTAGTTTATTATTGTTGTGGAGATTTTGTTGCAAGTAGCTGTAATTCCCACGCTAATGCCACACCACTTGCTCCACCATGTTCAAACAAAAGAGGGCCCAACTGAGATGCTGTTTCGGTACGAGCCCAATCGCGTTGCCATTCTGAGACTACGGCTATCCAAGTTATTGGCACTATCCCCACCTGAACCATTCTGCGTATTGCCATATCATGAGCTTCCACACTAACTGCACCACACGCATCTGTAACAACAAATACGTCATATCCTTCACCCAAGGCTTGAATTGCTGGCATAGCAACACATATTTCTGTCCACAAACCTGCTAAAATCAATTGTTTACGACCGCTTTCTTTTACGATATCAGTAACTGCAGGATCCTCCCAAGTATTGATAAATGTTCTGTTAATAGGCTTTTGCTCTGGGAATACGTCTTGAATACCTTTGATGATAAGGCCTCCTCGTTCTTCGGTAACGGTTGTAAGAATAGTTGGCACATTAAATACTTTTGTAGCCTTAGCAAGCCCTACTGTATTGTTAATAATCAATGTAGGTTCATGGCTATGCAGATTGGCAACTTGAAAAGGTTGATGATCGATTAGCACAACGATACTATCTTCCGGACGAAGTAGACCTTGAAGACCAATTTTAGGTGATTTTTCCATTTTCTTTTTGATTTAAAAGTTAATAATTCAAAGTTGCATTAAATGGAAAGAAAAAATTGTAGACAAATGTCTATGAAATGAAAAACGAAGTAAATAGTGAATATTGCAAGTAGGATTTCTATACAATAGCTATCAGTAATAAGATAGGAGAATAATAATGAAGAGAATTTTGACAGCAGTTACTGCAACTCAGAATTGCAATTGGTGAGGAGTTAGCTTATTCATAAATTTATTTAGTGGCGTATAGCATTTAGAAAATGGATTTTTCGATTCAAGTTAATCTTTGTGTTAATCCAGTAGTGATTTGATCACTTCTTTACGATTGGACAGTCCAAAGTCGATCAATGTATTTAGGACAGTCCAGATTTCATGAGCATGATTTGTTAAAACATAATAAGTAATATCTTGCGTTGGCGTATATTCAATATTTTTTTTGATCAGTTGATGCGCTTCCAGGATTGCAAGCTCTGAACTTAGTACTTTCGGAGAAATACCTTCAGATACTTCAAAGAAATCTTTGAACCTTAGTTTTTCATAATAATGTAAATTCAAAAGAATACAAAAACGCCATTTACCACTCAGTAAATCCAAGGTATCCCTCAACGCTAAAAATCTTTGTTTTAAGATTTCCTCATTTTCTGTGCAAGGTTTTATTTTCTTTTCCATACTACTTTCCTAAAGGTTACTAAACACAAACTTACTGAATAAACGAAGTAATTT
>SMEI01000056.1_pt1 | contig 18143 bp, 30 predicted proteins | sample 2456321 | NCBI WGS metagenome assembly SMEI01 (sample SAMN10132588, study PRJNA489261) | soil metagenome | isolation source: day1 control-silt loam soil ammended with composted manure from dairy cow... | place: USA | collected 2015-05-01
GCGCATTCATCAACTACCGGAAACAAAGCGCATTCATCAACTACCGGATACAAAGCGCATTCATCAACTACCGGATACAAAGCGCATTCATCAACTACCGGAGACGAAGCGCATTCATCAACTACCGGATACAAAGCGCATTCATCAACTACCGGAAACTATGCGCATTCATCAACTACCGGAAAAAACTCAATAGCTTCATCTTTAGGTATTAATTCAAAAGCAAAAGCATCATTAGGAAATTGGATTGTTTTAACCGAATGGGAACGAGATAGTAATCATAATTGGCAGATAAAAGAAGTTAAGACCGCAAAAATTGACGGTGAATTTTTAAAAGAAGATACTTTTTACAAATTAGTTAACGGAGAATTTTTAGAAGTAGAGGAATAAAAACCTCTACTTTTTTATTATGACACCAAAAGAAAAATGGTTAAATGAAAGTATCGAAGCGATTAAATCTAAAAATTTACAAGTTCCATTTAAATTAAATCAATGTACAAAAGTAGTTGATTTAGATAAATACTTGAAGGTTTTACAATCTTCGATACTTCACACAACCAAACCAAAAGTTTTAAAAACATTAGTTAATAAAATTGAAGAATTATTGAATTATGGATTACATAGCATCAGTGAAAGCAACAATACAAGTAAGTCCAGAAGACTTTGAAAGAGTGCTGCTTGTAAGAACATTTCACCCAGGAAACTCAATTGAAGATATATTTAATTGGGCAGAATCAAAGAAAGGAGATATAACCACGATTAAAATTCATAAAAATGAAAAAGATAGATAAGTATTTTGCGGTGTTTTTCATCGCTTTTTTATTGTTTAATTTTTTAAGGATGTAGGTATGATTGAAACTAATTTATACAGAGATCATTTTCAGAATTTTAAGAGATACAATATTCCAAAGGCACAATTAATCATTGCTGATATTCCTTACAATTTAGGAAATAACGCCTACGCATCAAATCCTGCTTGGTATCAAGACGGAGATAATAAAAACGGAGAAAGCGAACTTGCAGGGAAATCGTTTTTTAATACTGATGAAAATTTCAAGCCTGCTGAATTTATGCACTTTTGCAGCCAGCTTCTAAAGAAAGAACCTAAAGAAAAAGGGCAAGCACCTTGTATGCTCGTTTTCTGTGCATTCGACCAACAAATGTATTTGATTGAATTAGCTAAACGATACGGATTGAATAACTATATAAATTTAGTTTTCCGTAAAAACTTCTCCGCACAGGTTTTAAAGGCTAATATGAAGATTGTAGGAAATTGTGAATATGGGCTATTATTTTACCGTGAAAAACTACCAAAATTCAATAACAACGGTAAAATGATATTTAACTGCATTGATTGGGATAAAGACGATTTAAGTCTGTATGAAAAAATTCATCCTACACAAAAGCCGGTTAATCTTTTAAAAAAAATAATCAAAATATTTACCGATGAAGGTGATGTTATAATTGATCCGTGTGCCGGTTCCGGAAGTACATTAGTTGCATCTGAAGAATTAAACCGAAAGGCTTATGGTTTTGAAATTGATCGCAAAATTTACGCAGATGCAAATAAATGGGTTGCTAAAATGAAACAAAGGAAATATGACATTGATACTTACGGATTTTCAAAGACAGAAATGGAAAGTTTATCACCTAATTTATTTTCCTAATGCAATTCTCAATATTCCACATAGCTGAATCGAACAATAGTTTGGTTCAGCTTTTAAATTTTTAATGTATACGGCAATCGTAAATTAAATGGTTTTACTTATGAAAAAATTGATTAAAATAGGTGGTCAATTTTCGGGAGTTGGTGCATTTGATTATGCTTTAAAAAGGTTAGGTATTGATTTCGTAAATGTATATCAAGCAGAATGGGATAAGTATGCAAGAAAAACATATTTAAAAAATCATTCAGAACCTGTTTATTATGTAAATGATGTTCATAACACACCAACAGAAGAAATTACAGAAAAATACGGTAGTTTGGATATAGCAATGTTTTCTCCTCCCTGCCAAGCATTCAGCTTAGCAGGCAAACGCAAAGGCGAAGATGATAACCGAGGTGTTTTATTCTACAATTCCCACGAATTTATACAGAAGAACAACCCTCGTTATTTTATTTTCGAAAACGTGAAAGGATTGCTTTCAGACGATAACGGCAGAACCTTTCAAAGGTGGATCGACTACCTCGGTGGCAAATCGGTAAATGGAACCCAGACAATGTTTCCCGAAGAAAATTCAGTTCCTTACCACGTGTATTATCAAGTTCTAAACGCCAAAGATTACGGAGTACCACAAAACCGTGAACGAATTTTTATAATCGGCATCCGTGATGATACAGACAACAACTTCAACTTTCCAAAACCATTCGAACTTAAAAAACGCTTAAAAGATGTTTTAGAAGAAAACGTTGACGAAAAGTATTATTTGAGTGATAAGATGATTAGTTTTTTTACAAAACATTCTGAAAAACATTCTGAAAAAGGTAATGGCTTTAAGTTTCAACCTAAAAAAGATGATAACATAAGCAACTGTATTACAGCAAGATGCTCAAAAATGGGAATTGACGACAATTACTTGATAGTAAATTCAGCCACACCAAAAGTAAAGTTTCAACTTACTGGAGGTAAATGGGATAAAACTCACGAACAAAGTGGTCGTGTTTACGATGAAAACGGTATCGCACCTACAATTCACACAATGGGCGGTGGAAATCAAGAACCTAAAGTCGCTGTTTCAAATGATTTGTTACGTGAACCAATTATTCAACGAATTGGAAACTACTCAAAAAGCAATCACAACGCATCAAGTATTGTAGATAACAGAGGTATATCTCCAACAGTAATGTAAAATCACGGAACAATAACAGCAGTAAATACATTTGATTACCAAATCCGCAAGTTAACACCACGCGAATGTTTCCGTTTGATGGATTTTCCAGACACATTTGATTTTTCGGTTGTTTCAGATTCGCAAGCGTACAAACAGGCTGGTAATTCTATTGTAGTAGCTGTTTTGGCACAAATAATCTCAAAATTTAATCTATGAATCCAAGAAACGAAAGAAAATGCCGTTCGTGTGGTGAACATAAAGTAACGGTTGAAAACTTTAAAATACTCCCCTCTGGTAAAAGATATAACCGTTGTAATGATTGTGTTAATTCTTTTAAACAAACTAAACGTAAATGCAATACTTGTGGAGTAAGCAAAACAAAAGATTGCTATACAATGATGCCAAGCGGTAAAGTTAATCCTAAATGCAACCAATGCAGGTATAATGGAAGAGAACATCGAGCAATCAATAAACTAAAGGTTATTAATAAATCTAAAATAAAGAAAGAAGTTAAAAAAGATGATTTAATAATCCACCGCAATATTTTGTCTTTTGAAAGAAAGAACGATGAAAAACTATCTGCAATCGAAGCTTTACAAAAAGCTAAAGAGTTAGAAAAGAAAAGTATTAATAACGGTGCGAAATTCGTTAAATACGGTATTCGTGCCTATGTTTTAAAATCTTAATTCAAATGAAAGAAACGATTATAAAAGTTGCCAGTATGCTATTTAAAATAGACGGTAATATGGTTTTTGAAAGAACAAGAAAAAAGCCTTATGTAAGTATTCGTCAATTGGTTTGTTATTATTTGTATCGGCATCAACAATGGACTTATGAAAGAATAGGAGAACTTTTTGAATTAAACCATTCGACGGTATTATTAGGTATCAGGAATTTTGAAAACAAAATGAGTGTGTATGTTGAAGATAAGATGAACTATCAACGTTTTAAAGCTCTTTTTGAGAATCAAAAACCAGTATTTGACAAAGAGCTTATTTCTGCTTTCCTTGCAGATAACGACAAGTTTATAAGCGATGATTTGAAACACTATTTAAGTGTGAAATTATGATAACAGTTAATAGCTTGTCGGGAGGAAAAACCAGCAGTTATTTAGCATATCATTATCCAGCAGATTTAGAACTATTCTCATTAGTTTGTATTGATAGCCACAATGCAGGTCGTAAAATTGATAAAAAACTAAAACAGATGGCTAATGATAAACTTCAAAAATATTGTTCGCATCAAAATGAATTTTTAGCAACATCAGAAGATCCTATAATATTAAAAACAATGTTTGACCTTGAGCAAATTTTAGGACGTGAAATCATCTGGCTTCGCGGTTTAGGTTGGGAACAAATGCTTAAAGTAAAAAAAGCAATTCCGAACATGGATAAACGTTTCTGTACTTCAATAATGAAAATGCAGCCAATTTTCGAGTTTTTGTTTATTTATCATTCATTGCCGGTAAATATGCGTGTAGGCTATCGATATGATGAAATGGAACGTGCGGAAAAATTTACAGACAAATGGAAATACGCTACGCATTGCGAATATCGACCAAAATCAAACACATGGATTCATAGATGGGCAGAAATGGTTTGGAGAGTTGGAGAATTTGTTTTGATTAATAACAAAGTTACACATAAACAGGTTAAAGATTTTTGGCAACCATTTATCGACAAGAAATTAATGGACTTTGCGAAAGATTCAAACTGCCAAAACTGTTTCTGGAAAGATGAACAGCAGTTGCGTAAAAATTTCGATGAAAACCCCGAAATTATGTATTGGTCTGCAATTCAAGAAGATTTGTATAAACATACACTAAAAGAATCGATGTCTATGCTTGAAATATCAAAAATAGGCATTCAAATGGATTTTAACTTCGGTACTGGATCAGGTTGTAAAGCTGGTTTTTGTACTGACTAAATAATTTAAAGGATGAAAAACCTACTAACAGATAAAACTTTACCCACTTTCGAACGGTGGTATTTTGAAACGCACTGTAAATCCTCGATTAAGTTTGAGGATTTATTATTATGGCAAAAGTCAGAAGTATTCGACTGGCTTTATTCTCGATGTGAAACTATTCAGTATGCTTTTATGATTGAGTTTTTTGATAGTGTTGGGATTTATATTGAAATAACAAAATCAGCAGATATATTTTGGTTATATGATATAAAAATTAATAATGCAAAGGTTTACATATCAGCTTTAGACCCAATGCAAAGAAACCGCCAAGAAGCGACAGAGAAAGCAATTGAACATGCAAACGAAATCTTTAATAATAGATAGTATGAAATTAGAATTAAAACATTTAGCACCTTATTTGCCTTATAGGTTGAAAGTAAGTCTTATTCATACGTTACATGGGCATACAGGCATAGGAAGTGTAGAACACGTTGTTCAAGCTGTTAATGAGGGTAAAAGTCAATTTAAACCAATCCTACGACCACTTTCAGACCTTACGAAAGAAATTGAACACAACGGAGAAAAGTTTGTACCAACGAAAGCACTATCAATGTGGGATTTACAAGGTATTACTGTTTTAGACATTCCGCATATCCCTGTTAACTTATACGAACTTTTACTTAAATGGCACTTCGACGTATTCGGATTAATTGAAAAAGGTTTAGCAATTGATATTAACACTTTAAAAGAATAGTGTTTTGAACCGAAAATACTACACAATCAAGTTAAAAAAGTGTGGAACAATCCATATTTGTTACTTGAAAGAGATTAAAGGAGTGATGTATTACGTCGCTCCTAATCATTTTAATAAATGGAAAACTGATAATAAAAATATTGAAGTGTTATGATATTTAAAGCGATAAAAATAAAAGATAGGTTGCCTGATTTTAACCAAAGAATTTTCTTTTTTGATAGTAAATATGGGCAAGGTTTTGGAATTGAAAGCGGTCACATAACGGAATATAATCCAAACGAGAAAATAGAAGTTAGAAAAGGTCAAATGATTGAATTTAAAGACTGCAAATTGTGCATTGATAATATCTTACAAAACTTTGATTATTGGCTTGAATTTCAAAAAGATTAGTTATGAAACAAATAAAAATAGGTGTAGATCCAGACTGTGTTAAGTCTGGATTTTCTGTTATTAACGGAAACCATTACGAAATAACCACATTAACTTTTTTTGAAATGTTTAAACGATTTAAAGAATTAATTACGCATTATGGCAAAGAAAAAATAATTGTGTACATTGAGTGCGGATTTTTAAACAAATCGAACTGGCATAAGAAAATAGGGCAATCTGCAAGCATTAACGTAAAGATAGGCGAACGAACAGGGGCTAATTTTGAAGTAGCTAAAAAGATTTGCGAAATGTGTGATTATTTAAGCTTGGAATATGTAAAAGTAAGACCAACACGAACCAAAGTAAATGCTGAAACTTTTAAAGCAATTACTAAAATTACAAAGAGAACCAACCAAGAAGAACGTGACTCGTTTATGTTGATTTTTGGTAGATAAATTATTGATGAATATTTAAAATAAACATATGACACCAAAGGAAAAAGCAATTGAATTATATAACACGTTTAGGGATACAATGACAGTAACAACCGGTAATTATAGAGCTAAAAAACAAGCTTTAATATGCGTTGATGAAATTATAAAAACATACATTCACATTGATCCTAAGTTAAATTTTTGGAATCAAGTAAGAGAAGAAATTAAAAACATTTAAAATAGATGTTATGAGTGGTATATGGCTTATATGTATAAAATCTTACGTTTTGGAAAATGGAACGGAAATACCAAAAGGAAGAATGGAGTATTCTTATGCACAATTCAGACAAGCGTGCTCCCCAAATTGGATAAGAGCCACTGATGATGAAATTGAAACTAAACAATGGCACAAGGGAAATTGGTTTAATTTAAAAAATGTATAAAATGAATTACGATGAAAACAGAATATCCGACCAGATAGATGGTGGTTTAAAAAACCAAGAAGAATCGACACGAATTGATTATGCTATTTATGGAAAAATCATTGATAAAAATCCATTGATTAGATATAAAACCCTTGCAGAAGCTAAAGATGCTTATTCTGTAACGGAAAACGCAATGATTGTTTGCGAAGTGTCCAAAATTAGACCAGGTGGAGCATTACAAATTATTCAAGAAAGAATTTTGAAAGCTCCGCAAATTTGGCTATCTGCTGAAAGGTTTATTCCTGAATTTGATGACGATTATTTATGTCATTTAGTTAGAAAAGAAGAGTGCGGTAACTTTATAAAATGGCAGGAAGTTATTCGTTTTGAAAAACTTCAATGGCAAAAAAGAAGTGATACACGTGTAACTCATTGGATGATTATAGAAAGCCCACAAACTAAAATAAAGCTTTTGTAATGCAAACCAAACGCCAATCATTAATAGAAACGGTTACATCTACATTTATAGGTTTAGCCGTTTCATTTTTAACTCAAATTATTTAATTTTACATTTATGAACGAAATTATAAAACATCTTAAAGCCGGATTATCTCAAAAAGAAATATCCGAAGAGCTTGTAAGAAAAGGAATAAAACCTAACAGTGTTAGTTATATCGAAAAAGAAATAAGAAAAATTAAAAAGCAATATAACGCTAAAACTATTTTTCATCTGGGTTATATTTTGGGGAAAAATGAATAAATTTAAAAAATTATGGAAGTAATAAAATATAACCAAAACATATATAATATTATCATTGAATTCATAAACGATAGTAGGAGTGATATTATAAAAGAAAACTTTATTGATCCTGAAGAATTAAGAGTGTTAATGCCTGAATGGCTGAGATATTATTTATTAGATAATATTATGAAGCATTATGGATCCTCGCCAAAAGATAATTTAGAAATGTTAGGCATGAAAGTTTATAATAATTATAACGATAAAGTAATTGTGTGTGTTGATAGACACCGTCCTAATCGTCCTATTTTTAAAGAATTAGACTTAAGTATTCTTATTATTGAATAAACTAAAACAAATATGGTATTGGTTTTGGGGTGATGGTTCAACACCACACCCTAAAATACCTCCTTACACCATTCAGATTATTGTTTTAATGTTTGTTGGTGCGGTTATTTATGAATTGATATTTAAATAAAAAAGCAGACCGTTAAGTCTGCTAATAGATAGTTTTCTCTTTTCTTTAAATTAACCTAAATCTTTTCAAAACAAAATACCCAAGTCCACCAACAGTACAACCTCCAACAATCCATAACCAAACAGGCTCACGCCCTTTACTTTTCGATGTTTCTTGCAAATCGGTTTTAGTTTCTTTAGATGAATCAGCTTTAACATCATTCTGCTGATTTTCCTCATTTGTGGCAACTTTATTACTTTCGCGGTCCGTTTGTTCGGTTTTGATCTTATCGTTGCTTTTTGATGATTTTTTATTGACACGAGGGTTTATAATTTCGGTTTTGTTTCCTTGACTATCTGTAATAGTTATTTTATCACTTTCAAAACTCATACACGCTTCAAAAAAAGATTTATCTATTTCCGATTTTGTTTCTTGTTTTTGCTCGTTTTCTGTAATCAAAGATTTTTGTTCTTTGTTTTCTGAAATCAAGGTAGAAACGGTTGTTATTTCAGTCTGTTTAAAGTCGGTTGTACTTTTCTTTGTCTTGCAGGACCATATTCCTAACACCAGGAAAATGGTTAAAAGAATGTATATTTTTTTCATATTATTTTCTATTTTGCCTATATACTTCATATAAAAAGCCAGATAATCCCATAACACCACAACATATTAGTATTAAAATTTCTTTAACTCCCATATCAAAAAACTTTTAAATATTGGTCATACTTTTCTTTTCGGTCTGCCAATCCGTTTAAACCGCCATTTATAACACGTGTTGCACCCTCAACATCCCCCCAATCTGCATACTCGTTTAATTTGTTTTTCTGCCAAAACCAACAAGCCGCAATCATTGCATCAGGTTCATTTAATAATAAATCCGGACTTGCAACATAATCAACCCGTACATCTTTGCTTAATAAAATGTAGTTATTCTTCCCGGTTAATTGGATTAGTCCACGACCTCGATACTTCCATCCATCACCGCTATTTTGATTGCTGTTACCCATACGGTTAGCATATACTCTATTTGCGATCTTTTCGGGGTTTCGGGCAAATTCCGAAACATCATTTTTTGTAAAGTATTTCGGAAAAACTTGCAACAGTCTTTCAGCTGAATAGTTTAGATTTTCTTCAATAGGTTTTAATCCTGATTCATGGTCAAGATGTGTGAAAAACATTGCTTTTCTTTTTGGTGTATTAATTCCGTAGCTTCTTAACAATGTTGCATATTTCTTTGATAATTCTAATGCTTTGCTCATAATCCCCTTTTATTAAATTTTTCCAAATCATTTTTAACTTGCTCAATCATTTTCTTTTCAAACCTTTGTTTTCTTTTTAAAGCTTTTAATTGGCGTTTTAATTCTTTTTTTTGAAGTTCTAAAGCTTCAATTTCTTTTGTTTCTTCGATTAACTTTTCAGAAACATAAGAAAGCAACATTGTATCGGTTTCAATCTTAAAAACTAAACTATCAGCTTTCTTTTCAATACTCTTAGTTGTCGGCTGTGGTTTTGGCTGCACACTCAACAACAGCATCGGTAATAAAACAAACATTTTTCTCATTGTAATACCTCCTTTCTTTTCTGTAGTTCAGATTCCAATTGTTTGATTTCCTGAACTGTTTTTTCTTTTTTATTAGGTAACTCATTACGCATATTCTGAATCAAAGAATACGCATAATTAATGTATTCCTGTGCTTCTTTTTGTGCTTCTTTACGGGTTGTTTCGCGGATAGATACGATTTGAAATTGACAATCTTGTAATGCTTTTTTTAAGTCATTGTTTTCAGCTTTGTAGCTTTCGATTGTGTCTATTTGGTTTTTCACAATTCCGTAATACATCATTATACAAGCCAATAAAAAACCAACAACACCACTTCCAAATCGGCTTGCTGTGTAACTCTGTAAAAAAAGAAGTAGTTTTTTGAATATGTTTAGTTTTTCTTCCAATGTTTAATTTTTAAAATAAAAAGGGAGGTTTAATTTCCCTTTTCATAATTAAATTAGTTTTATAATTTTTTTACCTCCATTTATAAATATTAATAATTATACATAGAAACTAATTTTGCGGATATTTTTTGACCTAAATGAACATAACCGGATTCATTAGGGTGTACGCCGTCAACAAAGTACATCGTATGATTATATTTATTAAAACCAGATGTTCTGTATAAATCTAACGTGTCAATATGATTAGCGTTAGCAACTTCTATAATAGCATCGCAAACTTCTATCAACTTATTTCCTTGGGTGTTTTCAAAAAAATCAGAATCATTTGTTAATGCCGTTTCCATATACCTGTGGGTTGGGGTGACAAATAATACTTTTAAATGTGGGTAAGCCGTTAAAATGTTTTTTATGCTTAGGTTAGTTGCACCTTTTACCGTTAAAAAGTCTTCACTATAATTGTCTGTTCCAATCTGTAAATTACCGCTGAAATCATTTGTTCCATAACCTATTGTTATGTAGTCTACAGTATTAAAGTCTATAGATTCCAATAAAGCTACGGTAGCCGTATTATCATCGCCTTGGGTATCTCTCAAGTAAATAGCTGCGTTTTCTAATGCAGTGAAATCTTGGGTTGCTACTGTTTCTGAAAGCTTATACATAGCCATTTCGTTATAAGCCAACGCGGCATTACCTGTTTGTGTTCTACCTCCCATACGACAACCTCCAAACCCAACATTATAAACAGTAGCACCAGTTACATTAGCTATAATTTCTGGGTAATTGCCAAATTCTACAACACTATCTCCAAAGCAAACTATTTTTTTACCACTTAAAGGTTTTGCACTTGCAGCACTCTTAAATAATTCCTGCATACGTGTTACATCAGAACCTATTTCTTCATAAACTTGTAGTAAGTCGCTTCTAAAGGAAATTTCCCCAGCATTATTTTTATAAGCAAAACCGATAACAACACGTCTCTTATTAGTATCTATTACAGGCATTGAAGTGTACAAGCTTGTACTTATTAAGGCATTGCCATTATTAACATTATCTATGTCCGTATATATAATCCAAACGGTATTACCAGCAGCACCCTCGGGAACTACCCTAAAATTAGTTATTCTAAAATTAGCTGCCCCCTCTGTATTGACTAAAAACTTTCTTCTACCCATATTATCATATAAGGTCAGCAATAAATTATTAGTATAAATACCTGTTGAGTTGCTAAATGAATAAGATTTTAAACCACCACGTACAACCACGTTTATACCTCCAAAATAATCACGTACATAATCATATATATGAGTTGGCATTGAGTTGACCTGCTCTCTTAATATTTGAATCAGACGTTTTCTGGAATTATTAGTGCCCCCCTCATATAAATCTAACTTCGGAGCTATAAATCTCTTTTCTGTTGAATTCTCAGAAATACCTAAAAGTATGCGTGTATATTTTGGTTCAACACTTGGCATATTATTATATGCGGATGTTTTTAAAGTTGTGGTATATGAATTGCCTGTAACTACACCATTAGGAACATCGATGTAAATAACATTTACCTGACCATTTGTAGCACTTTCGGGGATAACATTAAACGTTGTTCCTTCTATGAAAATACGGGTATTGTTCTTTGTTATTAAAATTATGCTTGTTTGAAAGGTCAAAATACCCGTTGAAATATTGTAGCTATAATTTCCCTTTTGAAATATTTCACAGTCTGTTAAAAAATCCAAAGAATCAAAAACTTCACCACCACTAACAGCATCAGGATTATCTTCTACAACTTCACCTGTAGGTGTAAAATTAATAGGCGTTACGTTTTTAGTCCATATACCGTCTGATTTGATAAAAAACGTTAATCCCTCTGTTGGATCATAAACTAAATCAGTATCTAAATTAATGTATTGACCTTCTTCAACTGGCACATAAATACCATCTTGTAAATTTGCATCTTCATCGGTGATGTGGACGGGTATTGGAGCCGCCGCTTTCAAATTGAACATGGTTATTAAATCGTTAAGTAACAATCTAACCTCAACATTATTTGAAAGTGCAATTATATATTCTAATCCGGTTGGATTAGTCAACCTGTTAAATTCAGGCATTTTGATTGTATCTGTAATTATAGTATCAGCCATTTTTTTAGTAATTATCAGTAGTTAAGTAATTATTATCGTGATCTTGAATAAATTTATCTTCGTAGTTAGCTATCAATTTTTGAACAATTGGCAATGAATGGTTGTTTTCAAAATTGTTGTTAAAATCATCATCTTCATTTCCTTCTATTGCAGAAATATAGATATAAGGTCTTTCATCTTCCAATACATCATCATCAGATGAAAGCTCAATCAAAGTACCTCCTCCGTTATTAGCAGGATTAACTTCGTAATCATCTGTTTTTAAACCATACTGAAAGCCATAAACTTCGATTAATCCATTATAAGATTGGATTATGGCTATGTATTGAGAAAAATCCAAATGATCTAAAAATACTTTTGTTCGCTCGTCAATACCTACTGTTGATATTTGAACAGAGTGTTTGTATTGTGGAATACCTTCGTTTTCAGACTTATTATAAAACCCAAAAACATTATTTCCATTATGAGTATTTGTTACTCTAAAACCACGTGTATTAGGTTTTAATGTAAAAGAAACAAGGTATCTGTTTGTGTCGAAATTTCTGTGTTGTGGAGACTGTATGTAATAACTTTCAATATCATTCTTATTAATCAAAACAACTTGTTGGAAGTATTTTTTTAATAATTCCACACAACCATTATCCAAGTCATTTTTTAATTTAATACAGCTCATTTTCTAATTATTGAAGATTTAAATCCGTACCCTTTAGCTTTTGTTTTTCCGGCACATTTTTCACAACCACATCCGCATTTACTGCAATCTTTATGATTAAAATCAGAATAAACATCTCTATTGTGACAAATAAAATTCAAAGTTTGTTTGTAACTTTCATAACCCATTGTTCGATATTTGTCCGCGAACAATTCTATTTCTTTTATTGATTTAGGAATGGTAAATTCATTGTCTTTAGTCACATTTCCGTTTGGGGTGTCATTAAATCCGTTGATTAGTAAATATCTTGCGTATGAGTAGTATATGAGTATCCTTTTAATTCCTAAATGGTTTGAATTACTACCATTGCATCCTATAAATGTTCCTCCGTAAATTAGATTTTTGTTTAAATCGTAATTATTTGGTTTTTCACTTTCCGGATCCTTATCATAACCGTCTACTTCTTTCCAATATTTTAAAATATCATTCCAAAAACCGCAGAATAAACCACCTAAATCAAATATCATAGCTTCATCTTCAGCTATACATAACTTAGGCAAATCGCAATGTTTGGCAACATCACCCACACAATTAAAATCAGATTTGTTTAGAATTTTCATTTATAGCAATTGGTTTAATTTTAATAGGGAATCCCATATAATACAAAGCTCTCTCAAGCTTCTCACGTTCTTCTTTTGTCTGTTCCGAATAGAACACTTTCATTTCGTTGTAAGTTTCTGAATTAGTTCCAAACAACGCCCCCTCTCCACTTAATACCAATGCAGCTGGAATGTTGTTGAACGCTCCAAAAATGTTTCTTAGAATACGTTTGTCTGTCACTTCAAAAAGCTTATCATCAAATTGCGGTTTTAATTGAATGAATTTCAAAACATTATCTAAATTATCAACCTGTTCAACATTTAGATAGTGTACTGATCCTGTGTTTTCTGCTCCTAAAAACTTTTGAATATCTTCTTTAAACTGCTCCTCTTGCTCCTCATCTAATCCTTGTGTTACAACTGATGTTTTGCCCAAAAAACCCTCCCTTGTTTGCGTATTTGCATAAATAGAAACTCTGCTTTCGGTATCAGCATCGTTGTAAACTGCATTAATTGTAGAAACAGCATATACGTACTCAGGCGTAAGATTTAGATAATAAATTTGACCTCTATAGTTCTTAATTGCTTCAACAAGATTACTGTCATCACCATTATTGTCTGCTTTGATTTGAGCCATTATTACATCTTCATTCGGATTGAATGGGTAAAACCACTCTTTATCATTTTCTTTGTTTCCAAACGCTGATTTTTCATCCCAATCTTTCACATATATTTTACCCATATTTTCTTCGGTATCTTCTTTTGAAAGTCTTGGTTTGCAATAATCCAAAACATCAATCGCAATCGGTTTGATTTTACCGTCAACAATACCGTAGGTGATATGAAACCACGCTCCTTTTTGTTTAGCAATGGATCGGGCAGCCATTTCAATAATATCAGTGATCTTATAATTTTTCTTTTTATTAACGATCGGTAAATTTTCGTACTCAATCAAATTGTTTTCATTGTCAATATAAACACCTTCACCGGATATGTACTTAGACATTACAGTAGCACATCTTGACGCTGTTGGTGATTCTGAAATAACCGCTTCAATTTCATAAGGATAAAGATTGTTATCACCATTTAGATAGATGTTCTCGCCTTTACCCTTTAAAACGGTAATTGTACGCTGCCAAATACTTACTAAAGTGGCTCTAACTCCTTTATTCTTACTCATTGTTTACTTTTTTAGCTCGTCTTGCTCTTGGTTTGACACTTTCTTTTTTTTCTTCTGTTTTTGATGCCGGTTCTTTTTCAGATTCTTTTTCTTTATTAAGTCCTTTGGGTAAAGTTTTAAAAAGCTTCTTTCTTTCTTCAATATGTTCATCCGTTCCATTCGTAAGAAAACCAATAGCAAATTCTTCAGTCATTCGGTTGTCATATTGGCGAACTGTTTTTTTACCTCTTTTATAGGTTAAAATCTCGCCTTTTACCTGATATAGTTTAAATGTCTTTTCCATTTTAATGATTGTTTTTTGTTTTGGGTTTAAAACAGCATTTTTAAGTTTTTGAAAGTCTGAATTAAATGTACATCCTGCGCAATTTGGTCTATAACCAAACAGACTTTCAAATACTTTAATATAAATAGCCATAAGGTTAGAATTTCCCCTAACCTCACGACTGTTTAATTTTATTAATTCCTTAACATCCATAATCTATGGTGTTTCCGGATTTTCAAATGCTGCATTGAAATCTGCATCTGCATCGCCACCTGTTGCAGGTTTGTAAACCAATGGAATGCTACTTTCTGGTGTATTCTCGTTAGATGATAAGATAATAGCAGTACCACCGCCATTTGTTTGTAAATCGTACGTATAATCACCAGTGCTCAATCCGTTTTCAATTCCGTAAATCTCAACGGTACCATCCATCAATTGTAACGCTACTACATAGCTACCTTTGTCTAATGCTTCAAGAATACATTTAGCCGTTTCTGATGCACCTGCCACGAAAGCATTAACATTGTGGATGTATTGTGTGTATCCTAAATCAGAATTTGACTTATCGAAGGTTCCAAAAACAGATGTTCCATTTTGTGGTAAGGTGAAAAAGAAACCTTTTTTACCCTCTTTCAATGTAAATTCTACATTATAAGCACACACAGCCGGTTCAACTGTTGAATCTGTTTTTGTGATTTCGTACGTGTCTATATCCGATTTGTTAATCGCAACAAATTGTTGAACATATTTTCTGACAGGACTAATACACGAAAAGTCCTGATCAGTTATTAATTTAGCGCATAAGCTCTCTCTTGCCATAATCTAAAAATTTAAGGGGTTGGTTCTTCTTCTCCTTCTTCCTCAGCCTCAACTGACAAGTAGATATACTCATCCAATGGAATCGAAACGCCTAAATAGATCATAGAATCCATATAAATCTTACGAGTTACTTTGTCATAGAAAATGTCAAACATTTCCATTTTTTCGGTCGTATTTGTACCTACCAATAAGTTTGATTTACGAGCAATCAAAATTTTGTTTACATCGGCATCAGTAACACAAGTTGCACCGCCGTCAATCTCTCTATGTGCTTCTACACGATAGCCAAACAAACGCAATCCGTCAACGCTAAATCTGTCAGCTGAAACAATGCCGTCTGCGCTAATGCAATCACAGTTGTAAGGGTTTTGGCGGTTTAATTGGTTCAAATAGATCACAATCTTATTAGCAACCGTCCAAGACATTTTGATAACAACATCTGATTGACCTAACCACATTTGATCACTTGCATTTTCTAATGCTGTTTGAATGCTATTTAAAATTTCCTCTGCTGTAGGAGTTGCCCCTGCTGCTGTAATAGGTGCTTTAATCCCGTTTCCTGCTTCTGCTTGTGCAAAGAAACCGTTGTTACCGTTAATCAAATTATTAGCAGCTACTGAAGTATCGCCCCAATACCCAACACGCCATTGAGCACCTAAAATGTTACGCTCTACTTGTTGCGTTAAGTAGGTTAAAAACGCCTGTGCATCCGGTTCCTGTGTAGGATCTTCCAAACGTTGACGGTACATATTCCAGAATACCAAGAAGTTTTCGTCAAACGTTCTCATACAGATCGGAATACGACAATTATATTCTGCTAAATCCCATTTTTTAGCCTGATAATTGATTGTTAAATCACATTCGTTTAATTCACAATCCAATTGATCACCTACCGGCATAGCGCAGTAATTATCACCTGCTAATACAATAGGAATTACATTACCGTGCCTAACACCCGTTCTTAAAGTGTGTGCACTAACAAATGAACCTATTCCAAATGTTTCTTGGAAAATAGCCTCATTAATGTTTACTTTATCCGCTGTTACAAGATCCTCAACTAAGGCTAATACAGCGGTTGAAAAATTTCCATCCAATGCCATCTTTATTGTTTTTTAAATTTTGTTTGTTTGAAATTTTTAATAGCTTCAGAAGTTTTTGTTCTATCCTCTTTACCGCTATTACCTTTGTTCTCTTTTCTTTGATCGCCTGCGAATTTTGAAGAAGTGTCCTTGAAGTTTTTAATAATTGTTTCCTGATGATTCATTTTGTTAGATGCTTTTTCAAGCATATCTTCTAATTCCTCAATCTTGTTGTCTTTTTCTTCAAGCTCTGTCTCTAATTCAGCAATACGATCTTTTAATTTTTGAATTTCATCATCTCCTGAACCTTCTTCCGGATCTTCCAAGTTTTCAGGTTGTTCCGGTTCTGCTTCAATGATTTCTTTCAATTCGCCTGCTTCGAATATGTATTTATCACCATTAGCAATGATAATTTCCCCTTCCGCCGGTTTACCGTGTAAATTTGCTTTATCACCAACCGTAACCGTTTCGTTATCTTCTTTTTCATAGAAATCTAAAACCTGATTATCAGCCGTGTATACATCCTTGTTCAAAATCTCCCGTAGTTTATTCCAGAAAGATTTTTCGTTTTGGTTCTTTGTCTGAACCTTTTTACTGTTCTTAGCCATTTTTACATTTGTATTTGATTTATTAATTCTCGTAAGTAATGCCGCTGGGCGTTGCACCTCTTCAATTGCAGTTGCAAATCGAAGTTTTACACACTCTTCAGGAGTAATCGAAGTTTCATTATCCATTAGCTCGCGTGCTTCTTCATAAGTTAGGTCTGTGTGAAGTGCGTAATGATTAGCAATCATATCATTACACTTTTCTAAATCGGCAGTAACCCTTTGAAGTGTTTTAGAATCTCCCATTGCATAAGTCCAAGCATTATGCACAAATGGTTGAGTAAACTCCGTAACCAATCTTTCATCTCCTGCTAAAAAAAATACAGTTGCTATTGATGCACATTGCCCCTCAGCTAAGGTTGTAACCTTTGCGTTGTTATCTTTAGCATACCTTCTTAATTCTGAATAAATAGAGAAGCCTTCCTCTACATCACCTCCATAAGATTTGATACGTACACGAATATCATCTCCATTAGCTTGTGCTAATTGTTCCTGCACAACAGATAAATTGATATAACCACCTTGATCAGTTAACCATTTATCTTGGAATGGAATAATTTCACCGTATATTTTAATGTCGTAAGCCAATTTTTTACAATTTTATATTGTAAAATTCGCTGTAAATCAGTAGGTTTGTTGTTCATAATATTGAACAATGATTGTAGGTATTCTTGTAGTTTGGTTAGTTGCTTTTTTTATATGGAATAGCAATCAGAAGAAGAAAAAGGCACAAACAAAAATGTTTGAACCCAATAATTATTACATTGCCTATCACCAACAGAAATTAAAGAATGATAGATATTATGAAGAATATTTAAAATGGTGTTATGATAAAAATGAAATTCCTATGAGCAAACATAGATTTATAAGAGAGGTAGAAAATAACGAGGATAAGATTAAAAATTTATTAAAATGAAAAGAGAGGTATTAATCTACTTCTCTTT